>ERZ857480.75770-NODE-117407-length-113360-cov-36.8919_pt1 | contig 113360 bp, 102 predicted proteins | sample MGYA00519767_ERZ857480 | MGnify/ENA primary metagenome ERZ857480 (study PRJEB31778, sample SAMEA3449210) | human gut metagenome | biome: human gut; feature: human-associated habitat; material: faeces | place: United Kingdom | collected 2010/2012 ...
CGTGCCGATGGCATCGATCAGCTTCTCCACAGCATCGGCGGCCTGCAGGTCAGCCAGCTTGGCCTCGGCATCCAGCAGGGTCTGGTAGTTCCCCACCAGCTCCTTCTGGGCATCGGTCAGCGCATCGTAGGCATCACGGGCGGCCTTGATAGCCTCCTCGCTGTCGAGGGTCACCGTGCCGATGGCATCGATCAGCTTCTCCACAGCGTCGGCAGCCTGCAGGTCAGCCAGCTTGGCCTCGGCGTCCAGCAGGGTCTGGTAGTTGCCCACCTGAGCCTTCTGCTCCTCGGTCAGAGCAACATAAGCATCACGGGCAGCCTTGATAGTCTCCTCGCTGTCGAGGGTCACCGTGCCGATGGCATCGATCAGCTTCTCCACACCGTCGGCGGCATAGCCGGACAGCTTCAAGGTCACCTGAGGCAGCTGGGCCAGCACGTTGGCGGTGGTGGTACCGTACTGCATCCCCATGCCCTGGGCGTAGGTCACGATACGATGGGTGGGCTTGCCGGCGAAGCCGCCCACCTTGATGGCGCCGGTCAGCTCATAGGTCAGGCCCTTCTGATCCGCCGGAACGGTGACGGAGATGCGCTGACGGACGGGGTTGCCGCTGAAGTCATACACGCCGTTGCCGCCGCCGGGATTGGACTGGAAGAAGTTACCGTCAGCGTCCGTGTAGTACAGGGAGAAGTTGTGGTTATACACACCCGACATCTTCTCCTTGGGGCTCACCAGCCCGGTAAACTGCAGCTGCACCGTCTCGCCGGGCTTGACCTCGGCATTCTCCGGCAGCTCATTGCCCTCGGCGTCCAGCAGCTTGTAGCTGACGCCACGGGCGGTGATGACCTGATAGGTGGCCACGCCGTCCTTCTCTACCCGGACGATATGGCGGCCGGTGGTGAGGTTCGCCACCGTCACGGCGCCGGTCTCGGCGTCCACGGTGACGCCCTGAGAGGTGAAGCCGTTGAAGGTCATGGTCTTACCCACGGTGGAGCGGGCCACGGTAACGGTGCAGCCGCTCTCCGGAGTGAAGGTGTAGCTGGCGCCGTCGGTGCCCAGATAGAACAGGATGTCGTGCTCGGCATCCAGCTGCTTCTGCTCGTCCTTGGTGACGGTGGCATCCATACGATCCATGAGCATATTGGTCTGGATGGCGGTGCCGTCAGCGCCCACGGATACCACAAACACACCGGTGAACTCCGGCCAGATGGCGGAGAAGGTCTTGTCGGCGGTGCTGCTCTGTCCCTGCTTATGGGTCATGGCGTCGTAGGTGACCTTCACCAGCGCCGTACCCTGATGGTTGGCGGTCATATAGGCCAGGCAGCTGTTGTCGGCATTGGGAGCGATGCTCACCACGTCGCTGGGCTTGCCGTCGAAGTCCACCACCTCGTAGTGGGCATCCGGCAGGGCGATCTTGGCGTTCATGAAGCCCTCAATGGCCTGCCAGTTACGGAACACATCCAGCTCATAGGTGTCGCCGGCGTTCATGTTCATGTAGCCCTTGGAGTTGATGTTCAGATACACATTGCCCAGATCGTAGGTGTTCTTATCGAACCGGCTGACGGTATCCTTGTTGAAATCGTCGTCCATGTGCAGATCGTCACGGGTCACGACGATATCCTGATCGGTGGTCCACTTGTTGAAGTCCCAATAGGTCACGCCGTTGGGATTCTGCACCCGCACGAAGTGGTTCAGGGTGGTCTCCGGCACCCGATAGGTCACGGTGACGGTGTCGCCGTCCTTGGCGGCAGTGCTGTCCTCCAGCGGACGGAGGAACTGATAGGTATAGTAGTTGCCGAAGGTACCCACGCTGACGGTAGAGCCGGCGGGAGCCGTCACCTTCACGGTGTAGGCCTTGGGTACGGAGATGGCGAAGGACTGAGCGCCGCCGCCCACCTTCGTGACAACGGTCTTGGTGCCAACGTTGTAATTGGCAGCGTGCTCCTCGGAGGGGATCAGGTTCACCGTCACGGTATCCGTCTCCACGAAGATACCCGTGGTGCGGAGATTGCCGTAAACGGTGCCGCTGCCCAGCGTGGCAGTGCGCTTCACGCCGTCGGCGGTGGTCACCTGATAGTCGATGGTGTAGTCGGTGCCTGCCACCCAGCCGCTGTTGCGGGCATAGATCTCATAGGCACGCTGCAGGGAGACGGAGGTGGTATCGTCAGCGATGGCCAGCATCACGCCGCCGTTGCAGTCCTTGTTGGCGTCATAGCCGTCCGCCCAATAGGTGCCGGAGGGCAGGGACACCGTGTACTTCAGGCCGTAGCCGTCCGCCTCGGTGCTGATGCCGGACAGCAGATCCTGCGTCCCCTTCACGCCATCCTTGTAGGTATACAGCTTCAGGCTGTTCAGCTGTGCGTTGTGCAGGCCCTTCAGCTCCACGGTATGCACGTTGCCGGTGACCATCTGGATGGGAGCGCTGGGGTTCATCAGCGCATAGGTCGTATGCGTGTGATAGGTGGCGGTGATGGCCACCAGACGGCCGGTGGCCGCACCCTCCACCACAGTGAAGGTCGCCTTGCCGTTTTCATCCGTCACAACGCCCTCGATGGGCTTGACCGTACCGGTAGCCATATCCACCCACGCCAGGCCTACGCCCTCCAGAGGCTGGGCATTGGCCTGCGTGGCATCGGGATCCATTGCCTTCACGCCCTTGACGGTAACGGTGATGTCCTCACCGGAGGTCATGGTCGCAGGAACCTCCAGCCAGGTGTAGTAGTCGTTCTGGTTCTCGGCGTCGCTGCCCACAAAGTAGTCCAGCACATCGCCGTCCAGCAGCTTGGTATCCGTCACCTTGGGCCGGGCAGCGCCTGCCTCATTGGTGGGGAAATCGTCGTTGATATAGAAGCCGTGGAAGCCGGTCTCACGGCCAAAGACCTTGCTCTCCCAATCGGTGTTGGGATCAATGGCCAGATACTGCTTGGCCGTAGCGGGGGTAAACTTGTCGCCGTAGACCAGCTCATGAGCCGCCACCAGCGCATCCGGCACGGAGACGCCCTCCACCTTGTCGGTGAAGCCGTACTTCTCGGCGGTGTTGCTGGCAACCTCCAGCTCCTTGTCCATGCTCTGCAGATAGGCGTTGTCCGCCTGAGAGCGGATGGTCAGCCCCAGCGTCTCCACGGGCTTGCCCGCCACCTTGCGGATGTAGTCGCTGGGATTCATCAGAGCATACACGTCATCGCCGCTCTGGGCTACCAGATAGCCGGTGGCCTTGCTGTCCACGGTGAAGGTGGCCTGACCGTCCTCATCCGTCACAACACCCTTGATGGGCTTGATGTAGCCGTCTGCGTCCACCCAAGCCAGACCCACGCCCTCCAGGGGCCGGGCAGCGGCCTTCAGCTCCGCAGCATCCTTATAGCGATAGCCCTCCACGGCAAAGAAGCCCTTCACCGTCACGGTGATGGCCTCGCCGGTCACCATGGTCTCCGGGACATCGATCCACGTATAGTAGTCGGAATAAGCATCCCCGTCGGCATAGAAGAAGAAATCCACGGTGTCGCCGTCATTGAGCTTGGTGTTGACCACGGTGGTGCCGTTGTAGCCGGGACCGGAGGGTGCCTTGGTGCCGTCATTGGGATAGCCGGCGTTGACATAGAAGCCGCAGACAGAGGTCTCCGTGCCGTACATCTTGGTGATAAAGCCGCTGCTGCCGACCTCCAGGAAATCCTTGGCGGTTTCCGGGGTAAAGTCGTCGCCGAAGGTCAGCTCGTGGGAGACCACCAGCGCATCCAGAGCGGAAACGCCCTCCACCTTGTCGGTGTAGCCGTACTTCTCCGCCTCACCGCCGGTAAGCTCTCTCACCATGGGCTGGTGCAGCCATGCGCCGCCGTCCTGCGCCCGAACCAGCACCTTGGTGTTGGTGGGAGTAACAGGCTTGTCGTCCGACTTCACCTTCACGTTGACGGTGTAGACCTGTGCCGGCTCATTGCCTTCGTTCATGGTGGGCCAGCTGGGGTCGCCGCACTTGACGGTGATGGTGGTACCGTCCACAGTGGGAACCATCGCCGTGCGCTTATACTCCGTCTCGCCCACATAGGTCCTGACCTGATAGTTCTTGTTGCTGGCGGTGGGGGTGACCAGCACGCTGTCGGTCCCCTTGTCCACCGTCAGGGTATACTCATGGGTGTCCTTATGAAAGGCCGGGCTCAGCTCACCGGCGCTGAAGGCCAGCCACTTGACCGTCTTGTCATTGTTGTCCCAGCTGCCGCCCAGGTCGGCGCCGTAGCCATTGCGGGTATACATGATCCGGATCTCGTCGCCGGATCCCAGCGTTCCGTCCGCCACGGTGAAGGCCCCAAAGCCGTAGTTGGTGAACCAGTCGTTCAGGGTGCCCATCCAGCCGGACATAGAGCCGCCGTCAAACGCCGCCAGTCCCGCAATGGAGCTGATATAGTTGTTCTCGGCGCCTGTCTGCTCGTAGCCGTTCCTTTCCAGTGCCTTTACAACACAACTCATCACGGTAGAATCTTCATTCAGATCTATCCATTCCTCCACCAGTGTTCCATCCCACGGCGCACCGTCGTCCACGGAATAGGTGGTGTTCTCCACGATGACATGAACCTGTCCGTCGTGGTTGTCCGCCGCAAAAACGCTCATGGGTACCAGAGACAGTACCATCACCAGCGTCAGAAGCAGCGATACAATGCGTTTCTTCATTCGCTTTTGTCCTCTCTTTTACAAATTTATTTTGAAGGCGGATGCCCAAAAAATACAGCACACATAAGAAGGAGGCAGGAGGGGTGGCTGAAACCCCTCCTGCCCTTATGGAAATGGACGGTTTGACCGCCCCTCGGCTTGCGTTTTTGTTCCATGCGGGCCTGTGGCTGCCGGCACCGCACGAAAAGCACCCCCTGCCCATGGCAGGAAGTCCTGTTTTCGCTTTTGCGCAACAAAAAAGCACGATCCAAGCGGGACCGTGCAAGCTGCAAAGCGTTTCACGATTCGGCTTCGGTGATGGCAAAACCAAGGCACGGAGCTCGGTGTATCTGACTTATCCTGTCTCAGCAGGCATCACAGTGACCAACTCGCCGGGCTTCTCACCCGATTCCGCCGCCGACGCACAAGGCGCCGGACGCTCTGTCCTTTTATTGACTTGACCCTATATATATATGCCCCGGCGACAAAAAGCAAGCACTATTTTTTCTTTTCGCCGGAACGGCCACCATTCTACCGTGGAGAACGGATTGACACAAAAAGGCACAGGCTTTATTGGGCTGCTGAAAATTCTCTCATATGCTAAACCCGTCATTCCGAGACCAGTCCGCAGGCTGGTCGTGGGAATCCGTTCCCTCTTTGCAGGTTTTCTTTTTCGTTCCGACGGGTGCTTTTCTTTTGTAGGGACCGTGCCTCCGGCGGCCCACTTTTCCCACCAGCTGGAAAAGTGGGCAAAAGCACACACCGTCGTGTCAGCCGATTTCCAGCCACGTTGTGGCGTGAAAATCGGGGCACTTCCTCGAAACCACCTCGCTTCATCCGCCACAGGCGGCGCTTCGACGGTTTCCTCGCAATGACACCGTGCAAGGAAGTGTAGACTTTATTGTGCCGCTGAAAATTCTCTCATATGCTAAGCCTGTCATTCCGAGACCGGTCCTCAGACCGGTCTCAGAAACCCGTTCCCTCCTTGCAGGTTTTCTTTTTCGCTCCGACGGGTGCTTTTCTTTTGTAGGGCCCGTGCCTCCGACGGCATACTTTTTGTCAACAGCGACAAAAAGTATGCAAAAAGCGCCGTTTGAAGCCGATGGTTTCAAAACTTCCTTTACCTTCAATCGCTGCATTCGTTATGGGCCGTAAAGGGAATTGACTCAGCAACAGCCCCGCTCCCGCTCCGGCGAAGGGGCGTGTGGGTCTATGGTTGGGAGTAGGGATTGCCACAGCCAGCGCTCACACTCCCCGTCCCCCACGGTAGAGCATCAGGCTTCTTCAACTGCCCACGTAGCGGCAGCGTGAGTAGAAATGCGCCAATTCCCTGCTTCGGCGGGATTTAGGACGCAGCTCTTGCACACAAAAGAGGAAGTCTTGAAACCTTAGGTTTCAAGCGGCGTTCTTTGGTAACTTTCTTTCGCTATTGAAAGAAAGTTACCCGTCGGAGACAACAAAAAAGAGAAGGATCATGGACCGCCGAAGGCACAAACGGGATCTTCGACAGACTTTTTGCTTGGGAACCCATCTCCGCATAGAACAAGAGACCGGCAGGGATGCCGGTCTCTTGTAAAAAGCCTTTCTTGCCGTGGAACCGGTGCAGCCGGACGACGCAGGCAGAACATATCTCCCGCCTTTACAGATCCTCCTGCGTGGCCACCGCCGTACCGCCCAGCCCGAAGTCCTCCTCCACGCTGCCGCCGTCCCGGCGCAGCATGGTCTCCATCACCCGGATATCGCTGTCCACATCCATGGCGTCGGCGTGGTACAGGGCATCCAGCTGGCGCTCGAAGCCCGCCATGATGCTGTCCATGGTGCGGCGGATCTTCTCCTTTGCCTGGGTAAGGTTCTCGCCGCTGACCCCCGCCTCCTCGAAGTCGGCATAGGAGTCCAGCAGCTTCTCCGTGGTGGGCAGGTAATAGTTCAGGAAGGTGGCTGCCTGATTCTTCTTGGCGGGGTCCTCCTCCACCAGCTTCAGGATCTTCCCGGCGATCTCCTCCAGCCGATCCATCTTCCGGCTCAGCTCCGGGTCTGCGATGCGGTCGTTGGAGCGGCGGATGCTGCGGAGCATCCCGGAGTAGCCCTCCTCCGCCTCCTGCGGCACCTGCGGAGCCTCGCGCTGCCGCTCCTGCCGTTCCTGATCCTCCGCCGCCTCATGGCTGCGGAACAGCATCCCCCGGCCCAGATCCAGATAGGCCTCCTCGCCCCACAGGCCCTTTTCCAGCATGGCCTGCAGATCCCGCTCCGCCCGGCGCTCGGATACCTCCGCCGCACGGGCCAGACTGGCGACCGAGATGCTGCTGCGCTTGCCTGCGATCCGCAGATAGGAGGCGTAGCGCCGGTGACGGCGGGTCATGGAGCCGCTGCCGATCAGCAGTCCGATGCCGCCGGCCAGCAGGCCCGTGGGATAGAACAGGCCCTCTAAAAAGTGCTTCACATAGTGCAGCTGGAAGCCGTCCTCCAGCCAGAACAGGTTATCCGCCACGCCGTTGAAAAACGCCACGGCGCCCACGATGGTCAGCAGAATACCGGCGATCTTCATCCATTTGGCGCTCTTGGCGGAATATTGGGGCGTCTGGGTGGCCTTCTGGATGGCGGCACTGGTCTTCCTGGTCGTGGTGGATGCGGTCTTGGCGGCAGTCTTTCGCCGCTTGGGGTCCGACAGCTTGGAAATCAGCATGATCAAACCCACCGGCCACAAGCCGGTAACGAAAAAAATAGCCGTCATGATCCAGTAGCCCACATCCGGCCCGGAGTTGTCGTTCTTACTGCGGGAGCTGGTGCTGCTTCGGGAGCTGGTGGTCGTGCTGCGGGAGCGTGTGGTAGTCTTGCCGGTGGTGCTTTTGATGGTCGTTGTTTTCCCGGTGGCGCTTTTACCGCTGCTGCTTTCGCCGGCAGTTGTCTTTCCCGTACTGTCGGCCGCAGCCTCACCGGCCGCAGCGGCAGAGGAGCCGCCGGTATGGACCTCGACGTTTTTCTCGCCGCCCTCCTTGGAGTAGCTGTAAGAATAGGTGTAGCTATATTCTCCGGTCTGGCGGTTGTCCTTGTCAGTCATGGGTGTTCTCCTCTCCCCGCTTTCTCAGCTTGCGCTTGTTGCCGTTCTCATCCACCACCCAGGTGTTATCCAGTTCCCGTGCCAGATTCCCCACCACGGTGTCGATATACTCCCGGCGTAGGGCAGCCCGCTCCTGCATCTCCTCCGGAGTCAGCCCCTCCGGAGTCCTGGCCTTCTTTGCCAGCTCATTGATCCGGTCGATCTTCTTCTGATCCATACGATATTTACCCGCCTTTCCGCCCAAATCGGACGAATCCATATACCGAAAAATGTCCGTAAAACGTCCACAAAATGTCCAAAATATCCGCAACGTCCACAAAATGTCCCAAACAAGCCATCCGCAGCAAAATGATCCGCAGCAGGATATCCGCAGTCGGGACGGTGCCGTCAGAGGTAGCGCTTGACGGTGATAAACACCCTTCCCTTTTTCGTCTGATTCCCCACTTCCTCCAGCACGCACTTGCCAAGGCCCCGGAGAGTCAGCACGTCGCCCTGCACCACCTGCCGGTCCGGCTTCTGCCAGTCCGCCCAGTTCACCTGCACCTTGCCGGAGGTGACGGCCTCCGCCGCCTTGCTGCGGCTCAGGGAAAAGCCCACCGACAGAACACTGTCCAGCCGCAGGGAGGACACGGTATCCCGCAGCAGCTTCACCTTCTCCTCCGGCACCTGAAGCTCCGTGAGACCGATGGGCTGCACCTTCAGCCGTACCCGGCCGGCGCTGTCCCAGCTATCCAGCAGGAAGCGGCGCACCGGCTCCGTCACCAGCACATCCACCGACTGCTCTGCCACCAGAATATCCCCCACGGATTCTCTGGTAACACCCAGCCCCATCAGGCTGCCCAGCACGTCCCGGTGGGTCAGGCTGTTGGGTTCATAGAAGGTGGCCCGCAGAGCGGCCACGGCCTCGAAGTCCGGTTCCGTCTGCCAATCCGGCAGGAAGTGGGCCTGCCGCCGCTGAGCGGTATCGTAGCCACCCCATAGGACCCAGCCCTCCCGGACATCCAGCGCCCCCATCAGGCGGCGCACCAGCTCCTGCTCCGCCGGGGAGAGGAAGCCCGTCACCACCGGGATGTTCCTGCGGCGGCACTGCTCGTATTTATCCCAGACCCTTCCAAGCAGCAGGCGCTCGTCACCGTTTGCCGCCAGTCGGTCCAACAGATCCCGTTTATCCATGGTTCTCCCCCAGATTCTGCGTGTGATACAGCCGGGCGTAGGCCCCGTTCTCCGCCAGCAGCTGGGCATGGCTGCCCTGCTCGGCAATGCGGCCGTCCTGCACCACCAGAATCCGGTGGGCGGAGCGGATGGTGGAGAGCCGGTGGGCAATGATGAGGGTGGTGCGGCCCTGGCTCAGTTGGTCAAAGGCCCCCTGGATCTTCGCCTCGGTGACGCTGTCCAGTGCCGAGGTGGCCTCGTCCAAAATGAGGATGGCCGGGTCCTTCAGGAAGATGCGGGCGATGGCCACCCGCTGCTTCTGGCCGCCGGAGAGCATGGCCCCCCGCTCCCCCACATAGGTGTCGAAGCCCTGAGGCATGGTCCGGATATCCTCCAGCAGCTCCGCCCGGTAGGCCGCCTGCTCCACCTCCTCGTCGGTGGCGTCGGGGCGGCCGTAGCGGATGTTCTCCCGAATGGTATCGGCAAAGAGAAACACGTCCTGCTGCACGATGCCGATGGCCCGGCGCAGGGAGCGCTGGGTCACCTGCCGCACGTCCAGCCCATCCACCCGGATGCTGCCCTCCGTGACATCATAGAACCGGGGTACCAGCTGGCACAGGGTGCTCTTGCCGCCGCCGGAGGGGCCTACGATGGCCACCGTCTCCCCGGCGGCCACGGTGAGATCGATGTCGTGAAGGACCTCGCTGCTGCCCGGATAGGTGAAGCTGACATGATCCAGCTCCACCTCGCCCCGGACCTGCGACAGCTCCACGGCGTCGGGGGCGTCCTGAATGGTGGGCTCCGTGGCCATCAGCTCAATGAACCGGTGAAGGCCCGCAAAGCCGTTGGAGAACATCTCGGCAAAGTTGGCCAGCTTGCGGATGGGGCTGATGAAGGTGGTGATATACAGGCTGAAGGTAATGAGCCCCACATAGTCCATCTGCCCCTTCATGATGAGCCAGCCGCCCACGGCGATGACCACCACGGACAGGATGCAGATGAAGAACTCCATGCTGGCGTTGAAAAGGCCCATCTCTTTATGAAAGCCACGCTTGGCGGTCTTGAATATCTCGTTGGCGCCGTCAAATCGGGTCTGCTGCTTCTCCTCATTGGCGAAGGCCTTGGTGGTGCGGACACCGGAGAGACCGGACTCGATCTCGGCGTTGATGACGCCGGTTTTCTGCTTGGCCGCGCGGGAGGCGGCGCTCATCTGGCGGCGGCGGTACATGACCACCACCATGAAAATGGGGATGATGAGACTCACCACCAGCGCCAGACGCCACTGGATGGAGAACATGACGATCAGGGCGCCCACGATGGTCACTGCGGAGATGAACAGATCCTCCGGGCCGTGGTGGGCCAGTTCCGTCACCTCGAACAGGTCGGAGGTCAGGCGGCTCATCAGCTGGCCGGTGCGGTTGCGGTCGTAGAAGTCGAAGCCCAGCTCCTGCATATGGCGGAACAGATCCCGGCGGATATCCGCCTCCACCCGGATACCGAAGGTATGGCCCCAATAGCCCACCACGAAGCACAGAAAGGAGCGCAGCACAAAGGCCAGCACCACGATCCCCATGACGATGAAGAAAGTGCGGTACTGCTGCTGGGGCAGCCACTGGTACATGGCGGTACGGGAGATCAGGGGAAAGGCCAGATCCACCAGAGAGATCATGAAAGCGCAGGTGATATCCAATGCGAAGAGCCGGCGGTGGGGCCGGAAATAACTGAGGAAAATGGCCAGAGGCCGCTTGGTCTGAAAATCCTTGGTGGTCATGGTGCGCTGAATCTCCTGTTCATATACTTGTATACTTGCCGCAGCGCAAAAGGCGATGCAGATTTGATTTTTTATTATACCATGTTTTTTTCCGCATAGCAAGCGGTGGCCGGTGGGAGTTTTGATCGGAAGCAAAAAACAACCCATCCGCAAAGGCGGATGGGTTGGCGGGATCTCAGCGGGTCAGCATGGTAAAGGCCAGCAGGAGCCCCAAAAAGGCAAGGTTGAACGCAGAATAGACGCCGATATAGTACTTGGTGCGTCCGGGATCGTGCTTAACGTATTCCCGGAAGGTGATAAGGCTGGCCAGCGAGGCGATCAGCGTGCCGGTGCCGCCGATGTTGACACCCAGCAGCAGCTCCCGGTAGTTGTCCGTGAAATGGGACAGCAGGATGGCCGAGGGAACATTGCTGATGAACTGGCAGGACAGGGTGCTGAAGAGCAGCGTGTCACGGCTCATGAGCGCACCCAGCAGATCACGCACGGCATCGATGCGAGCCATGTTGCCGGCGAAGACGAAGAAGAACACAAAGGTCAGCAGCAGCGGATAATCCACCATTTTCAGAGCCTTGGGGTCAGCGACCAGCAGCACCGCCGGGATCACGATAAGACCGATCCAATAGGGGATCACCCGGAACACGATGACGATGGCCAGCACGAACAGCACCAGATACAGCACGGTCCGGCCGGTGGGGAGCCGGATGGGTTCGTCCTCGATCTCCATGGGCTCCGGCCGCACGAACAGGCAGCACACCGTCAGCAGGGTGATGGACACCACAAAGGGCGGGGCCATGATCCCCATGAACTCCCCGGTGGGGATGTTGAAGAAGGTGTAGAGGTAGAGATTCTGCGGATTCCCGAAGGGGGTCAGCATCCCGCCCAAATTGGCGGCGATGTTCTGCATGACGAAGGTAAAGGCCATGTAGCGCTGCTTGCCGGTGGTGGTAAGCACCAGATAACCCAGCGGCAGAAAGGTCAGCAGCGCCATATCGTTGGCAATGAGCATGGAGCCGATGAAGGTGATATACACCAGCGCCAGAATACTCATGCGGGCGTTTTTGAAGCACTTGACCACCTTTCTGGCCAGCATATAGAAGAAGTTGATATTCTTCAGCGCACAGACCACCGCCAGCACGCAGAACAGACACGTCAGCGTTTTCAGGTCAAAATAGCCCAAATACGCACGGTCCGGCGGGATAATGATGCTGGTAATGGCGGCAGCCAGCAGGGCGATCACCATGACCATATTCTTTTTGATGAATGCGTGCATAGAAGGTCGTCTCCCCGGATACTCAGTATGCAAGGCCCTCACCCTCGGACAGAGGGGTAAAGCGGATGCCGTTGCGACGGCAGTAATTCTCCGCCGCAGAGCCCTCCCGGCAGTATACCACGACCTTGTCGCAGCCGTCAAACAGTCCCCAACCAAGGTCCTTTACGGAGTCCGGGATCAGCACACGCTCCAGACTGACGCAGCCACGGAAAGCGCAGTCGTCCATGCGGGTCACGGAGTCGGGGATCTCCACCTCGTCCAGCAGGGCGCAGTTGGAGAAGGCCCCCTCGCCGATATCATGGACGCTGTCGGGAATGGTGATGCGGCTGAGCTTACGGCACTCGCTGAAGGCCCAGTCGGAGATGGTCACCACACTGTCCGGCACGTCGTACTGCACCTCACGGCTGCTGGCCGGGTAGGCGATGAGGATGGATTTATTCTTATTGAAGAGCACGAAATCATTGCCGTCCCGCTTGCTGGGGGCGGACTTGAAGTACTTGTTGCGGGGCGCCACCTGAATGGACTTCATGGACTCGCAGCCCCGGAAGGGGGCATTGTCGATGAAGGCGACGGACTCCGGGATCTCGATGCGGGTCAGCATACGGCAGTTTTTGAAGGCGCTCTTGCCGATCTTCCGCAGACCGTTGTTCAGGGTCACGCTCTTCAGTCCCGTGCAGCCGTTGAAGGTCAGGTCGTCGATCTTGGTGACATTCTCCGGCACCACGATCTCCTCCAGCCCCTCGCAGTCGGAGAAGGCGCTCTCCCCCAAAATGGTCAGGTGCTGGGGTAGGCAGATGCTGCGGAGGCTCTTGCAGCTGTTGAACACGCCGCCGTAGATCTCCGTCATGCCGTCAGGCAGTTGAATGGACTCCAGACTGGCGCAGTTTTCAAAGGCCCGCTCGCCGATCTTCACCCGGTCATTCTCCACCACCAGACGGCGCATACTGGTGCAGTCACGGAAGGCGCTGTCGCAGATACGGGTGGTAGCGGCTGGGATCTCCATCTCCTCCAGATTGGCGCAGCCACGGAAAGCCTCCTGCTCGATGGTGCGCAGCGTGGTGGGAAGCTGGATATGGTGCAGGGCCCGGCGGCCCTGAAAGGCCCGGCGGCAGATGGTGGTGATCCCCTCGTCCACCTGAATGCTCTTGCCGTTGTCCTCGCACTTCTCCAGACGGTCGTTCTCGATGGTCAGGCGGTCCATGGCCTCCGCCGGGAGGTCACGGATCATGGTGCTGATGAGCTTTTTGCGGTCCTTCACCGTGCTGTGGTGGGTGTTGGAGAGCAGGATCTCGAAGGCCGGTGGGATCACGGAGTCATCCAGATAGATGGGGTACAGGCGCTTGCCGTACTCCCGTGCCACGATGATCTCCATGCCGCAGAAGGGTGAGGCCATGGACCACTGGGACACGAAGAGGATCACCGCCTCGGCGGCCTTGATCTTCTGGCGCAGCTCATCCCGGAAATCATTGCCGTTCTCGCAGGATTCGTCGTACCAAAGGCGATATTTGTGGTCGTAGAGTTCATCCAGAATGGAATAGACCACCTTGCTGTCCCGGTGGGAATAGCTGACGAACAGGTACGGCTCCTTCCCCGCATAGGCTTCAAATTTTGTATGCACGTCGTCGAACAGCTCCGGCTGTGCGGCGGCAGGTGCGGTGTTTTTAGTTGCCACTGTGACTCCCCCTTTTATATCATGGTGTATCGTGTAAATGCGGAGACGGCTGCCGACAGGCATACCGGCAGCTGTCTCCCCGCCCCCTTACAGGGGTGTTTCCTTGTCCTCGAAGGGTGTAGCACCCTCCAAATGCGTTGCATAGGACATGGGGTAGCGGGTCAGATACTTCACAAAGCCCCGGCCATACTCGTCCTGACGCACTCGTGTGCAGATCTCGGCACGCTTGGCCTCCGCCGTCTCGCCCATGAGATAGGCGTACTGGATCTCGCTCCACTTGGCCATGCCCTCGTAGACCTCCAGCTCCATCTCCGCACCGTACTTGCGGCGGATGGCGTCCATATCCCAGTTCAGGTACTGCCAGATATGGGTCATCTCGTGGACCAGAGTCATGAGAGAGCTCATGCGGGGCGAGCCGTTCTCCAACAGGATGGAATAGTCATTGCCACGCTTGATGGCCACACCCAGTGTCCGGCCGTCGGGCTTGGCCGTAGGTACGAAGGTCTTGCCCAAGCTGCGGTGCAGGCGCTTGGCGTTGACCATCTGTATCTTCACCGGCACCGTGATCCGAACGCCGTAGAACAGCTCCATGCCACGGGCGGCATCCTGATACAGTTTCCGGAACTCGGCCTCCGTTTTGACGGCCGTGCGGCTGCAGTTCATGCAGCGCTCCCGTCCATCAGACAGCACCTCGCTCTCGGCACCGGTCAGCTCCACGCCGCAGAAATCGCAGTAGTGGACCCCCTGCCGGTTGGGAACATAGTTCTTCTCGATGAGCTCCGCCACGTTCTGGCCGTCACGGGCCTGCTTGAGCGATCCGCCGTCGCAGCCCAGCTGCCGCAGCAGCTCCAGCGCTTCCTGAAGATGCAGATCCTGCGGCTGCTCGGCATAGCCATAGAGCAGATAATAGCGCTGATGATAGGGCTTGCGCTCCAGATCGGGGCCGCCGGAGGGGATCACCTGCTCCGGCTCGAAGGTCAGCTCCGGTTCTACCGGTTCGCCCTCCTCCGGTCCGCCCGTCTCCGGCTCGGCATCAAAGAGGCTCCGGTCCTCCTTGGGCGGCGCCTCCCCTTCGGAAGGTTCTGCGTCCCCGGTAGGGGCGTCCGTGGTCTCCTCCTCTGCGGGGGCAGCTTCCTCCTCAGGAGCATCCGGCTCCGTGGGGGCAGCTTCCTCCTCAGGAGCATTCGGCTCCGTGGGGGCAACTTCCTCCTCAGGAGCATTCGGCTCCGTGGGGGCGGCAGTCTCCGGGGGGACCTCCCCCTCTGCCGGGGGCTCGGCTGCAGGCTCGGCGGGCTGGGCCGGGTCTGCCGGCTTCTTGCGTTTTCCGAAGAGCTTCCGGAAGAAGTCTCCGATCCTTCGGAAAAGTCTGCCCAGCCAACCCAGCAGGCCCTTTTTGCGGGGCTCTTCCGCCGTCTGCTCCTCCGGTGGGATGGCGTAAGTGGGCGGTTCGGGCTGGGGCGCCGGGTGCAGGCTCTCCTCCAGCGCCGCAAGGTGCCAATCCAGATAGTCACAGAGGATGGAGAAGATGCGGCTCAGATTCCGCTCCACCGCCACCAGCAGACCGATATCCATGGGGCTGTCCTCGATGATGTACAGTCCGTTGATCGGCGGCTCCTCCACGGCGGTGCAGTCCAGCGTGTGGGTGATATAGGGCTGCTCCGCCGCCGGGGCCACCGCCGTGATGTAGTCGGCGTTCTCGGCAAAAAGGGTGCGGAACACCTCGTTCATCAGCAGGGCCACCGTGGGGGCAGCGCCCTCCGTCCCCTCCAGCGCCGGGAAGTCGATACGGAGGATCTGCTTGCGGTAATAGGTGCGATCCGGCACGCCGTTGATGGTCAGATGCTTGCCGGAGGCAAAGTCATTGTAGCGGGACAGCTGCCAATAGGCCGGAGTCTCTACCCGGATATCCGCCGTCTGGCGGCGGAGCTTCAGACCCCCGATATCCCGCAGGGCGCCCATGTCCTCGCCGTCGCAGACGTGGCACAGGGTATAGCGGCGCACCTGACGATAGGCGGGGCGACCATCGATGTGGTCGGCGGCACGGCGCAGCAACACCTGTCCGTCGGACGTCACCGACAGCATTTCATAGTACTTGCCGTCAAAGGTGAAGAACTGGCCCGGCAGATACTTCTGGAACACATGACCCCGAAGCTCGGAGCCCAGATAATGGGGCTTGCCGTTCTCGTCCTCCGCAATGTAGCGGGCGTTTTGCAGGTCCTGCAGCACCAGCCGGCGGAACAGCTCGTCCTCAATGTACCAGACAGTCTCCGTCTGGCCGGTCTTCATGGAGAAGCGGCGCTTGCTCCGCAGCACCCGGCGGCCAAAGAGAAATTCCTTTCCGCCGGAGGGCAGACGCAGCAGCGGCTTTCCGTCGTCGTCCACGAGAGCCACATCACTGCTCTGCATACAGCGGCACAGCATCTGCCACAGGGTATCCGCCGGTTCCCCCGAATCGGCTCCCAGCAGCATCAGCTCCCGGTGCAGCTCCCGATCCGGCACCGGTTCAACGCTCATGCGCAGGCACAGCCGCAGCGCTACATTGCGCTCCGTGCGGGCGTGATCCGCCACGATGTACGGAATGGCCTTGGGATCGGCGTTGAAGATCCCCTCGTTGGCGGCCATGTAGTCCCGCAGAAGATAGTCGGAGGTGATGACATTGATGAAGCCCTGCTCCCCGATCCGGGTGGCAAAGTCCCGCTTCACCTCAAACATATTGAAGGACTCGTCCTCCACCACCATGTACTGGTTTTTCTCCACTCTGGCATCCCATAGGTTGGGAGACACCCGGAAGCAGCGGTCCATCATCTCCTGCTCCGTAGGGAGCTGGGCATAGTGCAGCAGATCATAGTAGTACTGCTTTGCGATCCAGCGCATATCCGTCACGGGGAATGCCTCGCCGCCGTACCATGTGGCGGCGGACACCTGATTCTTCAGCGCCACGAAGGACAGCTCCGTCCCCATACCCAAATAGCGGGAGAGGTTGGGCAGCATACGGTGCTGCAGATGCTCACGGCCCGTCTCCCAGCACATATAGGCGCAGGCTCCGTCTCGCCGTGTGGTGGCGGACACCTCGCTGATGCTGATCATCAGGACATGGGACAGTGCATCCACCAGTCCGTCGCAGTTCTTATCGATGGAGCAATACGTCACCGGGCGGGGGCTCATGTGCTCCGCCAGAGAGCGCAGGCCCACCTGCGCCGTGGGGATCAGGCGGGAGGGCTCCATGAGCACCACATAATCCACCTCGTCGAAAAACTCGGCGTTGGCCTCGTGCATAGGCAGGTCATGGACGCTGGAGCGGGTGATGATGCCCACATCCAGCGGACGGGACTCCTGCTCCAGCACACCCACACGCCACAGGCCCGGCAGGCCCGTGATGGCCTGCAGGCCCTCCTGACACCAGGCGATGATATCCTCCTCCACGCTGTGCCGGCCCAGCACGATCAGCACCTTCCGATGGCGCAGCAGCGTGTGGTTCATGGCATAAAAGGCGTAGGGGATCAGGTCATAGTAAAAGGGGTCGTTGAAGAGGATGCTGCGGCCCTCCAGCAGATCCCGGCCGGAGATGAGACTGCTCTTATCCACCGGAAAGCCCCGGTTCAGCAGAGAGCGCATATAGCGGCCGTACAGTTCCACCGGCTCGCCCACCTGCTCCTCCATCTTCGTCAGCAGCTCATCGCAGGTCATATCGCTGTCGCTCAAGGCTCCGGCGGTGATATCATCCGCCACCAAACGGTCGCCAAACAGGCGGCGCAGGGCCTTCCGCAGCACCGTATAGTCGCACTTGCGGCGGGCGTCGTCCTCCTCGCCCTCCAGCTGGTTCTCCTGATCCTCCTGCTCCAGCAGGCCGTCCAGGAAGTAGTAAATCTCGCCCATGAGGATCATGCCGAACACCGGGAAGAAGGGCTGATCCAGCAACTCCCGGCTCATCAGCGGCGCTGAGGCGAACATCATCGCCAGCAACACCGGCACCGCTGCGGTATACACCGTTTTGACCAGCGTGCGGCACTGGCCCAGATGGGGACGAACGTACCAGTAGTCCTTTTCACGGTCGTACTCATAAAAGAGCCTGCGCACCGGTGTGCCGAACTCCGGATCACGGCAGAGCCGGGCGCTGATGGCGACCATGGCTTTCTTCAGGATCACGTGGGCCAGCAGGATCAGCAGGTTCAGGGCCACCATGGTCAGAAACGGGAAATTGATCCTCAGGAACAGCTCCTGCAGCCACTGGCCAAGGCGGGTCAGGAGCTGGCTGAGCCAGGAGAGGGATATCCTGCTGCCCCAGCGCTCCAGCGCAGCGGGCAGGGCCTCCAGCAGGCGGGACATCCAGTTCCACAGGCGGGTGGCCAGCACCATCAGGACCACGCAGTAGACCGAGGCGAAGATGGGCTCCAGCAGCTGGCAGCTGCGGTCCTTTTTCTTCAGGTTGGCTTTGGAGCTGAGCTTCAGCAGCAGGAGGAACAGTGCCGTGATACCGGCACCGCCCAGCAGTCGCATGGTATTAGTCATACAGCTCCTCCGTTCTCACCGTTACACCCTTGATGTGCGCCACCGGCAGCACCACCCGGTTATCCGGCTGGAGAAAGTCGATGGCCCGCTGCCGCTGGGCATAGGGGACAGGATACTCGTAGTCCACCGGGCGGTCAAATTCGTAGGGGTATGCCTCCGGCTCCTGCTGGCACGGCTGCTGCTCTCTGGGGAAAAACAGGGCGAACACCGTCCGCAGCTGCTCCCGCCGCTGGCGGATATCCGACTGGTGCTTGCGGTAGACCATGATGCGGGCATCCTCGGGGTTGGCGTGGGCCGTGTGGTAGGCCACCACCGAGCATCCACGCATGACGTTGCAGGCATGGCTCAGGCAGCGGGAATAGTCATTCATCATGCCCGTGACGGTGCGGTCCAGCTCCGCCACCTCGTCGTTGTAGGTATAGACCTTGCGGCGCAGCGCACGGCGCAGGAAAAACAGGCATACCACCGCCGTCAGTGCCAGCGCCGCCAGTCCCATCGCCGTCAAGCCCAGCGCCGTACCCCGTGCAGCGACGGCACCAAGGTTCTTCACCAGCATGGGAAGGCATCCCACCAGAAACACCCCCAGCAGCACCAGCCCCATGGCAATGGTGCGCTTGCGGGTCATTCGGGCGTCGATCTTCCGGCGCACCTGATGATCCGCCTTATCGATGCGTACCCGGCACGCATCCAGATTCTCCGCCATGGTGATGCCGGTATCCAGCATGGCCTGCTCCTCGGTGTGGATGTGCTCCCGCACATCCTCCACCTGGTATCCGTCCAGACACGCCGCCTGACGGTCCGAAATGCGGTTCATGCCCCGAAAACTCTCCAGCGCCTTGCCCAAGGCCCGTGCCGGCTGCTTGATCAGCCGATGGATGGCCTTGTCAGAGGCAGAACGGGCGCTGTCCCAGAAGGCAGCCTCGTCGGTGGGGCAATCCGTGGAAAGTCCCAGCTCCCGGCCGGAGACGTACAGGTCGGACTTATCGAAGTCTCCCCGTGGCGTCACCGGCACGGTGACGTTGGCGCAGAAGCTGCGCTCCGCCTCATAGTCGCTGATGCGGGGGCGCTGCTCCTCCCGCACGGCGTCGATCTTCTGCTCCAAAAGGACGTCTGTCGCCTGAAGCTTTCCATCGTACCGCTGCAGAAGCTCCGTCAGGGCGGCATCGTCGTTTTCGCACTCCAGCCGGTACAGCCGTCCCGGCCGCAGGCAGCCGCCGGGGATCTCCTGCCCCGCCAGCAGCATCAGCGACGACAGCAGGCGCAGGTAGTCAAAGGGGTAGCTCTGGTAATTCTCCGGCGGCAGGTCGAACACCAGATAGCGCATTTTATCGAAATACAGGTTCCAGTCCGGAAAGCGGCGATACTGCTGCTCCACGTGCTCCCCCCAGGCAGAGTGGATCTCCTCGCTGCGCTGGGTATAGGTGCGTCGGGCTATGCAGATCACCTCCGATGGCAGGGAGATGTCCAGTCTCTCGTTGGCGGTGATGCGGCTGCGGAGCTGCTGTTTATACTGGGCCTCCAGCTGATACTCGGCAAACTCCGGGTCACTCTCCCCCACGCTGTTGCGTCCCGCCTGCACCAGCGGCTGGCGGCACAGGTGGGTCACCAGCTTCGTCAGGGGCTTCTCCGCCGCAGCGTCAAAGGCCGCCAGCTTCACCTGACGCAGCCGGGGCAGATATTCCTCCAGCGGCTCCTCCCACTCCTTCTGCGGCGGCTCAAACGGCACCAAGTCAAAGGGATTGCGGTACGTCAGGCCCTCACCGGTGGTGAGGATCAGCGCACGCCACGTTTTTTCACGGGCCACGGTCTCCCGCAGCTCCGGCACCGCCTCGGCCAGCGTATCCTTTTCCGGATACCACCGGCACAGGGCAATGTGCCGGTGGTCGGCAAAGGGGCTGAGGAAAATGTCATACTCCCTGATCCGATCGATATGCTCTTTTTCCGCAATGATAACAGTGAACAAATTCGTTTCCTCCGTTCTCCTGTTCGTGCAGATATCTATCTGACCGATCAGTCATGCATCAGCTTCTGCAGCATCTCCAGCGTGGCCTCGAAATCGTCGGGCTCCGGTGTCTCCTCGATGGTCTCCCTGATCTTGCGGTAGACAATGGAGATCACCAGATTGTCCTCGGCGTTGCGGCTCCGCTCAAACTGGGGCGTCTTGCGATAATTCTCCATCAGCAGCACGAACTGCTCCTTCAGCACGTCGCACAGGATGAACTTGGCATCATCGGGACGCTCCCACATATACAGCTCGTTGCTGAGAGTCTTGACCACAGCCTCCACCAGTGCGGTGATCTCCGCCACAAAGCGCTGGCTGTTGGGCAGAGAGGTATAGTAGGCCAGCGGGATCTCAAAGAGGCTGGCAGGGCCCTCGTGGAGGATGTCAATGGAGAACTTGCGGACGGCGTGGGCAAAGGCGGTGTCGGAGTAGTTGGAATTGCGCACCACGTCCTTGGTCCGGCGCTTGCGCTTGATGACCTCGATATCCTCCACCACGGCGGAATTGATGTATAGGGCATCCAGAATCTCGTAGAACTCGTCGCAGAGGGTGCCGTTGGAGACGATCATGTCCACCATGCGCTCATCGGAATTTTCGTACTTATACACACGCTTCCCGGCGGCGGCATGGGAGAGATTGACGTACTTGATGGCATCGTACACCAGCCCGTAGATCATGGCCTGATGGATCTTCATGATCTGGCGGTTCTGGAAGTCGAAGTCGATCTCCGGCATGACGGCGATGGAATCCCAACGCTTGTCGATGTGGGTGGAGATCATGATATTCTTGGTAGAATCCGGCCCGATGTGCTTGGCATAGGCCATATAGGCCTTCTGATAGAGGCCGGCAGTCTTGTCACGGGTCTCCGTGTGGGAGGGGCTGGCGAACTTGTTCAGCTTGTCGGGGGTCAGATTGTACAGGGCGTTGAAGAAGTGCAGCTCGTAGCGGGACACGGTGTCCACGGCGTCGCCCTTCATCAGCAGATCACCGATACGGTACTCCCGCATATCGCACAGGGACTTGTTATAGGCGCAGAGCTTCACCTCACGGGGCTCCTCGTTGGTGATGCGCTGGATGCCGGGGGCAGACAGGCGCTCGCCCATGGCAATGATCTTACGGATGTAGTGGAGGTTATCCTCACGGGTGACGGTATCGAACATGGTGCCGTCGCCGTCGCCCTCTTCCCGCATCTTCAGGCGGGCCTTCAGACGGTTCTCCATAGCGATGGCCCGGATGATGTTCATGTCGATGGCCTTGCAGTCCCGGCGGACGCTATCCCGGAAGTAATCCAGCAGGATCTCGTCAAACACGTCGATGCGGCGATCCTCCTCCACGATATCGGCGGAACGGATCTCCCGCTCAAAGGCCACGTTGGCCTTGATGGCATCGAAGATGCGGCCATTCAGCTCGGAATCCAGCAGAGCGCCCTCCTCCCCCTGCTTGCGGGTGCTGCGGGACAGCTCCTGCAGCATCTCACGGGAGGCACAGACGTTAAAGACGGAGTCGCCCTTGGTGAACTTCAGGCTGTCGGCCAGATCGTCCTGACGGCGCACCAGAGAGGTGACCTTTTCGCCGAAGGTGCGATAAAAGCGCTCGAACATGGCGGACAGATCCTTGACATACTCGTAGCCGAACTTATAGGCCTCCAGCTCCGCCGTCAGATTGCCGAAATCGGTGATGGTGGCAAAGTAGTCAGGGAAGAACTCGTTCAACTTGGCATAGATCTTCTCATAGCCGCCCAGCTTCTCCAGCAGATTGGGGTTGGCATCGCCGGCCTTTTCGGCGGCGCACAGCTCGTCCAGATTGCGCTCCTTCTTCTTGCCGTTGAACTTCACGTCGAACATACCCGTCTCGTTGGCATCGGGTGCATAGGTCTCCAGATTGGGGATGATCTCGTTATTCAGGCGATTCTGCGTGGTCTGGATCTTCTCGGCAAAGCGGTGCTCCAGCATATACAGCATATAGCGCACGGCATTGGGATGGAAAATCTCACCGAAGCTGTTGCGGAGGATCGCCTCGATGGTATAGGGCTTCTTCTCATTGATGGTCTTGGCCTCGTTGACAAAGATGGCCTCTGCCACGCCCTCGGACACCTTGCGGGCGTTGATGCGCATCATGGCCTCGTAGTCACGCAGCATCCCCAGGTTGTCACGGGCCTTGCCCTTTTCGCCCTCGGTGTGCTGATAGTCGATCTCCTCCGCCAGACTGTTGGCGGCGCTGCGGGTAGCGTTGATGCCGGTATCCTCATTCAGGGCCTCGTGCATCCGGTTTGCCAGCGCCATAAAATAGGACTCCAGCAGCTGGGGCGCAATGCGGGTGAACTTGGCCCGCAGGTCCTTGGTGAAGTTATCGGTAGCGGTGTTCATCTTCTCGGTATACACCTCGGCACGAGTGGGGGCCTCGGTGGCGGACAGGCCCTTCTTCCGGGCCTCACGCAGCTTCACCTCAAAGGCGTTGTCATACTTGGACCACTTGGCTGCCTCGCCCTCGCCGCCGATGCTGTCCAGCGCCCAGTCATAGGCGATGTAGTCGGCGATCTCCTCATAGGGGTAGCGGATAACGCCGGCGCCGATGCCGCCGAAGCGGTTGCGGCCATAGTTGCCGGGGTTGGACATCTCCTTGATGATGTTATCCTCCACGGAGAAGGCCTTCTTCTGCATGGGGCCGATGTTCTGCTCATACAGGGCCTGCGCCGCCTGGATCTCATACTGCATGGTGCTGACCAGTGTGCTGTCCTCGGCGTTCTGGCCATCCATCAGGAAGCAGAAATCAAAGGGCAGCAGGCTCAGGGATTTCATCTCATCGGTGCCGGGATTGGCAAAGTCCACGTGCAGTCTGTTGTAGCGGCGCAGATCCTCGTCGATATCGAAGAAGCCGGAGCCCTTCATCATGAAGGCGTTGATCTCCTTGATGGTGGCATAGGCGTTGCGGCGCTGGCTCTCCCGCTCAGTGTTGGAGTCGATGACGCTGTCCAGCGTCTCCGGCAGAAGGATCAGGGAGCGGACGATCAGGCTGGTGTTGGGGTACTTATCCTTGACATAGTCCCGCAGATACATGGCCAGCGGCAGCAGGATACCGGAGCCGGTACCGCCGGAGGCCGTGGAGACGATGACGGCACGCATGGCCTGCTTCATCTCCTTACCGCTCTTGCGGAACAGGTCGTCCACAGCGTCCAACAGCGGGCGGATGCGGCCGGTCTTAATGGTGGAGTTCAGGGCCAGACGGGAGATGGCCCGGACCTGTCCGGCACCCTCGGACACCGTCTTGTCGTACAGGACGGCGTTCTTGGGAAACCAGTTGTTCAGTGCGTCTGCATCGTAATCCAGATAGTTGCCCACCGTCTGAGTGTTGGACGTCTGGACGGTGTAGATGTGGCTCCTGCTGCCGGACACGCTGGCCAGATCGTTGACATTGGTGTCCAGACAGACAAAGTTGACGTTCTCCCGTTCGCCGGGACGGCACATCTCCGCCACACGCCGGACGATGCGGCATCCGGTGCCGCCAACACCCACAAACAGAGTCGGGGCGTCGATCACATTTTCCTTGATGCGTTCCTTTGCCATGTTGCTACCTCCGAATCATTCTATATATGGTTTGTCTCTCTTTTATTTGCTGAATTTCAATGTTACGCCCAAGCCCATGGGGACGGGGATGCCGGTGCTGTCCAGCACCTGACCGCTGACGTTGCAGGCCCGGTTGTTGCCGATCTCCGTGGTGGCCGTCTTTTTGGTGCTCACCAGCTTGCCGGTGGCGGGGTCACGGTTAAACACCAGCGTGCCCACCTTGATGGAACCAACGGCGCTGCCGTTGACGGCGGACACCGCCGTGACCTTGGCCTTGCGCTCAGCGGGACGGGTCCAGCGGTTGTCCACCGCCTCCAGCTCCAGCACCATGCCGCACTTGGCCAGAGGATTGGCCGTATACTTGGGGGATGTGATGGAGAGGCGTCCCTTCTTCTTGCCGCCGCCGGAGAACTCCGTGCGGGCCGAACCGGACACCGCCGTAGCTCCCACGGTGAAGTTGGTCTTGGATACCCGGATCTTCCTGGGCAGCACCTTCATCCCCATGAACAGCAGGAACAGCATCAGCAGCAGCAGGACGGTCAGCGCAATGACGGCGATGCGTACCCACTGTGGGTACTTGGCCAGCTCCAGCTTCTGCTCCGCTGTGATCTGATACGGCTCGCCGTATTCATCCGTTCCGGAGGCCTGCACCGTGATCCGCCGAAGGCCGTCTGCGGCACTCTGCTCCGGTGAGAGTCGGATGGTGTAGGTGCCATCGCCGTTGGGCGTGACGGTGCAGTCCAGTTCACCATCCACCGTGACCTCTGTCTGAGCCAGCAGCTCTGCGGGCATGGGCTGACCATCCAGCAGCAGCGTAGCGGTGAGAGGCTGCGCCTCCTCCAGCTGAGAGCGCACCACATAGGTCTGCGGTGCCTCCAGCTTCAGCTCGATCCGGCTGGTGGGATGCGCCGTGGGCGTAAGGCCATCCAGCGGCCAGCCCAAGCCGGCGTTGTCCTTTTCGATACGGTAGCCGTTCAGATAGGTGGCGGACAGGTCTGCGTTCAGGTGGTCGCTGCTGCCCAGCGTCACCTCTACCCAGCCGCTCTCGTCGCTCTCCAGCGTCTGCTCCTCGCCGTTGATATCATAGCGGACGGAATAGTGCGTCTCGCCCAGCAGCTTGGAGTTGGTCAGGTTTCCGTTCTTATCCGCCAGCCCGTAGCACAAGCGGTATGTACCGGGATATAGGGCATCCATATCCACCGGCTGGCCGTCCTCGTCCGTCAGGAAGGCGGAGAGCTCCACGTCCGGCTCATAGTAGACGCCCACGCTGGTGACGCTGCCGCTGTAAGACAGCTGGTAGGTCCCGGCGTCACAGTCCTCATAGGTGGCCACCACGCCCTGCAGGCTCGTATCCGCCGCACAGACTCCCGCATAATCGAGCCCGGCGCCACGGGTACCATAGGAGGGGGCGTATTGGCTGACAGCGTTGAGCTGCTTGCCCTCGGAGCCGGTGAGTGTCACATCACCCACACCGCTGCCCTGCACAAACAGGATGAGCTTGCTCATGGGCAGATCAAACTCCAGCGTGTCGCCGGAGAGCTTTAGCTCATCACGGCCGAAGATCATATTGCTCATGGCAGTCAGCTTTGTGAGGATCTCCGCCGTGGTCGTGGCCTTGTCGGCATAATAGACGTTCTTCCCTGCGCTGACCTTCGGCATCACAGCTACAGAGCCGATGCCCAAATACATCACGTTCTCTGCGGCATTGCAGCGGGTCAGCTCCTCCTCCAAACGCTCCTCCGTCTTGCTGCCGTTCATGGACTCGCCGTTTTCAAAGAAGGTATCACCGTCCGTCAGCACGATGAGCCATTTCTCATCGGCCTGTGAGGAGGCCAAGCCCTGACTGGCGGCGGTAATGGTCTCGATGGGGGTATTCCACGCCTCCGGCGTGTACATATCCCGGATCACCGACAAATCGTCTGCGGGCGTCACCGTCAGGGGGCTGCTGCTGGAATACTTCTTCCCGCCGGCCTCCACCGGCCACATGGGATAGACGCTGAGCCGGTCCTTCTCATTCATCATGGCGGCGAACACCTCCACGGCGTATCCCGCCCCGCACCACGCCGTATTCCCGGCGTCATACATGGAGCCGGAGTTGTCGAACACCACGGCGATCTCACGACTCTTGACCTCCCGAGTGCCGCCGGCGGCCCATGCCCCCTGCATCACCCACGGCAGCAGCATCAAGGCCGCCAGCAGACTGCACAATAAACGTCTCAATTTACCTCTCCCCTTCAGCAGTTCGACCGTCATCTCTTCTCACCGGACGAATGTCTTGTCATTTATGTAATGATACCATTTTTCGACCATTTCTGTCAAATGATTTTTGTCATTATTTCTGTTTCTCAGCGATATCACCGGACGGCCGTTTTTCGATATAGTGTAAGGTATCCGCATGAAAAAAGCACCGACCTCTGTCGGTGCTTTTTCATGTCTTACAAAGCAAATTTTTTGCTGTATTCCTCGTAATAGCGGGCGAAGGAGTCGGATTTCATGTCCTTGACGCTCTTCAAATACTCGTGGGTATCGAAGGCGTCGGACTCCAGCTCGATCATGGCCACGGCGATATTGGAGCAGTGATCCGCCACCCGCTCATAGTTGGTGAGCAGATCGTTGAACACGAAGCCCTGACTCAGGGTGCATACGCCCTTTTGCAGACGGTCCACATGGTGCAGCTTCAGCTCGTCGCACAGGCCGTCGATGATCTCCTCCAGCGGCTCTACCCGGCTGGCGGCGGCCAGATCCCCCTCCACAAAGGCGTGGATGGAAAGGTAGAGGATCTCGGAGACGGCATCCTCCATGACCTTCAGCTCCTGGCTGGCCTCCGCCGAGAAGGCCATGCCCTTGCTGTGGATCTCCTGCGCCACCTCGGAGATGTTCAGGGCGTGGTCGGAGATGCGCTCGAAGTCGGAGATGGTATGCAGGTACTTGGATACCTCCTCACTCTGACGGGCGGTGAGTTCCTTACCGGTGATCTTCATCAGGTAGGTACCCAGCCGGTCCTCATAGCGGTCCACGGTGGACTCTGTCTCCGCCACGGCCCGGAAGCCCTTGTCGCTGTACTGATGCACCAGCGCCATGGCGGCCAGCAGATTCTCCATGGCGCACTGAGCCATGGCGTCGGTGACCTGACGGCTCTGCTCGATGGCCAGCGCCGGGTGCTGCAGGAAGCGCTCCTCCAGACGGTCCATCTTCTGGCGCTCCCGGCTGCTCTCGGAGTTGTCCGGCACCAGCATACATACCAGCTTCTCCAGCAGGCCGATGAGGGGCATCAGGGCCACCACCGTGGCCAGACGGAACAGGGTATTCGCCAGAGCGATGGACACGGTGGTCATGGTGGTATCCATGAAGTCAAAATGCACCACGGCATTGACGGCATAAAAGATGCAGCCCCAGATCACCACGCCCAGCACGTCGATGAGCAGATAGACGAAGGCCGTGCGCTTGCCGCTGACGTTGGCACCCAGCGCCGACAGCAGCACCGGCACCGCAGCGCCGATGGCAATACCCATGATAATAGGAAGGGCAATTTCAAAGGTGACGGCTCCGGTGGCGGCCAGCGCCTGCAGGATACCCACGGCGGCGGAGGCACTCTGGATGACGCTGGTGAACACGATGCCCACCAGAATTCCCAGCAGAGGGTTTGCGAAGGAGGTCATGGCATTGATGAACACCTCGCTCTCCCGCAGGGGTTCCACGGCGCCGCTCATGGCGGTCATGCCGTACATCAGCACGGCAAAGCCCAGCAGGATCTCCCCCACATGGCGGGTGGTCTGCTTCCTGCTGATCATCCGCAGCAGAGTACCGATGGTGGCCATCAGGGCCGTCAGAGTGGAGGTACTCAGCAGAGCCACCCAGCCGCCGCCGGAGAGGTTGCTGAGGCACAGCACCCAGCCGGTAACGCTGGTGCCCAAGATGGCGCCCAGCACGATGCCGATGGCCTGATTGACCTTCATCATGCCGGAGTTGACGAAGCCCACCACCATCACCGAGGTGGCGGAGGAGGACTGGATCACCGCCGTGACGCCAGTCCCCAGCAGGACCCCCTTGATGGGCGTGCTGGTGAGGTTATACAGCACCAGCTCCAGCTGATTGCCTGCTACCTTCTTCAGGGCATCGCCCATGATGGACATCCCGAACAGGAACAGGGCCACGCCGCCCAGCAGGGAAATGAAATCAGAAACGCTCAAAACGCATTCCCTCCCAGTATATTTGATTCAACAGGATATAGTATAACGTAAAAAACTCCGGCTGTCGACAGAAACTATGGAATAATTTGTGGAAAAAAGCATAAAGATTTGCAGCGGTTCTATACCCCTCCCACAGAAGTTTCCCGGCAAACGGAATGCAGCCTTGTCATACGGGGCAGACTATGGTATAATACTCTATCATAAAATTACGCTGCCGGTCTATGGGTCCGGCGATCTTGTGAGGAAGCATATGAAACACGGACTCATCGTTTTTCTGGTATCCATGGTCCCCCTCATCGAGCTGCGGGGCGCCATCCCCTACGGCGTGGCCTACGGGATGCCGCTGTGGCTGACGTATCTCATTGCCATCGTGGGGAATATGCTGCCGGTGCCGTTTATCTATCTCTTCGCCCGGAAGATCCTTCTTTGGGGCAAGGATAAGCCTGTCATCGGAAGGTTCTTCACCTTCTGTCTGGAAAAGGGGGAGCGGGGCGGCCAAAAGCTTCAGGCGAAGGCCGGCCGGGGCTTGTTCTGGGCTCTTTTGCTGTTCGTGGGGATCCCCCTGCCCGGCACCGGTGCGTGGACGGGAACTCTGGCGGCCTCTCTGCTGGATATGGGCTTTAAGAAGAGCGTGCTGGCCTGCATGGGCGGTGTGCTGCTGGCCGGGTGCATCATGGGCATCCTCAGCGTGCTGGGCGTGTCTGCCTTTGGCGCTGTGGTACAATAGTTTTTCGTAATGGGACTTTTTCTTATCATTCAGAAAAAGTCCCATTTTTATACAAATAAATTATTTTTGCAAATTAACAGACAATGTGTTGATTTTCACATTAAGATGTGCTAAGATAACGGACAATTTCAAGTCAGCCTCTGCCGAACGGGCCGTTACAAGGGCCGGACGGCATATGCTTATAGATCCATTCACAAGGAAAGGCGGTGACGACCATGTATCTGGAGCTGGTGAAGCAGGTATCGCAGGTGGAGCAGGAGGCGGAAGTCTCCGTCCGTCAGGCGGCCCAGCAGGCTCAGCAGATGCAGGAAGAGGCGGAACGCTCCGGACGTGCGCTGGTGGAACAGACACGCCGGGACTTGCAGCAGCTGGAGACCCAGCGCCGCCGGCAGGCGGCGGAGGACGCCGAAGCAGCCCGGCAGCAGGCGCTGCGGGAGGTTCAGGCAGACTGTGACGCCCTGCGGCAGCGGGCCGGGGCCAAGATGCCTCAGGCGGTAGACACCATTCTGAGAAGGGTGGTGCAGGAGTAGTGGCCATTGTGAAAATGCAGCGGCTGCACCTGCTGGCGATGGAGGAGGAGCGGCAGTCCCTGATGGATGCGCTGCTGCAGTTCGGTCGGCTGGAGATCCGGCAGACGGAGGATCTGGCGGCGGATCCGGACTGGGCTGTGCTGCTGCATCCGGAACCGGCGGAGCTGGTTCGCTGGCGGGAGGCCTCCCGTCAGATGGAGGCGGCGCTGTCGGCGCTGGGCAGCCGGGGTCTGAAAAAGACCGGACTGTTTGCCCCCCGCCCCCGCATCAGCCAGAGTCAGTTTCTGGATGAGGCGGCACTGCGGCAGCAGCAGGCGCTGGCAGCGGAGATCCTGGGCCATACGGCCCGCAAGGAGCAGCTGACCTCCCAGCTTCAGCGCATTCAGGCCCAGCGGCTATCGCTGGAGCCGTGGGCGGAGCTGGACGTGCCGCTGGAGCTGCACCGCAGCGGCCAGCTGTCGGTGATCCCCGGCACCATGCCCCTGCGGTCGGACCTCCAGCAGGCAAAAAACGCTCTGGAGGAACAGCCGGCGGAGCTGGTACAGGTATCCCTGTCGCCGCAGCAGCAGTATCTTCTGCTGCTGGTACATCAGGCGGCGGAGAGCGCAGTGCTGGAGGTGCTGCGGCCCTTCGGCTTTGCGGCGGCCTCCTTCGGTACCCTCACCGGTACGGTGCAGGAGAACCTGCAGCGGCTGGACGATGAGGAGGAGCAGACCCGGCAGGATCGCCGGGCGGAGGACGCTGCGCTGGACGCCCTGGGAGGCCGTCAGCCGGAGCTGAAGCTGGGACTGGACCGCCTGAATCTGCAAATTCAGCGGGAAGAGAACCGCCAGCGGCTCCTCACCGACGGACATATCTTCTATTTGGAGGGCTGGGTGCCGGAGGCAGACACCGCCCGGCTGGAGCAGCTGCTGGAGGGCTACTCCTGTGCGTGGGACCTGCGGGTCCCCACCGAGGAGGAGTATCCGGAGGTGCCGGTGACGCTGAAGAGCAACTGGCTCACCCGATCCATGACCTGCATCACGGAGCAGTACTCCATGCCCGCCTATGACGGCGTGGACCCCAACCCGGTCATGGCCCCGTTTTTCATCCTGTTCTTCGGCATGATGATGGCGGACATGGGCTACGGTCTTCTGATGATCTTTCTGCCGCTGCTGTACCTGAAAAAGGCACGACCGCCGCAGAGCAAACGGGGCTTTATCGAGCTGATCCTGTGGTGCGGCATCGTGACCTTTATTTTCGGCGCTCTCACCGGCGGCTTCTTCGGGGACTTCATCCCCCAGCTGTGCAAGGTCATTGACCCGGCCAGCACCTTTGAGCTGCCCAGCCTCTTCTCGCCGCTGAACGACACCATGTCCATCATGATCGGCTCCATGGTGCTGGGCGGCATCCAGATCCTCACCGGCATGACCATCAGCGTGGTGAAGAAAACCAGGGACGGCCACTTTGCCGACGCCCTGTGGGACGAGATCACATGGTGGGTCATTCTGGCCGGCGGGGCCATGGCACTTCTGAAGGTGGGCAGCGTGGCCGGTGTGCCGGTGGTGCTGGTCATCGGCGTGCTGATGCTGGTATACGGCTCCGGTCGGGGCAAGAAGGGCTTCGGCAAGGTCACGGGGCTGGTGAGCGCCGTATATAACGGCGTCACAGGCTTTTTCAGCGATATCCTCTCCTATGTGCGTCTGATGGCGCTGATGCTGTCGGGCGCCGTGCTGGCGCAGGTATTCAATATGCTGGGTGCCACCACCGGGAACGTGGTGGGCTTCGTGGTCATCGCCCTCATCGGCAACGCCCTGAATCTGGCGCTGAACCTGCTGGGCTGCTACGTCCACGATATGCGTCTGCAGTTTCTGGAATTTTTCGGTCGGTTTTACAAGGAGGGCGGCAAGAGCTACAGGCCGCTGTCCGTAGAAACACAATATGTTGAAGTTATGAAGGAGGATAATTGATATGTATGATTTTCTGAACGCCATCGGCGGCATGGGTTTCGCCATTCTGGGTGCGGCGCTGACGGTGGGTCTGTGCTGCGTGGGCTCCGCCAAGGGTACCGGTCTCGTGGGTGAGGCCGCCGCCGGTCTGGTCAGCGAGGATCCCGACAAGAGCACCAAGTGCCTGATCTTGCAGGTGCTGCCCGGTACGCAGGGTCTGTATGGCTTCGTGGCCCTGTTCATCGTCCTGCTGCAGGTAGGTCTCATGAGCGGCACTCCCGTAGATCTGACGCTGACGCAGGGTATGTCCTTCTTCGCCGCCTGCATCCCCACCGCCATCGGCGGCTGGCTCTCCGCCAAGTTCCAGGGCCGTGTGGCCGCCGCCTCCGTGGGTATCGTGGCCAAGCACCCGGAGGCCGCCACCAAGGGCCTGATCTTCTGCGGTATCGTGGAGTTCTACGCCATTTTGTCCCTGGTGGCTACCATCATGCTGGCTACCAACATTCTGTAAAACGGAGCAGGCCATGAAGGGACTGGAACGGATCACCCAGCGCATCCAGACGGATGCACAGGGGCAGATAGAAGCCCTGACGGCGGCAGGACGCCGCCAGGCACAGGAGATCACGGAGAAGTACGAGGACCAGGCCCGGCAGCTGCGCCAGACGGATCAGGAAAAGGCCGCCCGTGATGCCCAGCAGGATCAGCGGAGAGCCCAGAGCGGCGCCGACCGCACCCGCCGGGAGCAGCTCCTCGCCTGCAAGCAGCAGCTCATTGACGATACCTTCCGACAGGCCCGGCAGCAGCTGACGCAGCTGCCCCGTGAGAAATATGTGCATCTGCTGGTGCAGCTGGCGGTGAAAAACGGAGCCGGCACCGAGGAGATCATCCTCTCCCCAGAGGACGCACCGCTGGGACAGCAGGTGCTGGAGGGCGCCAACGCTCAGGGACGGCACTTCCGCCTGTCTGCGGAGCAGCGTCCCACCGGCGGAGGGCTGATCCTCAAGCAGGGCAGCGTGGAGTGCAGCTGCACCTTCCCGGAGATCCTGCGGCAGCTGCGGCAGGAGATGTCCGGCGAGGTCGCCGCCATTCTGTTTGACTGAGAGGGGGCTGCCCTTTGACCAAGAAGTATCATGATACGGAATATCTGTATCTCAGCGCCTGTATCCACAGCTGGGAGACTCGGCTGCTGACCCCGGAGCGCCGGGAGCAGCTGCTGTCGGCTCCGACGGACCGGGATGCGGCCCGTGTGCTGGAGGAGATGGGCTGGCCCGCCTTTGACCCGGAGTCGGAGGCGGCGCTGGATCAGGCCGTTGGCCGGCGGCGGGAGGAGCTGTTCGCCCGTCTGGGCAAGGATATGCCCGATGCACGGATCCTGGACGTCTTCCGGCTGCCCACGGACTATCACAATCTGAAGGTATTGGTAAAGAGCCGGGGCGAGGACTGCCGCCGCCTGCTGATGGCAGGAGGCCGGTGGGATCCGGAGCAGCTGCTGTCGGACTACCGGCAGCGGGAGCTGCGGGACTTCCTCCCCGCCGAGACGGCACAGGCCGTACAGCAGGCCCGTCAGGCTCTGGCGGAGACCGGCAACGGTCAGGAGTGCGATCTTGTGCTGGACGGCACCTGCTTCCGGGAACTGACCCGGCTGGCGGATGCGGTGGACTGCCCCGCCCTGACGGACTATCTCCGCACCCGCATCGACGGCGTGAACCTGTGCAGCGCCGTGCGGGTGCACCGGCTGAGAAAAGGGCCGGACTTTCTGCACAGGGTGCTGCTGGAGGGCGGCAGCGTTCCTCCGGCAGCGCTGGAGGAGGCCGCCCCTGCCGATCTGCGGGAGCTGTATGCCGCCACGCCTCTGCGGGAAGCCGCCGGTCTGGCGGAGGGCATCTGCGCCGGAGGCGGCAGCATGACGGCGCTGGAAAAGCAGTGCGATAACGCTGTGCTGCGTCTGGCGGCCAAGGCCCGCCGCACCCCCTTCGGCGTGGAGACGGCACTGGGGTATCTCATTGCGGCGGAAGCGGAGCTTATCGCCGTCCGCACCATCATGACGGGACGCCGGGCGGGACTGTCCGCCGACACCATCCGGGAAAGGCTGCGTGATATTTATGGCTAAGATCGCCGTCATCGGTGACCGGGACAGTGTGCTGGGCTTCCGGGCTTTGGGGCTGGAGGTCCACACCGTGGAGGACAGCACCGAGGCCCGCCATCTGCTCCGTAAGGCTGCGGAGGAGGGCTGTGCGGCGGTGTTCCTGACGGAGGCGCTGGCGGCTCCCCTGCAGGAGGAGATCGACCGCTATAAGGAGGCGCTGACCCCCGCCATCGTATTGATCCCCGGCAAGGGTGGTTCCCTTGGGCTGGGGGAGACTGCGCTGCACAACGCCGTGGAGCGTGCCGTGGGCGCAGACATCACTTGAAGGGAGCGTAACTATGGGCAAAGTAATCAAAGTCTCCGGGCCGCTGGTGGTAGCCGACGGCATGGCGGACGCCAACATGGCGGACGTGGTGCGTGTGGGTCCCAAGCAGCTGATCGGAGAGATACTGAATATGACCGGCGACCGGGCGTCCATTCAGGTCTATGAGGAGACCTCCGGTCTGGGGCCGGGTGCGGAGGTGGTCACCACCGGCGCTCCCCTGTCCGTGGAGCTGGGGCCGGGGCTGATCGAGAGCATTTATGACGGCATCCAGCGCCCGCTGGAGGAGATCCGCAGCATGGCCGGGGCTCACATCCCCCGTGGCATTCAGGCCCCGCCGCTGCCGGAGGATAAAAAGTGGGACTTCACCCCTGTGGCCAAGCCCGGCGACGCCGTGGTGGCCGGAGACGTGCTGGGTACCGTTCCGGAGACGACCTCGGTACTCCACAAGATCATGGTCCCCCACCGCATGGACGGCACCGTGGAGTGGGTGGCAGAGGCAGGAGAATACACCATCCGGGACGTCATCGCCAAGGTGCGTCTGGCGGACGGCTCCCTGAAGGAGCTGACCATGGTGCAGAAGTGGCCCGTCCGTGTGGGGCGGCCCTATCGGCGGAAATTCCCGCCCTCTGCGCCGCTTCAGACCGGCCAGCGGGTCATCGACACCATGTTCCCCGTGGCCAAGGGCGGCACCGCCGCCGTACCCGGTCCCTTCGGCTCCGGGAAAACGGTGGTGCAGCATCAGCTGGCCAAGTGGGCGGACGTGGACATCGTGGTCTACATCGGCTGCGGCGAGCGTGGCAACGAGATGACGGACGTGCTGCGGGAGTTCCCGGAGCTGACGGATCCCCGCACCGGTGAGACACTGATGAAGCGGACGGTGCTTATTGCCAACACCTCGGATATGCCCGTGGCCGCCCGTGAGGCCTCCGTATACACCGGCATCACCATCGCTGAATATTTCCGGGACATGGGCTACGCCGTGGCCGTTATCGCAGACTCCACCTCCCGCTGGGCCGAGGCCCTGCGTGAGATGTCCGGCCGTCTGGAGGAGATGCCCGGCGAGGAGGGCTACCCTGCCTATCTGGTGAGCCGTCTGGCCCAGTTCTATGAGCGGGCCGGTGTGGTGCAGTGCCTCGGCAGCGAGGAGCGTACCGGCAGCCTGACGGCGGTGGGCGCCGTGTCGCCTCCCGGCGGCGACCTCAGCGAACCGGTAGCTCAGGGTACCATGCGTATCGTGAAGGTGTTCTGGTCACTGGATGCGTCGCTGGCCTACCGGCGGCACTTCCCGGCCATCCACTGGCTGAACTCCTACTCCCTGTATCTGGACTCCCTGCGCCCGTGGTTCGATGAGCATCTGGGACAGGCGTTCATGCAGAACCGTGACCACGCCATGCACCTGCTGCAGGAGGAGAACGAGCTCAACGAGATCGTCCAGCTGGTGGGTAAGGACTCCCTGAGTCCCAACGACCAGCTGACGCTGGAGGTCACCCGGATGCTGCGGGAGGACTTCTTGCAGCAGAACGCCTTCATGGACGTGGACTCCTACACCGGCTTCGACCGGCAGGAGCGGCTCATGTCCCTGATTTTAGGCTATGAGACGCTGGGGCGTCAGGCCCTGACCCGTGGCGTCACCGTCCGGGATCTGGCCCATCTGCCGGCCCGTGAGGAGATCGGCCGGGCCAAATACGAGGAGGAGAGCACTTGGCGCTCCGCCTATGACAAGATCGAAGCGGATCTGCAGAGCCAGATCCGTGAACTGGAGCGAAAGGCGGGTGAGGAGCAATGATGAAGGAATATCGCACCATCCGGGAGGTCAACGGGCCTTTGATGGTGGTGGATCAGGTGGAGGGCGTCACCTATGACGAGCTGGCGGAGATCCAGCTGTCCGACGGCACTCTGCGCCGATGCAAGGTGCTGGAGGTCAACGGCGACCGGGCCGTGGTGCAGCTGTTTGAAAACTCCGCCGGCATCAACCTGCGGGACTCCAAGATCCGTTTTCTGGGGCATCCCCTGCAGCTGGCAGTGTCCGAGGATATGCTGGGCCGTGTTTTTGACGGCATGGGCCAGCCCATCGACGGCGGCCCCGCTCTGCTGCCGGAGAAGTATCTGGACATCAACGGTCTGCCCATGAATCCCGCCGCCCGTGACTACCCCAATGAGTTCATCCAGACGGGCATCTCCGCCATCGACGGTCTGAACACCCTGGTGCGCGGTCAGAAGCTGCCCATTTTCTCCGGATCCGGTCTGCCCCACGCCCGTCTGGCGGCTCAGATCGCCCGGCAGGCCAAGGTGCTGGATGACTCCACTCCCTTCGCCGTGGTGTTCGCCGCCATCGGCATCACCTTTGAGGAGTCGGAGTACTTCGTCTCCGAGTTCCGCCGCACCGGCGCCATCGACCGGACGGTGCTGTTCACCAATCTGGCCGACGACCCTGCCGTGGAACGTATCGCCACGCCCCGTATGGCCCTCACCGCCGCCGAGTATCTGGCCTTTGAAAAGGGAATGCACGTGCTGGTGATCCTGACGGATATCACCAACTACGCCGAGGCGCTGCGGGAGGTATCCGCCGCCCGGAAGGAGGTTCCCGGCCGCCGTGGCTACCCCGGCTACCTGTATACAGACCTTGCCACCATGTATGAGCGGGCGGGCCGCCAGCTGGGCTGCCCCGGTTCCGTGACCATGATCCCCATTCTGACCATGCCGGAGGACGACAAAACCCACCCCATCCCCGACTTGACGGGCTATATCACCGAGGGACAGATCATCCTGTCCCGTGACCTGTACCGCAAGAACATTCAGCCCCCCATCGACGTGCTGCCCAGTCTGTCCCGCCTGAAGGACAAGGGCGTGGGCGAGGGAAAGACCCGTGAGGATCACGCCCCCACCATGAACCAGCTGTTCTCCGCCTACGCCTCCGGCAAGGAGGCCCGTGAGCTGATGACCATTCTGGGCGAGTCCGCCCTGACGGATACGGATCTGAAGTTCGCCAAGTTCGCTGACGAATTTGAAAAGCGCTACGTCTCGCAGGGCTTCGACACCGACCGCTCCATCACCGAGACGCTGGATCTGGGCTGGGAGCTGCTGCGCCTGTTGCCCCGTGAGGAGCTCAAGCGCATCAAGGGCGACATGGTGGATAAGTATCTGCCCAAGGAGGACTGATCGCTATGGCGGGAAAGACCATCAATCCCACCCGCATGGAGCTGACCCGGCTGAAGGCCAAGCAGAAAACGGCCCTCCGGGGCCACAAGCTCCTCAAGGACAAGCGGGACGGCCTCATGAAGCAGTTCATGCAGGAGGTGCGCCGCACCCGTCAGCTGCGCAAGCGGGTGGAGGAGGGGCTGGCGCAGGCCAATGCCGCCTTTACCGTAGCCAGCGCCGTCATGTCCCCGGAGATGCTGGAGCAGGCGCTGATGGCCCCCCGGCTCTCCACAGAGGTGACGGTGGACCAGCGCAACATCATGAGCATCGCCGTGCCGGTGTTCCATCGGGCGGAGCAGGAGACGCAGCCGGATCTGGCCTGCTATGGCTTTGCCCAGACCAGCGGCGAGCTGGACGATGCTCTGCAGGCCCTGAACCGGGTGTACAGCGATCTGCTGGAGCTGGCGCAGGCGGAAAAGACCGTCCAGCTGCTGGCACAGGACATCGAGCGCACCCGCCGCCGGGTCAACGCACTGGAGTATGTGGTGATCCCGGAAAATCAGCGGAACATCCGCTACATCACCATGAAGCTGGAGGAGAATGAGCGGGGCAACACCACCCGGCTCATGAAGGTCAAGGACATGGTGCTGCAGGACGCCCACCACTACAAGTCATAACGAAAGAAGCGGAAGGCTCTCGCCTTCCGCTTCTTTGTTGATTCGCTGCCATCGATGGGATTGCTGGCAGCGTCAATCCCCCTCGTACTCGCTGAGGCCCAGCTGCCACCGGTCGGCCTCAGCCGGGCGGGCGGTCAGCCCCAGATAATAGGCATCCAGCTCCGTCAGCTGGCCGGTGATGCGGTCCATATCGCCGTTGATGGTGTACATGATGTCCTGTGACCCCGTCTCTTTGCAGTAGTCCACGTAAGCCTGTGGGATCAGCCCCCCGGTATAGTACAGATCCGGGACCCCAAAGGCGTGGAGCAGCTCATGTGCGTAGGCAGATGGCGGCTCATCCACAGGGCCTGCCGCCCGGAGAAACAGATTGACCAGCTCCGTGTCGCAGGCCTGACTGTTCAGCCGTCCCAGCGACCAGGGACTGGGCGTTCCCTCATAGGGCGTGTTGAAAAAGAAAAAGTACACCACATTGTCTGCGTCATACGCACACTTCAGCTCCTCGGTGGGGATGTTCTCCTGAATATAACCGGCCTGCACATCGTACATGGAGCCGTCTGCACGCACCAGCGTCTCGGTGAATTTGGCGCTGTACCGCAGATCGGGGTCCTCCTTCCAATCGTAGAAAAATTCGGCCGTGACGCCGTATGGCTTTACGGCATCCGTCAGCCATTCCGTGGCGATGCGGAGGTGCTCCTGCGTCTGGTCTATATCGGCAGCGTCTGTTGTCTCGTCCCAATGGGTAGCGGCATCGTCGGCAAAAATGGATACCACCAGCGTCCGGCCATGGATGTAAGCGGCAGAGCCGTGGGCCGAGACTGCCTGATCCGGCTCCTCCGGGGCCTGCGAAGGCTCGGTCTCCTGCGTTGGTTCTGGGGTCTCCGGCTGGGTCTGCACCTCCGCCGTCGGCAGCTGGGGCGCTTCCCTCCGGGCGCAGGCCGCCATCGTCGTACACAGCAGCATACACACAAGCAGCCATAGGATCCGTTTCTTCATGTCTACTCTTCTCCTTCGTTGATCCCGTCTATTTTCCCACATCCCGCTCTGCTTGTCAACCGACGGAGGATTCCTCTTATTTTCCTTTGTTTCTCAGGCAGCTTCAATTGTGTCTATTCTGTAAATATACAGGACACTATTGGCCCGTCAGCTTGATTTTCATTACTATGTCTGTTAAAATAACAGCAGTTTGACACGCCGCAGGAGGGCGGCGATCGCAAGAAAGGGGCGGATGGAGAAATGCACGGTTTCTGGCGCTGTGCGCTGTATCTGGCGGCGCTGGGGGTGGCGGCCCATCCGCTGGGGCAGGCCCTGCCCCGCAAATGGTTCTGCGCCGAAAAGGCCCCATGGCGTTCCGCCCCTTGGGAAAAGGGTGGGCGCATCTACCTGAAGTTGGGTATCCGGAAGTGGAAGGATCATCTGCCGGATATGAGCCGCCTGATGCCGGACATGGTCCGAAAGGATCTGGGCAGCGACCCGGCGGTACTGGTGCAGGAGACCTGCGTGGCCGAGTGCGTCCACTGGGCGCTGACGCTGCTGTCAGCTGGAATTTTTTTCCTGTGGCGCAGCGGCTGGGCGGCGCTGCTGTGGCTGGTGTATAATGTGCTGGGGAACGTGAGCTTTATCGTCATCCAGCGCTATAACCGGCCGAGACTGCAAAAGCTTGCGGAGAAAACAAGGAGGAGACCTGTATGAAAGTGCTTCTGTTCTCCTGTTCCACGGGGGGAGGACACAACTCTGCCGCTGCGGCGCTGGCTCAGGAGCTGGAGGCCCGCAGTGTGGAGAGCCGCACCTATGACGCCCTGCAATTCCTGCCCAAGTCCACGGCCGACCTCATCAGCCACGGCCACGACTTTGCCTATCGCTATGCCCCCAAAATTTACGGTGCAGGCTATCGTCGGGAGGAGAAGCACCCCTCCAGCCTGTTCTATGAGCAGAGCATCCGGGGCATCGGCCCCCTGTATGAGGAACTGATCGACCAGGCGCCGGATGCCGTGATCTGCGTCCACCTGTTCCCCGCCATGATGATGACAGAGCTGCGCTGCAGCTATGGCGTCCGCATCCCCACCTACTTCGTGGCCACGGACTTCACCTGCTCTCCCGGTGTGGGGGATCTGCAGGTGGACGGACTGTGCATCCCCCACCGGGACCTGATCCCGGAGTTCGTGACCGCCGGACTGCCGCAGGAGCGGCTCTTCCCCACCGGCATCCCCGTTGGGCGGCAGTTCCTGCATCCGGAGAGCCGGGAGGAGGCCCGCCGTGCGCTGGATCTTCCGGTGGATGGCCGCATCCTCACGCTGGCCTGCGGCAGCATGGGCGCCGGACCCCTGCGTACCACCGCTCAGAAGGTAGCGGAGCTCATGGGGCCGGAGGATCTGCTGGTCACCATCTGCGGCAGCAACCACCGGATGTATCAGCAGATGCAGAGCGATTTCTTCCGCCCCGTGGATCGGGTGCGGGTATTGGGCTATACCCACGAGATGTTCCGGTATATGTACGCCTCGGACCTGCTGCTGACCAAGGCCGGGGGCCTCACCACCGCCGAAGCCGTGGCCGCCGGAACGCCGCTGCTGTACCTCAACGCCGTCCCCGGCTGCGAGAGCCACAACATCGACTTCATGACCCGCCACGGCTGTGCGCTGGCGGTCAGCAGCGACGAGGAGCTCCAGCCCATGCTGCAGGGCATCCTCTCCGGGGCCATCGACCCCCGGAGCATGGTGGCCCGTCGGGCGGACTTTCCTACCGCATCCGCTGCCGCCGTCTGCGATCTGGCCCTGCGCCACGCAGGTGCGTAAAATCACAACAGAACGAAACCCCGCAGGCAGTGCCTGCGGGGTCCTTTTGGCTTCAGGAGCGAGGGGCCGCATCCGTGGAATCGGAGAGGTGTGTATTTGGCGTGCTTTTTCCGCATACCGGCCAGCATCAGTCCCACGATTTGGTGATGACGCATGGCCGCATGGCAGCCAGCTGCGGAGGCAAGACGGAGCGGCCCATGCCAAGGCTCTGGTCGGCGATGCCGATGAAGCCACGACCAGAGATCATGTCCCGTGTGAAGGCGTTCAGGCACCGACAATGTGATCGCCCTCCAGATCGATCACCGCCACGTCCTCCACCTGCATGGTGCATATGATGGCCGCCAGAACCGTTTCTTGCCGGCAGATCAATGCCTCCGCTGCGCCACAGGCAACTCCTATGCCGTTCATCATTTGATGCGCCGATTGCAACACATCCGTCAGCATCGGTCAATGACAAACTCTAAGATGGACCGGTTTATTCTGAATTCGTGTTTTGTTGTCTATATCAGTCATTATTGCTGGATATGGCCGATTGGTCAAGCATCTTTCCCTTGGCCGCTTCTTTTGCTTTCAGGGGAAAATGCCTCTGCGATCCCTGCAAAAATTACCAGCCGCCGCATCGCATATTCGTCCACCGCTGGGAAAAGCTATGTGTGCGATACCCAACCAGCGCAAAAGCGCAAATCAGACATGAAAGGAGAACGACACAATGTCCAGTAAGAACAACAACAAGCTGAATATCCCCGAGGCCCGTGCCGCCATGGATAAGTTCAAGATGGAGGCTGCCAACGAGGTGGGCGTGAACCTGAAGGAGGGCTACAACGGCCACCTGACCTCCCGTGAGGCCGGCTCCGTGGGTGGCCAGATGGTCAAGAAGATGATCGAGTCCTACGAGAAGAACCTGTAAACGCATCCCGTGCACAAACCCCCGGAGAGAGCGGCTCAGCCGCCCCCTTCGGGGGTTTTGTTTCAAATACTTTATAGCGGGGAGACTCCCCTTACGGAGTCTCCCCCCGCCGGTTCAGGTCTGCTACAGTTTCTTCTGCCCCAGACGGCGCAGCTTGCGCACGTCCGCCTCCGTCAGCACCACCGGATAGCATCGGGCCAGCAGCGAGACAATGCGCCTATCCCGCCAGCCGTATTCCGAATAGCGCAGCAGATCCTTCAGGAGTTCCTCCGGCACAGCGGCCAACTCCTCATCCGTCAGCATTTTGTATACGCTCCCTTTCGTCGTTGCGGAGTATCTCTGCCTGACTTCTCTTTGATTATACAATCGAACGATAAAAATTTCAATGGTTTTTTACCATTTTTTTGTGAATTTTCCCCATGGCAGAGCGCAGGGGAACAGAAGCCCACGGTCCATGCCGGGAATTTTTGCTGACAAAGGTGAAAAGCTGTGGTATACTGGAGACACTACATCTTAGGAGGTACGTATGCGTATCAACTGGTTTAAGGATGAAAACAATCTGGTGTACATCAATGGGGCCACGCAGCTGGCGGAGTTGGAGCGGACGCTGCGCTTTCCGGGGCTGGAGGAGGCCGCCAACGAGCTGCGGAAGCATCCCACACCGGAGGGCTTCACCATCAAGGGGCATGGCCGCACCAGCGGCCGTCTGTTCGTGCCGGATCTGGCCTTCGGGGAGCATATCCAGATGGGGGAGAACATTTTCTTCTTCATGGGCGAAATGCAGGAGTGCTACGTCATCTACTGGCTGGATGCGCCGGTAGTGGCGGAATAAACGGACATACAAAAAGACCGCCGGGATGTCTCCGTGAGACATCCCGGCGGTCTTTTTTCACAGCTTCTCCTGTGGCAGCTCCAGCAGCACGGAGGCGCAGAACATTCCGTCTCTCGGCTCCAGTCGGCACACGCCGTGGTACTTCTCAGCGATACTGCGGACGGAGGCCGTCCCCAGCCCCAGTCCGGCGTGCTTGGTGGAGAGGAATCCGCCGGTGGTGCGGCGCACTGCGCCGGTGAAGGTGTTGTCCACGGCGGCGCAGAGGGTGTGGGCATCGGCGGTAATGCGGACCACAATGCGGGGAGATGCCTCCTGCATACAGGCGGTGAGGGCGTTTTCAAGCAGATTGCCGAACAGCACCGCCAGATCCGGGTCAGCGACGCCGGTATACTCCGGCAGCTGGGCCTTCACGGAGAACTCCACCTGCTGGGCCGCCGCCTGCTGGGCAAAGTAGGACAGTACGGCATTGACGGCGGCATTGCCGCAGAATTGCAGCTGCCGGGCGTCGGGCAGCGTCTCCTGATACCGATCCAGATACGCCTGCATGGCGTCATAGTCCTTCCGCCGGAGGCAATCCTGCAGCAGCGCGATGTGGTGGCGCACATCGTGCTTGGCCTGCCGGGCCTCGGCAATACGTTCCTGCAGGTTCTCGTATTGCAGGCTCTGCATGGCCAGCGCATAGTTCTTCTGCTGCAGGGCAACCAGCTTCTCCTGCTCCAGCACCAGTCGGGCCACCACATAGTACACCAGCGCCGCCCCGGTGTTGATGAAAAGCAGCACGATGGTGCTGCTGGGCCGCAGGGCGATCTCCAGCCCCGTCAGGTTGGTGTTGCCGTAAATGACGTAGTACCAGATAAGATAGAAGGTGGCGGGGATGAGCCACAGATAGCGCCATGCCAGCCCCGATGTCTCCTGCTCCACGGCGGGAGTATAGACCTTCCGGACATACAGCAGCAGCGGCAGGAACAGCACCGCCTCCACCGCCAGCATCATCAGGGCGAAGGACCAGCGGTAGGACTGCACCGCCAGCGCCGGGAACAGCTGTCCCTCCAGGCACTTGGCGGCAATCACCACCAGATTGGCCAGATTAGAGATCATCAGCAGGGTAAACAGCGTCTTGCCGGGATAGGCCCGCACCGCCAGAAAGTAGAACACGGCGTACAGCCCCGTGCTGACGGCGCTGAGAAGGCTGCCCCGCCCCGGCGTGAAGAAGGCAGCGCACAGGCCCAGTCCCATTTGCAGCAGCGTCAGCACTGCCACCAGCGCCGCCGCCACCGCCGGAGAAAACCGCAGTCTCCGCCGGAAGGGATAGAGGGCCATGGCCAGAAAGGGCAGGAAGTTCGTCAGCGAATAAACGCAGACCTCCAGCATCCGATACAGCGGCGGCATCAGTCGACACCGTCCTTTCGCAGCCGGTCAAAGCGGAAGGCGGAGTATGCCTCCTGCACCTCCCGTAACCTCCGGCGGCTGATGGGCAGACGGGTGCCGTCCTTCAGCAGGAACACGTCCTCCTGCCGGCCGGCCACCTCGTGGAAGTTCACCACCACGCCCCGGCAGATGCCGCAGAAGCACGGATAGGCGCACAGCAGCGGCTCCACGGCGGCAAAGGAGGTCCGCAGGGTACGGTCCCCATCCTTGCAGTGCAGCGTCACCCGGTGGCCGTCGGAGGCGGCGTAGCGGATGCTCCGCAGCACCACCTGACTGCCGTCCGGCAGCCGCAGCCGGCGGGAGCGCTCCAGCGCCTCCAGATCCAGCCGCTCCAGCATGGCCCGGACTCCCTCCGGCCGGAAGGGCTTTCGCAGATAGTAGCAGGCCCCCACCTCATAGCTCTCGCTGGCGAAGTCGTTGCTGGAGGTGGCGAAGGCCAGCCGCACCTGTCCGTCTCCGGCCCGCAGCCGCCGGGCCACCTCCATGCCTGTGGCGCCGCCCATGTAGATATCCAGCACCACCAGCTCGAAGGCGCCGGGCTGCCAGTCCGCCAGCAGCGCTTCCCCGCTGCCGTAGTGGGAGATCTCCGTCTCCCGACCCAGCTGCTCGGTGAGATACTGCTCCAGCTGCGCCAGAGCCCTGGGATCATCATCCACCAGTGCGATCTTCATAGGCAGTGCTCCTCTCTGCATGATACTGTCTCCATCATACTCCGTACCGGGCGAAAAAACAAGAAAAATGATATACCCTGCCCAAAGCTGAAAATTTTTCTGAAACCCTCTCGCTTTTTGCATTGGGATGTGGTATGATACCGAACGTATGGTACATATCACGACAGGAGGCCATGTTACATGGACATTTTCGATATTTTAGGCCCGGTGATGGTGGGTCCCTCCAGCTCCCACACCGCCGGAGCGGCCCGCATCGGCAAGATGGCCCGTACACTGCTGGGCGGTGAGCCGATGGAGGCCAGGATCCACCTCCACGGCTCCTTTGCCGAGACCGGCTCCGGCCACGGCACCGATCGGGCGCTGGTGGCGGGTCTGCTGGGCATGAACCCCGACGATATGCGGATCCCCTTCGCCTTTCAGGAGGCGGAGAAGGCGGGTCTGCACTTCACCGTGGATAAGATCGACCTGCGGGACGCCCACCCCAACACAGCGGTCATCGAGGTCCGGGACGCCCACGGCAAGCAGCTGGAGCTGCAGGCCGCCTCCATCGGCGGCGGCCGCATCGTGGTGAACAAGCTGGACGGCATCGACGTCAGCTTCACCGGAGACTACAACACGCTGGTGGTCCGCAACCACGATGAAAACGGTACTCTGGCCGCCGTCACCACCATCCTCAGCCAGCTGCGGATCAACGTGGCCAATATGAGCCTGTGCCGCCACAAGCGGGACGGCGATGCCCTGATGGTCATCGAGACGGATCAGCACATTAAGCCCCATCAGGTGAGCTTTCTGGCGGAGCTGCCGGGCATCCTGTCGGTGACCTACTATGATAAGGAGGACGAGGATCATGTCTCTTGATTCGATGGCGGATATCCTGCACTGCATGGAGCAGGAGGGCAAGGAGTTCTGGGAGGTGGTGCTGGCAGCGGACATGGAGGAGCGGCAGGTGAGCCGGGAGTCCTCTCTGGCCAAGATGCTCACCACATGGCAGGCCATGGTAGACGCCTCCGACAGCTATACCGGCGACCGCCGCAGCGTCAGCGGGCTGGTGGGGGGCGATGGTCTGAAAATGCGCCAGTATGCCATCCGGGGCAAGGCCATGTCCGGCGGCTACGTCAGCGAGGTCATCGCAGAGGCCCTCAGCATGGCGGAGTCCAACGCCTGTATGCGCCGCATCGTGGCGGCCCCCACGGCGGGAGCCTGCGGCGTACTGCCGGCAGTGCTGCTGCCCCTGTGCAAGTATGAGGAGCTGAACCAGCGCCAGATCTTAGAGGCGCTGTATGTGGCCAGCGGCATCGGCGCCGTCATCGCCTATCGGGCCTGCATCGCCGGCGCCGCCGGCGGCTGTCAGGCTGAGATCGGCACCGCCAGCGCCATGGCGGCGGGGGCTCTGGTGGCCCTTCGGGGCGGCAGCGGCCAGCAGATCTGCCACGCCGTGGCCATGGCCCTGAAGAATCTGCTGGGCCTGATCTGCGACCCGGTGGCGGGTCTGGTGGAGGTCCCTTGCGTCAAACGCAATGTCATCGGCGCCGTCAACGCCGTCAGTGCGGCGGATATGGCGCTGGCGGGCATCGAGAGCCGCATCCCCGTGGACGAGGTCATCGACACCATGGGCGAGGTGGGCCGCCGCATCCCCGTGGAGTTCCGGGAGACGGCGCTGGGCGGTCTGGCAGACACTCCCACCGGCAAGGCCATCGAGGCCAAAATGCGGGACTGATGTCTCGATAGCATGAAAAAGATGCCCGTGGTACGATGTACCACGGGCATCTTTTTCATGCTTCACGCAGATTTTACTTTTTCAGCCGCTTATCGCTGCGGCGGGCCAGCCATGTACCCAGACTCTGGAACAGCTGCACCAGCAGGATCAGAATCACCACCGCCACCAGCATCACCAGATACTTGTAGCGATAGTAGCCGTAGTCGATGGCGATCTTACCCAGACCGCCGCCGCCGATGATACCGCTCATGGCGGAGTAACCCAGAATGGTGGTCAGGGCGATGGTGACGTTCTGGATCAGGGACGGCACGCTCTCCGGGATCATGACCTTGCAGATGATCTGCAGGGGTGTAGCACCCATACTCTGTGCCGCCTCGATGATGTTGGGGTCCACCTCACGGAGACTGCTCTCCACCAGACGGGCCACAAATGGGAATGCCGCCACCACCAGCGGAACGATGGTAGCTGTGGTACCCACCGCCGTGCCAATGATGAGCCGGGACAGGGGGAACACCATGATCATCAGGATCAGGAAAGGAACCGAGCGCAGGAGGTTGATGATGACATTGAGTACCTGCAGCAGCCAGCGGGGCAGCGGCAGCACGCCGTTCTTCTCCCCCGCCACCAGCAGAACGCCCAGCGGCAGCCCCAGCACCAGCGACAACAGGGTGCTGAGCACCGTCACATAGAATGTCTCCCAAATGGCGTAGGGCAGGCTGGGCAGCACCGCCATCAGATCCTGCACGGAGCTTGCCGAAAACAGATCACTGTACATGGCCGTCTACCTCCTCTACCCGAATGTTGCTCATGGTACCGATATAATCCATGGCCCGCTGGAACTGGCCGCTGGGGATGCCCAGCAGCATACTGCCATAGACCTCCTCCGACAGCTTCTGGGTGGAGGCGGAGATCACCGTGCAGAGGATGCCCTCCTCGGAGGCCAGTCTCGCCACCAGCGGCGTGCCGGTGGTGACGCTGTCCCGGAAGGTCAACCGCACCCGGCGCACCGCCTGCGGATTGGACACCAGCGCATCGGCGCCGCCGGGGAACACCAGCCGCCGTCCTGCGGCGGACTTGGGAGCGGCGAACACTTCGGACACAAGCCCCTTCTCCGCCACCACGCCGCCATCCAGAATAGCCACATGATTGCAGATGGTCTTGACCACGCTCATCTGGTGGGTGATGACCACCACGGTGATGCCCAACTTCTGATTGATATCCCGGATCAGCTCCAGGATCTGGTGCGTGGTGTTGGGATCCAAAGCACTGGTGGCCTCGTCGCACAGCAGCACCTTGGGCTGGGTAGCCAGCGCACGGGCAATGGCCACACGCTGCTGCTGGCCGCCGGACAGCTGCGCCGGGTAGGCCTGCGCCTTATCCGGCAGGCCCACCAGCTCCAGCAGCTCCTTGGCCCGGCGGACGGCGTCTGCTTTCTTCACCCCGGACAGCTCCATGGGGAAGCACACGTTTTGCAGGCAGGTGCGCTGCATCAGCAGATTAAACCGCTGGAAGATCATGGTGATCTCCCGACGGGCCGCCCGCAGCTGCGCCGGAGTCATGGTGTCCAGCCGCTGGCCGTCCACCACCACCTCGCCCGCCGTGGGCTTTTCCAGCAGATTGATACACCGCACCAGCGTGCTCTTACCGGCACCGCTCATGCCGATGATGCCGTAGATGTCCCCGTCCTCAATGGTCAGGGAGACGTCCTTCAACGCATCTACCCCTCCAGAATCGGAGTCAAAGGTCTTACTGACGTGCTTTAATTCGATCACGGACGTCTCCCCTCCTCTCTCTTACTTACCGCTGATGGCGTCCAGCGTGGTCTGCTTGCCGCCGTACAGGCCCATGGGCTCCACGTGGATGCCGCCCACGGACACGATGTGGGTGTTGTTCTGAGCGTTGAAGTCCTCCAGATAGGGCAGGTGCTGGAAGTAGTTGGCGGTGACGGTGCCGTCATCCACCACGGTATTGGGTACCACATAGTCGTTGTAGACCTGAATGTCCAGCGTCACGCCCTTGGCTGCCAGGATCTGCTTTGCGACCTCCAGAATTTCGGCGTGGGGCGTGGGGGAGGCGGCGACGGAGATGGTGGTGCCGTTGAGAGCATCATAGTTCACAGAGGCATCATAGCCATCGGTGGGATCGGTGACCACGGACACCACAGAGCCGTCATACTTCTCGTTGATGTAGTCCACCACCTGCTGGCTCTCCAGAGCAGCCTTCAGCGCCTTAACGGCATCGGTGTTCTCAGCGCCCTCCTTCACGGCCAGAATGTTGGCATAGGCGGAGGCGGAGCCCTCGATGAGCAGGGAGTCCTTCACGGGGTTCAGGCCGGCGTTGATGGCGTAGTTGCTGTTGATGACGGCGTACTCGGCATCCGCCAGCAGGGAGGGCAGCTGAGCAGCCTCGGCCTCCACGATCTCCACATTGTAGGGATTATCCACAATGTCGTTCTTGGTGGCGGTGATGCCAGCACCGTCCTTCAGGGTGATGATGCCGTTCTCCTGCAGCAGCAGCAGCGCACGGGCTTCGTTGGTGGTGTCGTTGGGGACCAGAATTTTCACGCCGCTGTCGGACTTTTTACCGCAGGCGGCCAGACTCAGAACCAGTACCAGCGCCAAAGCCAGCGTGGCGATCTTTGCAAATACGGAACGTTTCATGATGATTTCTCCTTTATCTTCTTTCATAAATAGTTATTGTATCGGGACACTTCGGCAGTCCCTCTCGTCTGTGCAATTCATAATAGATACCGTGTCCGGAGGACACATTCGCTTGGTCAGCAGGATCAAAGGGATCAGCTCCTTTTTGACAAAATAAAACAGCGGGAGGTCATTCGACCTTCCGCTGTTCGCAAACTTGGTTTCCCAAGTGTATGGATCACAGAACAGATGCCGGAAAGCAGACGACCGAATTGGCGCAGCGACGCATGCACATGGAGCCCATGCACATCCCCAGCATCATCATGTTGGTACGCAGCTTCTTCATGGTGCCGTCCGTCCTTTCCTCAAGCATTCTTGGGATGGTGGCATTGTACCCCTCCCATCCCCTCTTGTCAAGTCTTTTCCGGGATTTCCCCGATTGTTCCAAAATTCCCGAAGTATTTCCTCCGGATTTCGTCTAAATCCCCATTATCTGCCCTTGGGCAGCACCGCACGGATCACCAGCGGCTCTTCGCCGGTGTTGCGGACGCTGTGGCTGTGGCCTTGGGGACAGTAGTGCCACATACCGGGGGTCAGGGTCACCTCCGTGCCGTCGTCATGGCACAGCCCCGTGCCGGAGACGATGCACATCACCTCGCAGTTGTCGGTGTGGGTGTGGGGGCCGATGCTGCCACCCACCGGCACCGTCAGCTGCAAAATGCGGCCCATGTCATCGTCATAGGCCCGGACGGACACCACACCGTCCCCGCCCTTGAAGCCGGGCACCAGCTGCTCCGGCAGACGATCAAAGGAAACGATCATGCCCGCTCACCTCAGTTCAGGAAATCCTTCAGCTTCTTGCTGCGGGAGGGGTGGCGGAGCTTCCGCAGGGCCTTGGCCTCGATCTGGCGGATGCGCTCACGGGTGACGTTGAACTCCTTGCCCACCTCCTCCAGCGTGCGGGTGCGTCCGTCCTCAATGCCGAAGCGCAGCTTCAGCACCTTCTCCTCCCGGGGCGTCAGGGTGCTGAGCACGTCCACCAGCTGCTCCTTCAGCAGGGTGAAGCTGGCGGCCTCGCTGGGCTCGGACACCCCCTCGTCGGGGATGAAATCTCCCAGATGGGAATCCTCCTCCTCGCCGATGGGCGTCTCCAGCGACACCGGCTCCTGTGCGATCTTCAGAATTTCCCGCACCTTGTCCACGGGCATCCCCATCTCCTCGGAGATCTCCTCCGGCGAGGGGTCGTGGCCCAGCTCCTGCAGCAGCTGGCGGGAGACGCGGATGACCTTGTTGATGGTCTCCACCATGTGGACGGGGATGCGGATGGTGCGGGCCTGATCGGCAATGGCCCGGCTGATGGCCTGCCGGATCCACCACGTGGCGTAGGTGGAGAACTTATAGCCCTTGGTGTAGTCGAACTTCTCCACGGCCTTGATCAGGCCCAGATTGCCCTCCTGGATCAGATCCAGAAACAGCATCCCACGGCCCACATACCGCTTGGCGATAGACACCACCAGACGCAGGTTGGCCTCCGCCAGCTTCTGCTTGGCTTTCTCCCCCTGCTTCACGTCCTTTTTCAGGGCGGCCAGCTCCTCCTCCGGGATGACCTCGCCCTCCTTCTCCGCTGCCGCCATACGCTCCTTGGCGGCGTTGCCGGCGGACATGGCCGTGGCCAGACGAATCTCCTCGTCCGCCGTCAGCAGCGGCACCTTACCGATCTCCTTCAGATACATCCGCACGGGGTCGTCGATGTTGAAGCTGTCCACCAGCGTGTTGGGATCCACCAGCTCCTCTTCCTTGATCTCGGCGATCTCCTCCAGAGGCGGCTCCCCGTCATCGGGCAGGTCCGTCAGGAACTCATCGCTGCCCACCTCGATGCCCAGATCCGCCAGCGAATCGTAGATGCGATCCATCTGGTCGCCGTCCAGATCCATGGTATCCACCACGTCCGACAGCTCGCCGGGGTCCAGCTTCCCGGTCTTGCAGCCCTTGGCCAGCAGATCCTTCAATTTCTCGTTTGCGGTGATGAGGGTCGCCGCCGGAAGGGCGGCAATGGTCTTATCGTCCAGCTTCTTGCGGGATTTGGAGTCCTCTTCCTCCCGCTTGGCGGCATCCTCCGCCAAAAGCTGGTCGGCCATGGCCTCCAGATCCTGCTGCTCCAGCTGCTGATTCAACTTCTCACTCATGCTTGCTTTCCTCCGTAACCCTTTTTTTCTTTATACTTCTCCTGAGCCGCCAGAAGGGGATCGCCCTGTGCGTTCCGCTTCTGCGCCTCCTCCCGGATGATGCGTATATAATCCGCCAGCGCCCGCTGGGCCGAGGCCGTGGCCTCCGGCTTCTGCAATACGCCGGTGAGATGACTCATTTCCTCGCCGGACAGCTCTCCGCTGAGTCCGGCCACGCTGAGGGGCCGTCCCTCCTGCCGCAGCTGCCACAGGCGGTCAAACACCCGGCCCAGCAGCGGCGAGGAAAACTCCTCCTGCCGCAGGGGCGCCTCCTCCGGAAAGACGCTCTCGTCCTTCAGCAGCAGGCGCAGCACCCCTTCCTCCGCCATGGCGCTCCGCACGTTCGTGTAGCGGATGCCTCGCTCCTGGGGCTGTACCGACACGGCGGGATTCAGCTCCCGGCGCCGGAGGGCCTTGCGCTCCTTGCCCAGCTTTCGCCGCAGGGTACGCTCCACCTCCAGACGCATGGCCTCAGGCGTCAGGCCCGCCGCCTGAGCGGCACGGGTGGTGTATACCTCCCGCTCCACGGCGTTCTCCAGCTTGGCCAGCTCCTCGCTGACCTCCTGCGCATAGGCGATGCGCTGGGTGTCATCCGTCAGGTCGTGCTTCCCGGCGATCTGATCCAGTCGGAACTCCACGCCATTTTCGCTGCCGGTCAAAAGCCGCTCGAAGGCCGCCGGCCCTTGAAACTTGATGAAGTCGTCGGCATCCTGCTTGATGTACTCCCCGTCCACCAGCCGCCGGGGCAGCTGCAGGACCTTCACGGAAAACTCGGAGTTGTTCAGCAGCTCCAGCGCCCGGCGGGTGGCCTGCTGTCCGGCGTTGTCGTTGTCGTAGCACAGCACCAGCTCCTTGGTGTAGCGGCTCAGCAGCCGCAGCTGCTCCTGAGTCAGCGCCGTACCCATGGAGGCCACGGCATTGTCAAAGCCCGCCTGATGCAGCGTCACCACGTCCAGATTGCCCTCACAGAGGATGATATTGGACCGCTTGGACTTCTTAGCCAGATTCATGCCGTACAGAATACGGCGCTTGCTGTATGTAAGTGTTTCCGGGGTGTTCATATACTTGGGCTCGGACTTGTCCAGCACACGGCTGCCGAAGCCCACCACATCGCCCCGCACATCAATGACCGGCAGCATCAGCCGGTTGCGGAACTTATCATACAGCCGCCCGTTCTTCCCGTTCACCGCCAGACCGGCGGAGATCAGCTCCTGCTTGGTGTAGCCCTTGTGGGTCATCGCCGTCAGCAGGGCATCCCAGCTGTCCGGGGCCGCCCCCATACCGAACCGCACGGCAATGCCCCGGCGGATGCGGCGCTTGTCCAGATACGCCTGCACCGCCGCCCCCTCCTGGGACTGGAGCACGCTGTAATAGTACCGGGCGGCATCCCGGTTCAGCGCCAGCATCCGGCTGCGGAGCTTTTCCGTTCCGTCGCTGCTCTCCTCCGGTACCGGGAGGTTGGCCCGCTTGGCCAGAAATCGGATGGCATCCGGATAGGTCAGTCCCTCCATCTCCATGACGAAGTTCACGACGCCGCCGCCCTTCTTGCAGCCGAAGCAGTGGTAAAACTGCTTGTCCGGCAGCACATGGAAGGAGGGAGTCTTTTCGTTGTGGAAGGGACAGCAGCCCCAGTAGCTGCCGCCCTTGGGCGTCAGCGAGACGTAGCTGCCCACGATATCCACAATGTCGCTGCGGGCCAGCAACTCGTCCAGAAAATTCTGGGGAAACGGCATCCGGCTCCCTCCTCTCCGCTGAATTTTCCCCCGGCACGGTGCGCCGGAGGGTCGTGCGCTCTCCGGCCCAGACCGTCGGAAAAACGACTTCTAATTTCTTATACCCATTCGGGTGGTGATTTCCTCTTTTTCTGCGGAAATTTTTGAAAAAATCTCACTACGCAGCAGCACGGCGGAGGCGGACGCCGCAGCGTCCGCCTCCGTTTCTGTTCAAAATCACTTACTCGTACCACACATTCATATCCACGCTGGCGGCTCTGCCGTCCCATGTGGTGATGCCCGGCACCCGGCCATTGTCGGTGTACTGCCACATATCGTGGCTGCGGGGATAGCCGGTGGAATCGGCATAGCTGGCCATCCAGATGTAGTTATCCCCCTCCAGCTGGCCTATGTGCATCCGATCCAGCAGATAGTAATAGCTGGCATAGATGCCCGCCTTATAGCCGGCGCTGCGTACCGTGTCGCAGAAGGCCCGTGCCACGCTGGTGCGCTGGCTGACGGACAGGTTGTTGGCCCGCCCGCCGGAGCCGTCATCCGGATCCCAAACATCCTCCAGATCGATAAAGATGGGCATATCCACCTGATAGCCCTGCACGTACTGCACGCACATACTGGCCTCTTCGATGGCCTCCTTCTCATTGACGGCCTGACTGAAGAAGTAAACACCCACCTGCAAGCCTGCCGCACGGGCACCCTCGATGTTCTTGCGGAAGGAGCTGTCCAGCACCAGACGTCCGGTGCCGTAGCCCCGGAAGCCCAGCCGCAGGATCACGTAGGACACGCCGGAGGCCCTCACCTTCTGCCAGTCCACATTGGCCTGCCACTCGGACACATCGATGCCGATGCGGCCCATCAGCGCCCCGCCGGGGGTGAACCGATAGGCGGTGCCATCAATGACCTGTGTGCCGGTGACACGCTCACCGGCGGCGTTATAGTAGTACTTCACGCCGTCCTCCGTCTGCCAGCCCCGCTTCACCGGTGTGGGCTCCGGTGTCGGCTCCGGGTCCGGATCGGGGGTGGGCTTCGGGTCTGGGGTGGGTTCCGGCTCCGGGGTGGGTTCCGGCTCCGGATCCGGAGTGTCGATGGAGGGCGGCAGCTCCTCGCTGGAGCCGCTGCCGGCATCGTCCGGCTTCTTGTCGCCGTACTGTCCGTCCTCGGTGCGGGAGTCCACCTCATTAGAGGAGACCACCTGATCCGACACGTCGATGACCTCTCGCTTCATGGGCTCCACCGTCACCACGGTGTCCTCCGGCATCAGAAAGCCCGCCAGCGTCCGCAGGTGGGCCGTATAGTCCCCCTCCGGCATGGCCTCCGTGGTGATGACGCCGTCCAGATCCCAGTCCTTACAGACCGTTTTCTGCCCGTCGCCGTCTATCAGCTCCACCACGAACAGCGCTCCCCGCACCGGCTCCTCCGTGTCCGCTGCCAGGACCCGCAGCACCAGCTGCTCCTCCTGAGCCTGACTCTCCAGACGCACCGGCACCAGCGCCGTGTCCGCACCGAAGCTCACCGGCTTGGCCTGTCCCCGGCTCTCCGCCGCAGCCACATACTGCGGAGCCTCCGCCAGTTGCCACAGGCCCAGCGCCGTGGCGGCCACCAGCACCGCCATCATGCCGCACAATATCCGTACATACTTTCCCATGGGTGTTCCTCCCTATCTGACCACCGCATATCCACCGGGGCACCGACAAAATGCCGACCATGCCCCCATTTTTCTCATGATAGCATCATCATATCCCATTTATTGCATTATGTCAACGGGGAAGTTCACCGCCTGTGGAAAAAATCAGCGCCGGAAGGCCACATGGTGTTCCCGTCCGGCGCACAATTTCGTTGTCAAAGCTCCACCACCAGCGGCACATGGCCGGTGTGGGGCAGGAATTTCTCCAGCACGTCCTCTGTCCGCAGCCGCAGGGAGCTGGTATTGCGGCAGGGATGGCAGCCGAACCACCGGCTTTCCGCCACCGCCCGATCCAGCACCAGCATCACCCGGTGCTCCGTGTCGTTCAGCAGTCCCAGCACCGACGCCGAGCCCGGCTGCACACCCAGCAGCTGCTCCAGATCCTCCGCCGTGGCAAAGCTCAGCCGGGAGGAGCCGATCTGCTTAGACAGTTCCTTGGTCACAAAGGGCTTGTCCCCCGGCATGGCCAGCAGGTAAAAAGCCGACCGGTTCCGGGGCGTCAGCAGCAGATTCTTGCAGATGTCCGCCCCCAGCGCCTGAGAGATGACGGCGCAGTCCGCCATATCCTCCGCCGGATCGTGATCCACCCGGTCAAAGGGGATGCCCAGTTCCTCCAGCGCCGCATAGGTGCGGTCCTCCACCGGCGTCCGGCTCTCCGCCGGGGCGCCGTGATACACAGGCGATACGTTCATGCTCTCACGCCCTTTCCAGCAGCTTTTCCCCGGCCCGGAAAATGTCTCCGGCCCCCACCGTCAGGATCAGGTCGCCGGGCTGGGCCAAAGAGGCCAACGTATCCGTCACCTTCTCCAGACTGGAGCAGTAGATGGCGCCGGGGATCTCCCGTGCCAGATCCTGCGAGGAGATGCCGATGTCGTTCTGCTCCCGTGCGGCGTAAATTTCCGCCAGCACCGTCACATCCGGCAGCTTCAGCTCCTCCACGAACTGGGAAAACAGCGCCTTGGTGCGAGAGTAGGTGTGGGGCTGGAAGGCGCAGATGACCCGCTGATAGCCCATGGTGCGGGCGGTGGTCAGCAGAGCATGGAGCTCACCGGGATGGTGGGCATAGTCGTCGTAGACCTCCGCCCCGTGATATGTCCCCTTGTGCTCCATGCGGCGGCCTGCGCCGTGGAAGGTCTCCAACCCACGGGATACCGCCTCGCCGGGCAGACCCAGCACATACGCTGCCGACGCCGCTGCCAGCGTGTTGAGGATGTTGTGCTTACCGGGGATCTTCAGTTCCACATGGGCATAGACCTCCCCGTGGATCACCACATCGAACACCGGGCAGCCGTCGAAGAAGGACACGTTGTCCGCCACGCAGTCCGCCGTCCGATCCTGCACGGCGAAGGTGAACACCGGGTGCTGCAGTCCCTTCACGGAGTCCCGTGCGCCGGCGTCGTCGGCATTGGAGATGATGTAGCCCCGCTGGGGTACCAGATCGGCAAAGGCATGGAAGGAGTGCTCGATATCCGCCAGATCCTTGAAAAAGTCCAGATGGTCCTCCTCCACGTTAAGGATCACCGCCACCGTGGGGAAGAAGTTCAGGAAGGAGTTGCAGTACTCGCAGGACTCCAGAATGATGGTGTCCCCCTGCCCCACCCGATAGCCGGAGTGCAGCAGCGGCAGCGTACCGCCGATCATCACCGTGGGGTCGACCCCGGCCTCCATGAAGATATGGGTTGCCATGGAGGTGGTGGTGGTCTTGCCGTGGGTACCGGAAAAGCACACGGCATTTGCGTATTTCTGCATGATGGCGCCCCAGGCCTGCGCCCGCTCATATACGGGGATGCCCCGTGCGATGGCCCCGGAGATCTCCGGGTTCTCGTCGTGGATGGCGGCGGTGCGGATCACCAGATCGCAGTCCTTGAGATTCTCCGCCGAGTGGCCGATGGCCACGTCGATGCCCAGTGAGCGCAGGTGCCGTACGGTATCGCTCTCGGACATATCCGAGCCCTGCACCGTCAGTCCCATGCCCCGCAGCACCTCCGCCAGCGGACACATGGACACGCCGCCGATGCCCGCCAGATGGACCCGGACACCGGGCTTGAGATACGTATGGATATCCACAGTGGGATGGATCATATTCAGGTTCCTCCTTCATTTCCCGCCGAAAACCTGCTTTTCGGCAAGCGCTTGCGGAGCTGTATGCTGCGCTCCGTCATTATAATACGCCGCTGCGGCGGATGCAAGCCCCTTACTCCCTCCGGCGCAGCAGGCTCTTCCAGTCCAGCTCCATCACCAGCAGGCTCACCATCATCAGCGCCGCCCCGATGTAGCCCCGCAGCTGCAAAACCTCATGGGCAAAGAAATACGCTACGATGGCAGAGAACACCGGCTCCAGCGTGAAGATCAGCCCCACATGGCTGGCGGAGGTGTACTGCTGCTGCACCGTCTGGATGACGAAGCCCACGCCGGAGCAGAACACCCCCAGAAACAGGGCCGCTCCCCACACGGCAGGGGTCTGTGGCAGGCAGGGCTTCTCCAGCAGGAAGGCCAGCCCCAGCATCACGAAGCCCACCACCCCCAGCTGCAAAATGCCCAGCTGCAGGGCGTTGACCTGCGGATCGTGGACCGCCCGGTCCGTCAGCACCAGATCCCCGGCGTAGGCTACGGCGCATAGCAGGCAGATGATATCTCCCAGCGCCGGGCGCAGCGCCCCGTTGAGGGTCATGAGCCCCATGCCCACGGTACACAGCACCAGCGCCACCGCCAGCCGCCGATCCGGCCGCTTCCGCAGAAACAGCCACTCCAGCAGCGGCGTCACCACCACCGGCAGAGCGCAGATAAAGCCTGCGTTGGAGAGAGAGGTATACAGCACACCATAGGTGCAGCCGATGTACGTCAGCACCAGGCACAGCCCGATGGGGATGCTGGCAAGCAGCGTCCGCCGGGAGAGGCCCCGCAGCTTCCGGAAGAAGATGGCCCCCAGCACGAAAAACGCTGTCAAAAAGCGAAAGGCGTTCAGGGTCAGCGGCTGCAGCTCCGTCAGGCACAGGTCCAGCAGGTAGTAGGACACTCCCCAGAATGCGGTGGCCAGTACCAGCAGCAGATCTGCTTTACGCTGCCTGCTCATATCTCATCCCTCCCGTACAGCATATCGCTTACGGGACATTATATCACACCTTTTCCCCAGTGAAAAGCACTATTTCCATAGCCGCAGCCACCCGCTGTCATGGAGCTGCTTGACACACAGCAGCGCCATGGGACACAGCACCATCCCAGCCACGCCGAAGGCGCAGAAGCCCACATACATGGCCGCCAGCGCCGCCAGCGGCGGCAGGTCCACCTGCGCCGCCATGATCTTAGGCTCCAGCACGCTCCGCACCAGCGAGATGACGCCGTACAGGGCCAGCAGCCCCAGCCCCTTGGGGACGTTCCCTGTCAGCAGGCACAGCGCCCCCCACGGCACCAGCACCGTCCCCGTGCCGAACACCGGCAGGGCGTCGATGACGGCGATCAGTGCCGCCAGCAGCAGGGCATAGCCCTGCCGCATCAGGAGAAGTCCCGCCAGCAGCTCACAGAAAGTGACCCCCAGCAGAATGCACTGGGCCTTGCACCACTTTCCCAAGGTGGCCAGCAGATCCGCCTTGACGCCTCTGGCCTGCCGCAGCCTGTCCTCCGGCAGCTGCCGCCGGAGGAACGCCCGGATGCGGGGATAGCTTCCGGCGGTGAACAGCACCGCCAGCAGCGTGGTAGCGCAGAACAGCACCGCCTGCGGCAGCGCCGCCGCTGCCGCCGTCACCGCCCGCAGGCACCGCTGGCCCATGCTCTCCAGCAGCTCCGCCAGCTGAGCCGACAGCCCATCCAGCAGAGCCTCCAGCCAGCTTCGCAGTCCCTCCGGGCAGGCAGCGCACAGCTGCTGCGCCCTGCCCCGTACCAGCTCCGTCCACCGGGGCAGAGCCTCCAGATACCCCGGCAGCCGACCCGACAGCTCACAGACCTGCCGCAGCAGCACCATGGCCAGCAGCACCAGTCCCGCCGCCACCGTTCCCAGCACCACCAAGCTCAGCACCGTGGCCGTAAAGCCCCGCCGCAGGTGCAGCCTTCTCCGGCACAGTACCACCGCCGGCTCCAGCAGCGCCGCCAGCGCCAGTGCAATGAGGAACGGCAGCAGCCACACCAGCACATACCGCACCATCAGCCATATAAGCGCCAGCCAGACCGCCTCGTAGGCGCACCGGATGAGAAACGTCAGCTTTGGGTCCCGCAAAACCGTCCCCTCTTTCTTATAAAAACAGTTGTATTTTCTCCAAATACATGGTATGATGCAGAGGAGAGAAATCCCGCCCGTCCCCGGACCGGCAAAAGGAGTGTAAGATCATGGCAAATGAAAAGTTTTACATCGTAGCGGCGGACGCCCTGCCGGAGGTATTCCTGCGGGTGGCGGAGGCCCGGCGGATGCTTCAGGTAGGCGAGGCCGACACCGTGGGCGAGGCCGCCTGCAAGGCCGGCATCAGCCGCAGCGCCTTCTATAAATATAAGGATGCGGTGCAGCCCTTCCAGAACATGAAGGCCGGGCGCATCATCACCTTCTATACTCTCTTGAAGGATACGCCGGGTGCGCTGTCCAACATACTGTCTATTTTTGCCAATTCCGGGGCAAATATACTGACCATCAACCAAACCATTCCCACCAACGGCTGCGCCGGTGTCACCGTCACCGCCGAGACCAGCGAGATGCACGAGTCGCTGGAGGAGATGATGACCGAGATCACCGCCGCCGAGGGCGTGCTGAAGTTTGAAATTCTGGCCGCCTGACCCCTTCCATATCAAAAAACCGTCCCCTGTGCTGTCTTTGCACAGGGGACGGTTTTTTGCAGCGCCCGCAGGTCCCTACCAAAGCCGACAGGCTGTCTCCGCTATAAGAAAGGTTCCTCTGATCGCAGCGGAGGGATCATTGCCGCTGCTCTTTCCGCTGTTTGTGCAGCGTGACCTCCGCCGTTCCCATAGCGCCTGCCAGCAGCAGCCCCACCCAAAGGGCCATCCGGCCGCCGTCACCGGTCTGTGGTGGAGAGCATCATCACGCAGTACATGATCGGCCCCATGTACTGGCGGCTCTTCCAGTCGAACACGAAGCCCGCCGCCAGACCGCTGAGGGCCAGCAGCGCTCTGGGCCATTGACCGATGTCCGTCTCTCCGCTGGAGTGGACCAGCGTCACCGCATTGTCCAGCGTGCTGAATACGCAAGTCATCAGCGCCACCAGCAGTACCAGCAGCAGTCCTACCGTCCGCTCCTTTCCGGACGACTCCTGCCGCTGCTCCGTCTCTCCGCTGCAGACCCGGCGGCTATGCGGCTCATTGAAAAAACTCCTTGGCCGCTAAATGCGACTTGACGGCTCGGTATAGCACAGCTTTCGGGAAATTTCAACAGCCCCGCCGCCACAAAAGAGGGAGAGGCAGCGCCTCTCCCTCTCAAGCCTCGCCCCATGCAGACCGCAGGAGGCGGACCCTCTGTTTTCCTTATCCTATGTGCCCCTCATGCCCGCTTCTTCTTGCGCTGCAGCTGCAGCCGGTCAGCGATCATGGCGATGAACTCCGAATTGGTTGGCTTGCCCTTGGCGGAATTCACCGTGTATCCAAAGTACTTTTGCAGGGTTTCCAGGTCGCCCCGATCCCATGCTACCTCAATGGCGTGGCGAATGGCCCGCTCCACCCGGCTGGGAGTGGTGGAAAAGCGCCGTGCCACCTCCGGGTACAGCACCTTGGTGACGGCGTTGATGACGTCCATGTCCTCCACCGCCAGCAAAATGGCCTCCCGCAGATACTGATAGCCCTTGATATGGGCCGGTACGCCGATCTCATGAATGATGGCCGTTACCATCCCCTCTAAAGCCGGGGCGTGGTAGGGCTCCTCCTGTTCCGGATGTACCGCCTGCCGCATCAGCTCCAGCAGAGACTCCTCGTTGACGGGCTTGGGCAAGAAGAAATACACGCCCAGTTCCACCGCCCGGCTCACGGCCTGCTGGCTGCAAAATGCGGATATGACGATCACCTTCCTTTCTCCCGGCTCCTCTGCCAGCTGGCGCAGGATGCCGAAGCCATCCAGCCCCGGCAGTACCACGTCCATCAGGATCAGTTCCGGTTTTGTGCGGCGCACCAGCTCCATGACCATCGGCCCGTCGCCGGTGGACGCCGCCACCTCAAATTCGCCGGTTTCCTCCAGCAGCTGCCTCAGCAAAATGCGAAACTCCTCATTCGCATCCGCCAGCAGCACTCTCGTTCTTTTTTCCATCGCATCCAATCCTTTTCCACAGTTTGCTCCGCTGCCCCCAAATGTTCTCCAGCCATTCCCATTTGTCGTGCAACTTATGTATAATTTATCATATTTATCTGATAGTTTCAAGATTATTGTGTCGAAAAATCCTATCAAAAACGCATCTCATATCAAAAACCCGTTAAAGCCGCTGAAAAATACAACAAAAATATCACCCGGCGTTCTTTCAATGCCGGGCGATATTGTAACTCACGCTTCATTCAATTTTCGGCGGTCTGTCAGATATCTCCCCTTACAGGAACCGATCCAGCTCCGCCTCCACGTTCTTCCGGTGCTTCACCTGCGGCGCACGGTGCAGCTGCCCGTGGGACATGACCAGCTCTACATGGCGCAGCGCCCGCAGGTCGGCCAGTGGATCCGCCGCCGTAACGATGAGGTCCGCCGCCTTTCCCGGCTCCAGCGTGCCGGTCTCCTGACCGATACCCGCCAGCTGGGCGCTGCGGCCGGTGGCGGTGTACAGAGCGAAGGCGTTGGACACCCCCACATACTTGTGGAAGTAGTACAGCTCCCGCCAGAAGTCGTACTGGGTGATCCACGGGCAGCCCACGTCGTTGCCCAGCACCACCGGGATATCCTGCTCCAGCGCCGCCTTGGCGCAGTCGATGATGCCCTCGAACACCACGTTGCCGTTGTACCGCTCCACCTCTGAGGCGTTGGAGACGGACCGGTCAAACAGCGCATAGGGCAGGGCCGGGGAGATGGTGGTACACAAAAACGCCCCCCCGCTCCCGGAACAGCCGCAGGATATCCGCATCGGGCTTGGCGCCGTGCTCAATGGAATCCACGCCGTTCTCCAGTGCCACCCGTACGCCCTCCGGTGACTCCACATGGGCCGCCACGGTGTAGCCCATCTCATGCGCCCTCTCGCACACCGCCTTCACCATCTCCGGCGGCATCTTCAGCTCGCCCGGCACGCCCTTCTCCTTGGCATCCAGCACACCGCCGGTGATCATCAGCTTCACCAGATCCACGCCCTGCTGCCGTCCCTTCTCCAACTGGGCCAGTGCCTCGTCGATGGTGTGGGCCGCCACCGCCACAGACCCGGCCATGTGGCCGCCGGGAACGGAGATGCCCTCATTGGCCGCCAGGATGCGGGGTCCCACCCCCCGTCCGGCCCGAATATCGTCCCGCAGCCGGGTATCGAAGTCCGCCAGACCGCCCACCGTGCGGATGGTGGTGACGCCGGAGAACAGTTCCTCCTTGGCAAAGCCCGCCACCATGCCGTAGGCCACCTTCCGGGTCAGTCCCGTGGAGAGGATGGTCTTTACCAGCTTCTCGTTGTCCCGCTGCTTTTTCTGAGGCTTGCCGCTGCCCGCCAGATGGACGTGCATATTGATGAGCCCCGGCATCAGATAGCCGCCCTTCAGGTCCACCACCTCATAGCCCGTCAGATCCGTCCCCTCCGGTACGATGTCCGTAATGCGGTCGCCGTCGGTCCGCAGCACCAGTCCCTCACGGGGCTGCATCTCCCGTGTGCCGTCCAGCAGCTTGCCACCACAAAATGCGTATTTCATCGCTCTCCCCGTCCTTTTCTCTTTCTATCGAGTGTTTTCTGTCCGCTATGCCTTAGTTTCTATGGATCCTTTACGGTACAATATAAGCTCCACCGCCCCGTCTGTCAATCGTTTTGCAGAGAAAATCCCGGTAAACCCGGTGCAGGAGGCCCGGAGCCGATGCTCCAGGCCTCCTGTCTCACAGGGCGCTTATCCCGCCGTGGTCAGCATATTTTCCAGGAAGATACCGTATCCCTCCGCCGGGTTTGCCACCAGCACATGAGTCACAGCTCCCACCAACCGTCCGTCCTGCAAAATGGGGCTGCCGCTCATCCCCTGCACGATGCCTCCAGTGGTCTCCAGCAGCTCCGGGTCCGTCACCCGCAGCAGCAGATCCCGGCCGTCCCGGCTCCGGGGGTTCACCCGCAGGATCTCCACCTCATAGGCACGGGTATCGCTGCCGGAAATGGTGCATAATATAGACGCCTCCCCGGCGTGTACCTCCTCCGGCTCTGCCACCGATACCGCCTCGCCGGAGATAAAACCCGCATCCTCCACCGTGCCAAAGATGCCCTCGTTGCTGTTGACCGTCACCGTGCCTACATCCCGCTGCACGGTAAAGTCCCCCTTCAGCTCGCCGGGGTCGCCCCGCTGGCCCTTCTTCACCGCCTTCACCATAGTCTCCATAATAGAGCCGCTGGCCAGCGGCATCAGCTCCGCCGTGTCCACATCCGTGATACCGTGGCCCAGCGCGCCGTAACTACCGGTGGCGGGGTCATAGTAGGTCAGCGTGCCGACACCCGCCATGCTGTCCCGGATCCACGCACCCAACCGGATGCCGCCGTCCTCGCAAACCACTGGACTGGCCGTCACCTCCAGCGTTTTCCCGTCCCGCTGCACCGTCAGCTCCGCCGCCGTTTCGCCGTTTTCCGCCAGCATGGCCTGCAAATGCTCTGTGGAGCGGATCTTCTCACCATTGAAGGTCAGCAGGATATCTCCTTCTTTCAGGCCGCACTCCTTGGCCGGGGAGCGAGTCTCCTCCGTTCCCTGCACCGGCGACACGGATACCACCAGTACACCGTCGGCAAACAGCTTGATGCCCACGGCCTTGCCCACGGGGATCAACTGCCGTCCCTCATCGGCCCACGTCCGCTGCCATCCCAACGACAGGGCCAGCACCATCGCCAGCAGTACGGCAGCGCCCCGCCGCACGCCTCGCCTTGCTTGCGTTTCATGCATCGGATCACCTCTTATTTTTTGTTTTCGTCGCCGGCGACACCATTACTTTGCGCCGCAGCCGCCGGTTTCATCGGCGTTAAATTCCGCCAGACATGGCAATCGTCCCGCACGACTGTCACGCCGCCGCTTTTGCGCCGCAGGAAAAATTTTCCGCAGTGAAGCGCAGCTTTTAGGACACCTCCCCCGTTTTTCTCCGTTGCAGCCCCGCCCGCTCCTATGTTATAGTAGAGGGGAAAGGACGTGAAGCCATGAAAGGAACCACCCGCCTGCTGGCCCTGTGCGGCGTACTGACCGCCTTGGGCGTGGTGCTGCTGTGTCTGGGGGGCATCGTCCCCTTTGCCCTGTATATCTGCCCCATTCTGGCCTCCATCGCCCTGCTGCCGGTGCGCTCCCGCCCACGGTACGCATGGTGCTGCTATGGGGCCATCGCCCTGCTGGGTCTGCTGCTGTGCCCGGATAAGGAGGTATCGCTGCTGTTCTGCTTCACCGGCTACTATCCGCTGCTGAAGCCCCGACTGGACGCCCTCCGCAGCCGCCTTCTCTCCCTGACGCTGAAGCTGCTGTGGGCCGCCGTCTCCATGGCGGCGCTGTACGCCCTGATCCTCTATGTATTCTGCCTGCCCGCCGTGGTGGAGGAGTTCGCAGCCACCGGCCGCTGGCTTCTGGCCGCCACCATCGCCATGGGCGTCGCCCTGTTCTTCGTCTATGATGTGCTGCTGGGCCGTCTTATGGCCCGCTGGCCCGCCAAGGTCTGAGGGACAGCGCCGTCTCTTGTAACCTTTTCGCCCGCCGCCGGGCCTCTTTTTCACAGAATATGGGAGCCAACGGTCGTTTCCGCCGTAGGCTCCCCTTTGTTTTTCCCGACACTTTCCCGGTGATATGTCCCATTTCCGTCACAGTGCCTTGTGCATCCTGCCCAAAATTTCCGGGCGTTTTTTACCATTCTGAAAATTTTGTTATCAATTTGTAATTTTTGTGTAGCTTTTTTGATAGAGTTGTGGTATGATATCTCTCGTAGTTTTCCAAAACCAACGCAGAAAGGATGGCAAAAGCATATGTCCAGAAAATTTGCCTGTCTCTATCTGGCCGTTGCGCTGCTGGTGTCCAGCATTTGGGTCGCCAGCGCCGATGAACGTGATACCATACAGCAGGAGGTGCAGTACAGCGCCGCTGTGGAGGCGCTGGATGCCGCCGGGCTCACCAGCCGCTCCAGCAATGTCCTGCCCAGCGGCGAGGGTTTGGCTCTGGCGCTGGAGCTGGGCCTGCCGGAGGAGGAGACCATCTCCCTCTCCCAGCTGCCCACCGAGGCCCTCAAGACCAGTCAGGCCCAGGAGGACGCCGCCCGCCGCAAGCAGGCGGACACCGCCGCAGCCGCCGCTGACGCCGCCGCCAAGGAGGCCGCCCGTCAGAGCCTGCTAAGCGAGTACGACGGCGTGCAGCTCACCGAGGCCGTTCGGCTTCGCAGTGCTGCCGATAACGACACCGCCACCTCCCTCACCATCGACAGCGGCAAGGTGGCCCGCCTCAACGACTATCAGGACGGCTGGTACCAGGTCACCTTCGGCCAGTCCACCGGCTACATCCCCGCCGAGTATGCCCAGCCGGTCCACTACGCCGACTATGAGGGTACTTCCGCCACCAACACCGTGCGGGAGGAGCTCATCGCCTACGCCTACACCTATTTGGGAACGCCCTATGTCTACGGCGGCTCCAGCTATTCCGGTACTGACTGCTCCGGCTTCACCATGGCTGTGTTCGCCAAGTTCGGCTACTCCCTGTCCCACGGGGCCAGCGACCAGTATTACACCGCCACATCTGTCTCCTCCGAGGAGCGGCAGGCCGGTGATCTGGTGTTTTTCGATACCTTCGGCGGCATCAGCCACGTGGGCATCTATTTGGGCGGCGGTCAGTTCATCCACGCCAGCTCCTCCGGCGGTGTGAAGGTCAGCTCCCTTTACGAAAGCTACTACGCTGCCTGCTATCTGGGGGCCGGACGCATCCTCCCCTGAAGCGTCACATAGAGACATCCTAAGAGAGCCGCCTGCGGGCGGCTCTCTTACTTTTTCTTTCGCCCTCTGTATATTCGTATTTTTATTCATTTTCGCTGCATTTCTTTTGTGTAATTTGCTTCTTTATTCCGCAATATTCAGTTCAGAAACGAGCAGTTTGCATGATTCTCTCGTTTTTGTTGTAATTTTATTCATTTTGCACTTGACTTTTATTCATCTCCGTTGTATCATAACCACATCCTCCGGAACGTCCGGAGCCTTCCATCCACAAGGCCGCCTGCACAGGCGGCACAACGAATACAAAGTGAGGTATGAGAGATGAAAAAAGTATTTGCCCTTCTGATGGCCGCCGCCATGATCCTGTCTCTGGCCGCCTGCGGCAGCAAGAACCCCGACAGCAACCCCGACAGCAACGACGATAGCAACGACAAGAAAACCACCCTGATCCTGGGGACCAGTGCCGACTACGCCCCCTTCGAATTCATGTATCCCGATGACAAGGGTGAACTGACCTACGCCGGCATCGACGTGTCCGTGGCTCAGTACATTGCCGACGACATGGGTCTTTCCCTTCAGGTGGAGAACATGGCCTTCGAGTACCTGCTGACCTCTCTGGGCAAGGGCGACTTCGACATGGTGCTGGCCGCCATGGAGGCCGCCCCCGACCGTCTGGAGAACGCCGACTTTTCCGACCCCTACTATAACGATATCCCCCCGGCCATTCTGGTGAAGGCTGACAATGCCGACCAGTTCAAGACGCTGGCCGATTTCGCCGGCAAGTCCGTGGGCGCACAGGCTGCCACCACCAAGCTGGATATCATCGCCGACTCCATGCCCGGTGCCAACGCCGTGTCTCTCCAGTCCGTGCTGGATCTGATCAATGATCTGACCTATGGCAAGGTGGACGCCATCGTGGTGGACGGCGGCGTGGCCCAGCAGTATGCCGAATCCAACCCCGATCTGGTCATTGCTGGCGCCTCCAGCGAACTGGGCGAGGCATCTGCCTACTGCGTGGCCGTGGCCAAGGGCGATCCCAAGGGTCTGCTGCCCGGCATCAACGCCGCCATCGCCAAGCTCAACAGTGAGAATAAGCTCCAGAGCTTCATCGATGCCGCCAACGATCTGGCCACCAAGGCCGTGGAAGCCAACTGATCCGAAACTGCACCCTCCCCGCTGCGCCCAGTGCTCCGCACTGGGCGCAGCACCGGGTATTCTTCCATCTGAAAGGAGATGACGCCCATGTGGTGGAGCGACCTGTTCACCGACATGAATCCCACCGATTTCTTCAACTTTTCCTTCCTGCCCAAATACGGCACCGCCTTCGTCCGTGGCATCGAGTACACCCTGCTGCTGGCCGTGGTGTCCGTGCTGCTGGCCATTCTCCCGGCATTGGGGCTGGCCCTCATGCGCCTGAGCCGGAAAAAGCCGGTGCGCTGGCTCTCCGGGGCCTACATCGCCGTGTTCCGCTCCACCCCCATGCTGGTGCAGCTGTCCATCATCTACTACGGCCTGTTCTACGCCATCTCCCTGCCCCGGCTGACCCTCTTCGGCTTCGTGGATATCAGCCGCTTCATCCCCGGCGTGGTGGCGCTGGCCCTGAATAGTTCTGCCTATGTGGCGGAAATTTTCCGTGCCGGTATTCTGGCCGTGGATAAGGGGCAGGCGGAGGCCGCCCGTTCTCTGGGCCTCTCCAAATGGCAGAGTATGCGTCTGGTGGTGCTGCCGCAGGCGGTGAAGAACGTCCTGCCTGCGCTGGCCAACGAGATGGTCACCATGGTGAAGGAATCCTCCATCTGCTCTGTCCTGGGTATGGCGGAGCTGATGTTCGCCGCCAAGACCATCGCCGGTTCCACCGGTATCTCTCTGGCACCCTACACGCTGGCGGCGCTGGTCTATTTCTGCATCAACTATCCGGCCTCCAAGGGCATCGAGGCCATCGAAAGGAGGATGCGTCGTGGCGACAAGCAATAACGCACTCATCTCCGTCCGGCAGCTGACCAAGGAGTTTCGTCGTGGCGTGGTGGCGCTGGATCACTGCGATCTGGAGGTCCACCGGGGCGAGGTGGTGGCCATCATCGGCCCCTCCGGTTCCGGCAAATCCACCCTCCTGCGTTCCCTGAACCTACTGGAGCAGCCTACCTCCGGCGTCATCTACTTCGACGGTGCGGATCTGGCGGACAAATCCGTGAACATCGACCTTCACCGTCAGAAAATGGGTATGGTGTTCCAGCACTTCAATCTCTTTCCCCATAAGACCGTGCTGCAAAACATCACCATGGCCCCGGTGGCCCTGAAAAAGAAAACGCCGCAGGAGGCCCGGCAGCAGGCCATGGCCCTCTTGGAGCGCATCGGTCTGGCGGATAAGGCCGATGAATACCCCAATATGCTCTCCGGCGGACAGAAGCAGCGCATCGCCATCGTCCGCTCCTTGGCCATGGAGCCGGAGGTGCTGCTGTTCGACGAACCCACCTCTGCGCTGGATCCGGAGATGGTGGGTGAGGTGCTGGACCTCATGCGCTCGCTGGCCACCGACGGCATGACCATGGTGGTGGTGACCCACGAGATGGGCTTCGCCCGTGAGGTGGCCAGCCGGGTGGTGTTCATGGCCGACGGCCGAATTTTGGAGGAGGGCGCCCCCGCCGACCTCTTTGACCATCCCCAGGATCCCCGCCTGAAGGATTTTCTCAGCAAGGTGCTGTGAGCCGCAAACGCCCGCTCCTCTGGTTTGCCAGAGCAGCGGGCGTTTGTCTGGTTCGCCCCCTTTTGCGGAAATTCACTTGTATTCCATTGCCTTTCTATATCCGACAGACGGCTTTCTTTTTTGTCTCCCACGGGTAACCTTCTACCGGTAGTGGCTATTACGATTTATGTCTCCGACAGCCCACTTTTCCCAGTAGCCGGAAAAGTGGGCAAAAGAGCCGTATTCGATATAAGGCGTAAAGGGAATCCAAAAACCATCGGTTTTTAGCGGAAACTACCGAAGCGCCGCCTGTGGCAGATACAGCAAGGTGGTTTCGAGGAAGTGTCCCGATTTTCACGCCACAACGTGGCTGGAAATCGGCCGACACGACGGTGTGTGCTTCTGCATACTTTTTGCTGCTGTTGGCAAAAAGTATGCCGTCGGAGACACAAAAGAAGAACGCCACCCGCCAAAGGCAAAACGTATCCCAAACACGTCAAAAGGCCCGTTTCCCTCACAGGAAACGGGCCTTGCAGCAGCTTCTATTCAGCTCTTGGTATGGATCTCCTCCCGGCACTTGGGACAGGTAATGACGATGCGTCCCTTCCCACGGGGGACCCGGCATACCGTCCGGCACTTGGGGCAGGCAATGTACTTGTGCTCCCGATCCCGCATCCGGGTCCGGGTCAGGCCGAAGGCATTCTTCACCGGCCAGCACACCTTGCTCATGAACCACGCATTCTCCGCCCGGCGCTTGGCCAGATTCCGGGAGAACATCCGCCACAGCGCCCACAGCACCATGGCCGTAGACAGGGTGGACAGGATCAGATACGGCACCTGATACCCCTTGATGAACAGACACACCACGTCGATGACAATGGCCGTCCAGATGGTGACCAGTCCCAGCCGATCTCCGCCGTTGCGGCCGTACATGAACCGGGCCATGGCGTTGCCGACCCGTTGGAAGAAACTCATACGCTTGCCTCTTTCCTCTGAAGAGATAACGTCCTCAGAAATTGACGATGCTATTCTATCCGAAAAGTGAGGAAAGGTAAAGCCCTCTTGTGCAGAATTTACAGATTGGTCATGATTGCCCCGCCTTTCTTCCGCATTTCTCCGGGACAATCCGTTTTCTGCGTTGCAATCAATGACGGAAATTGATATAATAGCAGAATATGAGCTATGCACAACGGGGGCCGGCAGAACGCTCCGCCGACCCCCTATCTGAAAAGCGGCAGCCGGACGCTGTGGGTGCGGCTGCGGCGGGGGCGTCCCTCCCGCCCGGCCCTGCGCCGCTTATGGTATCCTATGCCGCAGCGGAGCCAGCGGTTCCGCAGAAAGGACAGTCATCATGATCAAGATCGCCCCCTCCATCCTCTCCGCCGACTTCGCCCATCTGGGCCGTGACATCCAGCGCATCTCCGACGCCGACTATGTCCACGTGGACGTCATGGACGGCCTGTTCGTCCCCAATATCTCCATCGGCATCCCGGTGGTGAAGTGCATCCGCCCGGTGACGGATCTGCCGCTGGACGTCCACCTGATGATCGACCGTCCCGTGCGGTATGTGGAGCAGTTCTGCGATGCAGGCGGTGACCTCATCACCTGCCATGTGGAGGCGGACACGGAGGAGAATATTCACTCCGCTATCGTCAAAATTCACGCCAAGGGCAAGAAGGCCGGTGTGGTGGTAAAGCCCAAGACCCCCGCCTCCGCCGTGCTGCCCTTTATCAATGAGGTGGAGCTGATCCTGGTCATGACCGTGGAGCCGGGCTTCGGCGGCCAGAGGTTCATGGCCGACATGATGCCCAAGGTGCAGGAGATCCGCCGCTGCATCGACGCCATGAATCCCACCTGCGAGCTGGAGGTAGACGGCGGCGTGGACCCCGCCACCTGCAAGCTCTGCATCGCCAGCGGCGCCAACGTGCTGGTGGCCGGCTCCTCCGTCTATAAGGCAGAGGACATCCCCGCCCGCATCCGGGAGCTGCGTGGCTGATCCTCTGTATTTGCGCAATATCTTCACTGAAAAGGACATTATATTATGGAATATTTCCCTGCGCCCCTTGAAAAACTGGTGGAGCAATTCGCCCGTCTGCCGGGCATCGGCTCCAAGTCCGCCCAGCGTCTGGCCTTCCATGTGCTGAATCTGCCCATGGAGCAGGCGCAGGAATTTGCCAACGCCATCGTGGAGGCCAAGCAGAAGGTGACCCTCTGTCCCATCTGCCGCAACCTCACCGCCGGCGGCCCCTGCCCCATCTGTGCCAACCCCAAGCGGGACGAGAGCCTGCTGTGCGTGGTGGCGGATCCACGGGATGTCATCGCCATGGAGCGGGCCAGAGAGTTCCATGGCCGCTACCACGTCCTCCATGGCGTTCTGTCCCCCATGAACCATGTGGGTCCCGACGACCTCCAGATCAAGCCGCTGGTGGACCGGGTGGCGCAGGGCGGCATCCGGGAGGTCATCATGGCCACCAACCCCGACACCGAGGGCGAGACCACGGCCCTGTATCTGGCCCGGCTGCTGAAGCCCTTCGGCGTGAAGGTCACCCGTCTGGCCTACGGCATCCCCGTGGGCGGGCATCTGGAGTTTGCCGACGACGCCACTCTCACCCGTGCGCTGGAAGGGCGGCAGGAGCTATGAAACGACTGCTCTGCCTTCTGCTGGCCCTATGCATGGTACTGTCCCTCACCGCCTGCGGCGGAGAGCAGCCGGAGTCCGTCCAGCTTTTCGCCATGGACACGGTGATGGACCTCACCGCCTACGGTGAAAACGCAGCGGCCGCCCTGACGGACGCCAGCCGGGAGATCAACCGTCTGGAGCGACTCCTGTCCCGCACCATCGACACCAGCGAGATTTCTCAGATCAACGCCGGCGGCGCCGTCACCGTCTCCGAGGAAACGGCCTCCCTGCTGGCTCAGGCCCAAACCTATACCGCCGCCACCGACGGTGCCTTCGATATCACCATCGCCCCGCTGGTCTCCCTATGGGGCATCACCACCGACAGCCCCTACGTCCCCACCCAGCAGGAGATCGATGCCCTGCTGCCGCTGGTGGGGCCGGAGCATCTGCACCTGTCAGGAGACACCGCCACACTGGACGACGGCTGCGCCATCGACCTGGGCGGCATCGCCAAGGGCTACGCCTCCGACCGGGTGGCTGCCATCTTCGCCCGGCACGGCATTACCTCCGGCACCATCAGCCTCGGCGGCAATGTCTACGTCTGCGGCTCCAAGCCCAACGGGCAGCCGTGGGTGGTGGCCATTCAGGACCCCCGCTCCGACGGCTACGCCGTCACCGTGGCCCTGACGGACTCCTTCGCCGTCACCTCCGGCGGCTATCAGCGCTACTACACCGCCCCGGACGGCACGGTCTACCAGCACATTCTGGACCCCAAGACCGGCTATCCCGTGGAGAGTGACCTGCTGTCCGTCTCCATCCTCTGTGACAACGGCACCATGGCCGACGCCTATTCCACCGCTCTCTATGTGATGGGCAGCGCTGGGGCGCAGGCCTTCTGGCGCACCCGCGGCGGCTTTGAGATGATCCTGATCACCACCGCCGGACAGGTGCTGTATACCCCCGGTCTTTCCGAAAAAATCACTCCCACGGAGGGCAGCGGCTATGAATACGTATCCATCCACCCCTAAGCTCCGCCCCACCCTCTGGGACGGCGTGGTGGCAGCGCTGGTGGCAGCTCTGGCCATTGTGACGGTCCTGTGCTTCTATGGCCGCCGCACCGGCGCACCTCAGGCCGTCACCATCACCCACCGGGGCGCCTTGATCCAGACCATCCGCCTCACCGGCCTGACCGAGACAAAAACCGTCGCCATCGACGGCGACTACCATCTGGAAATTCAGGTGGACAGCGGCGGTGTTTGCGTTACCCGCAGCGACTGTCCGGGGCAGGACTGCGTTCACACCGGCCGCATCACCCGCTCCGGCCAGAGCATCGTCTGCCTGCCGGAGCAGGTGGTCATCCAGCTCACCGGCGGCATATCGGACGCCGACGTGGTGTTGGGATAGGGGGCGGCGCATGAAACATATCTCCACCCGACAGCTGGCTCTGTGCGCCGTGTTGACGGCGCTGGCACTGGGGCTCAGCACGCTGGAAAACCTCTTTCCCGTGACGCTGCTGATCCCCCTGCCCGGCGTGAAGCTGGGCCTTGCCAACATCGTCACCGTGTTCGCCCTGTATCAGCTGGGCGCTCTCCCGGCGCTGGCCATCCTCACGGCCCGGTGCCTGCTGGGCGGTCTCTTCGCCGGAAACGCCTCCGCCATGCTCTTTTCCCTGCTGGGGGGCCTCACCGCCATGCTGGTGATGATCCTCCTGCGCCGCCTGAGATGCCTGTCTATCTACGGGGTCTCCATTGGCGGCGCCGCCGGCCATAATCTGGGCCAGATGGCGGCTGCCCTCATCACGCTGGGCAACACCGCCGTACTGGGCTACCTTCCCTTCCTGCTGGGCATCTCCCTGCTGACGGGAACCCTCACGGGCTTCGTCTCCTCTCTGCTGTTCCGGGCCATGGCCCATATCAAACTCTCGACAAAGGAGTAATCGACAATGGATAAAAAAGACGAGATCATCCTCCAGCAGCTGGAGGTCATCCGCACCATGACGGAGCGCAACCTCCGCAGCATGGGCGACGATTTTTGGGGCACTCCCTTCGAGGGTGTCCTGTCCCCCAAGTCCCCCTCCGCCCCGCCCTCCGGCGGGAAGCCTGTGGGCAGCGCCGACGGCAAAATGCCCGCCCAGCCGTCCGATGGCAAGACCGCCGGCGGTCAGCCTGCCGCCAAGGCTGAGAAAACGGAGGTGGTGGAGCCCCTGCCCAAGGAGGACATGAAGGACCTGCAGGCGGAGCTGGACAGCTATATCGGCCTTGCCACCGTCAAGGAGGAGGTCCGCAACCTCATCAACATGGCCTCCGTCTACAAGCTTCGCCGCCAGCACGACCTGCCCACCACGGATATGTCCCTGCACATGGTGTTCACCGGCAACCCCGGCACCGGCAAGACCATGATGGCCCGGATGATGGCCCGGATCTACCGGAGTCTGGACATCCTCTCCAAGGGCCAGCTGGTAGAGGTGGACCGCAGCGGTCTGGTGGCCGGATATGTGGGCCAAACCGCCATCAAGACCCAAAAGGTCATCCAGAAGGCGCTGGGCGGCGTGCTGTTCATCGACGAGGCCTATGCCCTCAACGGTAAGAGCGAGAACGACTTCGGTCAGGAGGCCATCGACACCATCCTCAAGGCCATGGAGGACCACCGGGACGATCTGGTGGTCATCGTAGCGGGCTACACCGATCTGATGGATCGGTTCATCCACTCCAATCCCGGACTGGAATCCCGCTTCAACCGCTTCCTGCTCTTCGAGGACTACACCTCCGATGAGATGCTGGATATCTTCAAGATGCAGTGCAAAAAGGGCTGCTATCAGTTGTCGGACGGCGTGGAGGAGCTGGTGCGGGACTACATCACCGAGGAAAACGGCGACCCGGAGACCTTCGGCAACGCCCGTGGCGTGCGGAACATCTTCGAGCACATTCTGGTGGCCCAGAATAACCGTCTGGCCGCCATGGAGACCGTCACCAAGGAGGACCTGATGACCCTCACACAGGATGACGTCCTCCACGCCAGAGGGAAGCTGGACTGACAAAAAATGCCGGAAAGCGTGAAAAACCTCTTGCATCCTGTTCCAAAAGAGCATATACTGTTAAGGTTGATGTAAAACTATACCCACGAAAAGAAAGGGGTTTTTCCTTTGCAGAACGAAAAACTGAGAAACGTAGCCATCATCGCCCACGTGGACCACGGCAAGACCACGCTGGTGGACCAGATGCTCAAGCAGGGTGGCGTGTACCGGGAGAATCAGGAGACGGTGGAGCGTGTCATGGACTCCAACGATCTGGAGCGTGAGCGTGGCATCACCATTCTGGCCAAGAACACCGCCATCCAGTACGGCGACACCAAGATCAACATCGTGGACACGCCGGGCCATGCCGACTTCGGCGGTGAGGTGGAGCGCATCCTGAAAATGGTCAACGGCGTTATCCTGCTGGTGGACGCCGCTGAGGGGCCCATGCCCCAGACCCGCTTTGTGCTGAGCCGTGCGCTGGAGCTGGGCCACCGGGTCATCGTGGTGGTCAACAAGATCGACCGCCCCGACCAGCGCATCCACGAGGTCATCGACGAGGTGCTGGAGCTGCTGCTGGATCTGGATGCCACCCCGGAGCAGCTGGATTCCCCCATGCTGTTCTGCTCGGCCCGTCAGGGCGTGGCCTCCTACTCCCCCGACGTCCCCGGCACGGATCTCAAGCCCCTGTTCGACACCATCCTCAGCTACATCCCCGCCCCGGAGGCGGATCTGGATCAGCCCTTCCAGATGCTGGTGTCCTCCATCGACTATAACGAGTTCGTGGGGCGCATCGCCATTGGACGCATCGAGCGTGGTGTGCTGAAGCAGAATCAGGAGATTGCCGTCTGCAACTACCACGACCCCGACGCCCCCGCCAAGAAGGCCAAGGCCGTCTCCATGTACGAGTTCGAGGGACTGGGCAAAAAACCCATCACCGAGGCCACCGCCGGCAACATCATCGCCCTGTCCGGCATCCCCGATATCACCATCGGTGATACCATCTGCGCCACCTCCTGTGTGGAGCCTCTGCCCTTCGTGAAGATCTCCGCTCCCACCATGGAGATGACCTTCTCCGTCAACGACTCCCCCTATGCCGGGCGTGAGGGCAAGTTCGTCACCTCCCGCCAGCTGCGGGAGCGGCTGTTCCGTGAGACCCTGAAGGATGTCTCCCTGCGGGTCACGGAGCTGGATGGCGCCACCGACGCCTTCAACGTGGCGGGCCGTGGCGAAATGAGTCTGTCCATCCTCATTGAGACCATGCGCCGGGAGGGCTACGAGTTCCAGGTCTCTCCCCCCCGTGTGCTGTACCAGACCATCGACGGCAAGAAATGCGAGCCCATCGAGCGGCTGGTGGTGGATGTCCCCAGCGAGTCCGTGGGCGCCGTCATCGAGAAGCTGGGCGCCCGGAAGGGCGATCTGCTGGAGATGACCCCCGTGGGCAGCCGCATGAAGCTGGAGTTTCTGATCCCCGCCCGCGGCCTGTTCGGTTACCGCAACGAGTTCCTGACGGATACCCGTGGCGAGGGCATCATGGCCTCCGTGTTCGACAGCTACGCCCCCTATAAGGGCGACCTGAACCGGCGCAACACCGGCTCTCTGGTGGCCTTCGAGACCGGCGAGTCCGTCAGCTACGGTCTGTTCAATGCGCAGGACCGTGGCGCCCTGTTCATCGGCCCCGGCGTAAAGGTCTACGAGGGCATGGTGGTGGGTGTCAGTCCCAAGCAGGAGGACATCACCGTCAACGTCTGCAAGAAGAAGCAGATGACCAATATGCGGGCCGCCGGCTCCGACGATGCCCTGCGGCTGGTGCCGCCCCGCCGTCTGAGTCTGGAGCAGTGTCTGGAGTTTCTGGCCGACGACGAGCTGCTGGAGGTCACACCGGAGAATCTCCGTATCCGCAAGACCATCCTCAACCATGAAAAGCGCATGAAGGCCTCCCACGGCGGCAAGAAAAAGTAAACAGCAACAAACAGCGAGGGCCGTTGGCCCTCGCTGTTTGTTGTCTGTCACTTCATAACTGCGCCGCCGCATTTCCCGTCAGCTCCGTGTCATCTCACTTCAACCGGACTGTGCGCTCTGCTGGTGGCCGTGGCGCTGTTCCTGTCCTGCGGCGAAAAGGAGTACGCCTTTCTGGAGAAGGAGCCGCTGGAGGTGCCGTCGGAGCGGAGTTGGGGCATCTGGACGGTGGCCGGTGTGTTGTTCGGTGCCGTGATGACGGTGATGCGGCTGCTGAACCGAAAAAAATAACCCCCAAGGGGCTTTAGCCAAAAGGCCCGGAGGTCTATGACCTCCGGGCCTTCGTTTGTTTTCCGACAGCTCCTCTTTACTTCTTGAAGCTGTCCTTCAGAGAAACGCTGCGGTTGAACACCAGATGCTCCGCCGTGCAGTCCCGGTTATCCATGCAGAAATAGCCGGTCCGCATGAACTGGAAGGTGGGTGCGTTGACGCCGGTACGGTTCTCCCGGCGGTCGAACTCCTCCGCCACAGCGGCCATGCTGCGTTCCACCTTGCAGCCCCGCAGCACCATCAGGGAGTCGGGATTCAGGCAGTCCAGGAAATTCTTGTCCGGGCCGTCGGGCTGGGGATCGGAGAACAGGTTGTCGTACAGCCGCACCTCGGCATCCAGGCAGTTGTCGGCATCCACCCAGTGGAGGGTAGCGCCCTTGACCTTGCGTCCGTCGGCGGGGTCGCCGCCCCGGCTGTTGGGGTCGTACTCGCACAGCACCTCCGTCACATGGCCGTTCTCGTCCTTGACACAGCCGGTGCAGCGGATGAGGTAGGCACCCTTCAAACGGCATTCCGGGCCGTCGGGGTACAGGCGCTTATACTTGGGAATAGGCATCTCCAGAAAATCCTCCGTCTCGATCCACAGGTGGCGGCCGAAGGTGATCTCATGGGTACCCTGCGTGGGATCGGTGGGGTTATTCTCCACGGTGAAGGTCTCGCTCTGTCCTTCCGGATAGTTGGTGACCGTGAGCTTCACCGGGTGCAGCACCGCCATGGTGCGCTGGGCCGTGGCGTTGAGATCCTCCCGCAGGCAATGCTCCAGAAAGCCGTACTCCACGGTGTTGGGGGACTTAGCCACGCCGATGCGCTCGCAGAAATTGCGGATGGAGCGGGCAGTATAGCCCCGGCGGCGCAGGCCGCACAGGGTGGGCATCCGGGGGTCATCCCAGCCGGAGACCAGCTTCTCCTCCACCAGCTGACGCAGCTTGCGCTTGGACATCACCGTGTGGTCAATGCCCAGACGGGCAAACTCGATCTGCCGGGGCTTGTAATAGGGGATGGAGACATTGCTGACCACCCAGTCATACAGCGGTCGGTGGGACTCGAACTCCAGTGAGCACAGGCTGTGGGTGATGCCCTCCAGAGCATCCTGAATGGGGTGGGCAAAGTCGTACATGGGGTAGATGCACCACTTGGTACCCTGCCGGTGGTGATTGATGAAGCGGATGCGGTAGATGATGGGGTCACGGAGATTCAGATTGCCGCTGGCCAGATCGATCTTGGCCCGGAGGGTCATCTTTCCCTCCTCCACCTCACCGTTCTTCATCTTTTCGAACAGCCGCAGATTTTCCTCGATGGGCCGATCCCGATAGGGGGAGGTAGCGGGGATGCCGATGTCGCCCCGGTTGGCCTTGAACTCCTCTGGCGTCAGCTCGCAGACGTAGGCCAGCCCCTTCTTGATGAGCTCCACGGCATACTCGTAGTCCTTCTCAAAGTAGTCGGAGCCGTAGAAAAAGCGGTCGCCCCAGTCAAAGCCCAGCCAATGGATATCCTGCTGGATGGCGTCCACGTACTCGGTGTCCTCCTTAGCGGGGTTGGTGTCATCCATGCGGAGGTTGCAGAGACCGCCGAACTTCTCGGCGGTGCCGAAGTCGATGCACAGGGCCTTGCAGTGTCCGATGTGCAGATAGCCGTTGGGCTCCGGCGGAAACCGGGTGTGGACGGTCTGTCCCTGGAACTGACCACCCTCTGCGATGTCCTGGTCGATTAGGTTTAAAATAAAGTTTCTGCTCTCCTCCGTCTCAGGGGCGGCGGTGTTTCGTTCCTCGGTCATTGTCTCACACTCCTTGTCACATTACAAAAATACGGCGGGATAACCCGCTAAAACAATGTAATATTATACCCACCGCCGTCGGAAAAAGCAAGCCCTTTTCCCGATTATCGGATGGATGTTGATTTACAATTATATTGCAAATAGGCAGCGGCTGCGCTGCGTGTTGCAAATTAACGAAAGAAGGTATATCGACATGAAAATCAAGGTTTATGGCAAGTCCCATCTGGAGGGCATCGCAAAGAAAACCGCCAATCCCTACAACTTCAATCAGGTACACTATCTTGGCAAGGCCCGCAACGTGGAGGGACAGGCCGCCCTGACGCTGGCCCTTGACCCCCGTGATTACCCCATCGACCGTATCGAAGTCGGTAAGGAGTATGACGTGGAGTTCGACCAGCGTGGTTACGTTATCGGCTTTTTTGACGCAATCGACGGCTTGAATGAGAAAATCGAAAGCCTCGGAAGATAATACATCATCGGCGGGAGGGGCTTTCCCTCCCAGCCGTTCCAATAGAGAAGAAGAAAACGGAGAATGCCGAACACAGTACCCAATCAACGGCTGATAGCCATACACAGAGAACGCGCCGCATCTGACTTCCTCGGTATCAAGAACAGTCATTGGCAAGCTGCGGCGCGTGACCTCGGCGCACACGCGCTCATGCTTTACTTATCTGACTCATCAATCTTGATCCTGTAATCACAACAGATGTCTATTAACTCTTCATCGTGTGAAATGACCAGTATCGTTCTTTCGCTTTGCGCCGCTCTCCGAAGTTCCCCGGCGATCAGACGCATGTTCCGGCCATCCAGCCCGCTGGTCGGCTCATCCAAAATCAGGATATCTTTATCCGACAGCAATGCGCAGGCAACGGCCAAACGCTGTCGCTGCCCGCCGGAGAGTGTGGCAGGGTGGGAATCCTTCCACTGGTAGAGCTTCATGCGGTCAAGAAGCTCTCGCGCAAGGGACAAATTTCTCTCGGTGCGTTTTTTGTTCAGAAGCAGTTCCTCCGACACACTGCTGGTAAAAAACTGCGTCCCCGTATCATTGGAGCAGAAATAGACCCGCTGCCGCAGTTTCCGGCTGGACAATCTTGACGCCATTGATACGCACACAACCGCTCTGAAACCGCATCAGCCCGCTCAGCGCCAGGGCTATGGTGGTCTTGCCGATCCTGTTACGTCCTGTGATGGCGGTGATTTGGCCGCGTGGAGCCTCCATAGTGAGACTCTGCCATATCGTCGTTTTTCCGCGCCGGCAAAGCAAGTTCTCTGCCCGGATGGCTGGCGGATTGCCGGACACCGGAGGTGCATATGGTTGGAGGAATGTTGGAAACACTGCGCGCAGCCCTTTTTCCATGCGTTCTGTTTCCTCCATGCCTCTCATCTCTGCGGGAGTGTATAAGTAGAAGAACATTTTCAAAACTGAAAGGAGCAACCCACATGAGCAACATCAATTTCCATCGCCGTCACATGACCGCCGTACCCACCGACCTGCTGCTGGATCCGATGATTTCTATCGAAGCAAAAGCATTTGCAGGAATCCTTCAAGCAATTCCCACGGGCAACCATGATCTTCAGGAGCTCGCTGTATTACTGAACGTTCCTGACGAAAGGATCGTCCCTGCATTGTCTGAGTTAAGCGAGATCGGTTTCCTCACCATTAAAGAGTGTGACGGCATCTTTCACCTCAACCTTTGGTAAGGAGGCATACCATGGCAAATCGAACTCGACCGATACGCATTGAGTTCTGTGTCAGCGACTACGAACACCGGCTCATCAAAAACAAAATGGCACAGCTGAGCACCCGCAATATGGGAGCGTATCTTCGCAAAATGGCTATCGACGGCTACATCATCAAGGTGGATCACACCGAGCAGAAAAAGCTGGCTGCGGCTGTCAGCAGAGCAGCTGCCAACATCAATCACATCTGCCGACGCATCAATCAGACCGGTCACTTTTACGCAGAGGATGTGGCTGATCTGAAAGCACGACAGGCTGAGATCTGGCAACTACTGAAGCAGACACAGAAGGATGAACTGCCGCCATAAGCACACTGTGTATGGATTTACCGGCACCGGGTTTTCAGGCGACGGATAAGCAAACTCTCCAGAGCGTTCTATGATTGGATTTCTGGATGGCGGTTTCCCTGACCTTCACCGGGGATGAAATTCATTCTCTAAATAATAAGAAATAAATTAGCTCTCAAGATAATCATCTATCAATCCAATCAATACTGAGTTTGGATAGGATGGAGGGGATGGAGGTTCTATGAAAAATCTTTGTAAGTTTACAATGAAAAGCCCAGCGGCTTCCTACATACCACTGCCACGATTTCTGTTGCTGGACGAAGAACTGCAGGGCATCAGCAATGACGCAAAAGTCCTCTACGCTCTCCTGCTGGACAGGGCAAGTATCTCCCGACAGAACGGCTATATCGATCCCGATGGCACGATCCGCCTGTACTTCACGGTGGAGCAGGTACAGAAGAAACTGCACCGCAGCCGTCAGTGTGCCACACGGATCTTCCGCGAGTTGGAATACAGCGGTTTGATCATCCGCAAGAAGCAGGGACTCGGTAAACCGGCAGTCATTACGCTGAACTATCCGGATATTTTCCGCCAACTCGTCCAATTGCTCCAGTCTCAGATCCATCCCCTGGAGAGGAAGATATTCCCCCAGATAAGGCCGCAGGGCCTCCACCCGAGTGAGTTTCGCCATATTGAGGCTGTCCACTCCCAGAAGTTGTCTGGCGCTCTCCAATTGCTCAAAGGTCGCAGGCAGAGTGATCTGCGCTGTTTCGCTCTGTACACGAACAGGGCAGGGGTTTTCCATCCATATCCGGAAAACGCCGTCCAATCTCTCGTTCTCCAAAAGTTCAGGTGTCTTTTTCTGCACATAATTGCCGCTGGAATATTCTCCTCCATGCTTTTCCCGATATTCAGCCCCCACACGGGCATAATTGATATAGGGCTTGAAGCGATCCGGAAATGGTGTGATCCCTTTGTTCACAAGGTAGATGCCCAATTCTGAATCAGACGACACATTGTTGACGAGCATATACTCATCCAGCCTGTCCGCCACAGTAAGGGCCCCCTCCAAGTTCCAGACACACTCCGCATCCAATGCCCCGGAAAAGATGGCGGCTTTCGCCGGAGAAAGTGCCTCTGTGCGTTCCGCCAGTTTTTGTAGTTTTTGAAACTGCTCCGAATCTTCTACATCCACATCGTACAGGCATCGGTAAAGGACCGGTACATTGCTGCTCACATCCAGGATGGCGGTGGCTGTGGTATCGAGGCTGATTCTGTCCAGGAAGGCAAATGTCTCCCCAATCTCAGCGGGACTGGCGGGCAGTTGCAGACGGACAGTTTCTTCTCCTTTTCCCCGGCTCAGAGTCAACAGAATCATCGTTACATTCCTCCCATCTGAAATTCCTGTTCCCGCTGGTGCTGCTCTGCCGGACCGCCGGCCATCAGCTCCCCCAATGTCAATGTGCCACAGTAGGCCACATATCCTTTCTCCGTGAAGGCTCCTGTTTCCTTCTCCATACGGAGTTTGCCGTAACGCTCATAATCATAGAACTCCTCCAGATTGGGGTCATATTCATAATGGCCGGAGTCCTGGATCATGTATCTGCCATATTCGGCGGGAGTGCGGACTTTGGGTGCAAACTCAAACAGCTCCAGATTTTTGGCCAGTTCGCGTATCTCGCCGGCACACTCCGGCTTGGCCATCTCCATGACCGCCGTCAACTTTTTCTGTTCCAAATCAGACAGTGCAGCGATGGCCGTCGCCATATCATTCAGCGCGAATAGATCCTCCCGTTGTCCCTCCAGGACCTCCTCCACCTCGGATGGAAGCAGACTGTCCTCATACCAGATGCGGGCATCGTGGATGTTAACGCCTGAGCGTGCAATTCCACGCTGGAGCTGTTGCTCGGAGCAGGGCAGGAGCAGCCAAGTGATTTGATCTGTATTTTCCGGCTCCTGCCGGGAGGAAAGCCCTACCGCCAGCAGATTCGGCTGGTAGTGGTAACAGGGGAAGTGGCGGCCGTCATAGAGCTGCTCCAGTTTCATCCCGTTATCATAGACCACGCCATAAGGGGTAATCCTTCCCTCAAGATGATTGAGGATCAGGTCCAGAGCGAACTTGCGGCCATCCAGCCGCTCGAGCTCCTCGATTCTGCAGCCCCCACCCTGCATCGTCATGTAGTGCTGCCGCCCAATGGCGTCCAGGTCGGAGAAGTCTGTGATGACCGTGGCCTGCTGGCAGCAAAAGGTCAGATTGATGAAATCCTTTATATTTGAGACGCCCAATTTGCAGGCCATTCCCTGGAACTGGGCAGCCTCACCGTCATCAAAACTGTCCAGCCGTTTGGCCAGATAGTCCAGCTCATCAAAATTGACCAATGAGCCAACCAGCCTGTTCAGTACGGTATAGAAGCTGTCCAGTTCATCCACCCGGCAATCCTGCCGGAGCGCGTCACCGATTTCCAATGGCTCCAGCAGTTCGATCATGCGGTCATATTTCTCATCGGGGATAGGGAATGGAACCGTAATCTGCCCATATTCCGGGTGCTGAGCGCTGCTCAGTACCGCTTTCAGCACATAGCCCATTCTGGTGCCTCCTTACTCGCATCCATGACCGCCTTTCCATATCTGGCAATCATGGTTGCGTAAATAATATTGTGGAAGTCCAGATCACTCACCAGTTTTGGGTGTGCCAAATCTTCTGCCTCCATGGGTGACTTCAGGTCATACAGCCGTCTGGCGGAATAAAAGATGGGGTAATCCTGTATCGCAAATCCATGGGGTTTGGATACGATGCGGCTGAAATCAATGGAATCGTGTGAAAGAGCGGGGAGCGCCGGTTGCCAGAGTCGCTCCTTTGAGGCGAGAAGATAGAGCGCCGCCAGATAGCCAGGAGGCGCATCATCCCATACCCTGTCCGCAAAGCGGCTTCTGAGGTGGACGGACACTGTGTGCAGGACTGCCTGATCCGGCCCGCTCCAGTGTTCCACAGCCTGAATCCTCTTGTGCAGGCCGGCATGAGGGATGTGTCCGAAATATTCCAGAATCAAATCCAGGTACTCAATCGCGCCGGACTTCAACCGCTCCGCGATATACGGACAGGTGCGGACTTGACAGGATCGGCGGCGGTAATGCAGGCAGTACCGGCAATCCACATCCTCCGGCTTGTAGCAGAAGCGGCTGAGGATCATCATCCCGCCGCCGCGCTTCTGGAAGCCAGGGACGCTCATCATCATATGCTCCAGACCAGCTCGAGGGGTATTCTGAGCGAAATATCTTGTCATGGCACACTCCTTCTTTCAAAACAAAAAAGCGGGAGCTGCTTATGCTGCACAGTGTGTGCAGATGCGGCTCCCGCTTTTTCTGATGTCACATATCAATTTGTGGCTCCTGTGCTTGTCCCTGCTCCAGTCTGTCCGCCAGATCTGGGACAGTGTATTCGATCTTTGTCCTTGCGGTCTGCATGGCTTTGAGGTGTCCATCTTCCAGCTCTGGGCCTTCATCCAGCAGGTAGTCTGTGGCCCGGTAGAGTTCAGTTAGCTCCTCCGGTGAGAAAAGCTGGGTCTTGGAGATCAGCCCGGAGCGGACGGCAAAATCCTGCTTGGCCCCGCAAAAATCTTCATCATAATAATGTCCGTAGCTCACGCCGGTTCTGTTATAGTCCCAGATCCAAGTGACAAACTGATAGCCCCTGCCATTTTCCAACTCCCGGCCAGCCAGCACTGCGCCGCCAAAATCCGCCAGCAGATGGAATTTTTCGCTCAGACCGCTGATATGAAGGGTGGGCGCAGTTTGAACCTCCTCAACATAAGTGTACACTTCATCTGCGGTCTGTGCGACTCTGTGGTACAATTCACTGGCCTCCGGATTATTGCTTCCGGCAGGAAAAAGGAACACATCGTTTCCTGGAGAAACAAAGAGGACAGGCTGACCATGGAGGAAAATCTCCAGCCGCCTATCCTCTACATTGGATGATTCAACTCCGCCTTCTCTCAGGCGCCGGGAAAGTTCTTCAAAAAATTTTTTCAATGGTTAAACCTCATTTCTTTTTTATCTGTTGGGACGACAACAAAAAAGCGGAGATTCTATCATCGAATCTCCGCTTCAATAACTATATTGGTTTTTCTCCGGGGGAAGGGAATCAGGTGTCCGTCCTCTTTGTGTTTTCGTATGGATAGAACAATGACTCACACATTTGGTCTGTGTGAGTCATTGTTTTTGGTGGAGATAAGCGGGATCGAACCGCTGACCTCTTGAATGCCATTCAAGCGCTCTCCCAGCTGAGCTATACCCCCATGTTGCCAGAAACCCTTGATTTTGCTGGATTTCTGAGCTATTCAATTTTTTGACTTTACTCTCCGTTGCGGGGGAGCACACCCGGTTGCTTGCGCTCCCAGCTGAGCTATACCCCCATATTCACTTGCGTCGCTTGCTCACCGCATCTGACTTGGCCAGTATAATACAAAAGCCCGCATTTGTCAACACCTAATTGCAATAATTTTCAGGGAAATTTTCGTTCCCGCTGATATGCCTTCCTCCACCGAGGGGGAGGGCGCAGACGCCCTCCCCCTTTCGCTCAGTTCAGCACAAAACGCATGGACACCGGATTGTGATCCGACCACGCAAAGCCCGTGTCCTCCACCACAGCCTGCTCCACGGTGACGTTGTCCGACACCACGAAGCCGTCCACCGTCAGCACGTACTGTCCCTCGTGATACGGAGCGTCGGCGTTGCGGCAGCTGGGGACGGGGTTCGCCTCGTCCAGCGGAGCCACCAGCGACAGATTGGTGCCGTCCCAGATCCCCTCCGGCAGGGGCTGCGCCCAGGTGTAGCCCTCGGCAGAGCCGCCGAAGATCTCCTCCGACTGGCCCAGCAGATCCTTATTGAAGTCGCCGCCGGCAATGCACCAGTTGCCCTTTTCATACTCCGCCTGCATATCCGCCCGCAGCAGCTCCAGCTGCTCCACAGCGATGGTACCGTCGGAGGTGTAGGCGGACAGATGGACATTATACAGCACCAACTCCCGGCCGTCGGCGGCGGGGATGCGGTGGACGCTGTAACACCGATCCAGATCCACCAGCTTCATCACACCGGCCTCGATGGGCAGCTCCACCCGCCGGGCCTCGGTGATGCCGAAGGAGGAGAGTGTCAGCAGGCCCGACACGGACTTGCCGTGGGGCTGGTCCAGCGGGTAGAACAGATACGGCGAGTCGTAGTTCTGCGCCCAGGCATAACCCAGCCCCGGCAGCTGCGCCGTCAGCATGGCGGCCTCATCCACGTGGTAACTGCGGGTGGAGTCCCGGTCCACCTCCTGCAGCAGGTACAGGTCGGCATCCTGCTGCTGCAAAAACGCCCCGATGCGCTCGATATTGGCGGTAAGCCGCTCCTCAGACCACGCACGGGACTCCGTGCCGCCGTCCATGAAGAAGCTGTAATCGTCCTCATAAGCGCCGAAGCCGATATTATAGGAGAGGATGCCGTACTCCTTCCCCGCCTCCACGGTGGCAGCGGCGTTCCGCTCCACCGTCAGCTCCTGATCCCCGATGCGGTGATAGTCGATGAACACATAGGCCACGTACCCCAGCACCACCACCAGCAGCGCCAGCACCACAGCCAGCACGATCTTCCAAGCTTTTTTCAACAACGCTTCCCCCTCGGTTTACAAATTTGGATAAATCTATTATAATCGAAATATTCCCATTTGGAAAGAGGTATGATGCGTGAAAAAACTGGTGATCCGATTCAATGCCCCGGTGGTGCTGCTGTTTGCCCTGCTGAGCCTGCTGGTCCTGCTGCTGGACGGCTGGACAGGCGGCGTCAGCACCACCCGGTTCTTCTGTGTATACCGATCGTCGCTGGCGGATCCGCTGACCTATATGCGCTTCTTCGGCCATGTACTGGGCCACTCCGGTTACAGCCACTACATGAACAATATGCTGCTGCTATTGCTGGTGGGGCCGGGCTTGGAGGAAAAGTACGGCAGCCGCAACCTGCTGGTGACCATTCTGGTAACGGCTCTGGTGACGGGACTGGTGCAGTTCATCTTCTTCCCCGGTACGGCGCTGCTGGGAGCCAGCGGTGTGGTGTTCATGATGATCGTGCTGAACTCCTTCACCGAGATGCGCCGGGGCGGCATCCCTCTGACCATGCTGCTGGTGGTGGCCCTGTATCTGGGCAACGAGGTGGTGGACGGTCTCTCCGAGAGCGACAACATCTCCCAGATGACCCACATCGTGGGCGGTCTCTGCGGCATCGTGTTCGGTTTTACTCTGGCCCGTGCCAAAAAGAGATGATCCCCATAAAAAAGATGCGGAAGCCATATGACTTCCGCATCTTTTTTACGCCTGCTTATGGAGCCTTCGATACTCCGTGGGCAGCATGGAAAATGCCTTCTTGAATTCCGAGGTGAACTTGCTCTGGCTCTCATAGCCCACGGTCCGGGCGATCTGAGCCACGCTGTCGTCGCTCTCCAGCAGCAGAGCGGAGGCCCGCTCCATGCGGTGCTGGCGGATATGGGCGGCGATGGAGCTGCCGTACACCTCCTTGAACAGTTCCTTCATGGTGGAGGGGTTCATGAGAAACTGCCGGGACAGCTGCTCGATGGTGATGCGGCTGTCCAGATGCTCCGTCAGGAACCGATGGACCTGCCGGATGACCTCCAGCTGCTCCGCCGGACAGCTGCCGCAGTAGTCGTGCTGATCCAGCGGTGGCAGATGGGGCGCACCGGACACCAGCTGACTGTCCGACTGGGGGCACGTCACCTCCACCGTGCGCTCGATGATCTGGTGCAGCAGCTGGGCCACCTCCGTATCCGCCGCCCGGTAGTAGACCTCCTTCCCCACCCGGCGGCTGACGATGAGGCCGCTGTCCTTCAGCTGCCGCAGATGGTGGGAGGCGGCGGGGCTGCTCATACCCACCAGCGCCGACAGATTCATGACGCACTCCTCACAGTGGCACAGTAGCCAGAAGATCCGCACCCGGCTGTTATCCGACAGCAGGCGGCAGAGATTGGCCACCTCCTGAAAGCTCTCCGGCTCCTGAATGAAGCTTCGCAGCCGCTCCAGTCGCTTCCGGTCCTCATGATGATGAGGCAATTCTCCCATGGTTCTCCCGCCTTTCTGTTCCGTTTGGAAGGACTTTTCGCCCATTTGGAAGGGAAACGTCTTTCCGCATTGACTTTCTCGTCGGCATCTATTATAGTACGATCATCAAGATTAAACAAGTGCTTAATGGTTGAAAGCCGCCGCACGAAAGGAGCATTTTTATGAAAAAGACTTATCAGATCGAAGTGGACTGTGCCAACTGCGCCAACCTCATGGAGGAGGCCACCAAAAAGACCGAGGGCGTGCAGGACGCCGTGGTGAACTTCATGACCCAGAAGTTGATCGTGGAGTTTGCCGAGGGCAGCGACCCCAAGACCGTCATGAAGGCGGTACTGAAAAACTGCAAAAAGGTCGAGGACGACTGCGAGATCTATCTGTAAGAAGCGAAACGTGCCGGAGGTCCTCCGGCACGTTTTATGGAAGGAAGTGACCAACATGACAAAGAAGCAGCAGAAGGTTCTCTGGCGCATCATTGCCACGGCGGTGCTGGTGGCCGTGGTGAAGCTCTTCTCCATCGGCGGCGTGGCCGGGACGGTGCTGTATTTGGCCGCCTATCTCATCATCGGCTATGATATTCTCCGCAAGGCCTTCCGGGGCATCATCAAGGGTCAGGTGTTCGACGAGAACTTCCTGATGGCGGTGGCCACCGTGGGTGCCATTGCACTGGCCGTCTACGAGAGAAGCGGCGACTATCTGGAGGCCGTGGCCGTGATGCTGTTCTATCAGATCGGCGAGCTGTTCCAGAGCTACGCCGTGGGCAAGAGCCGCCGCAGCATCACCGCCCTGATGGATATCCGCCCGGATTATGCCAACATCGAGCAGGATGGCAAGCTGGTGCAGGTGGACCCGGACGACGTGGCTGTGGGCAGCATCATCGTGGTGCAGCCCGGCGAGAAGATCCCGCTGGACGGCGTAGTGACGGAGGGCAGCTCTACCCTGAACACCGCCGCCCTCACCGGCGAGAGTCTGCCCCGTGATGCCGCCGTCGGCGACGAGGTCATCAGCGGCTGCGTCAATATGACGGGCGTGCTGAAGATCCGCACCACCAAGGCCTTCGGTGAGTCTACCGTCTCCAAAATTCTGGAGCTGGTGGAGAACTCCAGCTCCCACAAATCCCGCTCCGAGAACTTCATCTCCAAATTTGCCCGCATCTACACCCCCGCCGTCTGCATCGGCGCTCTGGTGCTGGCGGTGCTGCCGCCGGTGGTGCGGCTGGTCATGGGCCTCAGCGGCGACTGGGGCACTTGGGTCTACCGCGCCCTGACCTTCCTGGTCATCAGCTGCCCCTGTGCGCTGGTCATCAGCATCCCCCTGAGTTTCTTCGCCGGACTGGGCGGTGCCAGCCGGGTCGGCGTGCTGGTGAAGGGCTCCAACTATCTGGAGACCCTCTCCAAAACCCGTGTGGTGGTCTTTGACAAGACCGGCACCCTGACCCAGGGCGTCTTTGACGTCACCGACGTTCACCACAACACCATGCCCCAGAAGAAGGTTCTGGAGTACGCCGCTCTGGCGGAGTGCGCCTCCTCCCATCCCATCAGCAAGAGCCTCCAGCGGGCCTACGGCGGCGAGATCGACCGCCACCGTGTCACGGACGTGCAGGAGATCAGCGGCAACGGCATCACCGCCAAGGTGGACGGCACCGACGTAGCCGTGGGCAACAGCAAGCTCATGGACCGGCTGGGCATTGCGTGGCACGACTGCCATAGCGTCGGCACCATCATCCATCTGGCCATCGACGGTCAGTACGCTGGCCACATCGTCATTTCCGACGTGGTGAAGCCCCACGCCAAGGAGGCCATTGCCGCCCTGAAGCAGGCGGGCGTGGAAAAGACCGTCATGCTCACCGGCGATATCCGGCGGGTGGCCGACCACGTGGCCGGAGAACTGTGCGTGGACGAGGTACACAGTGAGCTGCTGCCTGCGGATAAGGTGGCGCAGGTGGAGCGCCTGCTGAGCAACGCCGACGGCAAGCTGGCCTTCGTGGGCGACGGCATCAACGATGCCCCGGTGCTGTCCCGTGCCGATATCGGCATCGCCATGGGTGCCATGGGCTCCGATGCCGCCATTGAGGCGGCAGACGTGGTGCTGATGGACGACGACCCCCTGAAGATCTCCAAGGCCATCCGCATCTCCCGCAAGTGCCTGCGGATCGTGTACGAGAACATCGTATTTGCGCTGGGCATCAAGGGCCTGTGTCTGGTGCTGGGTGCCATGGGCATCGCCAATATGTGGGCGGCCATCTTTGCCGACGTGGGTGTCATGGTCATCGCCGTGCTGAATGCCATCCGTGCCCTGCGGGTAGATAACCTGTAAACTGCATATAAAAAGAGGACGTCCCACAGACGTCCTCTTTTTATGGTTCCTTGTGTGCAGGCATTCTCTCTGCCGCTATTGAACGAAAGTTACCCGCCGGGGGCAAAATATCGTACCCGCCGGAGCCTCTTCAGTGCATCTTCTGGAACGAATGGACCCAGTCGGCCTTCAGATAATACAGCAGAAACACCACGCAGCTGAGACACCACGTAATGGGGTATGCCCAGAAGATGGTGGTAATATCCGGCCACACCTTCAGCGCCAGCGTGATATACGTCACACGGATGACGCACCAGCACACCAGCATGGTGTACATGGGCATCTTGGCCCGGCCCGCTCCCCGCATCACGGCGGAGATGCTGTGGGCGAAGGCCAGTGCAAAGTAGAACAGCGCCTCCGTCCGGGTCTGCCGTACGCCGATGGCGATGACCGCCGGGTCATCGTTGAACAGGGCGATGGCATAGGGAGCCACCAGCAGTAGTGTCAGTCCGATAAGCTCCGCCAGCAGCGTGGAGCAGGTGAAGCCCACCCGTGCCCCCCTCTTGGCCCGTTCATACTGCCCTGCGCCCAGATTCTGCCCCGTAAAGGTGGTCAGCGCCATGGCAAAGGAGGTGATGGGCAGGAACACGAAGCCCTCCACCTTGGCGTAGGAGCCGCAGCCCGCCATGGCATCGGAGCCGAAGGTATTGATGTTGGACTGCACCACCACGTTGGCGATGGCGATGATAGAGTTCTGCACACCGGAAGGGATGCCCTGCGCCATGATCTGCTTGAGCATCGGCAGCTCGAAGCGGATGCGCTTGGGAACCAGCCGATAGGGGCCGTCCGCCTGCACCAGCTTCCGGAAGCACAGCACGGCGCTGACCATCTGGCTCACCACCGTGGCGATGGCGGCGCCGTTGACACCCCATTTCAGCGCTCCCACGAAGATCAGATCCAACGTCACATTGGTGATAGAGGAGATGATGAGGTAGCGCAGGGGACTGCGGCTGTCTCCTACCGCCTGCAAAATGCCCATACAGGCGTTGTAGACGATCATAAAGAGGCTGCCCATGAAGTACAATCGGAAATATTGGATGGACTGGGGCAGCACGTCCTCCGGCGTCCGCATCCACACCAGGATCTGGGGGGTCAGGAAGATGCCCACCAGCGTCAGCAAAACGCCGCAGACCATGGCGAAGGCCAGATCGGTATGCACCGCCGCCTCCAGCCGATCATAGCACTTGGCGCCGAAATAGCGGCTGATGATGACGCCGGCCCCCACAAACAGGCCCATAAAAAAGCCCGTCATCATAAAGATGAGGTTCCCGCTGCTGGACACCGCCGCCAGAGCGTCCTTGCCCACAAATTTTCCCACGATGACGCTGTCCGCCGTGTTATACAACTGCTGACAGAGATTGCCTAAAAACAGCGGCAGGGCGAAATACGCCAGTTGCTTCCAAATGACGCCCTGCGTCATGTCCATGCTCTGGTTTCTGCTCTTCAATTCAGGACCCCTCTCCTTTGGATAAAATTTCTTTATCGTCTGTTTATTATACCGCCGCTTTTTCAAAAGGTCAAGAGACAGCGACACATCCCCGCATATTGTATACAACCGGCGCACAGTGCCGCTTTTCCTCCGTTTTCGCCGCTTTGCCGGATTTGGAAGCCTTTTTTCTCCTCTTTTCCGGCATATCCCCGCATTGACAAATTTCCCTTACGCCGTATAATAATTATAATAGTACATGAATCACTCCCACGGAACAAAAAAGGAGCTATTGTATGAACGAGATCTATGTGGTCGGGCATCGGAACCCCGACACGGATTCCATCGTGGCTGCCATGTCCTATGCCGCCCTGCGGAACGCTCTGGGCGACCGGAACTACGTAGCGGCCTATCTGGGCCACGTCAGCGATGAGACCCAGCGCCTGCTGGACCGCTTCGGTTTCCAGCCCCCTCAGCTGATCCAGAACGTCCGCACGCAGGTGTCAGATCTGGATTACGACACACCTCCCGCCCTGAACGCCACCGTCACCATGGACCGGGCCTGGCACATCATGCGGGAGCAGCGCATCTCCGCCATCCCCGTGGTCAACGAGGATGGCACTCTGTATGGGACTCTGTCCGCCGGCGACATCGCCACCTACAGCATGAACACCATCAGTGAGCCCCGTGTGGAGGCCCTGCCTCTGTTCAACCTCCTGAGCGTCATCGAGGGCCGTGTCCTCAACGACACCGGTGATCTGGTGGATTCCGTCACCGGCGATGTGGTCATCGCCCTGCCTCAAAGCTGCGAGAATCTGCTGTGGAACGGCAAGGACCACATCGTCCTGTGCGGCGACCAGCCGGATATGATCCGTCGTGCGCTGGAAACCAACGTGTGCTGCCTGATCCTCTGCCAGACGGAGGTGGATCAGGAGCTGCTGGCCGACGCCAGGAACACCTGCATCATCTCCAGTCCCTACGATGCCAGCCGGGTGGCCCGTCTCATCTATCAGGCCATCCCCATCTCCCGCCCTTGCCACACTGACGACATCGTCTGCTTCCATCTGTCGGACTATATTGACGACGTGCGGGAGGTGGTGCTGAAGAGCCGCTATCGCTGCTACCCGGTGCTGGACCAGAACGAAAAGGTCGTTGGCACCCTGTCCCGGTATCACCTGCTGCGCCCCCGGCGCAAGCGTGTGGTGCTGGTGGACCACAATGAGCGGGCGCAGGCCGTGCAGGGTCTGGATCAGGCGGAGATTCTGGAGATCATCGACCACCACCGTCTGGCGGATATCCAGACCACTCAGCCCATCCGGGTCCGCAACGAGCCGGTGGGCAGCACCAATACCATCATCACCGAAATGTATCAGGAACACGGCGTCATGCCCTCCCCGGCCATGGCGGGCCTGATGGCGGCGGCCATTCTGTCCGATACCGTCATGTTCAAGTCCCCCACCTGCACCAAGCGGGATGTAGCCATGGCCGAGCGCATGGCCCGCATCGCCAACGTCTCCCTCAACGAACTGGGCAAGCTCCTCTTCGACAGCAGCTTCGACGGCAAATCCGCCGAAGATCTGCTGCACAGCGACTTCAAGGAGTTCCACATTGCTGAGCAGAATCTGGGTGTGGGGCAGATCACCTGTCTGGATTCCGAGGATATGCTCCAGCGCCGGGAGGAGTTTCTGGAGGCCATGCGCCACGATCAGGAGGAGCACCACTACGACATGGTGATCCTGATGCTGACAGACGTGCTGATGGAGGGTACGCAGCTGCTGTATGTGGGCAGCGATGACGTCATCCGCAACGCCTTCTCCGCCGAGCCCAAGGACAACAGCCTGTTCCTGCCCAAGGTCATGAGCCGGAAAAAGCAGATCATCCCCATGCTCACCGCCCTCTGGGGCTGATATCCCCGCACTTCACACAAGGACAGGCTCCCGCCTGTCCTTGTTTTTCTCTCCATATCGTGCTATACTGACACAAATCACCCACGGAGGTATCGCCTATGCACATCACCGTATATCTGGGCGCCAGCTGCGGCACCGACCCCCATCTGGCGCAGGCCGTCCGGGAACTGGGAGCATGGATCGGTGCCGCAGGCCACACGCTGGTCTACGGCGGCTCCAAAACCGGCCTCATGGGACTGCTGGCCCAGAGCGCACTGGAGCAGGGCGGCAGCGTCATCGGCGTGGAGCCGGAGTGCTTCATGGCACAGGACCTGCAGCACGACGGCCTGACCCAGCTCATCGTCACCCGAAGCATGGCGGAGCGCAAGGCCAAAATGATCCAGCTGGGGGACGCCTTCATCGCCTTCCCCGGCGGCACCGGCACACTGGAGGAGATCACGGAGGTCATGTCGCAGGTATCGCTGGGCCAGCTGTCCGCCCCCTGCATCCTCTACGATCTGGACGGCTACTACTGCCACCTGAAGGCCCTTCTGGACCATATGATCGCCTCCGGTCTCTCCTCCCCGGAGCGCCAGCGGGGCATCCACTTCGCCCAAAATCTCCCCGAAATTCAGGTACTGCTGTCCTGATCTCCCATCGGGTCAAATCACCCCCCTTTGTTCCAAAGCCTTCGGCTTTGGAACAAAAAAGAGCCTGCCGGCTGGCAGGCTCTTTTTGATGACCAACTTACTCGGTAACGAAGGGCAGCAGAGCGATCTGACGGGCACGCTTGATGGCCTCGGTCAGCTGGCGCTGATGCATAGCACAGGTACCGGTGGTACGGCGGGGCAGGATCTTGGAGCGCTCGCTGATGAAGCGGCGCAGCTTGGCAGCATCCTTATAATCGATATGCTCGCACTTATCCACGCAGAACTGGCAAACCTTACGGCGCTTACGGCCGTTGCCACGGGGCGCTCTATTTTCACGTTCCATAGCCATGGAAAATTCCTCCTTATAAAGATTTCATGTGCCTTGGCACATCAGAACGGCAGGTCGCCGTCCTCCTCGTCGATCTCGGCAAAATCGGACGGGCCGCCCACCGGGGCGGAATACCCTCCGGCGGGAGCACCGTAGGCGGGAGCCTGAGAATAACCGCCGTTATTCCCACCGGCACCGCCGGGTCTGCTATCACCGAAATAGACATTGTCGGCAACCACCTCCGCACTTCTGCGGTTGTTGCCCTCCTTGTCTTTCCAGTCACGGATCTGGAGCCGCCCCTCCACCACGGCCATGCGGCCCTTGGTGAAATACTTGGAGACGAACTCCGCCGTGCTGCGCCAAGCCACCACATCGATGAAATCGGTCTCCTTTTCGCCACTCTGGGACTTATAGTCCCGGTCCACGGCCAAAGAGAAGCTGGTGACCGCCGTACCGCTCTGAGTACGCCGCAGCTCCGGGTCCCTGGTCAGGCGACCCATGATGAAAATCTTGTTCAGCATTGTGCTTCCCCCTTACTCGTCCTTGCAGACGATCATGGAACGCATCACGCCCTCGGTAATACCCAGGATACGATCCAGCTCCTTGGGGAATTCCGGTGCGCTGGTGAAGCTCATCAGCACATAGTAGCCTTCGGTCTTGTAATCGATGGCGTAAGCAAGACGACGCTTGCCCCACTCATCCACGACCACGTCGGAGCAGCCGTGCTGCTCAGCCAGAGCCTGGAACTTTGCCACATTGGCGGCAATAGCCTCCTCACCCTGTGCCGGGTCGAGAATGTAAACGACCTCATAGTTGGCGGAAATCTTAGCCATACTTTTTGCACCTCCTTTTGGACTTATGGCCCTCACGCTCCGGTGAGAGCAAGGATTTGCCCGCATACGCAGGCCTAATTATTATACCGGATATCCACCAAAAGTCAAGAAGTTTTTGGGAATATTCCGTGGAAAATTCCCTCTTTTTTGCCCTTCCCGGCAGAAAGGGCTTGAAATTACCGGAGGAATCCTTTAGAATAAGGTGTCAAATCATCCCTTCGGTGCATGAAAACGCCGGGAAAGGAACCTCCATGGAGCACATCACCAGCCGTCACAACCCCCTCATGGGCCATATCCGCAGGTTGGCCGGCTCCGCCGCCTACCGGTGGGAGACGGGGGAATTCCTCTGCGACAGTCCCAAGCTGCTGCAGGAGGCCCTGCTGTGGCAGGCGGAGATCACCGCCGTGGTGACCATCTCCCCCCTGCCCCGGCTTCCGGAGCACATCCGGCAGGTGCAGGTGCCGGAGGACGTCATGGCCTCCATCTCCCCGGTAAAGACCCCTCAGGGGGTGCTTTTCACCTGCCGCCTGCCTCAGACTCCCCTGCCCCGGTCCCTCACCGGCCGGCGGTATGTGCTGCTGGACGGGGTGCAGGACCCCGGCAACGTAGGCACCATCCTGCGGACGCTGGACGCCTTCGACGCCGACGGCCTGCTGCTCACCGGCGGCTGCGCCGACCCCTACGGCTGGAAGGCGGTGCGCTCGTCCATGGGGGCCGTGTTCCGCCGCCCCATCTATTCCGGCACACCGGAGGAACTGGCAGCCCTGCTGCACCGCAGCGGCCTGCCCCTGTATGGGGCCGCCCTGCGGGAGGACACCGTGGACGCCCGGCAGGCGGACTACACCCGCTGCACGCTGGCCATCGGCAGCGAGGGCCGTGGCCTGAGCCGGGAGGTACTGGACCTGTGCGGCCAAACCATCCGCATCCCCATGTCGGACCGCTGCGAATCTCTGAATGCAGCCATTGCCGCAGCGGTGTTGCTGTGGGAAAGCTGGCGATAAGGAGGGATCTCACATGGCTGCTCTGAAATACTGGGTATGGCTCACCACCCTGCCGGGGCTGACCAACCGCAGCAAGCTTCTGCTTCTGGAGCATTTCCCCTCGCCGGAGGACATATACTACGCCCAGCCGGAGGATCTCCCTCCGGTGGAGGGGCTGTCCTCCTCTCAGGCGGCGCTGCTGTCGGACAAGTCCACAGACCGGGCAGAGGACGTGCTGGCCCGCTGCGCCAAGGGGGATATCTTCCTGCTGACCATGCAGGACGCCCTCTACCCGGACCGGCTGCGGAACATCTATGACCCGCCGGTGCTGCTGTACGGACGGGGCCGGATGCCCCTGTTCGACGAGGAGGCCGCCGTCTCCGTGGTGGGTACCCGGACGTGTACCCCCTATGGCATCTCCGCCGCCGAGGAGCTGGGCTACCAGCTGGCGAAGGAGGGTGCCGTGGTGGTGTCGGGCCTTGCCAGGGGCATCGACGGAGCCTCCCACCGGGGCGCTCTGCGGGCTGGCGGCTTTACGGCAGCCGTGCTGGGCGGCGGCGTGGACGTGGTCTATCCGGCGGAGAACCGGCGGCTCTACGAGGACATCGCCGCCACCGGCGTTCTGCTGAGCGAGTACCCGCCGGGAACGGAGCCTGTGGGCAGCCACTTCCCCGTCCGCAACCGCATCCTCAGCGGCCTGAGTCTGGCGGTGCTGGTGGTGGAGGCCCCGGAGCGCAGCGGCGCTCTCATCACCGCCAATACGGCGCTGGAGCAGGGACGGGACGTGTTCGCCGTCCCCGGCCCCATCGACGCCCCCAACAGCCGGGGCAGCAACCGCCTCATCCGGGACGGCGCAGGACTTGTGACCTGCGGCTGGGACATTCTGGAGGGGTACCGGAGCCGGTTCCCCCACCGGCTGCGCCCCTCGTCGGAGAATCTTCCTCCGGTGCCGGAGCAGGACAGTCTCCCCGCTCAAAGGGCGGAGGAATCGTCCACGGCGAAGCCGGAGAAGAAGGAAACTCCCCCCGCCCTGCCGGTACTGGACCTGACGGCGGATACGGCGGGTCTGACGGACGATCAGATCCGCATCCTACAGGTGCTGACCACCGATGCCCCTCTGCTCACCGATGACGTGGCGGAGCGGGCCGACCTGCCCATTCGGCGGGTGCTGTCAGCCCTGACGGTATTAGAGATCGACGGATATGCCACGCAGCACGGAGCACGGCGCTTCGTCCGCACGGTGGAGATCCGGTTGTAAAAAGGAAGGATAAGAACATGGCAAAAAAAGCAGCCCGAAATCTGGTGATCGTGGAGTCCCCTGCCAAGGCCAAGACCATCGGCAAGTATCTGGGACCGGATTACGAGGTCAGGGCCAGTATGGGACATCTGCGTGACCTGCCCAAAAGCAAGCTGGGCGTGGATGTCGAGCACGACTTCGAGCCCAACTACCGCCCCATCCGGGGTAAGGAGGAGCTTATCAATGAGCTGAAAAAACTCTCCAAGGCCAGCGACACCGTATATCTGGCCACCGACCCGGACCGTGAGGGTGAGGCCATCAGCTGGCACCTGAAGAACCTGCTGGACCTCAGCGACGAAAAAGCCAAGCGAGTCACCTTCAACGAGATCACCCGCAAGGTGGTCACCGAGAGCATCCACCACCCCCGTGAGATCGATCAGGATCTGGTGGACGCCCAGCAGGCCCGGCGTATTCTGGACCGCATCGTGGGCTATGAGCTGTCCCCCCTGCTGTGGAAAAAGATCCGGCGGGGCCTGTCGGCAGGCCGGGTGCAGTCGGTGGCCATGCGTCTGGTGGCAGACCGGGAGAAGGAGATCAAGGACTTCGTCCCCCAGGAGTACTGGACGCTGGACGCCCTGCTGAAAAACGACGGCGGCGTCCCCTTCCGGGCCAGATATTACGGCAAGGACGGCAAGAAATATGAGCCCGCCTCTCAGGAGGAGGTCAGCGCCATTCAGGCGGAGGTGCAGGATCTGCCTTTCGCCGTCAAGAGCGTGAAGCGCACGGATAAGCAGCGCTCCCCCGCCCCGCCCTTCACCACCTCCACCATGCAGCAGGATGCCTCCCGGAAGCTGAACATGACCCCCCGGCGCACCATGGCCATCGCCCAGCAGCTGTATGAGGGCGTGGACATCACCGGCGAGGGTACCGTGGGTCTCATCACCTATATGCGTACCGACTCCCTGCGGATCTCCGACGAGGCGCAGGCGGCGGCCCGCAGCTTCGTCACCGGGCGCTACGGCGCAGGCTACTGTCCCGCCGCCCCCCGGCAGTATAAGACCAAGGCCGGGGCGCAGGACGCCCACGAGGCCATCCGCCCCAGCGACGTGGATCTGACCCCGGAGCGGGTCAAGAGCGATCTTACCAGCGAGCAGTATCGGCTGTACCGCCTGATCTGGAGCCGTTTTCTGGCCAGCCAGATGTCCAACGCCGTCTATGACAGCGTCAGCGTAGAGCTGGGCGCCGGAGCCCACAGCTTCCGGGCCAGCGCCAGCAGCCTGAAGTTCGCCGGCTATACCGCCGTATACGAGGAGAGCCGGGACGACGAGAAGGAGGAAAAGGCCCCCGCCCTGCCCCCGCTGGCACAGGGCGAGGTGGTGACGCTGACGGGCTTTGACCCGGCCCAGCACTTCACCCAGCCCCCCGCCCGGTTCACCGACGCCTCCCTCATCCGGGCCATGGAGGAAAACGGCATCGGCCGCCCCTCCACCTATGCTCCCACGGTGTCCACCATTCTGGACCGGGAGTACGTCATCAAGGACGGCAAGTACCTGAAAATGACGCCGCTGGGCGACGTGGTCAACGGCCTTATGTGCGACCGCTTCAAGGACATCGTGGACGTGAAGTTCACCGCCCACATGGAGGAGGAGCTGGATGAGGTGGAGTCCGGAAAGCTGCCGTGGAAGCAGCTGCTGCGCCAGTTCTACGGTGGCTTTGAGTCCAATCTCCATCAGGTGGAGAAGGACATGGAGGGTGTTTATCTGAAGGTCCCCGACGAGGTCACCGAGGAGAAGTGTGACCTCTGTGGCAGGAACATGGTCATCAAGTCCGGCCGGTTCGGCCGGTTCCTGGCCTGCCCCGGCTACCCGGAGTGCAAGTTCACCAAGCCTCTGGTGGTGGAGATGCCGGGCCGCTGCCCCGTGTGCGGCGGCCGGCTCATGAAGCGCACCGGCATCAGCAAGAAATCCGGCAAGCAGTATAACTATTACTGCTGCGAAAAGTTCCCCGCCTGCTCCTTCGTCACCTTCGACGTGCCTGTGAAGGACGACTGCCCTGTCTGCGGCCACACCATGTTCAAAAAATCCGGCCGGGGGTTCAAGCGTCCCTTCTGCATCAACCCGGCGTGCGAAAATTTCCTGCCGGAGGATCAGCGAGGCTATCCCAAGCGGACTGCTGCGTCCGATGGGACGGAAAGCGGGACAAATGGTACCGCAGCGGACGGTCAGCCGATGTCCGAAACTGTCCAAACGGAGGCATCTGACAAGCCCGCCGCAAAGAAAACCGCCACAGCCAAGAAAACTGCGGCAAAGAAAAGCACCGCTAAGAAAACCGGCACGGCCAAAACCGCCGCCAAAAAATCTACCGCCAAGACGGCGGCCAAAAAGACCTCCTCTGCCCTAGCCACGGAGGAGACTCCCACCGTGACGAAGGCCGCTGCGAAAAAAGCAGCGACCGCCGCAGAGGGTGCCGCCGAAGCATCCACGGCAGTGGAGAAGGCCACGGCCAAAAAAGCGACGGCCTCCAGAAAGGCGGCGGCCGAGAAGGCTACTACTAAGAAAGCCGCAACTACCAAGAAAACCGCCACGGCCAAAAAGACCGCTACTAAGAAAGCTACCACGTCTGCCGCCAAGAAGGCTGACGCTGAAACGGAGGAATAAATGGAGCCTGTAACTGTGATCGGCGCCGGTCTGGCCGGCTCCGAATGTGCTTGGCAGCTGGCCCGGCGGGGCATCCCCGTGACCCTGCGGGAGATGAAGCCAGAGAAGATGACCCCCGCCCATGTGACCCCATGGTTTGCCGAGCTTTGCTGCTCCAACTCCCTACGGGGAGCGGGGCTGGAGAATGCCGTGGGCCTGCTGAAGGAGGAGCTGCGGCGACTGGACAGCCTGATCCTCCGCTGCGCCGACGCCACCGCCGTCCCCGCCGGAGGCGCTCTGGCGGTGGACCGGGAGGGCTTTGCCCGGATGGTGACGGAGGAGCTCCGGAACCACCCGCTCATCACCGTGGTCCCCGGCGAGGTAACGGAGCTGCCGGAGGGCGAGGTGGTGGTGGCCTCCGGGCCGCTGACCTCCGACGCTCTGGCGGATCGTCTGTCGGCTCTGCTGGGAGACGGGCAGCAGACCACCCTGAACTTCTTCGACGCTGCCGCTCCGCTGGTGAGCTTTGACAGCGTGGATATGGACAGTGCCTACTTCGCCTCCCGCTATGATAAGGGTACTCCGGACTACATCAACTGCCCCCTGTCCAAGGAGGAGTATCTGTCCTTCTGGCAGGAGCTGACCACCGCTCAGGAGGCGGAGGTCCACGGCTTCGAGGATGGGCAGGTCTTTGAGGGCTGTATGCCGGTGGAGGTCATGGCCCGCCGGGGTGAGGACACCCTGCGCTTCGGGCCGCTGAAGCCCCGTGGCCTGCCGGACCCCAAGACCGGGAAGGAGCCTTACGCCGTGGTACAGCTGCGGCGGGACAACGCCGACGGCTCCATTTACAATCTGGTGGGCTTCCAGACCCACCTGCGGTGGCCGGAGCAGAAGCGGGTATTCACCATGATCCCCGCTTTGAAGGACGCTCAGTTCCTGCGCTACGGCGTCATGCACCGCAACACCTATCTGGACTCCCCCCGGCTGTTGGATCGGTATTACCGGCTGAAGTCCCAATCCCGTATCGCTTTTGCCGGACAGATGACCGGCGTAGAGGGCTATGTGGAGTCCTGCGCCAGCGGCTTTCTGGTGGGAGTGGAGACGGCCCGCCGCCTGAAGGGGCAGGCTCCCATCGACTTCCCGCAGGAAACGGCCATCGGCGCTCTGGGGTTGTATGTCAGCAATCAGACCGTAGGGGTATTCCAGCCCATGAACATCAACTTCGGCATCATCCCGCCGCTGGACCACCGGGTCAAGGGCAAGCGCAACAAGAATGCCGAGCTGAGCCAGCGCTCGCTGGCCATCATCGAAGCCCGGAAGGAGGAGATCCTGTCATGAAGCTCATCATCGACGCCATGGGCGGCGACAATGCCCCGCTGGAAATCGTCAAGGGTGCGCTATCCGGTCAGAAACGCTGGGGCGTGGACGTCACCCTCACCGGCGACACCACCGCTATTTTGCAGGCGCTGGAGGCCTGCGGCGAAAAGACGCTGCCCCAGGGCATGGAGATCGTCCACACCACTGAGACGGTGGAGATGTGTGACGACCCCGCCACGGTGTTCCGCCGGAAGAAGGACACCTCCATGGGCGTGGGACTGACCATGCTGCGGGACGGCAGGGCCGACGCCATGGTCTCCGCCGGCAGCACCGGCGCTCTGCTCACCGGCGCTACCCTCATCGTCAAGCGCATCCGGGGCATCCGTCGGGCGGCCATGGCCCCGGTAATTCCCACCACCACCGGTCAGGCGGTACTCATCGACTGCGGCGCCAACGCCGAGTGTACCCCGGAATATCTGGTACAGTTCGCCTATCTGGGCAGCTACTACGCCCACCGGGTGCTTGGGGTAGAGCAGCCCCGTGTGGGACTGCTGAACATCGGCACCGAGGACAGCAAGGGCACCGATCTCCAGAAGGAGACCCTGCGCTGGCTGCGGGAGGCCCACACGGCGGGACACCTGAACTTCATCGGCAACATTGAGGCCAAGGAGGCCATCAAGGGCGGGTGCGACGTCATCGTCTGCGACGGCTTCTCCGGCAATGTGCTGCTGAAAACCATGGAGGGCGTAGGCTCTTTCGCCGGAAGCGCCCTGAAAGCCATGTTCAAGAAGAACCTGCTGACCAAGCTGGCGGCCCTGTGCGTCATGCCGGGGCTCAACGCCTTCAAGGCCAAGCTGGACCCCAATAAGGTGGGCGGTACCGCCTTCATCGGTATCTCCCGGCCGGTCATCAAGGCCCACGGCTCCTCCAACGCCGAGGCCATCGAAAACGCCATGGGGCAGGCGGTGCAGGTGGCCCGCAGCGGCATTATCAGGGATATCGAGGAAAATGTGGCCCTGATGAAGGTGGAACGGGAATAAACTCCACTTCGAGAAAATATTCACAGAAAAGGTGTTGACACACGGCGGTAATTGCCGTATTATCTTTCAGAGCGATACCCGAAAGGAGGGGAATCATCTTATGACGATGGAAGACATCTTCAAGACGATGCAGGATTTGATCGCTGAACAGTTTGCCATTGATGCTGACGAGATCAGCATGGACAGCTCCTTTGTGGATGATCTGGGCGCTGACTCTGTGGATCTGGTGGAGCTGGTAATGGCCATGGAAGAAGAATTCAACGTCGGTGAGATCGACGAGGACGACCTGACCGGGCTGAAAACCGTCGGTGACTGCGTTCGTTATCTGTACAATAAGATGAGCTGACACGACCGTGAAGAAAGAACGCCCCGTTGGAGTTTGTCCACGGGGCTTTCTTTTCCGGCCGGAAAGGAGTTATGCAATGCGTACTTTAGAGGAGCGTCTGGGCTATACCTTCCGGGATCGGAAGCGGCTGGAGGGCGCTTTATATCACAGCTCCTACGCCAATGAGCACCGCAGCTTGGGCATTCATAGCAATGAGCGGCTGGAGTTTCTGGGGGACGCCGTGCTGGGTCTGGTGACGGCGGACTATCTGTTCCGCAAGCACCCGGATCTGCCGGAGGGGGACTTGACCCGCATCCGGGCCGCACTGGTCTGCGAGGAGAGTCTGCACGAGGTGGCCCAGAGTCTCGACTTGGGATCCTATCTGAAGCTGGGCAAGGGCGAGGAGGCCGGCGGAGGCCGGCAGCGGGCGTCCATACTGGCGGACGCCACGGAGTCCGTTTTTGCCGCCGTGTATCTGGACGGCGGGTTGGAGGCGGCCCGTGCGCTCATTCACCGGGTCCTGCTGGATAAGGAGCGGGAGACGGATGTGGAGGAGCGCCGCCGGGACTACAAGACGGAGCTGCAGGAGCTGGTGCAGCGGCGCAGCAACCAGACGCTGCAATATGAATTGGTCTCCGCCAGCGGTCCGGACCACGCCAAGGTATTCACCTCCCGTGTGCTGCTGAACGGGCAGCCCATCGGGAAGGGTCAGGGCCACAGCAAGAAGGAGGCGGAGCAGGCCGCCGCCCACGCCGGTCTGACCACCCTGATCCGGGGGTGAGGGCGGCCATGGGCAGATATCATGCGATCCTGTTTGACATGGACGGCACCCTGCTGGACACCCTGACGGATATGCAGGACGCCGTGAACCACGTGCTGGCGGCTCACGGACTGCCTCTGCGGACCCGTGAGGAGGTGCGGCGCTTCGTGGGAAACGGCGCCGGGCCGCTGATCCACCGGGCGCTGCCGGAGGGATATCCTCAGGAGCAGACGGTGCTGGCGGAGTACCGGGCCTACTATCAGGCCCACAGCTGCGTCCAAACCTGCCCCTATCCGGGCATCCCGGAGCTGCTGGAGCAGCTGCGTCAGCGGGGGCTGAAGCTGGCGGTGGTATCCAACAAGCCGGATGAGACCACCCGTACGCTGGCGGCCCGGTTCTTTCCGGGGTTGACGGCACTGGGGCAGCGAGACGGTATCCCCTCCAAGCCCGCACCGGAGATGGTGTGGAGCGCCATGGAGCAGCTGGGCGCAGACGCCCAGCACGCCCTGTATGTGGGCGACAGTGAGGTGGACGTGGAGATGGCCCGCCGGGCGGGGCTGCCGCTGGCGGCAGTGGCCTGGGGCTTCCGGGGGCGGGCGCTGCTGGAGCAGGCCGGCGCCCGGTGCATCGTGGACACCGTTCCGGAGCTGTTGGCCGTAGCTACGGAGTGATGGGCGGGAAAATTACTCTTGCAATCCGCCGCCGCTTCGGCTATAATAGTAAAGTCTCCTCTGCCGGTGTGATGGAATTGGTAGACGTAGTGGACTCAAAATCCACAACGCCGTTTCATACCACCTTGGCGTAAACCCTTGATTTTACAAGGCTTTTTGAAAACTGAATATGGTTCTTGTTTTTAATGTCCCTCCATGATGTCCCTCCGTTTTCTCGGATGGGGCATCGGGAGATGACTTAAAATAATAGATGCCGGTGTGTTGGAATTGGCAGACGAGGCGGACTCAAAATCCGTTGGGCTAATAACCCGTGCGGGTTCGACCCCCGCCACCGGCACCACACTTTGAAGGCTCGCAAACCCTTGATACGACTGGGTTTGCGGGCTTTTCTTTGTGTTTTGAACTCTTATGTACTGCCCCTCCCGCATCAGCAGATTTGCCGTTTGCAGGCTGATTATAGGAGGGACATTGGAGGGACATAAAGCATCATGCGGAGGGATATACACCCAAAATCGCATTGGCAGACGCAACCTTTGAAGTGAAATTCAAGTGCGTGTAAATGTTTGAGGTGGTCGAAATGTCGCTGTGACCCAACCACTCCTGAATTTCTTTCAGGCTTACACCGTTTGCGTACAACAGGCTTGCACAGCTATGCCGCAGATCATGAAAGCGAATCTTCCGCATACCGTTCTTTTGCAGAATCAGCGGAAAATGCTGTGTGATATATCCGGGCTTCACAAGCTCACCGATTTCATTGACATAGATATAATCAGCAAACTTCCTGCAATAAGATTTTCCGCACAGCTTTCGGTTCAGCTCCTGTTCTGCTTTCAGGCGATGCAGCAATTCCTCAAATGGCGGCACAAGCGGCAGGCTGCGATAGCTGGCCTTTGTCTTTGTCCTGTCCTTTTGAATGATCTTGCTCTTGCCGTCTATGGTCGCCTGCGTAACGGTGTGCCGAATCGTAATCGTCTTTTTCTTGAAGTCGATGGCATCCCATTTCAGACCTACCGCCTCGCTTCGGCGCAAACCGTAAAATGCACCGAGGATCACGCCAAGTTCAATGGGATCACCACGGACAACTTCAAAAAGATGGTTCAGCTCATCCTCCTCATAGAAGCTGCCAACGAACTTTTCCTTCTTGGGTCGTTCAATCCGGTCTGCCGGATTCGAGTCAATCAGGCCGAGTTTGAAAGCGTGCTGCAAGGCTTTACGAATATTGGCGTGACGGTGTATGACCGTGTTTGCAGAAACGCCTCGTACCGTCAATTCATAGGTGTAGTAATCTTGTATGTGCTTCGGTGTCACCTCGCACAGAGCCAGTCCGGGGTGATGTTCCTCAAAATAAGGAATAATCTTATTTTTGATGCCCATTGCATACGCCCCGTAGGTGGTTTCCTCCACATTCTTTTTCGTCATTTCCAGCCAATCGAGCAGGAACGCAGTAAAAAGAATTGTGCCAACGGGGGCTTTGCCCGTACTGCGTTCGATTGCTCTTGCTTCCAGTTCTGCTTCCTTGGCGGCACGAGCCTCGGAAAGCATCTTTTCGGCACGCTTTTTGTTTCCCTTTACTGTCAGACCCGTAGACTTGGACGGCGTGTGCCGTTTGCCGTATTCGTCCACATAGTTCAGTACCATATGATAGTACCCGTTTTTCTCTCGCAGATGTCCTGCTACCATAATAAAACCTCCTTTGAATGGTACAGCGTAGATCCATCTGCCATTGACATTCATATTGTAGCAGAAAGAACTTCATAGGCCGAATGTGCAAACGAGGTTTCACGCACTGGATTTATCTACAAGCTCCAAGTATTTCAGAATGTTCAGCTTCGGAATACAATAGTGACGGCCAATGACAAAGCTCCTGATCTCACCGGAGCGCAAGAGTTTATAGGCAGTTTTATCGCAGATGCCACCGAGCATTTCACACATCTGCTGGACATTGACCACATCGGGATAGTCGGTAAATAACAGCTTGTAGGCCGTCTGTGATTCCATAGGCCGCCTCCTTACCGCTTCTTCGGCACAAGCTCATAGTCATACCCTTTCCGCTGATTACAGTAGGTACAAGTGTCCTTCGCCACCTGCACCGGGTCGATCCTGCGCAAATAATAAGCACCTGTGCCGTAGAAATTATCGGCGCAGGTGCTGCAAAGGCAGAGGATCAGTTTTTTCGGGACGCTTTCGATCAGACCGATGCTGACCGCCAGCGCATGGTTGATGCCGCAAATGTGCTTTTCGGAGAGATGCCCGATGAAGTTGCCCAAGCGGCGCTTATCGACGGTGCGCAGCTGTTCCAGCAGGACGATGGAGGGCAGTTCCAAGCCGTCCTCGGCGTCGATGTAGTAGTGGGTGGGAAGTTTGGCTTTCACGCCGGTTTTGCTCGTAATGGAAGCGATAATGACCGTGGGGCTGTGTTTGTTCCCGACATTGTTCTGAATGATCACGACAGGACGGTAGCCCTCCTGCTCGGAGCCGATGCCACGGCCCAGATCGGCGTAATACATATCGCCGCGCAAATATGTGTGGTTCATTCTGTGATGACCTCCTTTGTGTATTTAGGCGTTTCCGCCTATGTAGAGGTCAAGCGGCAAAACAGAATTAAGGTCGGTGAGAGATTAAACACTCTCCGTTTCATCTGACCCGTCCCGTCGCTTGACCGTGGTATTTTGAAGAAAATCTATTTGTCCTCGACACCCCGATTTTCTATTGGGAAGTCATCAAGCGGCCGATGGCTGTCGGCTCCACGGGGATTTCACCCTCACGAGGTTCTCTCGCAACCGCCCCCATTGCCTGCGACGGCTTCACGGTCGAAATGCCGCTTATCACGCTCGGACTGTGGCTGGACGGGAGTATCGTTAGCCCTATTGCCGGTCGTCGCCGGGGCGGGAGCCACCCGCCCGTGATAGCCGACTGTTTATCGCTCCCTGCAATGCAGATCGTGGCGCAGCCGCTAATGTGGCTCATGCTTTCACAATGGCAATAGGAATGTGCTTGATGAATGGGTATTCGGTTGTCAAAGATCATCCCTGTCTGCCGAAAAGGAAAACAGGCAGAGAGTTTTCGTACCTCTCCACCTGTTTCCTCACTTAAAGGCTATTTGTGTAGTCCAAGCTCAAAAATTTTTGAAAAACTTTTTGAGCTTTTCCACGGCGATGTCTACGCTGAATTTTACTGCCCGCTTGGTGCATCCCTCTATTCCTGCGATCTGCTCATAGGTCAGACCTTGAAAGTAGTAGAGGATCAGTCTCCGCTTTTGTATTTCGGGAAGTTCTGAAATCGCCCTATGTAACTTCGCATATTCCATGCTCTGCAAAGTGCTTTCTTCAACCGTCGCCGGACGATGCACGGCCCGGTCATACAACGATGCCTCCGTGAGCTCCGATTGCTCATAGTGACGATCCACCTCGTTCAGATAGGAAAGGTCGTCCAACTCAAAGGAATCAAGCAACTCAAACACGGCAGCGCTGATCTCAAAATGATGTCGATTGCCTTGTCCGTCCGAAAAGGTCAGCCAGTGGCGGCCGTCCTCGGTTGTGCCGATGGTATAGGGATTATATTTGTCCTTTCTTCGTTTCGGATGGTGTCCATCCATGATATTTTCCTCCGTTTCGATTTGAATTTTGGAAATTCAAATCGGACGGAGGGCTGCGGCAGCCAACGCTGCCACACAAAAGGCGCAGATATAGCAAAACGCACCTGCAAAGCGGCGGAAGCCGCAATGTAGGTGCGTTTAATTCATATTTACAATGGTCTGTCAGTTCAGTATACGAGCCGTAATATCCCGATGACGAAAACGGACTTTTTTTGACGGTTCACCGGGTAAGCGATTTGTTATGCAGGCGAATCAAATTGGTGGCTTCTGACGGGCAGAGCTGCCGAATGTCGAGTCCAACGCATAAAAAATCCCTCCAATCCAAAGACTCGGATCTGAGGGATATGGGCGTGTTTTTAGACCCCGTCAAAACCTCGTTTTTTTTATTTGGCGGGGCGGTGTCTTTATTTAGTTCAGTTTTCACCGCACTGTTCGTTCACTAATAATTGAACGGCTATGCCATTATCAGCATGAACGAAATCCATATAATTATATATGGAGGTGAACGCATGGTGCAGAAACAACCTGAAACACCAAGTGAGATCATAAAAGCGGCACGGGACAAGTCCGATTTGACCGTCGAAGAACTGACCGACCGCGTTGGTATCACGGAGCGATACTTATATAGGATCGAGAACGAGGGCAAAATACCAACATTTGAAGTCCTCAAGAAAATCGTCCGGGAGTTAGCCATTGATGGGAACTTGATCTTCTACCCGGAAAAGCAAGTCAAAGATTCAGAAGTAGAAGATCTTGTCCGTATGCTTTACGGCTGCGATGACCGTTCTCTGAAAATCATCAGAGCAACTGTGAAAGCCGCATTGGAGAGCCAGCAGAATAACCGCTAAAAATACAGATTCAACAGGGATAAGCCTCCGTTTTTACAACCGCCATCAGCTCACAGCCTTGTGGCATAGCCGCCTGCAAAGCTGCGGCATTGTGAGACAAATGTGCAAGATTAAGTTCAATGTAGGCGCGTTCTGTTTTTGTACGGTGGTGCTGTTTTCCCGCAGCCCGTTCCCAAAACATGGCTGCCGCAAAGCTAAACAATAAAGATGCCAAACAAACCGCTGCAAAGTGAACCAAGCTGTTATCTACCAGAATACTCTGAAGATGTGTCAGCTTTGCCGCAGCCCGTACCACGACGATCATCATCGGGTGGACCAGATAAATCAGCAGAGAAGCGATCCGCAGTCCCTGTACTTGCTTTCCCCTGAAATGCAGCACAAAGTGAAAGAGGAATACCATACACGGCAGCAAAAATACATACATGCTGTCGTGACGCTGAAATCCATTTTTATGGAGCAGCATAGCTTCTGCAATCAATAATAGAAAGCTGCCAATCAGACCGACGATTGCTTGTGTCTGTGTCATACGGCGCTTCTTTTCGGCAATCAAACCGCCGAGCATCAGAAAGACGGGCGCAAAGAAAATACCATTTCGAGTATAATCGAAAAGTTCAAACAGCAAATCATATATGCTTTTGACTCCCGGCAGTTTTACCGCAATACCGTAATAGCTGTCTCCAAACAGTCCAATCAGGTACAACAGCCCTGCCACGATCAAGCCCTTTGAATAGTCAAGTTTTTGCACAAGCTGCCAAGCAATCAGCATACCCAGCATAGATGCAGGAAGATACCACAAATGATACAGCGTTCCATCAAATACAAGGTCTTTCAGCATGTTGGGAAGCAAGTTTGCTTGATTGAAATAACCGTTATAGATGTTCAATGGAAGATATACCGCAATCGCTGCCACATAGATGATTCCGGTCTTTTTCAAAAAGCCAAGCAATTTCCGGTTATCATAATGATACCTTGACAATGTAAAATATCCCGTTGTCATGAAAAAGAAAGGAACGGCAACACGGGCTATGACCCTTGTCAGGATAAAATCGCCTGTTGTGTTATAGCTGGCAAGCGGTGATGTATGGATTGTAATAACCAAAACAGCGGCAATCAAACGCATCCAGTCGATGCCGCTGTAATACTTGTTCTTGTTCATTGGCTTTTCCTCCAAGCTGTCACAATAAAGCCATCTACATTATTACCGGAAATTTGATATACCGCCTTTTCCGGCATGTAAATTTCTGTTGATTCTTCGCCAAGTGGAAAATAGTATATTTCGATGTTGCCATAAGTCAGTGGGTGCTCCGATGTGCAGTTTTTAATAAACTCAACATATTCCTCAAGTGTGAGGTTTTTGTCCGCCATAATTGCCGAGTGCGGAAAACCAACATAACGGAAGTGCCAAGGTTCGTGTGCGATTCCCGTAATCTTTTCTTTCCCTGCCGGATAGCGCTCAACAAAGCCATAGCTCGGTGCCGTTTCACGGAACACTTCGCAAATACCGTCATAATGAGGCAAACGCCATCTCCCCCGACAAGGCAGCTACCATTGACTTCGGTATCAATGTTGTTGCGACGCAGGACACGGTTGAGAGCGACAGCTTTAATAATCAGTACGATGCGGACGCTCCGCTTGATTTTGAGCCTGTGTCTACAGCCGACGAACTGAAAGCGGCGGCGACTAACGGCAAGAATGTGCAGCTCACACAGGATGTAACTCTGACGGACGCTCTTACCTTTGACAACGCGGTAACGATAGACCTAAATGGAAAGACGCTGACTAGTAGCTTGAATAGTAATGGATATTCTCTGGTGACATACGCGGATGCAACGATTGTAAACGGCACATACAAGGGAACCGGCACGGCCCGCGGCATTGCCGCCTGCGGGAACTTGAAAATGCGTAATGTGACGGTTGATGTTGCCGGTCAGGTTGGTGTGGCTTGCAGTGCTGCTGACCGTCAGTATACCATTGAGGACTCGACGATTAAAGGCGGCTATGCGCTGTGCAACTTCAACAATAATGCGACGATTAATGTTTCCAACAGCACCCTTGAGGGGACGACTACCGGCTTTTACCATAATGGTTCTAATTCCGGTTTGAATCTGACCGTAACCGGAACAAAGATCAATGCCGGCAATAATGGCACTGATGCTACCGGAGTTTACATTTCCGGCTCCACGGCGACGAGAGACGCTGGCGGCTATCAGAAGGCTAGCTTCACCGACTGCACGGTTAAGGGCAATGCAGCTATCGAAGTGAAGTACACCGATCTGACGCTGAATAATTGCACCGTAACCGCTACTGTGCCTGCCGCAAATGCGAGCTATACGCAGAACAACAACGGCTCCACGACCAATGGTTTTGCGGTAGTCTCCACCGACAACGCCACAAATAATACCATGCCCAAGCCGGAAGGAACCATCACAATCAATGGCGGCAGCTACACCGGCTTGATCGGACTGCATAGTTTTGCTAAGATTGCAACGGATTTCCCGGGCTTTGTGGATGCGACCTATGTAATCAATCCATAATCTCGAACAGATGACACACTGTCCCCTTCGCCTGCGGGCGGAGGGGGCAATCAAAGGGCATATCGTCGACACAAGCTTTGTATCTTTCCGCCCGCCGTAAGCGGCAGGCGTCAATCACGGTGCTGTGTCTCCTCTCCCCAACAAAACCGCTTTGCTTGTTTTGTCGGGGACCCCGGATGAATATGCCTTTTGATTGCTTTGGTGTAACCACGGGAAAAACGTGTTTACATATTGTCATTGAAAAATATAGAATAAGGAGGTAGAACACAATGACAAGCAGCAAATCTACCAAGCGGGCATTGGTTTCCAGCGCACTGGCTATCATTATGTGCGTGGCAATGCTCGTAGGCGCCACCTTTGCGTGGTTCACCGACACCGCATCCACTGCGGTAAACAAGATCCAGGCGGGGAATCTGGATGTGGAATTGGAGTACAGCAAAGATTTCACCGAATGGAAAAAGGTGAACGATACGACTAAGGTGTTCGAGGACAGCACACGGTGGGAACCCGGTCGTACAGAGGTCGTATATCTTCGCATCAAGAACGCAGGAACGCTTGCACTGAAGTATACGCTCGGCATTTATAACCTTTACAATAGCACCGGCAAAAATGTTTTGGGCAACAAATATAGTCTCAGCGACTATGTGAAGCTGGGCGTAGCGGAAGCCGATGCTGCATATGCAGACCGTGCGGCGGCGATCAGTGCTGTGCAAGACAGCGCCAAAACGCTTAATAGTATTGGAGACACCGGTGTTGTCGGTGCAGACCTTGCTACCAACACTACAAAGGTCTATGCAATGGTGCTTTATATGCCTACGGAAGTCGGAAACGAAGCTAACCCGAAAAATAATGATCCGTATTGGGCGGCAAAGGTTTCCTTCGGTATCAGTGTAAGCGCTACACAGGCAATGTCTGAATCGGATTCGTTTGACAATACATACGATGAAGATGCTGCCGCCATTCTGTCTGCAATCAGCTTTTCTTCCGGAAAGCACGAAATCACCCAGAATATGCAGGCGAACGGACGCTTTGGCGCAGTACAGGCGGAAAAAAGAGCTCAGTTTACGATCAATGCCGATGTATATGCCGTGTACACTAGGGATGCAAGCGGCACTACCGGCGGAGCCATGGCTGTTTCTGCTGATGGAGACAGTAAGGTCATCATCAACGGCGGTGATTTCCGTCAGGTCAGTGTACCTGCCGACGACCCTGTATGCGATCTGATTTATGCCCTCGGCAATGCTACGATCGAAATCAACGGCGGTACCTTCAAGGCCGTGACTCCCGCTAATACCTTGAACTGCAAGGATGGCTCCAATGCGAAGATCACCGTCAAGGGAGGCAGCTTCTATAAATATGACCCGTCTAACCCGACCCTTGGAGACAACGAAGTTGAAGTTGCTGCAGGCTACCATGTAGTACAGAACGGCGACTGGTTCAATGTTGTTGCCGATTAACTGAAAATCAAAAAGAAATCAAGTCCCCTCCGCCCGAGGGCGGAGGGGACAATCAAAGGGCATATCGTCGACACAAGCTTTGTATCTTTCCGCCCGCCGTAAGCGGCAGGCGTCAATCACGGTGCTGTGTCTCCTCTCCCCGACAAAACGCTTGTTTTGTCGGGGACCCCGGATGAATATGCCTTTTGATTGCCTATACAAATTCCATCGAAATACGTCATTATAGGCAGCGATAGCGGTGCTTTGATACTCTTGATCGTTCTGATAGAGTTTTTAGGTTGGTTATGAACATCCGTACCAACAGCACCCGCAGGCCCATTGGGCCTGCGGGTGCTGTTTTTCTTTTGCGGTTCCGGCAGCTGCATACCGGGGAGGATATGCTTACTTCTCCTGCACTTCTTTTCCGCTGAGGTGGTGGATCTCGATCTCGAAGAGCTGGGCGGCAGCGCCATCCTGCCGGATCTCCTCGTCTGCCAACTGCTCCTCCGGGTAATACTTCATGGCGAAGCGCTTCAGCAGCGCCATGGTCTCCGGGCTCTGCTCCAGCAAGCGACACCGGCCGAACACCACGACGCTCCGGAGGTACGGCGCCCACGCCTCCTCCCGGATCGTCTCGCCGCCGTAGACGGTGAAGCACACCTTGTCGCAGGCCCGGATGGCTTCCGCCTTGTGACCGGCACGGGCGCCGTGGAAGTAAATTTTCTGCGCCTCCCGGTCATAATAGTAGTTGATGGGGATGGCGTAGGGGTAGCCCTCCCGGCCGTTTACGGTCAGAATGCCCCGGCGGGCCTCCCGCAGGAGCTGCTCCGCCGCCTCCGTGCTGATCTGATTTTTCTTCTTCCGGATGTCTCGGAACATGGCTTTCCCCTCCTGTTTTTATCGCTCCAGCAGCTCTGGGAGATACCGCAGTGCTTTTTCAAACTCCACCCCGTACCATGGGGCGTTTTCATCCCGGCAGGTGACTTGGATGCACAGCAGCGTGAAATCCACCGCCAAACGCAGGGCCTCCTCCAGCGGCTTGCCCCGCATCAGAGCACCTACGCAAGCGGAGGAGAAGAGATCCCCCGTGCCGGGGAAATGGGCGTCAATGCGGCGGCTGCCGTATTCAAAGAAGCGATCCTCCGCCGGGGTATAGGCCAGCACGCCCAACTTATCCGGGCCATAGGGGACGCCGGTCAGCACCACGTGACGGGGGCCCAGCTCCGCCAGCTTCCGCAGGATATCCCTCAGCCGGGGCAGGTCGTAGTCCTCCCGGTAGGGGGTCCCCGTCAGCAGGCAGGCCTCTGTGAGATTGGGCGTCACCACGTCCGCCTGCGCCGCCAAGCGGGCCATGTGGCGGGGAAAATCCTCGTCAAAGCCCGTGTAGAGCGCTCCCCCATCGGCCATAGCCGGGTCCACGAAGCGTAGAGTATCCGGCCCCGCCAGCACCTCCAGCACCCGGCACACGTCCTCCGCCTGTCGGGGAGAGGCCAGATAGCCGGTGTAGACGGCGTCCAGCCGCACCTGCTGGCTCTGCCAGTATCGGGCGATGGGTAGGATATCCGCCGTCAGGTCCCGGCAGAGGATGTCCGGGAACATGGTATGGGCGCTGAGCACGGCGGTGGGCAGGATGGCGCACTCCACCTCCATGGCGGAGATCACCGGCAGCGCCACCGTCAGTGAGCAGCGGCCCAGGCACGAAATATCCTGAATACTGGCGACACGTTTCATAAGCGGCTCCTTGATGCACAGGTTAATGGATCCAGTATAGCACATCCAGCAGGTGGTGAAAAGCCCCGGCCGTAAAAAGATGCTGCGGAAAGTTCAGAGAAAAAGGCGCTCCGGCCACTGCCGGAGCGCCTTTTTTCGTTGGAACAGGCCGCTTTAGTCCTTTTTGCTCTTGCGCTTGGTGACAAGCAGCACCACCAGAGCGATGATGCCCAGACCAGCCACAGCCAGCACCACCCACAGGGCGGTCATGTTGCTGCTGTCGCCGGTGGCGGGGGTATCCGGTGTGGTGGGCTTCTCCGGCTGCTGGGGCTTGCCGGGCTCCACGGGAGTGGTAGGCTCCTCAGCGCCGCAGCGGCTGCACTTGCCATCCTTGTAGTCGTGGCCCAGAGCGGGAATCAC
>ERZ857480.84225-NODE-130506-length-109951-cov-14.9975_pt1 | contig 109951 bp, 98 predicted proteins | sample MGYA00519767_ERZ857480 | MGnify/ENA primary metagenome ERZ857480 (study PRJEB31778, sample SAMEA3449210) | human gut metagenome | biome: human gut; feature: human-associated habitat; material: faeces | place: United Kingdom | collected 2010/2012 ...
ATTTTCGCGTCCTCCTTGCGCTTTCGGGCTTTTTATGGTAAAAAAAATAAATGCGATAGAACGCGTACCCGTCATTCGACGTGGTATTTGTTCTTTCGCATTTAATATTACAAGCCGCCTTCGATGTGCTTCCTTTTGAAAACCCTTTACACAAAACGCTTTCCGCGTTATAATCATATATTATCCCAAGTGGGAGGTGCGCCATGGAAGGCATCGGCTTCATCCACGAAAAACTGGACATTAAGATCCTGATTCTCTACATTTTGAATCATTTACCCGCGGCGGTGGATGCGCAGACGTTGTCCGATCTCGTTTTCTGCGACAACGGCATCGGCTATTTTGACTACTCTGACTGTCTCGCGGAATTGGTGGATACGGCGCACATCACGGAAGAGGGCGGCAAGTACCGCATCACGGAAAAGGGCAGCCGCAACGTCAACGAGGTTGCCAGCAGCCTGCCGTATTCCGTGCGCATGAAGGCCGACCGCGTCACGGAGCCGATCGCCGAGCAGATGCGCCGCGCTGCCATGATCGTCGCGCAGCATACAAACACGCCAGAGGGCGGGTGCAATGTACGCCTCGCGCTCTCGGACGGCATCGGGCAGATCGTCTCCATGCAGCTCCTGGCTGCCGATGAGGCGCAGGCGCGCACAATGGAACACTACTTTAAGGCACACGCGGAGGACGTCTATCAGGCGCTCGTGCGTATGCTCACAGAAAGCGAGGAAAACAAAGCATGAACACCTACATTCCCGAGGGCTATCAGAGCCTGCTCGGCGTTTATGACACGCAGAAGGCCATCGGCCTGCTCAAGCGCCTGTTCGAGGACCAGCTCGCCGCGAATCTGAATCTGTTTCGCGTCTCGGCGCCGCTGTTTCTGGAGGAGTCCAGCGGCCTGAACGATAACCTCAACGGCTATGAGCGTCCGGTCTCGTTCGATATTCTGCAGACCGGCCGGGAGGCGCAGGTCGTTCAGTCGCTCGCCAAGTGGAAGCGCATGGCCCTCTATCGCTATGATTTCTACCCAGGAAAGGGTCTCTATACCGATATGAACGCAATCCGCCGTGACGAGGACGTGCTCGATAATCTGCACTCGGTCTACGTCGATCAGTGGGACTGGGAGAAGGTCATTGAGCGCCGCGACCGGAATCTGGACTATCTCAAGTCCACGGTCATGGACATTGTCGCCGCCGTCTGCGAGACGCAGCGCACCATGCGCGCGATCTATCCGCAGCTTCAGGTGCTGCCGGAGCTGGAGCGCCAGGTGACGTTCATCACCGCGCAGGAGCTCGAGGACCGCTATCCGGATCTGACGCCGAAAGAGCGTGAGCATGCCTTCGTGCGCGAGCACCATACGACGTTCATCATCGGCATCGGCGGCGCGCTGCGCTCCGGCAAGCCGCACGACGGCCGCTCTCCGGACTATGACGACTGGACCATGAACGGCGATATTCTGTTCTGGAACGAGCTGCTCGACTGTGCGTTTGAGCTCTCGTCCATGGGCATCCGTGTCGACCCCGAGAGTCTGGACCGCCAGCTGACCATTGCCGGCTGCGATGACCGCCGCAAGCTTACCTATCACAAGATGCTGCTGGCGGGCGAGCTGCCGCTGACGATTGGCGGCGGCATCGGCCAGTCGCGCCTGTCCATGCTCCTGCTTGGCAAGGCGCACATCGGTGAAGTGCAGGCGTCCGTCTGGGACGATGAGACGACCGCCGCCTGCGAGCGGGCCGGTATCCTGCTGCTGTAAATACGTTCCTATGCATAGGCTCGGAGCCATCGGCTCCGGGCCTTTTGTTGTGCATTTGTGTGTACTTTGTCGAATTAAGATGTGAAACATGGCCGAATGCCCGCACGAAGGCGCCTCAGTGTGCTATACTGTCCCACGCAAAGGAGGGCGGATGATGCAGACGTGGTTTCAAAAATACAGGCATGCGCTCTGGTTTCTGCTCTTCGGTGTGCTGTCAGCGTTTTATTTCGTGTCGCAGCACCTCGGCCTGCGGTATCATATCGTGCATTTGCCGCTCGATGACCGGCTGCCGTTCTGGCCGGCCTTTATCGTGTTTTATATCCTGTGGTATTTTTATGTGCCGGGGTGCATGCTCTGGGCCTGTTTCCGGGCAAAAGATGTGTTTTACCAGCAGGTGGCGGCGCTGTTTTCGGGTGCATTTGTCTGCGCGGCCGTGTTTGTGCTTTATCCTACGTGTGTGGATTTTCGCCCGAGCGCAGCGGGGCCCGGCTTGGCTCGTGCGCTGTGCCGCCTGATTTATGCCAACGATGCGCCGGTCAACGTGTTTCCGAGCCTGCACTGCTATGAGGCGCTGGTCATGCATCTGGCGACGTTCCGCGTGCCGCCGCTGTGTGCGCGCAGGCGGCTGCGTCTGGCATCCGCCGCGCTGGTCGCTTTGATTTGCCTGTCCACGCTGCTGGTCAAACAGCATTCCGTGGCCGATCTGATCGCAGGATGCATGCTGGCTGTGGTGATGTATCTGCTGACGGATCATATTTTCGACAAAAGGAGGGAACACCATGATCATACGACCATTTGATGCCGGCTTCTTTCTGCTGATGGCAGTCATGATCGGCACGATCGTGCTGCTCTGGGCGCTGCTGCGCAATCAGCCGCAGCAACGGCGCGAAGCGGTGCTGCTCACGCTGTGCGTGGTCAATATCATCGGCTTTTTCGTTTATAAGGGATTCCTGTCTGCAGATGCGCAGTTTCTGCAGGTGTCCGGGCTTGACAAATTCAACTGGTTCAACGAGCTGCCGCTGCAGCTTTGCAACATCAATATGTTCCTGATCCCGATTGGTATTCTGACGCGTCGGCGCTCCTTGCTCGGGTTTGCTTTTTTTGTCGCGCCGCTTGGTGCGCTCATGGCTCTGGTGTTCCCGGATCCGGCATTTTCCGGCTATTCGCTGTGGCTGCCGCGCATGCTGGGGTATTACCTCACACACATGCTCATCCTGATTTGTGGGTTCAGCCTGACGACACTTGGATTTTACCGTCCCAGGCCGAAGGATTTGCCAGGCATCACAGGAGCGCTTCTGACGACTGCATTTGCGGCGTTTCTCGTGGATCTGCTGCTGCGGCACACCGTTTGCCCGCAGGCAAACTATTTTTTCGCGTTCGGCCAGGATATCGACATCAGTATTCTGAACCTGCTCTGGAAGTGGATACCGGTGCCGTTTTTGTATGAGCTTCCGGCGCTGGCCATTCTCTTCGTCTATATGGGGCTAGTCTGTCTGGTGTTTTCCAAGCTGGATGTACACCGTGCACAGCGGGCGGCCGCAGGATAAACGAAAAAGCCTGACGCAGATTCGCGTCAGGCTTTTTCAGGGCTATGGCAGAAAAATACCGCTGCAGATGGGTAGCTGCAGCGGCGACTGGAGCGGGATACGGGAATCGAACCCGCCTATCCTGCTTGGGAAGCAGGTGTTCTACCAATGAACTAATCCCACAGGTGCAATTATTATAACACAGCCATACGTCGTTTTCAAGTGAAAAATGCGACATGCCTTGACATTCCGCTGCGGGCAACCTATAATAAGCATTCGTGACGTTTGACTTTGTTTGCAGATACTTTTAGGAGTGACGATATGCCGGAAGAAACCCTTCGCGAAAATAAAATGGGCACAATGCCCGAGAACAAGCTGCTGCTGTCGATGGCGGTGCCGATGATGATTTCCATGCTCGTGCAGGCACTGTACAACATCGTGGACAGTATTTTCGTCTCGCGTATCTGCGAGGATGCACTCACGGCGGTGTCGATGGCTTTTCCGTGGCAGAACATCGTTATCGCTATTGCCGTTGGCTTCGGCGTCGGCATCAACGCGCTGCTGTCGCGCGCGTTGGGGCAGAAAAACGCCGAGCGCGTCAATCAGGTCGCGGTCAACGGTCTGCTGCTCGCGGGGCTGAGCTATCTGCTCGTGCTTGTCGCAGGCTTGATCGGCATCCGTGCTTACATGCGCACGCAGACGGATATTGAGACTATCGTCAATTACGGCATCACGTACCTGAACATCTGCATTTTGTGCTCGTTCGGCGTTTTTGTTGAGATCACCTTCGAGCGTTTCCTGCAGGCGACCGGTCGCACGGTCTATTCCATGATCACGCAGCTGACCGGCGCGATCACGAACATTATCCTCGATCCGATCCTGATCTTCGGTCTGCTCGGCTTCCCGAAGCTGGGCATCGCCGGCGCCGCCTGGGCGACGGTGATCGGTCAGTGCGTCGGTGCGGTCGTCGCCGTGATGCTCAACCATTTCAAGAACCCGGAGGTGCATCTGCGCCTGTGGCACATCCGGCCGAACGGCCGTCTCATGGGTGAGATCACGGCCATCAGCATCCCGTCGATCATCATGAGCTGCATCTCATCGCTGACGTGTTTTGTCATGAATATGATCCTCATTGCGTATTCCTCCACGGCGGTCGCCGTGTTCGGCGTCTATTTCAAGCTCCAGAGCTTTGTGTTCATGCCGGTGTTCGGGCTGAATAACGGTATGGTGCCGATCATTGCCTATAACTATGGCGCGCAGAAGCCGGAGCGTATCCATAAGACGATCCGCCTCGGCATGGTCTACGCCGTCGCGATCATGGTGGTCGGTCTGCTCGTATTCCAGCTCATTCCGAAAGAGCTGCTGCTGATGTTTGACGCCTCGGACGCCATGCTGGAGATCGGCGCGCCCGCACTGCGCATCATGAGCCTGGCGTTCGTGTTTGCCGGCATCGGCATCGTGTCCGGCTCGGCGTGTCAGGCGTTTGGCTACAGCGTCTACAGCATGCTTATTTCCATCGCGCGCCAGATCGTGGTGCTCATCCCGGCTGCCTACCTGCTGTCTCTGACCGGCGTGCTGCGCAGCATCTGGTTTGCGTTCCCAATCGCGGAGATCTTCTCGCTGATCCTCTCGCTGTTCTTTTTGCGCACCACGCTCAAAAAGACGGGCATGGCGCTGCCAAAGGCAAAGTAAATATTGCTTGCATATAGGGCGGCGCCATCCGGCGCCGCCCTTTTTCGCGCCTTTGCACCTGCAAAACCGACCGCACATAAGATGGTGCGGGGCAAATGCCCGATCGAAAAGGAGGAACGACTGTGGACAAATGCAATTTCAAGCAGGGGCCGCTGCCGGAGTGCGCGCCGCTGGCGCTGGCGCAGACGCCCGTGCAGTGCGCGAGTGAGCCCGCGTATGACAAGCGCATGGCGCTGGCGCGCGGCACGCTGTTTCCTGGGCTGGATCTGCCGTTTATGAATCTGGTCAACAAGCCTGCCGATCTCAGCACGCCGCTGTGCGAGCTGATGGCAATGGATTTTGTCATCCGGGAGCTGAACCTGTATCTCGACACCCATCCGGACGACCGTGAGGCGTTCGAGACACTGCAAAAGTGCATTCGCCTGAGCGCCGAGGGCCGCAAGCGGTACGTGGAGCAGTATGGCCCCATTTCGCTGCGGGATCTGAAAAGCTCGGACGTCTATGACTGGCTCAACGCGCCTTGGCCGTGGCAGCAGGAAGGAGAGGGAAAGTAAGCGATGTTTGTCTATGAAAAGAAACTGGAATACCCGATCCGGATCAAAAATTCCAATCCCGCGCTGGCAAAGTTCATCTGCTCGCAGTACGGCGGGCCGGACGGCGAGCTGGGTGCATCCCTGCGCTACCTCAGTCAGCGCTATGCCATGCCGTACCCGGAGCTGTCGGCCATACTCACCGACATCGGTACGGAAGCGGCGGAAGTGGTCCCTGGGCGCGCAGAGCCTCTGCAAATCGGACAAAAAATTTTAGGCATGGTTCATTTTTTTCGTCAAATGCCAGAAAACTGTGAAAAGGGTTGACAACGGCAGAAATCTGCATTACGATTACGCCATAGAAAAAATAGAAGAATGCAGTACCTGATAGAGGTTGCGGATCTGATGAGTACCCCGTGATATACGCCGGCAAGCGGTCGCGGGAGAAAGGCTGCTCCGCCGAAGCGGTTTCGTGATTGCCGTCGTGAGCTTGCTGGGACTGCGCTTAACAGGCGCAGGACTGTCACATACCTCGTATGTGGAGCACTATCAACGGTTTTCTTTGTATACTTGCAAGAGAGCCTGCGATACCATTTCGGGTCGCAGGCTCTCTGTTTTTTCGAATCACTCTGACAGGAGATGTAGAAAATGCAAGCAAACATCAGAAGAATCGTATCCATCCTCTTGGCCGTCATGTTCTGCGTGGCGTGCTTCACCGGCTGCGGCAGCAGCAACAATGGCGGAAGCGACACGGCCTCTGTCGATGTCCGGAACGCCAAGACCATCGCCGACCTCAAGGGCGCGAAGATCGCGGCGCAGGCGGGCACGTTCCACGCCGACGCCCTGTCCCAGATCCCGGACGTCCAGTCGAGCACCTATCCGGAGTTCGCCGACCTGCTGACTGCCCTCAAGAGCGGCGCGATTGACGGCTACATCGCCGAGGAGCCGACGGCCCTTTCCGTCTGCGGCTCGAACGATGAACTGACTTACCTGCCGTTCAAGAACAACGACACCGGCTTCACCGCAACGGCGGCGGACGTCGGCATTGCCATCGGCCTGAAGAAGGGCAACGCCCTGCGCGACCAGATCAACACCGTTCTGGCCGAGATCACCGAGGAGCAGAAGTCCCAGCTCATGGAGCAGATCGTGACGCTCGCTTCCGGCGGCACGGTCACGGAGTTCGCCGTCCACTGTGACGCTCCGGCCACCACGACCGGCACCCTGAAGATCGGCATGGAGTGCGCTTACGAGCCGTACAACTGGACCGATACCGACGGCAGCTCCTTCGGTGCCGTGCCCATCAGCAGCGAGGGCCAGCAGGGCCTGTACGCCAACGGCTACGATGTCCAGATCGCGCAGTATGTCGCCAACCGTCTGGGCCTGAAGCTCGAGATCTACGCCATGGAGTGGGATTCCCTGATCCCCGCGGTCAACTCCGGCGCCATTGACGCGATCGTCGCCGGCATGAGCCCGACGGCCGAGCGTGCGCAGGAGATCGATTTCACCGATACCTACTACGAATCCAACCTCGTGGTCATCATCCGCAAGTAAACAAACCGACGCAGGCGGCAGGCACTGTGCGCTCGCACGGCGCCTGCCGCTCGTCTTGACAGAAAAACGGAGTAACTATGAGCTTCTTAAACGATGTCCTGAACATCTTCATCAAGTATTACCCCCAGCTGCTGACCGGCGTCGGCAACACGGTGCTCATCGCGCTGACGAGTACGGTGGCCGGCCTTGCACTTGGTCTGCTGACCGGCGTCGTGCGCACGGCGCCGATGTCCAAGAATCCCATCCTGCGCGCGCTGCACAAGCTGCTCAATGCGATCATTGCAATCTATGTCGAGATCTTCCGCGGCACGCCGATGATGGTGCAGTCGATGGTCATTTACTGGGGCTATGCTTTCGCGACCGGCGGCGACACGCTGCCGCTCATCCCATCCGGCATCCTCATCGTGTCCATCAACACCGGCGCGTACATGGCCGAGATCGTCCGCGGCGGCATCATTTCCATCGACCGCGGCCAGTTTGAGGGCGCCATGTCCATCGGCATGACGCACGCGCAGACCATGTTCAAGGTCATCATCCCGCAGGTCATGCGCAATATCCTGCCGTCGGTCAGCAATGAGTTTGTCATCAATATCAAGGACACATCCGTGCTGAACGTCATCGGCGTGACAGAGCTGTACTATTTTGCCGGCATCATCAAGCGCCAGAATTTCCAGACGTTCCAGACGTATTTTGTCATCTGCATCCTGTATTTCATCCTCACGTTCACCATCACGCGCCTGCTGCGCTGGGTCGAGCGGAAGCTGGACGGCAACGAAAACTACACGATCTTCGGCTCGCAGACGGACGTCAATGCCGAGATCCATATCACGAAGGAGGGCTGAGCCGTGGCAGACAATGTGATCGAGCTGGTACATCTGCAAAAGCAGTTCGGCGACCATGCCGTCCTGCGCGACATCAACCTCAGCGTGAAAAAGGGCGAGGTCATGAGCATCATCGGCGCGTCCGGTTCCGGCAAGAGCACGATGCTGCGCTGCATCAATCTGCTCGAGACGCCGTCCTCCGGTCAGGTGCTCTACCACGGACAGGACATCACGGCCAAGGACTTCAACCTCATCCAGTACCGCACGAAGGTGGGCATGGTGTTCCAGAGCTTCAACCTGTTCAACAACATGTCCGCGCTCAATAACTGCATCGCCGGGCAGGTCTCGGCGCTCAAGCGCAGCCGTAAGGAGGCCGAGGAGACCGCCATGGAGTACCTGACGAAGGTCGGCATGGCGCCGTATATCAACGCACGGCCGTCCCAGCTCTCCGGCGGGCAGAAGCAGCGCGTGGCCATCGCCCGCGCGCTCGCTATGCAGCCGGAAGTGCTGCTGTTTGACGAGCCGACGAGCGCGCTCGATCCGCAGATGGTTGGTGAAGTGCTTGACGTTATGCGCCGGCTGGCCGAAGAGGGGCTGACGATGATCGTCGTCACGCATGAGATGGCCTTTGCGCGCGATGTCTCCAGCGACGTCGTGTATATGTCCGACGGCGTCATCTGCGAGCAGGGTAAGCCGCATGAGCTTTTTGAAAACCCGCAGAACCCCAAGACACGCGAGTTTCTGTCGCGTTTTCTTGCACGCTGAATTTGCGCGAAATACATAGTTCAAACAGCGGCGCCTCCGTCAGTTCGGAGGCGCCGCTGTTTCTGCGCGCATAAAGCACCATGTACCCGGGAAATCATGTAGCTTGACTTCGACGTGCGCGCGGTCGTAAATGACCATGCGGTCGAGCAGCTGGGCATAGAACGCTGCGTCCTGTGCCGTGCCGTCGAGCAGAGCTGTCACTTCTGCCTGCAGCGGCCGTATCCGCTCCGGAGAAATCACTGCGTTCAGAGCTGCCGTCACATCGGCGGCAATGCCGGTGCGGTCGAGCGGCAGCAGCGTCCAGACCTGCGCCAGGATGTGCACGGCGTCCTCGTCTCGCAGGCTCTCTCCGGTGCAGCCGCGTGTGCGCCCGGCAGCGTCGGTGTGCGGGCGGCCGTATTTTGTGGCGGCGTAGCAGCGCCAGGACAGAGCTGCACTGCCGTCGCGCCGTGTCTTGCAGCGGGCAGCGCAGTTTGCGCCGCACACACCGCACCGGAGCTTGCCGGAAAGGGGATAGCGCCGGCTGTGCTTGGGCTGCCCGTCCTGTGATCGTGCGCGCGCTGCCAGGATATGCCCGGCAGCCTCAAACGTGGCGCGCGGAATGATCGGCGTATGGTGATCGCGCAGGACGACATAGGCTTCCTGCCCGCGGTTATATTTCTTCTCGTGCGTCAGATAGTCGGGGGTGTAAGTTTTTTTCTGCACCAGATCGCCGCAGTATTTTTCGTTGCGCAGGATGCGCAGGATCACGCTGCTGCGCCACGGCCCGCCGCGTGCGGTCGGCACGCCGGCTTCATTGAGTTCGCGCGCAATGGTGTGCGCGCCTTTGCCGTCATTCACAAACTTGCGGAAGATGTCTCGCACGATCTGCGCGCCCGGCTCGTTGACGATCAGCACCCCGCCGCGCACATCATAGCCGAGCAGGTCGCGTCCGAACACAACGCCCTGTTCCATGCGCCGCTTTTGCCCCCATTTGACGCGCTCGGAGGTGCGGCGGCTCTCCTCCTGCGCGATGGAGGCCAGGATTGTCAGCCGCAGTTCGGCGTCCCCGTCGAGCGTATAGAGGTTGTCGTTTAGAAACAGCACGCCGACGCCAAGGCGCTTGAGCTCGCGCGTGTAATAGATGCTGTCGAGCGTGTTGCGTGCAAAGCGGGAGATCTCCTTTGTCACGATCAGGTCGAGCAGCCCCGCATGCGCGCAGACAATCATGCGCTGAAACGCCAGCCGCTTTTTCGTGCTGGTGCCGGAGAGCCCCTCGTCGGCAAAAATGCCTGCCAGCTCCCAGCCAGGCTGCCGAGCGATGTATTCCCGAAAATAGCGCTGCTGGCTCTCGAAGGAGTTTGCCTGATCGTCCCGGTCGGTCGAGACACGGCAGTAAGCGGCCACGCGCAGCGGTTTACCGGTGGAAATCATGGCAGCGGCTGGACGAACAGGGCGGAGCAGCGGCGGTATTCCGTGTCCGTCAGCAGGCCACGCGCCCGCAGCGCTGCAAGTACCGCATGCTCGATTTGCGGCCTGCAGGCAGCGGCCGCCTTCCGCAGCATCGTTTCATCCGGATATTTGGTACAGATCCATGTTCGTGCTTGCATTGCAGCACCTCCCGGCGAAAGTGTATGCGCGGCAGGAGGCGCGCGAGAACAGAAACGGAACATTTTCGCCGCACCGGCAGGGACGGAGGAACTGGGGCACCTCGAGATGGTCGGCACGATCGTCTATCAGCTGACGCGCAGCATGACGCCGGAGCAGATCAAGCAGTCCGGCTATGACACGTATTTCGTCGATCATACGGCGGGGGTGTTTCCGCAGTTCGCGTCCGGCACACCGTGGACGGCAGCGACGATCGGTGTGACGGGTGACGTGATCGCGGATCTGTCGGAGGATATGTCGGCCGAGCAGAAGGCCCGCAAGACCTATGACAACATCCTGCGCTTGTGCGATGACCCGGATGTGACAGACGTCATTCGCTTCCTGCGCGAGCGTGAGGTCGTGCACTACCAGCGCTTCGGCGAGGCGCTGCGCCTGGCGACGGAGAAGATGGATCAGAAGAATGTCTATATGACCAATCCCGCGTTCGACCGCACCTGATTCAGGCGCGTATCAGAAAGAGGGGCAGGGCCCGGTGTATTTGCCGGGCCCTGCCGCATTGCGCGCAAAAAACAGCAGACACCCGAAGGTGTCTGCTGCAGATTGATCAGATCAAATTACTTGATCACAGTCCAGCGCTCGGTGACCGGGTGCTTGATGTTCTGGAAGAAGTCGCCCTTAAGATCCTTCAGGGTGTTGAAGTTGACGTCCAGCGTGTAGTCGTGGCTGTTGGTCGCTTCCTGAACAGCGGCGTAATACCAAGCAGAGGTGTCCATGTTGTCGGGCCAGGTCTTCATCTGGTCAGCGACAGCGCCGAAGCTGGTGGTGCCATCGCCAGGCAGACGGCCGATCAGCTTGTTGACGATCGTGATGGCCTGCGCGCGGGTCAGTTCGTCCTTCGGTCCGAAGGTGTTGTCGCCCTTGCCCTCGAGGATGCCCATGGCGTACAGCAGGCTGATGTACTTATCAGCGAAGTTGCCGTTGAGGTCCTTGAAGATATAGCCGGTGATGGGCTGGTTGACCTCGATCTTGAACAGCTGCGCGATCATGGTCGCGAACTGCTCGCGGGTGATCACGGCGTCCGGAGCAAATTTGCCGTCGCCGATGCCGACCATAACGCCGGCCTTGGTCATCATGGTGATGGCCTCGTATGCCCAGTGGGTCTTGCTGACGTCGACGAAGGTCTTGCCGTTCTTCTTCGCGTTCTCTACCTTCGCTTCATCGGTCATGAGCGTGTAGATGATCTGAGCAGCCTGAGCACGGGTGAGCGTGTCGTTCGGGCCGACATAGCCATTGTTATAGCCGGCAATGTACGCATCATGGTCCGTGTCCTTCAGACCGATGCGGAATGCCGGGTAAACGGTCACGACATCAAGATCCGGCAGCTTGCCAACGGAGAGCTGCGGGGCGGACTTATACTGCATGCCGGTGGACGCCTGCGTCCAGGTAGCGGACAGGCTGTAAGCGTTGAGACGATCCTTCTTGGCGAAGACCGCGACACCATAGGTGGCGGCGGCAGTCGCAACGATCTCGTCCTTGTTCTGGTTGTAGAGGACGACCTGAGCACCGGTTGCGAGGGTGCCCCACGGGGTCTTCACGACGACCAGATAGTTGGGCAGCTTAGCAAAGGCATCGCCGATGATGCCAGCGGTTTCCGGAGAGATTTCCTCGGCAGAAGCAGGGACAGTCTCTTCCGCTGCGACATCTTCATCGGCTGCAAAAGCCATGACCGGCAGCAGGCTGACGACCATAACCAGAGCGAGAAGCACGCAGAGCAGTTTGCGGGACTTTTTCATTGATTCCACTCCTTTGATAAATGTGCATAAGTGCCGTTGTGCCGGATGTCGGGTAACACATGCCGACCCACGTACACTTATGCGTTTAGTATACACTGCGCCCCCTGAAAAGTCAAGCTATGGAAACCGTGCGCGCAAAGCCCGCTGGCGCAAAGATTTGAGAAAACGGCGGTGATTTTCCACACATTTGCCCGAAAAAGTCCCGAAAATGGCCGCAAAAAAGATGAATCACGCCTTGCTTGTTGCTTTTTAATAACTTGGTCAGTTAATAGTCAATCGTTTATTAACGAATATTTTCGCGGGAAAAGAAAATGAAATTCCCTATTGACACACTGGGAAAAACGCGATATAATCCTATTAACCTATAGAGAACGTAGGCGATGAAAAATGCAAAACCGCATTTCCGGACGCCTGTGTATCTGCTGGCACTGTTATACCGGCTGACGCGCAGAGAGCATACAACCAGCGAGACATGAAACATACGCACATACATATTAAAATTATGACACTTAAATGGAGGAACATCTCATGAGCAAGATTTATACATCCGCTGACCAGCTGATCGGAAAAACGCCCCTTCTGGAGCTGACGCATATTGAAAAAGAGCAGCAGCTCGAAGCCCGCATTCTGGCAAAGCTCGAGTACTTCAATCCGGCTGGCTCCGTGAAAGACCGCGTGGCTCTGGCCATGATCCAGGATGCGGAGCAGCGCGGTGCGCTCAAGCCGAACTCCGTGATCATTGAGCCCACGTCCGGCAACACCGGCATTGGCCTGGCGTCCGTCGCCGCGGCCAGAGGTTACCGCATCATTATTGTCATGCCGGAGACCATGAGCGTGGAGCGCCGACAGATCATGAAGGCCTATGGCGCGGAGCTCGTCCTCACGGACGGCGCGCAGGGCATGAAGGGGGCCATCGCGAAGGCCAACGAGCTGGCCGCGCAGATCCACGACAGCTTTGTCCCCGGCCAGTTTGTCAACCCGGCCAACCCGGCGATCCACCGCACGACGACCGGCCCGGAGATCTGGGAGGATACGGACGGCAATGTGGACATCTTTGTTGCGGGCGTCGGCACCGGCGGCACTGTGACGGGTGTCGGCGAGTACCTGAAGTCCCAGTGCCCGAAGGTCAAGGTCGTGGCCGTGGAGCCGGCGACCTCTCCGGTCCTGAGCGAGGGCCACGCCGGCCCGCATAAGATCCAGGGCATCGGCGCGGGCTTTGTGCCGGATGTGCTCAACACAAAGGTCTATGATGAAATCATCCCGGTCAGCAACGAGGACGCGTTTGCGACCGGCCGCCTGATCGGTCATAAGGAAGGCGTGCTGGTCGGCATTTCCTCCGGCGCTGCCGTCTGGGCGGCAATTGAGCTGGCCAAGCGCCCGGAGAACAAGGGCAAGACCATTGTCGTGCTTCTTCCGGACACCGGCGACCGCTATCTGTCGACGCCGCTGTTTGCAGACTGAGTGCAGGCAGGCGTTCGTTCTTCTTTCACATGCAACGGGAGACACCATTGGGTGTCTCCCGTTGTGCGTTCCGCGGCTGCGCATGGCCAGACCGCAGAACATATCATCGGCCATCCGCGTCGGCTCGGTCTCGATCCGGTCGCACATGCGGATGTCGGCCGCATGGTCGCCCTGCAGGCGCAGCGTCGCTTCTTTTTCCGCCATCTTCAGATGGCCGCAGAAGAATTCGCGTCTTTTTTCCTCATTCCGGCAGACGTTGATGCCGGCGAGGAATGCGCTGATGGCGCCGGCGTTGGCATATCAGCGCCGATGCGCGTCGCCAGCCTTGGCGGTCTCGGCTTTTTCAGGCCGGTCACGAGCTCGCCGCCGATTTCCGGGTGCTCCGTGAGCAGGTCACCGCAATGTCCGGCCGTGCGCGCGTGATTTTTGGCGGTTCTTTTGCGCAGCAAAGACAAAAAGGGATGCAATTTTGCGCCGGATGCGCTATAATAAATGCAGTTATTCAGTAAGAGGGATCATTATGCGAATCGTTATCAAAGTCGGAACTTCCACACTGGCGCACGCGACCGGGCGGCTGAACATTCAGCGCATGGAGCGGCTGTGCAAAGTACTCAGTGATCTGAAAAATGCGGGTCATGAGATCATTCTCGTCTCGTCCGGGGCCATCGGTATGGGCGTCGGCAAGCTCAACCTGCCCGGGCGCCCGGCGGATATGCCTGGCAAGCAGGCGGCCGCCGCCGTCGGCCAGTGCGAGCTGATGTATTTTTATGATAAGCTCTTCGCGGAGTATAATCATATCGTGGCGCAGCTGCTGCTGACCGGCGAGGACATCCGCAGCGAGCAGCGCAGCCGCAATGTGCGCAATACGCTCTCGCGCCTGTTGGAGCTGGGAGCACTGCCGGTCATCAACGAAAATGACGCTGTGGCGACGGATGAGATCGGCGTGGACAACACCATCGGTGAGAACGACAGCCTCTCGGCCATCGTGGCCGCCGCCATCGGTGCGGATCTGCTGATCCTGCTCTCGGACATTGACGGCCTGTATGACAGCGATCCGCACAAGAATCCGGACGCGCATCTCATCGAGACGGTGCCGGTCATTGATGCGCATATTCTCTCACTCGCCGGGGATAAGGGCTCCGCGCTCGCCACCGGCGGCATGGTCACGAAGCTGCACGCTGCGCAGATCGCAACGGCGGCCGGCTGCGAGATGGTCATTGCCAACGGTGAAAAGCCCGAGGTCCTCTATGACATCGTGGACGGTAGACGCGCAGGCACCCGATTCCTGATACCACATTCCTGAGGAGGACTACTATGACGACTATGGACATTCTCAAGCGGACGAAGTCCGCATGGCCCAGCATCTGCAACGCTGCTGCCGAGGACAAAAACCGCATCCTGTCCGCCATGGCCGACAGTCTGCAGGCGGAGTGCGATGCCATTCTGCGCTGCAATGCCGAGGACATGGACGCTGCACGCGGCCATATCTCGGACGTAATGCTCGACCGGCTCTATCTGGACCGAGGCCGCATCGACGCCATGGCCGACGGTATCCGTGCGACCGTGGCGCTGCCGGATCATACGGGGCGCATCCTCGCGCAGATCGACCATCCCAATGGCATGAAGATCTACAAAAAACAGGTGCCGCTCGGTTTGGTCGCGATCATCTATGAGAGCCGCCCGAACGTCACGTCTGATGCTGCGGCGCTCGCCATCAAGAGCGGCAACGTCTGCATGCTCCGCAGCGGCAAGGAGGCTTTCCACACGGCCAAGGCTATCGTGGCCGCGCTCAAGCAGGGCATCGCGTCCGTGGGCGGCGATCCGGACATCGTCAACATCGTCGAGGATACCAGCCACCAGAGCGCCACGGAGATCATGCAGGCCAAGGGCCTCGTCGACCTGCTCATCCCGCGCGGCGGGGCCGGGCTTATCCGCGCCTGTGTGCAGAATGCCACCGTTCCCTGCATCGAGACTGGCACCGGCATCTGCCATGTCTACGTGGACGAATATGCTGACCTTGATAAGGCCGTGCGCATCATTGAAAACGCCAAGACCAGCCGCCCCTCGGTCTGCAATGCCGAGGAGGTCTGCCTTGTGCATCGGGCGGTCGCGGCTGAGTTTCTGCCCATGCTCAAGAAGGTGCTGGTCGACGACCGCGCGGCGAAGGGCCTCACGCCGGTCGAGCTGCGGCTCGATGCGGCAGCGGCGCAGATCATCGACGGCACACCCGCATCCGACAAGGACTTTGACACGGAGTATCTGGACTATATCCTCGCCGTCGGCGTGGTCGACAGTCTGGACGCCGCTATCGCGCACGTGCTTGCACACTCGACGCACCATAGCGATGCCATCGTAACCGAGGACGCCGCGAGTGCCGAGCGCTTCATCAATGGCACGGACAGCGCGGCAACGTATGTCAATGTCTCCACCCGCTTCACCGACGGCGGCGAGTTCGGCCTCGGCTGTGAGATGGGCATCTCTACGCAGAAGCTCCACGCCCGCGGCCCCATGGGGCTCGACGAGCTGAGCACCTATAAATATATTATCCGTGGCGACGGACAGATCCGCTGAGGAGGGAAGCACCATGATGCAGTTTGAAGCCGGTTTCATCGGCGCCGGAAATATGGGCGGCGCGCTGGCGTCCGCCGCGGCCCGGCAGGTCACGGGGGAGAAGGTCGCTGTTGCCTGCAGCAGCCCCGCGCACAGCGCGGCGGCGGCCGAGCGGCTGGGCTGTCAGGCGGCCGCGCCGGAGGAGATCCTGAGCGGCAGTAAATTCGTATTCCTCGGCGTCAAGCCGCAGATGATCGACGGCGTTGCGCAGTCGCTGGCGGCGCCCATCGCAGCGTCGGAGAGCATCTTTGTGTCCATGCTCGCCGGTGTGCAGCTCGAGCGGCTCACGCATCTGCTCGGCGCGGATAAGAAGATCATCCGCATCCTGCCGAACACCGCCTGTGCCGTGGGGCAGGGCGTGGTGCTCTATTGCGCCAATGGCAATGTCACGGATGCCGATCTTGCGGCGTTTTGTTCGCTCATGGCGGACGCGGGCATCGTCGACCCCATCCCCGAGACGCTCATCGACGCCGGCTGTGCCATCACCGGCTGCGGCCCCGCATTTGCGTATATGTTTATGGAGGCGCTGGCCGACGGCGGCGTCAAGTGCGGCCTGCCGCGCGCGAAAGCCATCCGCTATGCGGCGCAGATGCTTGCTGGCAGCGCGGAGATGGTGCTGCAGTCCGGCAAGCACCCGGAGCAGCTCAAGGACGATGTCTGCAGCCCTGGCGGCAGCACGATCGCCGGTGTGGACGCGCTCGAGCAGCGCGGTTTTCGCGGCAGCTGCATCGCAGCCGTGGACGCGGCGTTTGAAAAGACCCGCCAGCTCGGGTAATTACGGAAAATTGCCCGGCACATGGAAGTGCCGGGCAATTTTGCACCGTATATGCTGCGGATCATTTTATGATCATGGAATTGACGGCATTTTTTCGCTCTGGTATACTCTTGCTCAGAGAATTCCGAGGCGGGACGGTATCGGTTCCCGACCTTCGGCGAAAGGAGAAACATATGAAAAAGCGGATATTCAGCTTCCTTCTGGCTGTGCTCATGCTCGCTGCGCTGCTGCCGACGGCGGCGTTCGCGGACGAGAGCACGCGCAAGGCCGTCCCGGTCACGGGCGGTAATATTTATGTGGATATGGAAAAGGGCGAAGTCGTGGACTGCGATGATACTGTCACGGAGATGATCGTCCCGGAGCAGGTCGATGGCGTCACGATCCAGGCGATCAGCGACAGAGCGTTCCAAGAGCGCAAGAATCTGAAGCGTGTCACGCTTCCGGGCACACTGCAGTCTGTTGGATCCTACACATTTTATAAATGTACCAGACTCAAAGAGGTCACGATTGGTGACGGTGTTCCGTCGGTTGAAAACCATGCTTTTTCCGACTGCAGCAACTTGGAGCGCGTACGTTTGCCGAAAGATATGACGATGATCAGTCAATTTACTTTTTATCATTGCGAAAGATTGAAAGAGGTGAACATTCCGGAGAACGTGACATGGATTGGCAAGAGCGCGTTTTCTGGCTGTTCTTCGCTCAAGAGCATCACGTTCCCGGACAAACTGGAGACGATCGAGCCGTATGCTTTTTCGGACTGCACGTCGCTGCAGGCAATCGAGATCCCGGACAGTGTTATCAGTATCGGCAACGTTGCATTTGAAAACTGCAAAAATGCGCAGACATTGACATTGGGCAATTCGCTGACAGAGCTTGGCGCCGGGGCGTTTTCCGGCTGTGAGAGCCTGACGCGCGTTGTCTATCCGGCCTCTCTGAAGGCGGTCGGTGGCATGAGCGGCTGTAAGAATCTTACCGAAGTCGTGATCCCGGATACGGCGACGGAGATCATGCAGGCGGCTTTCTCCGGCTGCACGCAGCTGCAGGAACTCAAATTGCCTTCCAGCGTAAAAACGATTGGTAGTTATGCTTTTGATAGCTGCGGTATTCAGGAGCTGACGATTCCGGACGGCGTCGAAATATTGGAAAAAGCTGTTATGCAAAGCTGCGCGAATCTGCAGCGTGTCTCGCTTCCGGACAGCATAACGGAGATCGGTGATTTTGCATTTGCCGCATGCAACGCTCTGAAAACGATCAAGCTGCCGAGTAGCCTGAAAACAATTGGATACGGCGCGTTTATGCTCTCTGGCCTGACAGAGCTGACGATTCCGGACGGTGTTACGGCTCTGCCGGATGGTTTGTTTTACCGCTGTAAGAATCTTACGAGCGTAACGATCCCGGGTACTGTAAAGCAGATTAAAAGCAATGACTTTTTCGAGTGCACAGCGTTGACTTCTATCGTTATTCCGGAGGGAGTCGAATGGATTAGTCAGGACGCCTTTTTGAACTGTACCGCATTGGAGACGGTCTGGCTTCCGCTTTCCCTGAAAGCGATTGAAGGGAGCGCGTTCTTTTTCTGCACGAATCTGAAGACAGTGGAATATGCCGGTTCTCAGGACGACTGGGATCAGGTTGCCTTTGATAAATTCAGGAATGAGTCGCTGGTGAATGCGCAGATGCATTTTGCCAACCTGCTCACGGCTGACAAGTTTTCGGACGTGTCCCACAACTGGGCCTATGACGGCATTAATTATTGCTACACGCACCGCCTCATGCGGGGCATTGACGGTGAACGGTTTGCGCCGAAGGCGACGACAACGCGCGCGCAGATTGTACAGATCCTCTATAATCTGCAGGGTGAGCCGGAAGTTTCAGGTCCTATGCCGTTTGATGATGTCTTCAACCACTGGGCGGAGAAGCCGATTCTCTGGGCCTATCAGACCGGCGTAGTTGCCGGCACGTCCGACACGACATTCGACCCGGATAAGCCGGTCACGCGCGAGCAGATTGCGGTCATCCTCATGGGCTATGCCGATCAGATCCTCAAGCTGGAGCATACCTGGACACCGGCGGATCTGAGCAGCTACCCGGATGCGGGCAGCGTGTCCGACTGGGCAAAGGACGCGCTTGCAGACGCTGTGGCGCTGGGCTTGATCTCCGGCGCGAGCAACGGTGGCCAGACCTATCTTGACCCGCAGGGCAGCGCGACGCGCGAACAGGTCGCGACGATTCTGATGGAGTTTTGCAAAAACGTTATGAACAAGCAGTGATATGCTTTCCCAAGCAAACCGGGCAGAACCGCAAATGCGGCTCTGCCCGGTTTGTCTGTTGTGCGCGGTCAACTATTTGCCGCGCCTGCGATGTAGCACTCCTCGGCTTCCTGCTGCGCATGGATCAGCAGCAGCCTTGCCTCCTCATAGTCGTGGGTGTTGATGTGTTCCACGGCGTCGCTCAGGGTGTTGAAGAGGGTGAAGTACAATTTTTTAAAGTCCATGGCGATCTCCTTTTTGTTCAGCGTATTTGCAGTTTCCGGCGCGTCTTCCGGTCGCTGCGATGCGCAGTTTAACACAGAATGGAGTAGAAACGTGTCGAATGCTGTAGGTGCCGAAAAAACTTCATAAAATTCAATTTTTTGTCAGGTATGGAACAATCTTCGTGCTAAGCGATGAAAAATTAAGATCCTGCGCTCCATCAGAGAGCGCAGGATCTTTTATCATCAAAATCTTATAGCAGTTTGATCAGGATTGTGACGGCGCCCAGCAGAATCAGCACGATGCCGACAATTCGATTCAGGCGCCGGATCTCACAACGCCGGCGCCCAGTCCGGCCAAAATATAAAGGATGCATTGCGCGATGTTCATGGGATCACCTGATGTCGTTTTTTCGTTTCTGAGCCACTGATTATAGGCGCTGCATGAAAATCGTCAAGTCCCTGCGCGCGGAGTTTCCAAACTGTACAGAATTGTGGGGGAGGGGAGAAACGAAAAAATCCGCCGAAGCATTTTGCTTCAGCGGATTTTGGTCCGAGTGAGAAGATTCGAACTTCCGGCCTCTTGAACCCCATTCAAGCACGCTACCAACTGCGCTACACCCGGATATTTTATTTGCTCAAATAATATAGCACACCGCGCAAAAAAATGCAAGAGGGAAATGCGGCTTTTGGGCAGAAAGTTTTTTGTTGCACTTTTTTGCATCTGTATCAAAAAATCGAATAGATGGATTTCGAAATTGCGATTAATTTTTTAAATAAAATAATTGAAATTTTTTGGCTGATTTGTTAACGTGTTCTTAACACCTATATGGGATGATAGAGTTCCATGCATGCGCGGGCATGCAAGATCCACTTGGCGAAATAGAAACAAAGGAGGAAACATCATGACAGGTAAAAAACTGCAGCGTCTGCTGGCGTGCCTGCTGGCGGTCCTGCTTCTGTCGCAGGTCGGCGCGTTCTCGCCGGCCGTGTTCGCAGCGGATGGCAGCGGCTACACGCTGCATGACGGTACGGCTGTTATTCCGGCCGGAACGTCGGCGGGTGATGTGAACCGCATTCTTGCGGCGGCGCTGATCGAAGGCTTTGGGCAGATGACCGCTGACGAGCAGAAAGCGATTCTTGACAAGGGCTTTGAGTATTATTGCACGGGTACTTATGGCAACACCGGATTGAATACACACGATGCATGGGGTTCAATCGGCGGCTTTACAAGTACGCATAAGCCGGTTTTTGTTACTTATACGTATACCCACCCCGCGCTGGCAGATAACAAGGATGGTGACTACAAGGTCCGCCTTGCCGGCACGACAGCGGAAGTGACGCTGACGAAGGCGGAGAAGCTCTCTTCGTCCATCACGCTCAAGCAGGGCGCTAGCGTGAAGCTGCCGTACAATGAAGACGGCACGCTGAATGCTGACGCGCTACGCGCGGCCATCTTTGCTCAGGTCGTGGAGAACACCACACCCGACCTGAAGGTCAACGACGTGACCATTGAGTACTATGCCACGGCGACGACTGGCTCTCTCGGCGCTCTTGGCCGTGCTTGGGCACCTCTGGAGGGCGGCAAGGTCGACGACCTGAACTATCCCGCCATTTCTGCGGGTGACCAGCAGATCCAGATCAGCTTCAAGGGCGACGATGCTTACAAGGCGTCCTCTGCCACGACGACGGTGACCTTCACCGAGCGCGCGGATTCCCACATCGTTCTCAAGTCCGGCCAGCAGGTCGCGCTGCCGTATACGGATGCCACGACCGTTGATTACGACGCGCTGCGCGCGGCCATTCTCCAGCAGGTCGCGAGCGAGGACACCACTCCGGTCCTGACGACGGAGAATACGGAGATCGAGTACTATGCCAAATTCGCGACCGATTCCGACAGAAGATGGGTCCCTCTGGAGGGCAAAACGATTGATATTGCCGGCAAAGAGTTTGGCTACCCTGCCATTTCTGCGGGTGAGCAGCAGATCCAGATCAGCTTCAAGGGTGACAATACTTACAAGGCGTCCTCTGAAACGACGACGGTGACCTTCACCGAGCGCCCGGGCATCGAAGCGGTGACGAAGGAAAACCCGACGTTCAAGCTCGCCTTCACTGCCGACGGCGCGGCGATCTACGACAACATCCGGCAGCAGGTCTGGGATGCGGTCGTTGTGAGCACGAACCCGACTCTGACCGTGGATGATGTGACCATCGAGTATTATGCGACTGCAACGACTGGCGCTGTTGATAAGCTTGGTCATGCTTGGGTCGCGCTGACGGGTGGAAAAGTCAATGGTCTGACCTATCCCGCCATCGGTGAAGGTACGCAGGAAGTGCGCATCACCTGGGGCGGCAGCAAAGACAACGCCGCCTGGCAGTGGCAAGGGAATGTGGCCGTCACCGGCCGCGCGGACGCACCGTTCCGGCTCAAAGAGGGTGTGACCGAGGGCATGACGGTCGCGATGGTCTACAATCGCGATCAGAGCATCAACTATGAGGCGACCGCGCAGGCCCTGCGCGATGCGCTGCTTGAGAGCACGGCTCCGAATATCTCTATCGACGACGTGACGGTGCAGTACAACGCCGGTATCAAAAATTATCAGCCCTTGAATTATAGCCCGACGGGCAGCGACTTTATTGACCAGTTTGTTAAATTTGGTCTCGGATCACAGACCATCCACTTCGCGTGGAACGGCAATGCCGACTACAAGCCGCTCAAGCTGGATGACGTCAAGGTCAATATGGAGGATCATCGTATCGCCAGCGCGGTCGTGCTCAAATCCGGCGCTTCCATCACCTACAACATGGATGCCAATGTCATGCTGCAGGCGATCTTTGAAAACCTCATCGACTGGGACGCCTCCACGCTGCCCAGCAAGGGCACGCTGAGCGTGGATGACTTCACGATTGAGTACTATGCAGAAAACGAGGTCGAGATTGACGGCATGACGACCGGCGGCGGAGCACATCTGTATATGCCGATCGAAGGCGGTAAGGGCGGCGCATTTGAAGGCGATTTGGTGAAGTCTCTTACTTATCCCCAGATGGGCACAGGCGAGCAGCAAATCCGCGTGACCTTCAATGGCGATGAGGCTTACCGTCCCAGCACGCCTATTGAGGGCAATCTGACCGTGAACAAGGCGAAGGTCTCTGTTAAGGTGCACTCGACGAGCATCTATGCCGAAGAGGCCAAAGATAAGCTCGGCAAGGGCTTTGTCACCACCGACCCTGCCGATAAGTTTGACATCTACACCATCTATGGCGGCATGACCAGCGACGTTACCACCAGCGTGTTCGTGCAGCTGCCCGAGCGTTACACGAACACAGCGCTCATCAAGGCGATCGACTGGGCACTTGAGCAGGCCGGTCAGCCGACGCTCTCCGAAATGATGAACAAGGGCACCACGGTCGGCCAGCTGCGGAAGATCCTCAGCGATGTGATCAGCAGCGGTGCGGATTTGCCGCAGTTTATTAAGGACGCACTCAAGAAAGCCAACATCGACATTGACACGCTTGTCAAGCTCAATGATGCGCTCAGCAAGCTGCCGGGTCTGCTGGACAATGTCCGTGTGGCCATCGGCACGCCGAATCAGGCGGGCCTCTATGTGGTCACGGCTGTGACGAACAACAAAAACTATGAGACCGGCGTTGGCACGGGCATGCTGCTCGTGAAGAAGCACTACTCCGGCGTGAAGCTGACGTGGAATCAGAACTTCACCAATGGCAAGATCTCCGCTGCGGACGCTGCGAAATTTGATTTCAAGGCGACGCTGAGCTATAACGGCAACAGCGATATCTCGCAGGACAACGTGCACTACCTGTACTCCGGCTTCACCAGCAAGTGGAAGCCGTACTCCAGCACCACGACGCCCCCGACTGAGCCCGGCCGCTATGTTGTGACGGTCGTAACTCTGGGCGGCAACTATCAGGCAGCGCCCATCACGCGCGCTTTCCAGATCACAAAGTAATTTTCCCGCGTATGTCTCCCGGGTGATTTCTGCCCGGGAGACATTTTCACGCCCGGGAAAACCGGCCGCGGCGGAAAAATGAAAAACGCCGAAAATTTTTTCAAAAATTACTTGACACCGGTCGATTCGTCTGGTATATTAAACAAGCGCTGAGGCGACGAGGCCGAGTAGTTCAGTCGGTTAGAACGCTAGCCTGTCACGCTAGAGGTCGAGGGTTCAAGTCCCTTCTCGGTCGCCACCCGCGGGGCGAAAGCTCCGCGGGCTTTGTATGCTGCTATAGCTCAGTCGGTAGAGCGCATCCTTGGTAAGGATGAGGTCCCCGGTCCGAATCCGGGTAGCAGCTCCAAAAAAACCTGTAACTGCAACGGTTACAGGTTTTTTCTTTTTCTGATCCTTTTGCGAGCCGAATGAAACCGCAGCGCCGGACGGGGCAGACCTGTCCGGCGCTGTTTGTTATTCCGTTTTCTCCAAATAGGCCAGCGCCTGCAGATAGATGCCCTTTTTCGCGGGCGCAGCGCCGTCGATCCGCCGCGTGTCGAGGTTGTGCCGCAGGTCGGCACACTTGACCCTGCGTGCGATCGGATTTTTCGCCAGCGCCTGCACGTAGTCCATATAGGGCACGCCCTCGGCGTGCGTCAGCAGCCGGAGTGCATCGAGCACGGATGCGGGAAAACCGGCGCGCTCCAGATCCGCGAAGGAATACACATCCCCGTGATCCTCAATCACGTCGTGCAGCAGCGCCACGCACGTTGATGCTTCGTCGTCCATCTGCGTGGCGAGATAAAACGGGTGGAACACGTAGGGGTAGCCGCCCTTGTCGAGGTCGTCCTTGTGCGCCTGAAACAGGATGGTGCACGCTGTTTTTACGAGCTGCGAGTAGTACATATGCCAAGCCTCCGTATGACGAATATCGGCGGTGCACGTCGTATATCGATTATAGCAGGTGCGTACCCGCTGCGCAACGGCACTTTGCAGCATATAGCAAGACCCCGCCGTTCGGCGGGGTCTTGCAATTGCGAGTGAGCCTGTAAGCCGGGTTCTGTAATCGACAGCCATCTATCTAGACGCACCGTTGCCGGTGCGTTCCAGCCACCTCCATGGGACGGCCGGGCCAGCCGTATGTCCCTCCGCGGTGTTGCTCCGGATAGAGTTTACAGCGCCGCACTGTCTCCAGCCGGCGAGTGAGCTCTTACCTCACTTTTCCACCCTTACCCGATCGCTCGGGCGGTATCTTTCTGTTGCACTTGTCCGAGGGTCGCCCCTGGCGGGTGTTACCCGTTATCCTTGCCCTGCGGAGCCCGGACTTTCCTCACGCACAGCCTTTCGGCTCGTGCCCGCGGCTGTCCGGCTCACTCGCCCGACTATTTTACACATCCTGCCGCAGTACGTCAAGCGCTGCGGCGATTTATTTTCTTGTAATCGCGTCAAATGGGCGGTATAATCGCTTATAAGATTCTTTTTCTTCAAAAGGAGTGTCAGCATGACCTTTTCGGATTATATCGACTACCTGCGCGACAAGCGCATCGGCGTCATCGGCTTCGGCGTGAGCAATCAGCCGCTCGTGCGCGTGCTGCTGCGCAGCGGCTGCGACGTGACGGTGTGCGACCGGCGCGAGCGCGCGCAGCTTGGTGCGGCCGGGGACGAGGCCGCGGCGCAGGGCGCGAAGTTTGCACTTGGCGCGGACTATCTCGAGCATCTGGACTTTGATGTCATCTTCCGCACGCCGGGCGTGCTGCCGATCGTGCCGCAGCTGCGCAAGGCTGCGCAAAACGGCGCGATCCTCACCTCCGAGATGGAGGCATTCTGCAACCTCTGTCCGTGCCGTATCCTTGCCATCACTGGCAGCGACGGCAAAACCACGACCTCGACCATCACGGCTGAGCTCCTGCGCGCGCAGGGGCACACCGTGCACCTCGGCGGCAACATCGGCACGCCGCTCTTTGATCGTATCCCGGACATCCGGCCGGAGGATTTTGCCGTGCTCGAGCTCAGCAGCTTCCAGCTGCACAGCATGCACTGCGCGCCCGATGTGGCCATCATCACGAACATTTCGCCGAACCATCTGGATGTGCATCCGGATTTTGAGGACTATGTGTCAGCCAAGTGCAGCATTTACCGTGGTCAGCGGCCGGACGGCGTACTTGTGCTCAACGCGAAGGATGCCCACACCCCGCGTTTCGCAGCCGAGGCGCCGGGGCACGTGCGCTATTTCAGCAGCATCGGCCCGGTGAAAAACGGTGTCTATTGCGCAGACGACGTCATTTACCGCGCGCATGACGGCGTGGCGGAGAAGATCCTGAATGCTGACGAGATCCGCATCCCCGGTGCGCACAACGTGGAAAACTATATGGCGGCCTTTGCCGCGACCGACGGTCTGGTTGGTAATGCGGCGTGCATTCAGGTCGCGCACACCTTCTCCGGTGTGCCGCACCGCATGGAGCGCATCCGCGAGCTCAACGGCATCACGTTCATCAACGATTCCATCGCCTCGAGCCCCTCGCGCACGATCGCGGGTCTGCATGCGCTGCCGAAGCCGCCGGTCATCATTCTCGGCGGGCACGACAAGCACATCCCGTTTGACACGCTCGGCGACGAGGTCTGCCTGCATGCAAAGGCGGCGGTCGTTGTTGGTGAGACGGCACAGCGCATTGCTTCCGCCATCCGCGCATCGAATTTCTATGACCCGGGAAAGCTGCCGCTCGTCGAGGCACCGGACTTCCGCGCGGCGGTCGAGATGGCCTACCGCCTCGCGCAGCCGGGCGATATCGTAACGCTGTCGCCTGCCTGCTCGTCGTTTGATCTCTTCAAAAACTTTGAAGAGCGCGGCAATACCTTCTGCGCCATTGTAGAATCTCTGCACTAAGTGCATGAATCGCTCTGCCGCTGCATAGCATGGCAGGGGGGATCTGCTATGATTTGTGCGTCTCGCCGCTGGAGACCGGCCGCCCGCCGCCGGCGCTCGCTGCGGCCAAACCGGAAGGCGGCGGCACTGCTGCTGGTGCTCGTGCTGCTGGGCGGCATGGCATATTTCACCGTGTCGGTACTGCACCTGATCACGCAGCTGGCCGTCAACTCTGCCTGCGATCTCATGCAGCTGAAGATCAACGCCGCCGTCTCGGCGGCAACGGTGCAGGTGCAGGGGGACTATTATACCTACCGCACGGATGCGGACGGGACCATCACAGCCGTGAGCGTCGATACCGAGCATGTGGGGCAGGTGTCCTCGCTCGTGCTCGAGCGCATGATGGACGGCGACGACGGGCAGGTCGAGCTGGATATTTCGCTCGAGACGCTCTTCGGCGTGAATTTTCTGCCCGGGCTGAAACTGCCGCTGCCGGTGCGCATCCTCGTGCTGACGACGTCGGATGTGAGCTACCATAATGAACTTATGTCGGCCGCAATCAACCAGAGCAAATATCAACTGTATCTGAATGTGAAGATGGATCTCGACATTCTGGTGCCCTGGGAGCACCAGGCCGAGACCGTGGGCACGAATGTCCTGCTGGCCGAGACGGTCATCGTCGGCAAGGTGCCCCAGACGTATGTGGAAGTGGAGTAAAAAACATGGATGTACGCGAAGAGATCCTGACGCTGCGCCGTCAGCTGGAGCATGCAAATTTTCTCTATTATGTGAAGGACGCGCCCGAGATCAGCGACTTTGAATATGACGCGCTCATGCGCAGGCTCGAGGAGCTTGAGGCGGCGCATCCGGAGTATGCCTCGCCCGATTCGCCGACACAGCACGTCGGCGGCTACGCGCTCAACACCTTTGCGCAGGTGCGCCATCAGGTGCCGCTCGAGAGTCTGCAGGACGTGTTTTCATTCGACGAGCTGCGCGCGTTCGGCGCGCGCATGGACGGGTCGCTCACGCAGGCGCATGATTATTCGGTCGAGCCGAAGATCGACGGCCTGTCCATGTCGCTCGAGTATGAAAACGGCGTGTTCGTCCGCGGCGCCACGCGCGGCGACGGCATCACCGGAGAGGACGTGACGGAAAACCTCCGTACCCTGCGCAATCTGCCGCTCAAGCTCGACAGCGCGCCCGCAAAGCTCATCGTGCGCGGCGAGGTCTATATGTCGCATGAAGTATTTGCAGCGCTCAATGCCGAGCGCGAGCTGCTTGAGCAGCCGCTGCTGGCCAATCCCCGCAACGCGGCAGCGGGCTCCGTGCGCCAGCAGGACCCGAAGGTCGCGGCGGCACGCAAGCTGGATATTATCATCTTCAACCTCCAGTTTGACAGTGACCACACGTTCGCCACGCATACGGAAACGTTGGATTATCTGGCATCGCTGGGCTTCCCGGTCGTGCCGTATCAGCGCTGTGAAACGCTCGATGCCTGCTGTGCGCGCATCGACTGGATCGGCGATAACCGCGAGTCGTTCCCATTCGATATCGACGGTGCGGTCATCAAGATCAACGACCTTGTGCAGCGGCAGTATCTCGGCAGCACGGCGAAGTTCCCGCGCTGGGCAGTGGCGTATAAGTACCCGCCGGAGAAGAAGGAGAGCTGCGTGCGCGACATTGTTGTGCAGGTCGGCCGCACGGGCGTGCTCACGCCGAAGGCGGTCATCGAGCCGGTGCGTCTGGCCGGCACGACCGTCACGAACGCCACGCTGCACAATCAGGACTTCATCGATAACCTCGACCTGCGCATCGGCGACACGGTGCTCGTGCAGAAGGCGGGGGAGATCATCCCTGAGATCCTTTCCGTTGTGCGTGACAAGCGGCCGGAGGGCACGGTGCCGTTTCATATGCCGGATACCTGCCCGGAGTGCGGCGCGCCCGTTGTGCGCGACCCGGACGGGGCCGCCCTGCGCTGCACGGGCGCGGAGTGCCCGGCGCAGCGGCTGCGCAACATTGCGCACTTTGCCTCGCGCGAGGCGATGGATATTGACGGCCTCGGCATCTCGCTGTGCCAGTCGCTGATCGAGGCGGGACTCGTGCACTCCCCGGCGGAGCTGTATGCGCTCGAGCCGCAGTCGGTCGCAGCACTGGACCACATGGGAAAAAAGTCGGCTGAGAACCTCATGGCCGCCATTGAAAAGAGTAAGGACGCCGGCATGGCGCGCCTGCTGTGCGCGTTCGGCATCCGGCAGGTGGGGCAGAAGGCGGCGAAAGTGCTGGCCATGCACTTCGGCACGCTGGACAAGCTCATGGCCGCGACGGAAGATGAACTCATGGCCATACCGGACGTCGGCCCGACGACGGCCGCGTACCTGCGCGCGTGGTTTGACAACACGCAGTCGCAGCACCAGATCCGGCTGCTTCGTGACGCGGGCGTCAGCTTCGATTCCAAGGAGCAGGTCGTGGACCGCCGCTTTGCCGGCAAGACGTTCGTGCTCACCGGCGCACTCGAGCATTTCAGCCGCGACGAGGCCAGCGCCATCATTGAGCGCTTCGGCGGCAAGACGAGTTCTTCCGTGTCGAAAAAAACGTCCTATCTGCTCGCCGGGGAAAACACCGGCTCCAAGTATCAGAAGGCGCTCACACTCGGCACGCCCATCATTACGGAAGCAGAATTTCTGGATATGATCCAGGAGTAACGAAAGAAACGGAGTGGAAATCATGCGAGATTACGCAAAAGAATTTGAAAACCGCGTCGCCTTTATCCGCGACCTGCTCAAGAGCAGCGGCGCCAATGGCGTCATCTATGGCAACAGCGGCGGCAAGGACAGCGCGCTCGTTGGCATCCTCTGCAAGGCCGCGTGCGACAACACGGTCGGAATCATGATGCCGTGCGCCTCTAAGCGCAACTTCGGCGAGGACATGACCGACGGTCTGGCTGTGGCCGAGCAGTTCAATATCGAAACGCGCACGGTCGACCTCACGGCGGAAAAGGAGCTCGTCATGCAGACTGTCTCCGCCGTCACGACGCTCAATCAGATGGCGACGTCGAACATTGCCCCGCGCCTGCGCATGCTCACGCTCTACACCATCGGTGCGGCCGAGGGCCGTCTTGTCGCCGGCACCGGCAACCGCAGCGAGGCGTACATGGGCTATTTCACGAAGTGGGGCGACGGCGCGTATGACTTCAACCCCATCGCCGACCTGACTGTTACGGAGATCTACGAGTTTCTGACCTGGCTGCACGCGCCGGAGAACATCATCCGCAAGGCGCCGTCTGCCGGCCTCTTTGAGGGCCAGACGGATGAGCAGGAGATGGGCGTGACCTACGCCGCCATCGACAAGTACATTCTCACCGGCGAAGCCAACGAGCACGACAAGGCCATCATCGACCGCTATCATAGCCGCAGCGAGCACAAGCGCCGCCCGGCTGCGACCTATCACGCCGAATGACGCAGTATTTCGATACCCACGCGCACTACGACAGCGGAAAGTTCAACGCCGACCGCAGCGATGTGCTGCGCGCTGTGCACGAGAGCGGCGTCGCGCTCATCGTGGACCCTGGCGATTGTGCCGCGACGTCCGCGCGCGCCGTCGCCATCGCGCAGGCGTATGATTTTGTTTATGCTGCCGTCGGCTGGCACCCGGAGGAGGCCGCCGGTTGGACGGATGGCAGTCTGGCGCAAATCCGCGCGCTGGCATCGCAGCCGAAAGTCTGCGCCATCGGCGAGATCGGTCTGGACTATTACTGGGACACCTCCACGAAGGCAACGCAGGAGACCATGCTGCGCGCGCAGCTGGAGCTTGCGCTGGAGCTGGATCTTCCGGTCATTATCCACGACCGGGAGGCGCACGGCGACAGTCTGCGCATTGTGTGCGACTATCCGGCCCTGCGCGGTGTGTTTCACTGCTTTTCCGGCAGCGTGGAGATGGCGCGCGAGCTGCTGCGCCGCGGCTGGTATCTCGGCTTTGACGGCCCGATCACATATAAGAACGCCGTCAAGGCGCTGGATGTGATCGCTGCCTGCCCGGCCGACCGAATGCTGCTCGAAACGGATTCACCCTATCTGGCCCCGGTGCCAAACCGCGGCAAGCGCAACGACTCGCGCAACCTGCCGTTCATCGCCGCGCGCATCGCGGAGATCAAGGGCATGACTACAGAACAAGTCGCGGAGGTGACACTGCAAAATGGGAAACTACTCTTTGGCATTTGAGCGCTGGCTGCTGCGCGGCGCGCCGAACGCGCGCGACCTCGGCGGACTGCCCACCATGGACGGCCGCACGGTCCGTCCGGGGCTGCTGCTGCGCAGCGGCGAGCTCGCCGGCATCACGGAGCGGGACGCGCAGACGCTCGCAGATTATCCGCTGCGCACGGTCGTGGATTTTCGCACCGACCTTGAGCGTGAGCAGAAGCCGGATCGCGTCCTGCCGGACGTGCAGTATGTCCACTGTCCGATCGTGCAGCAGGCGGCTGCCGGCCTGACGCGCGAGGAGCATGCCGACCCCTATGCCGCCGTCGTCGCGCACGCGAAAGCAATGGCCGGGCGGGAGCGGGCATTCATGTGTGAGCTGTACCGCAGCCTCGTCACGCAGGAATTCTCCATTACGCACTACCGGCGGTTTTTTGCGCTCCTGCTCGCGCAGACGGACGGCGCACTGCTCTATCACTGCACGGCGGGGAAGGACCGCGTCGGCGTCGGCACGATGCTGCTGCTCACGGTGCTGGGCGTGGACTGGCCGGTCATCGTGGAAAATTATCTGATCACGAATGAACGCATGGCCGCCTCGACCGACTGCCTGCTGACGGCGGTCGCGGACTATGACCTGAGCGAGGCGGAGCGGGAGGTCATCCGCACGTTTGACCGCGCGGACGCGGCGTTCCTGACGGCGGCGCGCGATGCGATCGCAGAGCGGTATGGCAGCGTGGACGCTTTCCTGTCGCAGGCGCTCGGTGTCGGCGCGCCCGAGCGGGAGACGCTGCGTGCGCGTTACCTGACGACCGCGTAAAAAGACGGCGTGCCGCCCAATTTTGGGTGGCACGCCATTTGCTATTTGCATTGCTTACAGCGCCTGATCCGGCATCCGGTCGGACAGGTAAATCAAAATGGGATCTTCCTGCGCGTGGACATACGGTACTTTCGGCGCGTGGAAGAGATTCGTCTCCGGCAGCACCGTGCTGAGTACGACGTGGAACGTGGTTCCGCCCCATTCGTTGCTCTCGAGCAGAATGGTGCCGTTGTGTTTTTCCGCAATGCCGAGCGCGACCGTCAGGCCGAAGCTGTTGCTGCTCAGGTCGGAAAAATCCACGCCGGTCACACGCAGCGGGATGAAGATCGTCCCGAGCTTCGACGGCGGGATGCGCACACCGTCGTCGCAGATGGTGATGTCGGCGTGCTCGCCCTCCTGCGTAACGGTAAAACGGATGCGGTCGCCGTGCTTGCAGCGCTCCGTGCAGTTGGCGAGAATGTTGAGCAGCATCCGCTGGATGAGCGCCGTGTCGAGCGCGCAGTTGATCGGTTCGTCCGGGATGCTGACCTCAAGCACGATGCCGTTGGCGTCTGTGATCGGCTGGATGTTGTCCAGCAGTGCCCGGCACTCTTTGCCCAGGTCACACAGCTGCGGGATGAACGCGAGTGTGCCGTCGCTCAGGCCGGAGGCAGTGGAGGCGTTGAGGGTAAAGCGCAGCAGCCGGTAGTAAAACTGCGTCAGTTCGGCGGCGTTGCGCCGGAAGCGCACGTCGCTGAGCTGCATGGCGTAGTCCGAGAAATACGTCGTGAGCGCGCGAAAGGCGTTGAGCGATGCCAGAAACGGCGCGAACTGTGCGCCAGCCCGCAGGACGTTTTCATCTTGCGGCACGAGCGAAAACAGCCGGAACGCACCAAATGATGTTACGGAAATGATGACGTGCCGTTTTTCGATCGTCGCGGACGTTACGAATTCCGTGGCCTCGGCTTGCGTGATGTGCGCCGGCAGCAGCTCGGAGAGCTTGTGATTTGTGCGGTCGCCGCGGAAAAGCTCCTGTGCCGCCGGGTTCATAAACGCAACGAATTGCTCCTGTGCGCCGAGCACGGCAGTGTTGCTCATCGAGAACAGTGTGTTGAGCGAGTCGATGATCAAAGTATTGCTCATTTTCCAATCCCCCCTAAGATGTATTAAAAAACAGTATAGCAGAACTCGTCAATAGATACAAGTTTTAACACAAAGAAAAGGGGAAATTTGTTGCAAATATCCAGAGCTTCTTGTGGCGTTGGCAAGAATGTGGTTGCGCTTTCGGCGGAATTGTTATAGAATGTAGCCGTAAGAAATTGCGCTGCGTGCTGTGCGCAGCAGATATAACAGGAGGAATAGAGCATGATTAAAATTGGTATCAATGGCTTTGGCCGCATCGGCCGACTGGTGTTCCGTGCCGCAATCTGCGCTGACGATATCGAGGTCGTCGCCGTCAACGCACCGGATAAAACGCCGGAGCAGCTGGCGTATACCGTGAAGTACGATTCCGTGCACGGCCGCTTCAACGGCACCGTCGATTACGAAGACGGCGAGAACCCGGCCCTGATCGTCAACGGCAAGCGTGTCGCGCTGCTCAACAACCGCGACGCAAAGCTCCTGCCCTGGGGCGAGCTGGGTGTCGAGTATGTGCTCGAGTGCACCGGCGCGTTCCTGACCAAGGAAAAGGCGCAGGATCATCTGGACGCCGGCGCGCAGGTCGTTGTGCTCTCCGGCCCGTCCAAGGACGACACGCCGATGTTCGTCTGCGGTGTCAACCTCGACGCCTACACTCCGGACATCAAGATCGTGTCCAACGCTTCCTGCACCACGAACTGCTTGGCTCCGCTGGCCAAGATCATCAACGACAACTTCGGCATCGTCGAGGGCCTCATGACCACCGTCCACGCCGACACGGCTACCCAGCAGGTCGTCGACGGCTTCTCCAAGAAGAACTGGCGCCTGTCCCGCGGTGTGCACGGCAACATCATTCCGACCAGCACCGGCGCCGCCAAGGCTGTCGGCAAGGTCATCCCGGCCCTGCAGGGCAAGCTGACCGGTACTTCCATGCGCATCCCGAGCGCGGACGTGTCCATTGTCGACCTGACCTGCCGTCTCGAGAAGGCTGCGACGTATGATGAGATCTGCGCTGCCGTCAAGGCCGCTGCGGAAGGCCCGATGGCCGGTGTCGTCGAGTATGTCGACGACGAGGTCGTCTCCTCCGACTTTATCACCGACCCGCACACCAGCATCTTTGATGCCAAGGCCGGCCTCGCGCTCAACGATCATTTCGTCAAGCTCATGGCGTGGTATGACAACGAGTGGGGCTTCTCGAACAAGATGCTCGACCTGACGCGCCACATCGACTCCGTCCGCAAGGCCTGATCGGAAAAACAAACCACAAATCAGGGGAATGCAGTGCATTCCCTTGATTTTTTCTGTCCGGTAGTGTAAAGTATACCGGCACGTGAAATTTTTGCGGGGAGGGAGTGCGCTTTGCAGGAAAGCAGCAAGCAGAACTATCTCCACGGCGCGGCCATTATGGCGGCCGGCGTTGTGGTCATCAAGATCCTCGGCGCGATCTATAAGATCCCGCTCGGCAATATCCTCGGCGACGAGGGGTATGGATATTTTTCCGTTGCCTACAATATTTATAATGTCTTTCTCACCATGGCCACGGCGGGCATGCCGGTCGCGCTCTCGCGCATGATCAGCGAGGCGGACACGCTCGGCCGGCCAATGCAGGCGCGCAAGATCTTCCGTGTTGCGTGGCTGACGTTTGCCACCATCGGCCTGATCCTCGGGCTGGTCATGTTCCTGTTCCCGACGGAGCTGGCCGGCATGCTCAACAACGTCCGCGCAGCGCAGAGCATCTGGGCGCTGTCCCCGGCGCTCGTGCTCGTGTATCTGACGAGCACATACCGCGGCTATGCGCAGGGCATGAGCAACATGAAGCCGACCACTGTCTCGCAGATCCTGGAGGTCGTGGGCAAGGTCACCGTCGGCCTTGTGCTTGCGTGGAGTTTTACGCGCGCGGGAAAGAGCCTGCCGGTCGCATCGGCGGGCGCCATCTTCGGCGTCACGGCGGGCGGCGCGTTTGCGCTCCTTTATATCGCCGTCTATAAGCACCGGCATTACCCGGACAAACCGGTCGCGGACCCGGACGTGCCGGATTCTGCCGGACGCATTCTCGGCACGCTGCTGCGCATCAGTATTCCGATCGCGCTCGGCTCCAGTGTCCTGAGCATTATCAACCTTATTGACACGAAGCTTATCATGTACCGGCTGCAGACCGCGCTTGGCTATTCCGAGACATATGCAAACGTGCTCTACGGCGTCTACGGCAAGGTGCAGACGCTGTATAATCTCCCGGCTGCCTTCGTAACGCCGATGACGATCAGCATCGTCCCGGCCATTGCGGCCATGGTCGTGCAGAAAAAGTATGATCAGGGGCACACCGTCGCGGAGTCCGCGCTGCGCATTTCGGCGGCGGTCGCCATGCCGATGGGCATCGGTCTTGCGGTGCTGTCGGACCCGATCGTGAACGTGCTCTATCCGCGCAGCAATGCAGCCGGCCCCACGCTGCTGTTTTTGCTTGGCATCGCGTCTGTGTTCGTGTGCATTTCGCTCATCACCACAGCGGTCCTGCAGGCGACCGGGCATGAACTCTGCCCCGTCTGGTCGATGCTGGCCGGCGGCGTGGCCAAGGTCGCGGTCAACTGGTTTTTGATCGCGGTGCCTGAGCTCAACATCGTCGGGGCGCCGGTCGGCACGCTCGCATGCTATGTGGTCATCTGCATCGTGAACTATATCTTCCTGTGCCGGACACTGCACGAACGGCTGCACATCGGCCGCTGCCTTGCACGTCCGCTGCTGAGCACGCTGATCATGGCAGTCGTCGCATGGGGCGTGTATACGGGCCTGTCTGCCGTCATGGGCGGCGACCTGAGCTGGAAGCGCACGGCGCTGGCCATGCTCGTATCGATGGCCTGCGCGGTCGTGACATATCTGATCGCGGTCGTGAAAACGCGCGCGATCACGCTTGCCGACCTGCAGCTTATCCCGAAGGGTGAAAAGCTCGCAAAAGTTTTGCATATCAGATGACATAACACCGAAAAATCCTGAATTTTCAATGGTTTTTTGAAAAAAGGGTTGCAGAAGGAGCGAAATTGTGTTAGATTTTCTCTGCAAAGAAAGCTATGACCTGCGCGACTTTGTGGCGCTCATCACGTTCCTGCGCTCGCCGGGCGGCTGTCCGTGGGATCAGGTGCAGACACATGAGAGCATCCGCCGAAACTTCCTGGAGGAGACGTATGAGGCCTGTGAGGCCATCGACGCCGGTGATACGGCGCACCTGAAGGAAGAGTTGGGCGATGTGCTCATGCAGGTGCTGTTCCACACGGATATTGAGCGCGAGGCCGGGCATTTCGATATTGACGATGTTGCGGACGCGGCCTGCAGGAAGCTCGTTTACCGCCACCCGCACGTGTTCCGGCGCAATGATCTGGATGCACCGGACTGGGACACGATCAAGCAGCGCGAGCGCGCGCAGACGACCACCGCCGAGGCGATGGACTGCGTGGCCCGCAGTCTGCCGGCGCTCTGGCGCTGTGAAAAAATCCAGGCCAAAGCGGCCAAGACCGGCTTTGAGTGGCCGGATATGGCCGCGGCGCTCGACAAGGTCGCCGAAGAGACACAGGAGCTGCGGGAGGCTGCGGTCTCCGGCGACGCGGAGGCTGTGGCCGAGGAACTGGGGGACCTGCTGTTTGCTGTCGTAAAGGTTGCGCGCTTTGCGGGCGTTGACCCCGAGCAGGCGGCCCATGCCGCGTGCGAAAAATTCATCCGCCGCTTTGCCGCCATGGAGGCCGCAGCGGCGGACAGCGGTGTGCCGCTCAAGCAGCGCACGCTCGCGCAGATGCAGCCGCTCTGGCAGCAGGCCAAGCAGACTGTCAGCGCGGACAATGAAGGAAAGAAATCTGCACGGCAGTGAGAGACCTGTGTGGAATTCTATATCGTGGCATATGCCAACACAAACATGAAGTAGGAGGATTACCATCATGAATAAGGCAGAACTGATTGCAACAGTTGCCGAAAAGACCGGCCTGTCCAAGAAGGACAGCGAGAAGGCCGTCAATGCGACGTTTGACACCATCACCGCCAACCTCGAGGTCGGCGAAAAGGTGCAGCTCGTCGGCTTCGGCGTGTTTGACATCAAGGAGCGCGGCTCCCGTATCGGCCGCAACCCCAAGACCAAGGAAGAGATCGAGATCCCGGCGACGCGCGTGCCCGTCTTCAAGGCCGGCAAGGTACTCAAGGACGCTGTTTCCAAATAAGAACGCACAAACGCTCCGGGCCTGACCCGGAGCGTTTTTTACAGGAGGATGCCTATGCGCCTGGATAAATATCTGAAAGTTTCGCGGCTCATCAAGCGCCGTACCGTAGCAAATGATGCCTGCGATGGTCAGCGCATCATGGTCAACGGCCGCACAGCCAAGGCGTCATATGACGTCAAGGTCGGCGATGTGATCGAGATTGCCTTCGGCCAACGCACCGTGAAGGTGGAGGTGCTCGCCGTGACAGAAAATGCAAAAAAAGACGACGCTGCGGCCATGTACCGCGAGCTCGCCGAATAAAGCGCACAAAAAACCGCCGCTCCGGATGTCCGGAGTGGCGGTTTTGCTGTTTGCCAGATTCAGATCATGTATTTCGTGATCTCACTGCCGGTCGTTGCAGGATCCATGCTCAGAGACAGAGTGAACTGAATGTGCTCCCGCTCGGAGAAATCATTCAGCCAAGCCAGAAACTCCGCAATCTGCTGCTCAGAGACCTCGGTGAGCATTTTCGTGAAGTTGTCAACGAACACATGGGTGATATCGTAGTTGCCGGCATGCAGACCGCTGAGGAAACCCTTGAAGAAATCGTAAGAGCCCAGCGCGTATGCATAGTCGCAGGCGTAGATCAGGCGAGCCTGATAGGGAATGTCATACGTAAGTTTTTTATCCTTTTCAATGCACACGACAGAACCGGATTCCTCACGGACGGCCGTGGCGACCATTTCCACCAAACGCTTCGTTTTGCCGGAACCTTTGAGACCCATGATCAGTTGGACCATATGTCAATCACACTCCTTTTGAAAGTCAGGGCGATACCCTATACCTAGATTAGCACGTTTTCGCGCCGACTGCAACGATAACTTTTCTCAGTTTGCCTCCGGTTTGCCAAGCAGAGAGAACATATTCTTCTTGTAAGCCTCAACGCCGGGCTGATCGAACGGATTGACGCCGGACATATAGCCCGAAATGGCACAAGCCAGCTCGAAGAAACACACGAGCCAGGCAAACCCGGCCTCGTCGCGCTGCGGCACGCGCACCTCCAGGTTCGGCACGCCGCCTGCGATGTGTGCGGCCTTCACGGCCTCCTGCGCCATGCGGCTGATGTCGCTGAGCTTGCGCCCGGCGAGATAGTTGAGCCGGTCGGGGTCGCCCATGGCAAACGGGACGGTGAACTCATTTTGCGGCTGCTCGAACGAGACAACGGTCTCCATGAGCGTGCGCGGGCCGTCCTGAATATACTGACCCATGGAGTGCAGGTCGGCGTTGTATTCAACGGAGGCGGGGAAGATGCCGATGCCGTTTTTGCCCTCGCTTTCGCCGTAGAGCTGCTTCCACCATTCGGACATGAAGCGGAACGACGGTTCGTAGCAGGCGAGGATCTCGGTCGTCTTGCCGAGCTGATACAGGTGCTGGCGCGCGGCGGCATACTGCCAGGCGGGGTTTTCGGGCGACTGCGCGCTCATGGCGGCAAAGGCCTCGATGGCCTCGCCGATCACGGTCTGCACGTCGATGCCGGCGGCGGCCATCGGCAGCAGGCCGACGGCAGACAGCACGCTGTAGCGCCCGCCGACGTCGTCCGGGATGACGAACGTCTCCCAGCCCTCTTCATCGGCCATGTGCTTGAGCACGCCGCGGTGGGCGTCCGTCGTGGCGAAGATGTGTTTTTTGGCTTTTTCCGGGCCGTACTTTGCCTCCAGCAGGCCGCGGAACATCCGGAATGCGAGTGCAGGCTCGAGCGTGGTGCCGGACTTGGAGACGACGTTCAGGTCAAAGTCCAGATCGCCCAGTTCCTCGAGCAGATGCATCAGCGCGTCCGGGGACAGGGAGTTGCCGGCAAAGAGGAGTTTCGGATCGCCGGGCTGCGGCCGCGGCCGCAGCAGCTCCACGGCACCCTTTGCGCCGAGATACGACCCGCCGATGCCAACGACGACCAGCGCCTGTGAGCGGCCGCGGATACGGGATGCGGCGGCCAGGATCTGCTTGAGTTCGCCGTTTTGCATGTGCCCCGGCAGATCGAGCCATCCGGTGAAATCCTTACCGGCACCCGTGTGCTCGAGCAGCGTGCGGTGCGCCTGTGCAGCGGCCGCGTAGTCCGGTCCTGCGGGGTCAAAAAATCCGGCCGCGCCGGAGAGATCCACTTTGATCATTGCGATACCTTCTCTCTTAAAGGATATCACCAGTATACACGATAATCCGGATTTCGCAACCGAAAATCTGCTGTCTCACAGTGCGCGCAGCAGCTGCAGCCAGAGATGCGTCGTTGAGATGCGCGCAGCGCCGCCCGGAACGATCAGTGGCAGGATCAACGTGTCGCCGCTGCTGCCGGTGATGGTCACGGTGCCGACCTGTGCGCCCGGCTCAAGCGGGGCGCACAGGTCTTCGTCAAGCGCGATGTCCGTCTGCGGCGCGGCCGTGCCCTTGCGCACGACGATGGCGTCTGCACCGGAGAGCACCGGCTGCACGCTGTCCGTTTCTGCAAAGCGTACGCGCACGGGCGGAATGACCGTGTTGGACGCGATGGAATAGAGCGAATAGTTGGCAAAGGCAAAGTTGAGCAGCGTCGCTGCATCGGCAAAGCGTGCCTTGGAGCTCCCGGCGTGCAGCACCACGGCGATGTATTCCACGCCGTCACGCTCGGCGCTGGCCGACAGGCAGTGCATGGCCTGCTGCGTGTAGCCGGTTTTCAGGCCGGTCGCGCCGGGATAGGCGTGGATGAGCTTGTTGGTGTTGGCGAGACTGAAACGGCCGCCGCGCACGGTGTCCATCCAGATGGTGGTATACTCGCGGATGCGCGGATGGGCCAGCAGTGCGCGGGACATGCACGCAATGTCGCGCGCCGTCGTGTAGTGGCCTGGGTCGTCGGTCAGACCCGTGCAGTTGAGAAACTGCGTATTGTCCATGCCCAGCTCTTTTGCGCGGTCGTTCATGCGCTTGGTGAACGCCTCCTCGGAACCGGAGATGTGCTCGGCCATGGCGACGGCGCAGTCGTTGGCGGAGTTGACGGCAATGCACTTGAGCATCTCGTCCACGCTCATCTGTTCGCCCTCCTTGAGCCAGATCTGGCTGCCGCCCATAGAGCTGGCGTGGGCGCTGGCGGTCACGATGTCGCTCGTGGCGAGCTGGCCGCTGTCGAGCTGCTCCATGATGAGCAGCAGCGTCATGATCTTCGTCACGCTGGCTGGGGACATGTGCTCGTCGGCGTTTTTCTCGTATAACACCGTACCGGTCGAGCGCTCCATCAGGATCGCCGACGGCGCGGATATCTTCAGCTCTTCGTCCGTTGGCTGCTCGAGCGCCATTGCGGGTGTGAGCAGCAGCAGCGCTGCCAGCAGCAGACAGGTCCATCGTTTCATATGCTCAGCCCTTTCCGTTGATTTCTCCTTATCACCCTATGCCGAGGGCGCGTGGAAAAGCAGTCCGGGTCCCCACAATTTGCACAGGCTTTTGCACACCGAACCGCTCAGAGCGTGTCAAGATACGGCACATCGTGTCGCAAATGTACGAAAAGCCCGGTATTACCGGCTTGACGGTGCGGGCACATGATAGTAAAATAAATCAGACCGATTACAGACACAGGCAGGCGCTGTCGGGCGCGATGGGGGAGACGGTTTATGAAGCGATTTGATCCGAAAAACAAATACCTCGGCTGGGGCATCACGGCATTCGGCGTGATCGCGTGCTGCATTCTGTTTTACATGCTGCTGCAGCACGGCAAATCGATCGGCGATGCGATCAGCTCGCTGCTCGGCATCCTCAGCCCGATCATCTGGGGCCTGGTGATTGCCTATCTGCTCTGGCCGCTGACCAAGGTGTTCCAGCGCAAGCTCTTTGAGCCGCTGCTCAAAAAGATCTGGCCGAAAAAACCGGTGCGCACCTCGCTTGCGCGCGGCCTGTCCGTCGCGCTCTCGATTCTGGTCGCGCTGCTCATCATCGCCGCCCTCATCTGGCTCATCATCCCGCAGATCTATACGAGCGTGGAGAGCATCGTGCTCAACTCGCAGGATTACTATGACACGATCACCGGGTGGATCAACAAGTTCTTTGAGAACAATCCCGAGGTGGAGGAAGTGCTCCTCTCCGCAACCGGAAACGTGTCGGACAGCCTGCTCGACTGGGCGAAGACTGCGCTGCTGCCGTCCATGGGCAAGGTGGTCACGAGCGTGACGACCGGCATTTACGCCGTCCTGCGCGCGATCCTCAATGTGCTCATCGGCTTCGTCGTCGCCTGCTATGTGCTGTCGAATATGGAGCTGTTTCTCGCTAAGTCGAAGAAAGTGCTCTACAGCATGTTTTCCGTCAAGGCCTCCAAGCGCATCCTCAAGGCTATCCGGTTCACGGACACGGCGTTCATGGGCTTTATCAGCGGCAAGGTCATTGACTCCGCCATCATCGGCGTCATCTGCTATATCTGCTGTGCGATCATGCGCATGCCGTATGTCGTGCTCGTGAGCGTGATCGTCGCCGTGACGAACATCATCCCCGTGTTCGGCCCGTTTATCGGCGCGGTGCCGACGGCGCTGATCATTCTGCTTGTCTCGCCGATGAAGTGCCTGATCTACGTCATCTTCATCATTGTCCTGCAGCAGATCGACGGCAATATCATCGGGCCGAAGATCCTCGGCAGCTCCACCGGCATCAACGGTTTCTGGATCATGTTCGCCATCCTGCTCGGCGGCGGCCTGTTCGGCTTTATCGGCATGCTGCTGGGTGTGCCGGTGTTCGTTGTGATCTATGCCGGCCTGGAGAAGCTGGTCAATGACGGGCTGAAAAAACGCGGCCTCCAGACGGAGACCGCAGAATATATGGATCTGGATTACATCGACGATGCCACGATGCGGCCGGTGCGCCTCCCGAAGGAAGCGCCGCCCGAATCGCTTAAGGATACGCAGGATGGTTCAGTGAAGTGACGGGAAGAGGGATTGCTTTGCATCCCGCAGCGCATCACACAGCGCGTCAATGTCTTCCCGCGTGGTGTAGCGCGAAAAGCTGATGCGCAGCGCGCCGTCGATCACGTTCGCCGGCAGCCCGATCGCCTCGAGTACATGGCTCCGCCCGCCCTTTTTGCAGGCGGAGCTTTTTGATGTGTAAATGCCGCGCGCCTCTAGGAAGTTCATCAGCACCTCGCTCCGGTAGCCGGGCAGGGAAATGCTGAGGATATGCGGCGAGCCGCCGCCGATGACGACGAGACCGTCCACTTCAGCTGTCAGCCGGTCGATGGCGTGGGCGCGCAGCTCGGTCATGGTTTTTGTGGTCTCCGCCATTTTCGCGCTGCCGATCTCAGCCGCCGTGCCAAAGGCGACGATCTGCGGCGTTGGCTCCGTGCCGGCGCGCATGCCGCGCTCCTGCCCGCCGCCGAGGATATAGGACGGCAGCTTCAGCCCGCTGCGGATGTAGAGCGCGCCGATGCCTTTCGGTGCGTGGATCTTGTGGCCGCTGATGGTGATCATGTCCGCGCCGAGCGTTTTGGCTGAGAACGGCACTTTCAAAAAGCCCTGCACCGCGTCCGTGTGCAGCAGGGCAATGCTGTTTTCCGCTTTCAGCATCCGGGCGACGGCGGCAATATCATTGACCGCGCCGGTCTCATTGTTGACCATCATGAGTGAAACGAGAATCGTGTCCGGCCGCAGCGCCGCACGCACCGCCTCGAGCGGGATGGCGCCGGTGCTGTCCGGCTGCAGGCGCGTGATCTCGTAGCCCTCTTTTTCCAGAAAGTCCAGCGACTTGCGCACCGCGTCGTGCTCCACGGCGGAGCTGATAATGTGTTTTCCGCGGCGGCGCATGTATCGTGCACCGGAGATGAGCGCCCAGTTGTCGCCCTCGGAGCCGCAGGACGTGAAATACACCTCGTCCGGCTGGCAGCCGAGCGCCTTCGCGATCTGGCCGCGTGCCTTGTCCACGGCGGCCTTGGCCTCGCGGCCGAGCTTGTAGGTCGTGCTCGGGTTGCCGAAGCACTCCGTCATCATATGTACCGCCGCCTCCGCCGCCTCCGGGCAGACACGGGTCGTTGCGGCATTGTCCAGATAAACCATGATTACTTACCTCGATTTGGAGATGTTTTTATGCACTACATTATAACCGCCCTTGGCTGCAAGGTCAACCAGTATGAAGCGCAGGCAATCGAAACGCTCCTGCATGCGCATGGCTTCACGCCCGCGGCGAACGGCGAGCCGGTCGATCTGATCGTCGTCAATACCTGTGCCGTCACGGCAGAGGGCGGACGCAAGTCACGCCAGATGATCCGCAAGCTGCGCGAGGAACACCCGCAGGCGCTGTGCGCCGTGTGCGGCTGCTGGTCGCAGCTCAGCCCTGAGGACGCGGCGTCCATTGGTGCCGATGTGGTGCACGGCAGTGGCAGCAAGCAGGCGTTCGTGGATGACATTCTGCGCGCACTCCGCGAGCACACGCCCATCACGTGCGTGGATAATCCGTTCCAGCGCTTTGACTTTGAACCGCTGCCGGCAGGTGCTGCCTACGGGCGCACACGCGCGATGCTGAAAATTCAGGATGGCTGCAATAATTTCTGCACCTACTGCGTCATCCCGTATACGCGCGGCCGCATCCGCAGCCTGCCGCTGGATGAAATGGCGCATCAGGCGGCGCATCTGGCCGCCGAGGGCTACCGGGAGCTGGTGCTGACCGGCATCGAGATCGCGTCCTACGGCCGGGATCTGCCGGGCGAGCTGACACTGGCCGACGCCGTAGAGACGGTCGCGGCCGCTGCGCCGCAGATGCGCCTGCGCCTCGGCTCTCTGGAGCCGACGGTCATCACGGAGGACTTCTGCCGCCGTGCCGCCGCGACCGGGCGGGTCTGTCGGCATTTTCATCTCTCGCTGCAAAGCGGGTGCGACCGCACGCTTGCGCGCATGAACCGCAAGTATAACACCACAGAGTTTCTCGCCTGTGTCGAGCGGCTGCGGCGGTATTTCCCAGGCTGTGCGCTCACGGCGGACATGATCACGGGCTTCCCCGGTGAGACAGAGGCGGATCAGGCGGCCGCGGTGGAATTCTTGGAGCAGGTCGGCTTCGCGGCCGTGCATGTGTTTCCGTATTCCCGCCGCCCCGGCACAAAAGCGGACGCCATGCCGGAACAGCTCAGCCACGCGATGAAGTCGGCGCGCGCGCACGAGGCACAGCGCGTGGCCGATGCCTGCAAGCAGCGCTATCTGGCACAGCAGGTCGGCCGGATTTTGCCCGTTTTGTTCGAGACGGAGCACGACGGAAACTGGGTCGGGCACTCGGATAACTATTGTCTGGTGCGCGTCGCTGGGGACGATCTGCGCGGACTTGTGAAAAATGTCAAAATCTCTGCCGTTTCCGGGCAAATGCTTGTGGGGGATTTGGTTTGACGTGCTTCGTGGAACGTGTTAGACTTTTCTCAATCCATGCAGAATGTGCTGTATGTGACGAATTTTGATCCTTGGAGGCGATTTCTGTGACCCGAAGTGAAACGTTCAATTTTTCTGCCGGACCGTCGGTCCTGCCGGAGGAAGTGCTTCAGCAGGCGCAGGCAGAACTGCTCAATTATCATGGCACGGGTATGTCCGTGATGGAGATGAGTCACCGAAGTCAGGCCTTTTCGGATATTTTTCAGGACGTGAAGGCGCGGTTCCGCGCCGCTCTGTCCGTGCCGGACACACATGAGATCCTGTTTTTGCAGGGCGGCGGCACGGCGCAGTTTTCCATGATCCCGCTTAATCTGATGGGCGAGCAGGGGACGGCGGACTATGCCGTGACGGGGCATTTTTCCGGCAATGCAGCCAAAGAAGCCGAAAAGTACGGCAGGGTGCACATCGCGGCGGACACCTCCACCTGCGGGCATACCCGCATCCCGCAGCAGAGTGAGCTGCAGCTCGATGCGCACGCGTCCTATTTTTATTACTGTGCCAACAACACGATCTACGGCACTGAATGGCAGTACGTGCCGGAGACCAGCCGTGTGCCGCTCGCGTGCGACATGTCGTCGGACATTCTCTCGCGCCCGGTCGACGTGTCAAAATATGGCGTGATCTTTGCCGGCGCGCAGAAGAACATGGCCCCTGCGGGCCTGACGGTCGCGATTGTTGACCGCAGCCTTGCCGGGCATGAACTGCCCATCACGCCGGTCATGTACAGCTATCAGCGCATGATCGATAAGGACTCTATGTACAACACCCCGCCATGCTGGTGCATCTACATCCTCGGCCTCGTGCTCGCGTGGCTTGAGCAGCAGGGCGGCGTGGCAGGTATGCAGGAACTCAAGCATGCGCGCGCCGCAAAGGTGTATGATTTTCTGGATAACAGCGCGCTGTTTCATGCATGCGCGCAGCCGGGCTCCCGCTCGGACATGAACGTCACGTTCCGCACCGGGGACGATGCGCTCGATAAGGAATTTATCAGCGGCGCGGCGGCGCGCGGCCTGCTGAATCTCAAGGGTCACCGCATAGCCGGCGGCATGCGCGCCTCGCTCTACAACGCCATGCCGATGGCTGGCGTGGATGCACTTGTGGATTATCTGAAACAGTTTGAGGTAGAACATCATGTATAAAATCAAGACCATGAACCATATATCCCCCTGCGGCCTGCAGAAGCTCGAGGAGCGCGGCTGCGTCGTCGGGGAGAATATACAAGATCCCGACGGCCTGATCCTGCGCTCGGCTGACCTGCACAGTTATGCCTTTGAGCCGAGCCTGATCGCCATTGCGCGCTCCGGTGCCGGCACGAACAACATCCCACTTGAGGACTGCTGCCACCGCGGCATCGTCGTGTTCAACTCGCCCGGCGCAAACGCCGAGGCGGTCAAGGAACAGATCCTCTGCTCGCTCGTGCTCTCATCGCGCGATGTGCTCGGCAGCATCGACTGGGTCAAGCGCCTCAACGGCAGGGGCAAAGACATTCCTGCCCTTGTCGAGAAGGGCAAGTCCCAGTTCGCCGGTCCGGAGCTCATGGGCAAGACGCTGGGTGTCATCGGCCTCGGCGCCATCGGTGCGCTCATCGCCAATGCTGCCGTGAACCTCGGCATGAATGTCTGCGGCTACGACCCGTACCTGTCCGTGGACGCGGCATGGCGTCTCTCTCGCGATGTCAAGCACGAGGTGGACCTTGACGGCATCTATGCCAAGGCGGACTATATCAGCATCAACGTGCCGTATACGGATCAGACGTTCCACATGCTCGATGCCAAGGCGTTTTCCAAGATGAAGGATGGCGTGCGCATCATCAACGAGTCGCGCGCCGAGATCGTGGATGACGACGCCATGCTTGCCGCCATTGCCTCCGGCCGTGTCGGCAAGTATGTCACGGACTTTCCCAATGAGAAGGTCGTCGGCGTGGAGAATATCATTGCGCTGCCGCATCTGGGCGCCTGCACACCCGAGAGCGAGGAGAAGTCCGCCGTTATGGCTGCGCGCGAGCTCTATGATTATCTCGCCAACGGCAACATCAAAAACTCCGTCAACTTCCCGGACGCGACGCTCGAGCGCATGGGCGTCAGCCGTGTGTGCATCCTGCACCAGAACGTGCCGACGATGCTCAACCAGTTCCTGGAGATCACCTGCAGCACGGGCCTGAACGTCGAGAACATGATCAACAAGGCCTACGGTGCATATGCCTACGCCATGATCGACCTCAACGGCCGCCTTGACGATGATCAGGTGGCAAAGATCGACCGCATCCCGGAGGTCATCCGCGTGCGCGTGGTATGAAAAGCGATAATAAAAACAGCCGCTCCCGGTCGGGAGCGGCTGTTTTGCATATGGAATGGATTTATTTCTGCTTTTTCGCCAGCGCAGCCTCGGAGAAATCGCGGATTTGGGGCACTTTGTTCAGCGCAAAGTACAGTGCCAGACCGCCCACGATGCCGACGGCAGCCTGTCCGGCGTTGCCTGCGATCTCAGCGGCGGCAGCCAGACCGTAACCGAGGACAAAGTCCTCAAACACGAAGTAGCCCAGCACCATCACGATCTCACCGCAGATGGCGCTCAGCAGCGCGAAGCCGAAGCTCTTTTTGCGGTAGGCACGGAAAATTAGCGCTGCGACCACGGCGGCGCACCCTTTGACGACGAGCGTACCGGGGGCGTAGCTCATGTAGCCGGAGATCACATCCGCCAGACCGGAGCCAAAACCGGCTGCCACGCCGCCGTAGAGCGGGCCGGCCAGCAGGGCGGCGAGCACGACCACAATGTCGCCGGCGTTGAGATAGCCGCCGGTCACGGTCGGGATCTTGATGACGAGCGTCGCCACGCAGCACAGCGCCATGAGCATGGCGGTGTAGACGAGATTCCTGAGTTTCTGGTTCATATGTATCACCTTTTTTCTGTAGTGGCTCAAGGATACGATATTCGACACAAATAAGCAAGGGTTGAGAGCGACGAAAAATCCTGTTATACTAGTATGAGAAATGGGGGATTTGACCATGACCAGGAAATTATATGATCTTGACAGTCACCGCCGTGATTTTTCCGCGACCGTGCTGCGCTGCGACCCGGACGGGGAGCGCTACGCTGTCGTGCTCGATCAGACGGTGTTTTTCCCGGAGGGCGGTGGCCAGCCGGCCGATACCGGTGTGCTCGGCGGCGCGCGCGTTCTGGACGTGCAGCTGCTGCCGGATGCGATCGTGCACTATACGGACGCGCCGCTCACGCCCGGCGCGCAGGTGCGCGGGGAAATCGACTGGCCGCAGCGCTTCCGGCGCATGCAGGGCCACTCGGGTGAGCACATCATTTCGGGACTGATCCACAGTGAATTCGGATTTGACAACGTCGGCTTCCACCTTGGAGAAGATGTGATCACAATGGATTATAACGGCGAGCTCACGTGGCCCCAGCTCATGCACATCGAGCGGCTTGCGAACGAGGCCGTGTATCGCAACGTGCCGATCCGGGCAGAGTACCCGGCCCCGGAGCAGCTGGCGCATATGGAATATCGCAGCAAGCTCGACCTGAAGGAGGATGTGCGCATCGTGACCGTTGAGGGTTACGATGTCTGCGCCTGCTGCGCGCCGCATGTGTCGCACACGGGCGAGATCGGCGCCATCAAGTTCACATCGGTCATGCGCCACCGCGGCGGCGTGCGTGTAACGATCCTGTGCGGGTCGGATGCGGAGACGGACTATCGGGAAAAGAGCACGCAGGTCGCGGCGCTCTCGGCGCAGCTGTCCGTGCGGCAGGCGGATGTTGTTCCGGCTGTGCAGCGTCTGCTCGATGAGATCGCGCAGCAAAAGGCTGCGGCCGCGGAGTTGGAGCGACGGCTCAATGCACAGCGGCTGCAGCTGCTGCGGGAGACACCCGGCAGCATCTGCGTCATCGACCGCTTTGACGATCCCGTCGCCATGCGCGAATTCGTCAATGCCGGCATGCTGCTTGCCGGCGGCGTCTGCGCTGCCTTCACCGGCTGCGACGCAGAGGGCTATCGCTATATCATCGGCAGCCGCACGGTCGATCTGCGCGCGGAGGCGAAGGCCATCAACACCGCCATCTCCGGCCGCGGCGGCGGCAAGCCGACGATGATCCAGGGCTCATGCACAGCCCCGGCCGCCGTGATCGAGGCGTTTTTCGCCGCTTATCCCGGGAAATGATGCAAACAGGAAACAGGGCCGCGGAATTCCGCGGCCCTGCTTTTTTGGGTTTTGCTCAGATTACTGCATGCCGTTTTCGTAGGCGGCGATCATCTTTTTGACCATCTGGCCGCCGATGCTGCCGGCCTGACGGGACGTCAGATCGCCGTTGTAACCCTGCTTGAGGTTCACGCCCATTTCCGCAGCGGCTTCCATCTTGAAGCGGTTCATCGCCTCGCGGGCATTGGGGTTGACCAGATTGTTGCTGTTGGAAGTAGCCATTTCGTTTTCCATCTCCTTTTCGTGTTTTGGGTTTCTTGACCCGCTACTATTTTCTGCGGACAGGATGGAAGTATGCAGAGCAGAAAAATGCAATTTTTGCAAGCATTTTTGTCGGCGTTTGCCTTTCTTCCGGCGGCGTTCGGCGCGTGGGGATGTGCGCCGTATGGTTGCGGTAATTGCATTTTTCAGATATAATCAATTTTACAGAAACGTATAAAAGACCTTTTTCGCAGTAGGAGCGGCGCATGAAAGAACAACAACAGAAAGAGAAAAACCCTGTATATCAAGTAGTCAGGCCATATATCTACGAGGGCACCGTTGCTTGCGTGCTCGATTATGCTTCGTTTCAGTTTTCAGTTTACTGCTGCTTATCTTCTATGGATATGACCACAAGTATACGCAGATGTGTGTGCTTGTGTGTTTGGGGGTTAGCACGGTCATAGCAGCTGTTTTTGATGCGCCGCTTTTGATTAAGAGTCTGCGTGATAAAAAGAATCAAACAATATGTGTGGCGACTGGTGTATTCATTTGTGTAAAGGAGGACAAATCTCAGTCCAATCAGTTTACCCGTTATGGGACGCGCAGCATCTACGCGACATCATTTTATCCAAAGGAATGGAATATGGAGCGATATCGCTTTTTGCTTCGGGCGCAGGAAGGCGAGGTCTTGAAGCTGCGAAGTATTTATTCGTGGAGTCATGATCAGGCGCTGTTTTTGCAAAACGTGCTTCACATTCAGAAGAAAGCAACGAGGCCGTTTCTATTAAGGATTCGTTATTGCCGTTATTCGAAAGCGCTGCTGGATATACAGGTCGTTGATTACCCACCAGAACTTAAACGGCGAACATTGGAATATGTTATGAACGGCTTTCGGAATATTACACGATGGACTGTGAAAAAACCATGAAGACTGGATTTCTATGGGTGGTGCGTTAACACCGCCCATATTTGATTTGTCTATGTATGTGTATGTGTATGTGTTCTGACAGAATGCTTTGATAATTTGTAATATGTAAATCGTACATCAACCGAGGACGCGGTTTCCATCTTGAAAAGCGTATCGCCATTGGAAGCAACGATTTCGCTTTTCGTTTTCCCTTGACCGGATGGCCTGAGGCAGCGGGGACCACGGTCTATGCAGTGTTACAAACCGAAACTTGACACGAGCCGCCAAACGGTATAAAATTTAGCATGCTATTTTGGCATTCTGTACGTATTTGCAGGGTGTCGGCATAGAATCAGGATAAGACGGATTTTTATAGAACTATAAGGAGAACCGACTATGTGTGGAATTGTTGGATACGTCGGCGCGCAGCAGGCTGCGCCGATCCTTCTCGAAGGGCTGCAGAAGCTCGAATACCGCGGCTATGACTCGGCCGGCATCGCCGTGCTCGACGGCAGCACGATCGAGCTTGCCAAGGCCTGCGGCGAGATCAAGAATCTGCTGGCCAAAACGCATGACGGTAGCGACCTTCACGGCTATATCGGCCTCGGCCATACGCGCTGGGCAACGCACGGCGCGCCGACGGAGGCGAATGCCCACCCGCACGTGAGCAACGACGGCAAGTTCGCCATCGTGCAAAACGGCATCATCGAAAACTTCATGGAGCTGCGCGAGATGCTGCAGGCCAAGGGGTTCCGGTTCCATAGTGAGACGGACACGGAGGTCATCGTCCACCTGCTGGATATGTACTATACCGGCGACGGCAACCTGAAGGACACCGTCATGAAGACACTTGGCCGTCTGGAGGGCAGCTATGCGATCGGCATTCTGTGCGCCGACTGCCCGGAGCAGATGTTCCTCGCGCGCAACGGCTGTCCGCTGATCATCGGCGTCGGCGCGGGTGAGAACTTCTTCGCCTCCGACGTGACGGCGCTTGTGTCGCACACGAAAAATGTGGTCTATCTTGACGACGGAGAGCTTGCCGAGGTGCACGCCGACGGTTATACCGTCTTTGACTGCACTGGAAAGCCCGTGCACAAGCCTGTCTCCCGCGTCGCGTGGGACATTGAGGCGGCCGAAAAGGGCGGCTACGAGCACTTCATGCTCAAGGAGATCATGGAGCAGCCGCGCGCTATCAAGTCCACGCTCGACCCGCGCGTGAAGGATCACCGCGTCGTGTTTGACGAACTGAAAATGACCGACGCGCAGCTCGTAGGCTTCAACAAGATCATGATCACGGCCTGCGGCTCGGCGTTCTATGCCGGTCAGGCGGGCAAATACGCGCTCGAAAAGCTCACGCACATTCCGGTCGATGCTGACCTTGCAAGTGAGTTCCGCTACCGTGACCCGATCGTGGACGAGCATACGCTCATGATCATTATTTCGCAGTCCGGCGAGACGGCGGATACCATCGCCGCCATCCGCGAGGCGCAGTCCAAGGGCGCATATGTGCTCTCGATCGTCAACGTCGTCGGCAGTACGATCGCCCGCATCTCGGACGATGTCATCTACACCTGGGCCGGCCCGGAGATCGCCGTTGCGACCACGAAGGGCTACACCACGCAGGTGTCGGTGCTGTATCTGCTGGCGCTCTATCTGGGCGAGAAGCGTGGCTGCCTGAGCAGGGAAGAGGCGGCAAAGCTCACGGACGATCTTATGATCCTGCCGCAGATGGTGCAGCGCGCCATCGATCTTAACCCGCAGATCGCGCAGCTTGCCGAGCGCTACAAGAATAACCCGTCGCTGTTTTTCATCGGCCGCAATGTGGACTATGCCGTCTGCATGGAGGGCTCTTTGAAGCTCAAGGAGATCTCCTACCTGCACTCGGAGGCATATGCCGCCGGTGAGCTCAAGCACGGCACCATCGCGCTCATCGAGGAGAACCGCCTCGTCATCGCCGTCGCGTGCTACGAGCCGCTGTTTGACAAGACCATGAGCAACGTCAAAGAGGTCAAGGCGCGCGGTGCGCGCGTGCTTGGTGTGGCGCTCGAGGGCAATCGCGCCATCTATTCCGAGGCGGACGATGTGATCCTCGTACCGCGTATGGACGACCTGTTCGTCGTCCCGGCGGAGATCGTGCCGCTGCAGCTCTTCGCTTACTATGTCGCAAAAGCCAACGGCTGCGCGATCGATAAGCCGAAAAACCTCGCGAAATCTGTTACTGTCGAATAAGGAGAGCGTCATCCATGCCGAATCAGTCTGTCATCGTCCTCGATTTTGGAGGACAGTATAACCAGCTCATTGCGCGCCGTGTGCGCGAGTGCAATGTCTATTGCGAAGTCAAGCCGAACACTATGACCGTGGATGAGATCCGTGCCTTTGACCCCATCGGCATCATCTTCACCGGCGGCCCGCAGAGTGTGTACGCTGAAGGTTCGCCGCAGGTAGATCCTGAGATCTTCCGGCTCGGAATCCCAATCCTCGGCATCTGCTACGGCTGCCAGCTCATGGCGCAGTATCTCGGCGGGGAAGTGACCGCTGCCGGAAAGGACACCGCACGCGAGTACGGCAAGACGCAGACCTGGTTCGATACTGACTGCCGTCTCTTCCGCGGCTTGCCGGAGCAGAGCATCACGTGGATGAGCCACGGCGACTATATGGCCAAGGTGCCGGAGTCGTTCCGGCTCGTGGCGCACTCGGATGCCTGCCCAACGGTCGGCATCTGCGACGAAGCGCGCGGGTTTTATGGCGTGCAGTTCCACCCGGAGGTCAATCATACCGAGTATGGTCGGGCCATGCTGCGCAACTTCCTCTATGAGGTCTGCGGCGCGACCGGCGAGTGGACGATGGGTGACTTCATGCGCAAGTCCATTGCGGACATCCGCGCCAAGGTCGGCGACGGCAAGGTGCTGCTGGCCCTTTCCGGCGGCGTGGATTCCTCGGTAGCGGCCGCGCTGCTGGCGGAGGCCGTTGGCAGCCAGCTCACGTGCATCTTTGTCGACCACGGTCTGCTGCGCAAGAACGAGGGCGACGAGGTCGAGGCCGCATTCAAAAGCTGGGATATCAATTTCGTGCGTGTCAACGCGGAAGAGCGCTTTCTCACGCGCCTGAAGGACGTCTCCGATCCGGAGACGAAGCGCAAGATCATCGGTGAGGAGTTCATCCGCGTCTTTGAGGAAGAGGGCAAGAAGATCGGCTCGGTCGACTATCTGGCTCAGGGTACGATCTATCCCGACGTGATTGAATCCGGCACGAATGTTGCCGCCGTCATCAAGAGCCATCACAACGTCGGCGGCCTGCCGGACTTTGTGGATTTCAAGGAGATCATTGAGCCGCTGCGGCTGCTGTTTAAGGACGAGGTGCGCGCGCTCGGCCGCGAGCTCGGCCTGCCGGAGTATCTGGTCATGCGCCAGCCATTCCCGGGTCCGGGCCTGGCCATCCGCTGCCTCGGTGCGGTGTCCAAGGATAAGCTCGACATTCTGCGCGACGCGGACTTCATCTTCCGCGACGAGATCGCCAAGGCGCATCTCGAGCAGACGATGAATCAGTACTTCGCGGTGCTGACGAATATGCGCTCTGTCGGTGTCATGGGCGACGGACGTACCTATGACTATACGCTCGCGCTGCGCAGCGTCACAACGACGGACTTCATGACCGCCAACTGGACGCGTATTCCGTATGACGTGCTCGACCGTGTCTCGGTGCATATCGTCAACGAGGTCAAGGGTATTAACCGCATCGTCTACGACATCACCTCCAAACCGCCCGCCACGATCGAGTGGGAATAAGCAAAAAGTGGATATGAGGGCCCGCAAAGGCGCATAAACACTGGGCTTTTGATTTTCAAATTCCCCATTTGATAGCAGATTGATAGCACTCGTCGAATCCATACTTGCTGATTTTTTGGCAGGTAACGGGCGGTTTGCAGGTGCAGATTAAAAACTTATCCAAGAGAAAAGGTCTAACCGATTTTTGCAAGTCGGTTAGACCTTTTTTTATTTTCCTTTCTTGTCCTTGTTCAGTTCCTCTACCAGCATATCGCTGAGGCCCTGAGAAGGGATAACCTTATGCCAATGGCCTGTGGTATCAAACTCCGGGTAGCGGTAACGCCAGCGGTCGTAGTCTTCTTTGCTGATCTCCCCCGACTTCAACTTAATCGCCTGTTTGCCCCAGGCACAGAGCATCTCATGGAGTCTGACCGCGTCTTTACCTTGGAACACGTCCACTCTAAGATGTATTTCTCCGTCGCATTCGCAGATTTTTAGGCCGTAGCGGTCCTCCAGGGTAAAGAGTGTGTGCATAAGCCCCACATAGGAGTCTATGTCCGGCACAGCCAGGGCATGAGGAGAAACATCCAATATCTGTGCCAGCGCAGCAGTCAGGTCTGCTTTGGGCGTCCGCGACCCGTTCTCGTATTGAGCAAGGCGCACATCGGCGGACTTCTCCGGGAAGCCCAGCGCCATACCAAGATATTTCTGTGTCATGCCCCGCAGAGTGCGGAAAAAGTGAATGCGTTCTCCAATCGCCATAACGGCCAACTCCAATCTGGATTCTTGATAATTTTAGCATAGCAGAAATGCTTAGGATAGTCAAGAGAAATCTAAACAAATTTATTTAATATTTTTCTGTAAGCCACTTGACTTTAACCGTTATGCTTAGTACAATGAAGATGATACAAGCAAATAAGTTTAAGTCATAAAAATTTTACAAATTAAATACCCGCCAAACGGCAAAAAAATGTCCGTTGTAAGGTGAGAGGGGGAATTTCAGACGAAGCAAAACTGAATGACCGTCTGACAGATACTTTCTCCAGGGAAGCAGGCGACGATATGAGCGTGCCAAGGAGAAAAACAAACGACACAGCGCCGGGAAGGGTTGCCTGTCAGAGTCTGAAGGGTGAAACGGCAAACGAGAAACAATTACGACAAGGAAAGGAAGGTATTTTTGCGTATGGCAGGACAGATTTTTATGCGTGTGGATGAAGTGGCTGAGGAGCTGGGAGTATCTAAACCCTACGCTTATAAACTCATTAAGCGAATGAATGAGGAACTGGCACAGACTGGCTGTATCACGATTGCTGGCCGGATTGACCGGAAATTCTTTCATGAAAAATTCTACGGTACGAGGACTGAGACGAAAAGGAAGGAGGGCTAAATATGGCTGCATTCAAAAATAAAAACAACGGAACATGGTATGTTCAGTTCCGTTACACGGACTGGAGGGGTGAGCGCCAGCAGAAACTTAAACGCGGTTTTGCAACCAAAAAAGAGGCGTTGGCCTGGGAACGGGAATTCCTGATGGAAAAGCAGGCCGATATAAATATGACCTTTGAGAGCTTTGTCTCTCTATATGAGAAGGACATCAAGCCCAAGCTGAAGCTCAACACCTGGCTCACCAAAGAGAGCATCATCAAGAAAAAGATTCTGCCCTACTTTGCCAAACGGAAGATGTCGGAGATTACGGCCAAGGACATCATTGACTGGCAGAATGAAATTCGCAATCTTACAGATTGTCACGGAAAGCCCCTATCCAAGACCTATCTGAAAACGGTTCACAACCAGTTAAGTGCAATTTTCAATCATGCAATCCGATATTACGGCCTGCAAGTCAACCCGGCACAGAGGGCGGGAAATATGGGAACCGAAGAACGGCGGGAAATGCTGTTCTGGACGCGAGAGGAGTACACCAGATTCTCTGAGGCGATGATGGATAAGCCCATTTCTTTTTATGCCTTTGAGATGCTTTACTGGTGCGGAATCCGGGAGGGCGAGCTGTTGGCACTGACGCCCGCGGACTTTGACTTCGAGAAGCATACCGTTACCATAAACAAATCTTATCAGCGTCTCAACAAACAGGATGTTATCACCACACCTAAAACACCAAAAAGTAACCGTGTTATCCAGATGCCCCAATTTTTGTGCGATGAGATGCAGGACTACCTCAAGCAGCTCTATGGTGTGGAACCGGACAGCCGCATTTTCCCCGTCAGCAAAAACTATCTCCACCGTGAGATGGATCGGGGCTGTAAAGAAACCGGGGTAAAACGCATTCGCATACACGATTTGAGACACAGCCATATCAGCCTGCTGATTGACATGGGATTTACCGCTTTGGCAATCGCAGAACGGGTAGGGCATGAGAGTATCGACATCACCTACCGCTATGCTCATCTGTTCCCCACCCGTCAGGTGGAAATGGCTGACAAGTTGGACACGCTGAAAACTGAGAAAGGAGCTTGAAACAATGTCTATGAAAAATCTTGACCGCCACAACCGCTGGCGGAATAAAACGGTGGCCTTCCGGGTCTCCCCGGAGGAGGATGAGCAGCTTGAAATCTTCGTCAAGCTGTCCGGCCTGACGAAGCAGGACTACATCATCCGGCGGCTGCTGGAAAAAGAAGTGGTGGTCCAAGGCAACCCCAGGGTCTACAAGGCGCTGCGAGACCAGCTTGCCGCTGTGCTGGACGAGCTGCGCCGGATTGAGGCCGGGCAGGGCGTGAACGACGAGCTGCTGGACACCATCCAGATGATCGCAACCATTATGAACGGGATGCAGGAGGACATTGCCTATGGGAATTGACGCGAAAGAAAAGACTGCCCAAAGCACATCTGTTGGCGCAGATGAGAGGCAGTCCATTCAAAAAGATTCTGACAACAGTATACCCGCTTCGGAGGCAAAAGGCAACGGGGAAATGGAAAATTTGGAGGAAATGTACCGTAAGATGCAGCGTATGTCCGACCCGCGCTACCTGCACACGCTCACCATGACCGAGCTGTTTCAGACCGCCTACAAAAGCCGCCCGCCCATTATTGAAAATTTACTCTATTCAGGGGCTTACCTTCTCGCGGGCGCGCCCAAGATCGGCAAGTCGTTTCTGGTGGCGCAGATTGCCTACCATGTCAGCACCGGGCAGGAGCTGTGGGGCTGCAAAATCCATCAGGGGACCGTCCTTTACCTCGCGTTGGAGGATGACTTCCAGCGCATCCAGAACCGGATGTTTATGATGTATGGCGTGAACGATACCCCGAATCTCCACTTCGCCACCGCTGCCGGAAAAATCGGGAACGGATTGGACGAGCAGTTGGAAAACTTCATGCGGGAGCACCCGGACACCAAGCTCATCATCATCGATACCATGCAGAAAATTCGGGAAGTGGGCGGCGAAGCGTACAGTTACGCCAGCGACTATGAGATCGTCGGCAAGCTCAAGCAGTTTGCAGACAAATATTGTATCTGTGTACTGACTGTCCACCATACCCGGAAGCAACCCGCCGGGGATGCCTTCGAGATGATCTCCGGCACCACGGGCCTGCTGGGTTGCGCGGACGGCTCGTTGCTGATGCAGAAGAAAAAGCGGACCGCGTTGGAGGCCACCATTGATGTGGTGGGGCGCGACCAACAGGATCAGATTCTCTATCTGAAAAAGGACCCGGAGACGCAAATCTGGAATTTGAAGCGCATGGAAACGGAGCCGCACAAGGAACCGCCGGACCCTGTGCTGGAAGCGGTGGCCCGGCTGGTCGATACCAGTCAACCGGGGTGGACAGGCTCTCCCTCGGAGCTGGCCGCAGCGGTTCAGGTGGGTATGGCGGCAAATGCCCTGACCAAGTATCTGAATGTCAAATCCGGCAGGCTGCTGGAGGAGTACCATGTGGGCTACGAGAACAAGGCGCGTCACGCCGGGCGGCAGGTGAAGCTCACCTATATGCTGGTGGAGGCTCCGGCTTTTGAAGTGGTCGAGGATGGGCGCGACGGTAGCGACGGTTGCAACGGTGAAAATGCAGCCGCCCAAACAACCGTCGCTATCGTCGCAGCCGTCGCGGAAAGGAGCGGAAGCGAATGAAAAATGTGCAGATTCCCTACGCCCTGTTCGTGGCGTTGGTGGAGTATCACCTCGGCTATGATGACGAATACGAGGATGAAATCCGGCAGGGATTGGAGCAGAAGCTGGACGCCCTGGTGCGGCACGAGCTGTACGCCAAATATAAAACCGCACCCAGCGCGGAAGAACGGGAACAGGCCCGGCAGGCGTATCTGGACCGGCGCGGCGTATTCCCGGATTTTCGCTGGTAACAGGCGTTTACTTTCATACTAATCTCGCGGATGAAATTAGCACAAAAGTCAATATTCTCCCTGTCGGCATGGACAGGAGCGTGACACGCTCCTGTGACTGGCGGACAAGGCAAATTGGGTGGCTACACACACTCTACGCATCCCCCGTCCCCATCGGAAAATCTGCAGATTTGGAGATGGTTAAGGCCGGGAGAATCCGGTGGATTTTCCCGGCCGGTGGGCGGCGGAATGGAAGCAAACGCAGTTGCGAAAAGAACGCCGGTCACACCGCATTTTGAGGCTGTGGGTATCACCTGCAAGCCGAAAAAGGCGGAGGGGTCCCCGGAAAGCCGCAAGGCTTTTTGGGGAGAGGAGGAGCAGCGGAATGAGTGAACCCTGCCGCCTGCGGCGGGGCGAAGGATATGGAGCTCGCGACGACGAGAGCCGCACTCCCCCTCGGAGAGCCCACGATACTTTGCAGACGCAGGATGAAAGTATCATAGTAGGTTATTACACTTCCGCAGAAGTGCATCCCCAAAAAGCTACCCGTATCTCAACCGCCCTTGTGGGGCGAGAAAGGAGTTTTATGGCAAGAGGCGACGGTATCCATCGTACCAGCGCAAGAAACATGAGACTGACCACACCCAAACTGAAAAACGCGCAGCAGCACAACGAGCGTGAAAAAGAATCGTATGTCAATCAGGATATAGTCCCGGAACGCTCCCATCTGAATGTTCACTTCAAGCAACCGGACAACGGTTATCTGGAACAGTTTGAACAGATGGAGGCAGACGGTATCATCTCCACACGCGGTATCAAAGAGGACGCTTTCCGCTACGGTGAGCTGATCTTCGATGTGAACTCCGCCTACTTTTTCAACCACGGCGGATATGACTTCGCAAAACAATTTTACCACGACGCCTACCAGGCCGCAATCAAAATTGTGGGCGGCGAACAGTACATTCTGTCGGCAGTCATGCACGCCGATGAGCGCAACCGGGCCATGTCCGAGGCATTGGGGCAGGATGTGTACCACTACCACCTCCATGTGGTCTATGTGCCGGTGGTGGAAAAGCAAATCCGCTGGTCCAAACGGTGCAAGGACAAGTCGTTGATTGGCAAGGTAAAAGAAACGGTTATGCAGGTCAGTATGAGCAAGAAATGGGCGTCCAAGCCGGTTTTGGATGAAGTCACCGGCGAACCGCTGAAAACGGCGAAGGGCAAGCCTGTCCTTAAAAAATCGTACAGCGTGTTGCAGGACGATTTCTTCCAGTATATGCGTGAGGCCGGGTACGCCGATGTGGAGCGCGGTGAGCGCGGCAGCTCCGAGGAACATCTGACGGTGACGCAGTTTAAGGTGGAAAGAGAGCAGGCGCGTCTGGCGGAGCTGCGAACAGAAAAATCGGAGGTTCAGGCGGAGATCGGCCAGCTTCGGACAGATAAGGCCGAAGCCGAGAAGGCGGCCAAAGAAGCGCAGACGGAACTCCGCCTATTAGCGCCTAAACTAAAACACATGGAGAAATTGGCGGCCGAGTATTCTTCCGATCCAGAGGACCTGCTGCCACTCCCCGATAGAATGGAGTCCGCCAAATCCTACCGGGAGAAAAAGTCAAAACCGCTGCTGGAGAAGATCGTCAAGGTGGTGCGCTCCGTTTACCGGGCTTACCTGGATGTTTGTCAGAAATTCGAGCTGTTGCAGCGCAAATATGATACGGAGGTCCCGTATTTGAAAAGCCAGTTGGCTGAGGTCAGGGGCGAAAACGCAGAATTGCAAGAAACTGCAAGAGACTATCACCGGCTGTGTCGGGCCTATGGGCCAGAGCGGGTAGCTGAAACGGTGGCCGCTGTCAAGCAGCAGGAACAAGTGGAAAAAGAGCAGAAACGCAGTCAAAAGCGGCGGCATGACCGGGATGAGCGGTAATCCCGTGTAGACCTGAGAAAATAGGATTTTTGCGGATAGAGGCATCTGAACTGAATCCATGGTATTGTTTGGATGCTTTCTATCCGAAAATCCGCCTACTTTTGCCGGTGTAGAGCTGGAAAAAACTTATGAAAATACGGAGGTTATATGAGAACAGGTCTTTCCAAGAAGCAAAAGACAACCAGCATCTTTTTTGACGAGGCAAGTCCCATCATTGAAGTGTCTACCTACAACACATCGCTCAAGAACCGTTTGAGCGAGTATTCGGGAAAGTATCCGTCTGAGTGCCGATTGGTGGATGACGATGAAAACGGTTGCCTTACATTTGAAATCAGGAAAGGGCGGTTCAGTTTCAAGCTGAACGCCCCATACAGCGCAGAGCGCCGGAAAGCGGCCAGTGAGCTGGCAAAGAAGAATATCCAGAACTTGCAACAAGGCAAGAAGTGACGGCACGCCGCCCGTGGGGAGAATGTTTCCCTGCGGGCGGCGTCTTGCTTGAAATGCAGAAAATGTTCTTCCGCTGCTTGCGATTGTCTTGGAAATATGCTATACTGAATTCGGATTCAGCGAACGCTGATTTCAATTCTTGACTTTGTGATATAATCCTTTGTGGAGTGAATTGTATGGCCGTAAGTTATAAAAAGCTATGGAAGATACTGATTGATCGAGATATGAAGAAGAAGGACCTTTGCGCAGCAGCGGGTATCAGTCATGCTTCGATGGCAAAACTCGGGAAAAACGAGAATGTGACAACAGATGTTCTTGTAAAGATATGTACCGCGTTACAGTGCGACATAGGCGATATTATGGAGCTTGTTCCAGATACTAAGAAATGAAAGGAGGCGGCGACTATGCAAAGCAGCACAGCAAAAGAACTTTCTACTGTTGTTGCAAAACCGATCTTAAAATGGGCCGGTGGGAAGACGCAGATGCTAAGTGAATTGCTGCCCAAGGTTCCGTCCTCCTATGGGCGATATATTGAGCCGTTTTTTGGTGGGGGTGCGCTCTTTTTTGCGTTACAACCGGAAAAAGCTATTATTGCGGACAGTAATCCGGAACTCATCAATATGTATCGGCAGGTAGCTGAACATGTTGACGATGTGATTTCTTATCTTAAAAAGTACGAAAACACAAGCGAGATGTTTTATTCTGTGCGCGGTTTAGATTGGGAAACACTTCCCAAGGCCGAAGCTGCTGCAAGAACAATTTATCTGAATAAAACCTGCTACAATGGTCTTTATCGCGTAAACAAGAAAGGACAGTTTAATGTCCCATATGGGAAGTACAAAAATCCCAAAATTTGTAATGCTGAGGCCCTTTGGGCTGCATCTGAGACGCTAAAAAAAGCTGATATTATCTGCGGCGACTATCTTCTTGTATTGGAATATTACGCGCAGCCAGGCGATTTCGTTTTTTTAGACCCGCCATACCTTCCGATCTCCGAGTATTCTGACTTTAAGAGATATACAAAAGAGCAATTTTATGAAGAAGATCATATTGAATTGGCCAAGGTCGTCATGAGCTTGCATGAGAAGGGATGCCATGTCTTGCTGACCAACTCCAACCATCCCTTGGTGCATGAGCTGTACGCGCCCTTTAAGATTGATGTTATCCAGACAAAGAGGCATATTTCTTGTAATGGAAGTACGCGTAAGGGGGAGGATGTTATTGTCACCATCCCTCCCAAGCAGCATACACTAATCAAACTCGCGCCAAAACCTTTGCCAGCGCAGGTATCAGCATATCCCCCCACCCGATTTATGGGGTCAAAGAGCAAGTTGCTTTCTGAAATTTGGGCGGTAGCATCTCAATTTCAGGCGGAAACCATTGTCGATCTTTTTTCTGGCTCTGGCATCGTCGGATATATGTTTAAGGCGCAGGGTAAAACCGTAATCAGCAACGACTATATGGCGATGTCCGCGACATTTACCAAGGCGATGGTAGAGAACAACACTGTAACATTACCGATAGAGGAAGCAAAACAATTATTGAAAGCCAGCAAAGAATCAGACCATTTCGTGGCAGATACTTTCAAGGGTTTGTACTATACCGACGAAGAAAACGACTTGATTGATACTTTGCGCACCAATATAGCTGAAATCCGCGACCCATACAAATACGCAATCGCTATGACTGCACTGATTCGGGCCTGCACTAAAAAGCGTCCACGCGGTATTTTTACCTATACCGGACAGCGCTACAATGATGGACGAAAAGATTTGCAAAAAAGCCTTGAACAGCAGTTTCTTGAAGCAGTTGAGGCCGTAAACAAGGCTGTGTTTGATAACGGAAGGCCCAATAAATCCAGAAATGGGGACGCGATGGATTTGCGTGTCGAACAGGCAGATTTGGTATATATCGATCCGCCTTATTATTCGCCGTTGTCTGATAATGAATATGTCCGCAGATACCACTTTGTGGAGGGGCTTGCCCGTGATTGGAAAGGTGTTGAAATTCAGCAGCACACACAGACCAAGAAGTTCAAATCCTATCCGACCCCTTTTTCTACCAGAAAAGGGGCAGCAGATGCCTTTGATCGGCTATTTAAAAAATTTGCAAGCAGTGTGCTGATTGTTTCGTATTCCTCCAATAGCTTGCCCACACAAGATGAAATGGTGGCGCTGATGGCAAAGTATAAAGAACATGTGGAAGTTATACCGGTAGATTATAGATATTCCTTCGGCAATCAAGGCGACGCAAAAACGCATAGAAATTCCGTACAAGAATATTTGTTTGTCGGCTTCTAAGATGGAGGTGGCCTCGTGAGCGAACATATTGATATTTGGCTGGTTGGCAACACCGGCCTGCGCAATCCAAACCGCATACAAGAAGGCTTTTCTGTATTTGCGAGTTCCTCCTTCGTGGGCAAACTTCACGGCAGAGAAAATGAGCTTGGCTTTATGCGTCTTCTGGATGAAAAAGGGATTATTCAGAACGAAGATGGCAAGGATATATCAGGAAGCCATGCCCGTAAATGGCGACTGATGTTCGCTAAGAACGGTTTTATTTACCCGCAAGTCAAAAAGAAAGATGGGCAGCAAGAAGATCTCGGAAATCTGGACGATATTACTCCCTTCGGGAGAGCCTTTCTAAACGCTGACACTTATGCTGCTGTTCAAGAATGCTTCCTTCGCGCTATGAGCGTGGAACAGTTTCCCCTTCCGGACGGTGAACACTACTTTTCTCCGCTGAGATGGCTTTTGGCAATTATGCTGGAGCTTGAAAAGCGCACAGGTTCCTCTGAATTAAGCAGAATTGAGTTTGCCTTGTGGGGTCACACCACCAACCCGAGTTATGATCTGGACAGCGTTGTTGACAACATTCTTGATTTGCGGCAGCGGAGAGCAGCCGCCCCGGCAAAGCGTGCGTTCGATAAAAAAGAAATCGCCAAGCGAGGCGAAAACTATGACAAAAAATCCGACAATTTTTTGGATTATAGCGATATGAACATGAGATACCTCCGCATTTCCGGCGTATTACAGCGCAAGGGCAGAGGTCTTATGATTGTTCCCACAAAGCACATTTTGGCTGAAAAGCTTGCAAAAGTAACAGCAAGCAAAGGGCCGATTATAGAACAATATAGATTGCTTTGCAGCGGAGCTCCGCTGCCTACCGACAATGTCGATGTGGCGAAAACATTGCTGGATGATCTGATGACGCAGATGAAAGAGCGCCACATTCTGTTTGATATAACCGATCTACCACTGGACACCGCAGCAGAAATCAATATTGCAAGGCGTAGGCTCGAAAATATACTTGCACAGACTGATGAAATCCAATATGCGAAAGATCAGTGCAACCAATGGCAAGAAATTCGAGATTATATGTCGCTTATCATAAAAGGCGGCGGTAAGCTTGTCTATGATGAAGACAATGCGATCGAAGTACCTAAAGATGAAATGCCGGCATATTTGGAGTGGATTCTTTGGCGCGCTGCGTTAGCAATCGATCACATGGTCAATGAGCCTTATGAAGTTCGCGGGTTCAAATTGGATTCAGACTTTTTGCCTGTTTCGGCCGCTGGAGGCGGCAAGGGGGACTTATATTGTGAATTTGAAGATTTCACTATTTTGACTGAAGTCACAATGTCTACATCTTCTCGGCAGGAGGCAATGGAAGGTGAGCCGGTAAGGCGTCATGTCTCCGATGCCGTGTTGAAGTATGATAAACCTGTGTATGGTATGTTTATTGCTGTCCGCATCGATACGAACACAGCAGAAACATTCAGGCATGGCATTTGGTATACCAAAGATGATGTGAAGCAACGGCTTGATATTGTCCCTCTAACCTTGGCGCAGTTTCAGAAATACTTTGTTGCAATGTTTGAGGCAAACAAAGCGGCTCCCGAAAAGCTCAGAGATTTGATCGTTAAGTGCGAATCTCGCAGGGATATTCTGGAAGCTCCAGCTTGGAAGCAATATATTGACTCCACTGTTGCAGATAAATCGCTTGAAATCACCAACGGAACTGTTGCTCACAGAGGCTCCGAAGCCCCCCTTGTTCCGGCAGGGGCCATTGTGCGCCATGTAGCATTTGGGGAGGGACAAGTTGTTGCACTTGAGGCCAATTTCCCCGAGTGTCGGGCCAAAACGATTGAATTGCCATATCTGAGATCGTTACCCGATGAGGTAAGTTTCTGCCCTGATGGTAAAAATCTGCTGCATGATCGGTTTGGTGAGGGTACAGTTTATGCATATGTCATTGTGTTCCAAGAGGTTATTATGAGATTATCATATCCTACAGAGTTCATAACGGGAGAACTTACAGTAGAATAGGTGAATTGTGAAACATATTATAAAGGGAGGAGGCGACAGCAATGGCAAAGAGTATTCCTGCAATCGTGACTCCCGAAGTGCTTCAATGGGCTCGTAGTCTGGATAGAATCACTTTGGAAGAGATTGCACTGAAATTGAAAGTTGAAGTCGCCAAAGTGGAAGCATGGGAAAACGGCAGCGAATATCCCTCTTTGATACAAGCAAAAAATCTTGCTAAGCAATATCGTGTGCCATTTGCTTATTTTTATTTGCCCGATACTCCGCAAAAAACCAAACGCTTGGAAAAGGTTGATTACAGAACTTTTGGCAACTGGGGCGTGGGCGAAATGTCTCGCGAATTGCGATGGTTTCTAAGAGACATCGAAGATCGCAGAGATACCATGATTGAGCTATATAAAGAAGCAGAAGTGGAACCAGTTCCATTTACATTGAACATCTCGGTCGACACTGCGGAGGCCGTGTTTGCAACTCAAATCCGAAACTTTTTGTCCTTGACTGACCAAATACAAATAAAATTTCGGAAGCCGGAAGCTGCACTATCGTTCTGCATTTCCAGATTGGAGGAACAGGACTTTCTTGTTTTTCAAGCGGCAAAAATTCAGACAGAGGAAATGCGCGGCTTGTCGATAGCTTATGATATGTTCCCAATTATCGCACTAAATCGGAAAGACGAGCCAAGCGCAAGGCTGTTTACACTGATACACGAATTGGTGCACATTTTATCCAGAACCTCCGGTATCTGCAATGATATGAGTCAAGACAAGGTTCAGATTAGCAAAATAGAATTGTTTTGCAATAAGATTGCAGGATTGACATTAGTCCCGACTCCTCAATTAAAGAAAAATAGAAATATATCTTTAATTCAACAGTATGGCCTTGACGATGCCTATGTAAATGCTATTGCAAGAGATTTTGCAGTAAGCAAAGAAGTGATTCTTCACCGGTTGTGGGATATTGGTGTTATCGATCGAACAACATATTTTGATACCTTTAACAGGTATTCCGAAGAGTATATGGCTTACAAAAACCGGAAAAAGAAAGACGGTTTTCTGCCTCCTGCATTGGATAAGGGAACGCAGGTTGGCAAGCTATATACTAAAACTGTTATAACAGCCTATCACGCAGAAAAACTTAGTCCGAGAGAAGCAAGTAACTATCTTTTGGGTCTGCGTGTTAAGCACTTCGGAGCTATCGAAAGGTGGTGCTATTGATGGCTAAATATGTGTTCGATAGCAATATCTTTATTAACTTACAACGGCGCCAACCTATTGATATTTATCCATCTCTGTGGAGCAAAATTGGAGATTTGATGGAGAATGGTACAATCATATCCAGCCAAGAGGTTTATGACGAGATTATGATTGGCGGGGACGACTTGGAAAAATGGGCGAAAGCTCGGAAAGAATGCTTTCTTCCATCCAGTGTTCCTATGCAGCAAGAAGTTCGAGCAATTTTGGTGTCCCATCGTGGATTAGTAGAAGGCGGAAGCAAAAAGAACTCGGCCGACCCATTCGTAATTGCGTTGGCAAAACAGGAACATTGCAAGGTGGTTACAGAAGAATCCCGGACAAGAAATGTCAAATCGCCCAAAATACCGGATGTGTGTGATGCATATCAAATTGAATGCATTGACTTTGTTGGCTTTGCACGAGAAGAAAAATTTGCTTTTTAGCGGCTTGCACTTCGTAGGAGGAAGCGCCAATCGCTGTCTGGCAAATACAGTGGAAGTAGGCTATAATACATCTAAGCTATCTGCACAGTCCTATCAAGAATAACCACTGATAGCACAAGGCTGATAGATTTTTGATAGCAGAATTTCGGATAGACCATAGGATAAGGATAATCTGTATCAAAACAAATAACACCGAATCAAATCCTCTATACAAAAAAGTTTAGAAATGGATTTAACTCGGCGAGTGGGAATGACCTCATAGCCCAATATCATACTTCACGTAACAGCTGCCGGATCTTAAAGGGATTCCGGCAGCTGTTTTTGCACCGCAAAAAGCCGCTGAAAAGTCCATGCGTGTGAGGAAACAGTACTTGCGTTGTGCATTTGCTTCTGCTATAATGATCTCGTGAATTAATTAACGTGATCGGATGGCGCTTTTGCAGCGCAGCTTTGAATTTTTTTCGGCAATCGGTTTGTCTGCACGTTTATGATTGATACAAATGAAAAAACCAGCGGCTGGAACAAATGCCTTGCCGCTGGCTTTTTGCGCAGAAGGATATGCGCAAATTCTGTTTTGTCCAAAGCCAAGAGCGGCTGAGCAGGCGTTCTTGACGGGGGATCCTTGCAGTCATAGTGCGTCGCGCTGCTCGGCCGGCATGCGATACTCCGGCTTGACGTGGTAGGCGATCTCGGCGTACTGCCGCGCGCGTGCGCGCAGCGAGAAGTTTCCTTTCTGGCTGGACCAGACGTACAGCTCGTGGCAGATCAGATCCGTTGCGATGCGCGACAGCAGATCCGGCGGCTCTTTGGAGTCGATAATGCCTGATTTGGCGCAGTTTGTGGCCAGTGTCGCAAACAGATCATCGAGCGCGTGCACAGCTGCGCGGATCCCCTCGGGGGATTCGAACTGCATGATGAACAGCGTGCTCGTGAGCTCGGGTCCGAAGTCATAAGCGATTGCAATGAAGCGGTCAAACAGCTGCCAGATGCGCTCGAAGTCATTGTCTGCGTGCGCAAATTTCATAAAGCTCGCATCATCGTTGTGCTGCGGTTTTTCCACCATGTATTCCAGAATGCTGCGCTTGCCGTTGAACGAGGAGTAGAACACGGAGCGGGAGATGCCGCATTCCTTGCAGATCTCGTTTACGGTCACGTTGTTGTATCCGTTGCGCTTGAACAGGGAGATCGCGGCTTCCGCGACTTCCTCTTTGAACTTTCGGGCAGAATCTTGCATCCATAACACTCCAGACGAAAAATGTTCTTGTTTTTCAAACATTATACGACGTTTGTCTCCTCGATTCAACACACAAAAAAATCTATTCGCAATTCTTTTACAACTTTTTTGTGACTTGTTTCAAAAATGCTCCGGACTCCTTGACATTGCAGGGTTAATTAATTAACATAGCTGCATCCGAATCCGTTCTTGTGTCGGAACGGGCGGATGCTGTTTGACTGCAATCTAAAGAAGAAGGAAGCGAGAACATGACAAAAGACGAGAAAATTGCAAAGCTCGGAAAAGAAATCACGGATCGCGCAACAGTCTTGCTCGGCAAGGACAAGATCACGCCGGATGCTCCGGAGTATCTGGGCATCAACTCTGCCCTCAAGTTCACGGCGGTGAAGTACGATGAGAAGATGGCGGACGATATCCTCGATATCGCCCTGACGATGAAAAAGCGCGTGCCGCTCACGATCGAGCAGCTCGCGAAGAAGAACCCGCAGTTCGACAGAGCGTATCTGGAGAAGGCGCTGCAGGCGCTCAGCGAGAGCGGCCTGGTCGAGTTCCACTGGGAGAACCTCGACGGAAAGAACCCGAACCACGCCAAGCGCTGGGTGCTGGATATGTTCGTTCCCGGCAGCGCCGAGATCATGATGATCAACCCCGAGCAATCAGATATGTTCCCGGAGACGGCGGACTTCTTCGAGCGCATGGCGTATCTGCCGCTGGCGGGCATCACCGAGATGGTGCCTCCCGGAGGCGCCGGCATCGGTATGCACGTCATTCCGGTCGAAAAGGCCATCCCGGCCGAGAGCAAGTCTCTGCCGATCGAGCACCTGTCCCATTGGCTGAAGAAGTACGAGGGCCACATCGGCGTGTCCGTGTGCTCCTGCCGCAAGCAGCAGCGCATCCGCGGCGAGGGCTCCGGCGACGTGGAAGGCGAGTGGTGCATCGGCGTCGGTGACTTCGCCGACTACTGCCGTGAGACGAACCACGGCCGCGACATCACCTATGAAGAGGCCATGGAGATTCTCCAGAAGGCCGAGGACCGCGGCTATGTCCACCAGATCACGAACATCGACGGTGAGAACAAGATCTTCGGCATCTGCAATTGTGCCGTCGGCGTCTGCAACGCGCTGCGCACCAGCCAGCTGTTCAACACGCCGAACCTGTCCGCCTCCGCTTACGTGGCCGAGAGCGACCCCGAGAAGTGCGTGGCCTGCGGCAAGTGCGTCGAGACCTGCCCGGCCGGCGCTGTCCGCCTCGGTCAGAAGCTCTGCACGAAGGAAGGTCCCATCCAGTATCCGCACCACGAGCTGCCGGACGACACCAAGTGGGGCGAGGATCACTGGAACAAGAATTACCGCAACGAGAACGGCTGCATCCAGACCTGGCCGACCGGCACGGCGCCCTGCAAGGCCGCCTGCCCGGCGCACATTGCCATCCAGGGCTACATCAAGATGGCGGGCGACGGCCGGTATGCCGACGCGCTCAAGCTCATCAAGAAGGATAATCCGTTCCCGGCCGTCTGCGGCAGCATCTGCAGAAAGTACTGCGAGGACGCCTGCACCCGCGGCACCGTCGACGAGCCGCTGGCCATCGACGAGATCAAGAAGTTCATCGCCGAGCAGGACATGAAGGCCGAGCATCGCTACGTGCCGCCCATGAACTCCTGCACGCACGAGAAATTTGACCAGAAGGTCGCCATCATCGGCGGCGGCCCGGCCGGCATGTCCTGCGCCTACTTCCTGGCTATCGAGGGCTACAGCCCGGTCGTGTTCGAGAAGGAAGCCGTGCCCGGCGGCATGCTCGTCAACGGCATCCCGAGCTTCCGCATCGGCAAGGACGTTGTCAAGTCCGAGATCGACGTGCTGCGTGAGATGGGCGTGGAGTTCAAATGCGGCGTCGAAGTCGGCAAGGACATCACCATCCAGCAGCTGCGCGAAGAGGGCTACCAGGCGTTCTACGTTGCAGTCGGCTTGCAGCAGGCGTCGAAGCTCAATATCGCCGGCGAGGATCTCACCGGCGTCAAGAGCGGCCTCGACTTCCTGCGCGAGGTCAACGCCGGCAAGCTCAAGAAGCTCACGGGCGACGTGGTCGTCATCGGCGGCGGCAACGCGGCCATCGACGTGGCGCGCGCGGCCCTGCGTCTGACCAAGGGCAGCGTGAACATGTACTGCCTCGAGAAGGATGAAGAGATGCCCACCGTTCCGGATGAGAAGAACGCCGGTATTGCCGACGGCGTCGTCATCAACAACTCCTGGGCGCCGAAGGCCATCCTCGGCGAGGGCGGCAAGGTCACCGGCATCGAGCTGATGCGCTGCGTGTCCGTCCGCGACGCGAGCGACAAGTTCGCCCCGGTCTATGACGAGAATGAGACCATCACTGTCCCGTGCTCCAATGTTCTGGTCGCCATCGGCCAGCGCTCGGTATACGGCGATGTTCTGGCCGGCACCGCGGCAGAGACGGCCGACGGCCGCCTGATCGCACACGACACCGTGACGTTCCAGTCCAACGAGCCCGACATCTTCGTCGGCGGCGACTGCGCCACCGGCCCGAAGTACACGATCGACGCGATCGCGACCGGCCGCGAGGGCGCTGTGTCCATCCACCGCTTCGTCAACAAGGGCCAGACCCTGACGATCCACCGCAACACCCGCGAGTTCAAGGAGCTCAACAAGGACGACATCGTTCTGCCGACCGAGAAGATCAAAAAGCCCGCACGTGCCGCCGTTGCCATCGACAGCAAGAAGGTGCGCACCATGCAGGATGACCGCGTGACGTTCACCGAAGAGCAGATCCGCTCCGAGGCGTCCCGCTGCCTGAGCTGCGGCCGCAGCGTCGTCGATCCGAACAAGTGCATCGGCTGCGGCATCTGCACGACCAAGTGCGAATTCGACGCGATCCACCTCAAGCGCGTGCGTCCGCAAAACAGCAAGATGATTCCGGCCGAGGACAAGTTCAAGGCCATCGGCCCCTACGCCGCCAAGCGCCAGGTGAAGATCATCAAGAAGTCTCTGGCGGAAAAGAAAAAGTAATCCATCCATTTTGAGGCGGGCACAGAACCCTTCCCGCTGTGCCCGCCCGCTTGAAAGGAGCCCCCATGCACGAGCTGAGTATCGTTACTTATGTCGTCAAGCAGGTGCAGGAGATCGCCAAGGAAAACAACCTCACCGAGATCGAGTCGGTCACGCTCGAATTCGGTGAGGTCTCCGGTATCGTGCCGGAATATCTCGAGGACTGCTGGAACTGGTATACCAAGAAGGAGCCGATCATTCAGGGCACGAAATTCCTGTATGAGATCATTCCGGCCGTCACCTGGTGCGATGACTGCAAGAGCACTTACCCGACCGTACAATATGGCAAGACCTGCCCCCACTGCGGCAGCGGCAACACGTGGCTGCAGCAGGGTAACGAGATCAATATCAAGCAAATTGAGGCGCGCTGATCCCAGCACGCCTCCCTGCCTATGGGCAGCAAAAGAGACAGAAGCGGTCGCGCAGCCGCTTTTGATAGAAAAAACAAACGAAGAGGGAGTGAACCATGAAAGATCTGAAACATCTTTTGTACTTCGAAAACCTTTTGCAGGAAGCGCACAATAACCTGATCGCACAGGCGCAGAACGAGGGGAAGATCTGCGTTGCCTATGCCTGCGAAAACACGCCTGAGCCGCTGCTGAACCTGCCAGGCGCTTTCTCGACGCGCCTGCGCGCGCCGCGCACCGGCTCTATGGAAATGGCCACGTATTATATGACCAGCTTCCTGTGCGAATACAGCCGCGCGCTGCTCGAGCGCGCCATTGAGGGCGGCTACAACTTTGCCGACTGCATGATTACGCCGGACGGCTGCTCGATGATGAACCGCGCCGTGGAGAACATGGAGCTGCTCAAGACTATGGGCAAGGACAAGCCGAAGTTCTTCTTCGAGTACATGGAGATCCCGATGAAGGCGGACGATAACGGTCTGAATCTGTATGTGCTCCAGTGCCGCAACCACATCCTCACGCCGCTGCACGACGTCTACGGCATCGACGTCTCGGACGAGGCCATCCGCAAGGCCGTTGCCGTGCACAACCGCGTGTGCGAGCTCATCCGCGCCATCGGCGAGTACCGCAAGGGGCCCAACCCGCGCATTACGGGCTACGAATTCCACGTTATCACGCTCGCGACCTATGTCGCGCCGAAGTATCTGCTCATCGACAAACTCGAGGAGACGCTCAAGGAGCTCAAGACCCGCCGCCCGGACAAGAAGAATCCGTACCGCGCGCGTGTGGTCGTCGTCGGTTCCGAGGTCGATGACATTGACTTCATCAAGCTCGTCGAGGAGACCGGCGCCTATGTCTGTGCCGACCGTTTCTGCTATGGCTCGTTCCCGGGCCGCGACCCGATCACGCTGACGGACGACGAGGACGCGCTGACCCAGATCTGCCGCCAGTACATGAACCGCGCCCAGTGCCCGCGCTACATGAATATGCCCAAGATGCTCGGCCGCCGCGAATACGTCAATCAACTCGCCAAGGAGTACGAGGCCGACGGTATCATTTACGAGCAGATCAAGTTCTGCGACCCGTGGGCGTATGAACGCATGCTCGGCTCGCACATCCTCAACGATGACTACGGCTATCCTGTCCTGTCCGTTGACCGCCCGTATAACATCGCTTCCTCCGGTCAGATGCGCACCCGTGTGCAGGCATTCGTGGAAAGCATGGAGATCAAGAAGATTCAAGGGGGGAAACAGTGATGTCCAACAAGAGAATCGGCTGTGAAAACTTCGGTAAGTTCTATACCGAGGGCAAGGTCCGCAACCGCCGCGAATGGCGCGGCGTGACCGACACGCTCTATGACTATTCCCGCTGGCTGCACAACTGGATCACCATGGCGAAGATGGTTTCCAAGCCGCGCAACATCAAGGCCATGTTCCGCTACCGCTGGATGGCCAACTATCTGGCTGTGCCCATGATGGTCGACCGCCACACCCAGGGCCTGCGCGATGAATACCTGCGTATCTGCCACCTGGAGCAGGACCTCATCATCGAGGACGTGGCAAAGCTGCTCGACGGCCTCTTCCGCGGCGACCGCCGCATCGGCAACGACAAGAAATTCTCCGACAAGGTCGTGCTCGTGGACGAAAACGAGATGACCGCCGTTATGATGGGCTTCCCGACGCTCAAGGGCCTGAGCCGTGAGACGCCGTCGACCTATGTCTCCGTGCTGCTCAACCAGCACGCGGCAGAACACTATATCGACATTGCGCAGGAATACGGCCTCGCGGGCGATGTCTGCCCGATGCCCGAGGCGGAGGCCGGCGTGTCCATCGACGACGACGCCCCGGTGCTTGGCGCCTGCGCCGTGCAGTGCAATACGACCTGCGACGGCTCCCTGCTTGGCAACGGTGTCATCTCCAAGCGCCTCGAGCTTGAGGACGGCGTCCCGGTGTTCCAGCTCGCCGCGCCCCTGCGTCACCGTGAGGACGATGTGCAGGAGTACGCCGCACAGGAGATCAAAAACGCTATCGCTTTTATTGAAGAGCACACCGGCGAGAAGTGGGACTGGAAGGCGTACTTCGAGTGCGCCGAGCGCGTGAACTATGCCACCAAGTGCCGCGTCGAGTGGCTGGAGATGAACAAGACCGACTACCCGCAGGTCTTTGGCTCCAACCTCGCGCTGTATACCGAAACGAACTACATGGCCATCTGCGGCAAGGTCCCCGCGTTCCGCGAAGTCGATCGCAAGATCACCCAGCTCGCCGAGCGCGCTTACCGCAAGCAGAAGAAGGCCGCCAATGCGTACCGTCACCGTGCCATCGTCTGGGGCGTGCAGTCGCACTTCTATATGGACTTCCTTGTCTGGCTGCTCAATTGCTGGGGCATCGTGCCGCTGACGGATATGCTCTCCATGGTCTCAACGCGCGAACTCGTCACGGAGGACACGCCCGAAAACCGCGAGCAGGCGTATTACGACATGGCCTGGCTGACCGAGAACATGATCATGCGCAACCGTACCCACGGCGGCTACAAGGTCCTGCTCGACGAGCTCTGGGAGTACTGCGAGCAGTTCAACGCCGACATGGTCATCCTCTGGGAGCACATGAGCTGCAAGGCGCTCGACGGCATGCACGGTCTGTTTGAAGAGCGTGCCCGTGAGCACGGCATCCACCTCGTCTGGGTCACGCACGATCTGTTCGACCCGCGTGTCATCTCGCGGCAGGGCGTGCGCCAGCAGGTCAATGACTATATGCGCACCGTCATGCAGGAAGAACCCGTGGATCCGAGCCTGGAGATCCTGAAGGACGAGAAGTCCTGGTAATCAGAGAGGGGACCGAACATGAACAATTTGAAATGCAAGCTGCTCAAGGCCCTGCTGGGCGTGTCGCTCGGCGCACTCGGCGCGTTCGTGGTCACGTTTGTCATCTATTTCTGGAACCTGGACATGAAGCTGACCTCCGTCATGGAGGGCATTCTGCTCAAGCATTACGACAAGATCGACCGCGACCAGCACCTGTGATTCCTACATTTTTCAGCGCCCGTCTGCCATGGCAGACGGGCGCTTTTTGCGGCCGTTTTCGCGTGTAAACAATTTATGAAGTCTCTTGACGTTTTGCGTGAATGTCCTTATAATGCGTAGCGTGCTACATATTCGGAGGTGCATCATGGAGCAATATCCGATTGGATGTCTATTAAAAATGATCACGGATAAGATCAAGATACAGGCCGACGCCAACCTTGCGCAGCATGATCTGACGCTGACGCAAAGCCGCGTGCTCGGCTATCTGGCTCGAAACGGCGGCACGGCGACGCAAAAGGAGATCGAGGGCTTCCTGCAGGTGTCGCACCCGACTGTAGCGGGCGTCATCGGGCGCATGGAGCAGAAGGGCTTCGTGTCCTGCCGGCCCGACCCGTCGGATAAACGCAGCAAGATCGTCTGCCAGACGGAGCGCGCTGCCGCGATCGCGCAGGATATGCACGCCACGATCCAGGCAACGGAGCAGCAGATGCTGCGCTCACTGACGCCGGAACAGATCACGTCGCTGGAATCGACCCTGCGCACGATCTATGCCGACCTTGGCTGACCGGTCCGTGATTCAGGAAGGAGGAAATCCATGCTTCATACCTTGTCCCGTAGCCTGCGGGAAAACAAAGGCCCCGCGCTCGTGACGGTTCTGCTCTCGGCGCTGGAGGTCGTGTTTGAGATCGTGATCCCGCTGTATATGTCCAACCTCATTGACTTCGGCATTGAGGGCGGCAGTATGGCGGCGGTCTGGAAGTTCGGTGCATTTTTGCTGCTGCTGGCGGCGTTCCAGCTCGCGACCGGCGTGCTCGCGGCGCGCATCGCGGCGCGCACATCCGTCGGTTTCGGTGCAAACCTGCGCGAGGATATGTACAACAATGTGCAGACCTTTGCGTTTTCCAACATCGATAAGTTTTCCACCGCGTCCATTGTCACGCGCCTGACGACGGATGTCACGAACGTGCAGAATGCCTTTCAGATGCTCATGCGCATGGCGATCCGCTCACCGGTCATGCTGATTTTTTCCATGATCGTGTCGTTCCGCATCAGCCGTGATATTTCCATGACATTTCTCATCATCCTGCCGATCCTCGCGGTGGCGCTGTTTTTCATTATCCGCAGCGTATTCCCGGTTTTCACGCGTGTGTTCCGCACGTATGATGAGCTCAACAACGTCGTGCAGGAAAATGTCCGCGGTATCCGCGTCGTCAAATCCTTTAATCAGGAGCAGCACGAGATCCGCAAGTTCGGCGCCATTTCCGAGCGCATCTATCAGGACTTTTCCAAGGGCGAGCGGCTCATCACGCTCAACGCGCCGCTGATGCAGTCGTGCATCTATGCGTGCATGATCATCATCTCCTGGCTCGGCGCCAAGGCCATCATCGCCAGCGGCAACGATCCGGCGCTTGGCCTGACGACCGGCAACCTCACCGCGCTCATCACCTACGCCATGCAGATCCTCTCGAGCCTGATGATGTTGTCCATGGTCTTTGCCATGCTGACGATCTCGCTCTCATCCGCGCGCCGCATTGCCGAGGTGATCGAGGAAAAGACGGACATTCAAAATCCGGAGCACCCGGTCATGGCCGTGCGCGACGGCGCCATTGATTTTGACCATGTGAGCTTTGTTTACGCATCCAAGGCGGATAAAAAGGTGCTCGATGACATTGACCTGCACATCCGATCCGGCGAGACGATCGGCGTCATCGGCGGCACGGGCGCATCCAAATCTTCACTCGTGCAGCTCATCCCGCGCCTGTACGATGTCACCGGCGGCAATCTGACGCTCGGCGGCGTGGACGTGCGCGATTATGATCTGGAGACGCTGCGCAACGCCGTCGCCATGGTGCTGCAGAAAAACGAGCTGTTTTCCGGCACGATCAAGGAGAACCTCCGCTGGGGCAATGAGAATGCCACGGACGAGGAACTCCGGCACGCCTGCGTGCTCGCGTGTGCGGATGAGTTTATCTCCGCCATGCCGGACGGCTATGACACCTATATCGAGCAGGGCGGCACAAATGTCTCCGGCGGCCAGAAGCAGCGCCTGTGCATCGCCCGCGCGCTGCTGAAAAAGCCGAAGGTGCTTATCCTCGATGACTCGACAAGCGCTGTCGATACGCGCACGGACGCGCAGATCCAGCAGGCCCTTTCCGCCTATATCCCGGAGACGACGAAGATCATCATCGCGCAGCGCATCAGCTCCGTGCAGAACGCCGACCGCATCGTCGTGCTCGACGATGGGCATATTGCCGATGTCGGCAGCCATGAGGAGCTGCTGCACACGAGCGAAATTTACCGTGAAGTCTATGAGTCCCAGCAGAAGGGAGGCGAGGACGATGCCTGAACGCCCAAAGTTGGATTCCCAGACGCTCAAGCGCCTGCTGTCGTATATGCGCGCTTACAAGGGCACGCTCGTGCTCGTGACCATCTGCATTCTGCTCAGCGCGATCGCCGGTGCGGCCTCGTCCATGTTCCTGCAGAAGCTGATCGACGGCTATATCGTCCCCATGCTCGGTACGGCGTCGCCGGACTTTTCCGGCCTGATCCGCGCGCTGGTGACGATCGGCTGCGTGTATCTCGTTGGCACACTGGCCACGTGGCTGTATAACCGCCGCATGGTCACGATCGCGCAGGGCACGCTCAAGCGTATCCGCGACGAGATGTTTGAGAAGATGCAGCGTCTGCCCATCCGCTATTTTGACACGCATACGCACGGCGACATCATGAGCCTGTATACGAATGATACCGACACGCTGCGCCAGATGATCGCGCAGTCCATGGCACAGCTCGTGTCGTCGGTGTTTACGCTGACGGTCGTGTTTTTCTGCATGCTGTATATCAGCGTCTGGCTGACGCTGATCGTGTGCGCTGTCATGGCACTCATCCTTGTATTCGTGCGCAGGCTCACCGGCCGCATCGGCGGCTACTTCATGGCACAGCAGAGGGCACTGGCAGATCTCAACGGCTATGTCGAGGAGATGGTCAACGGCCAGAAGGTCGTCAAGGTGTTCTGCCACGAAGAGCAGAGCAAGGAGGAGCTGCGCCGCCGCAACCGCGTCTGGGCGGAAAACGCCGCGCGCGCCAGCGGCATGGCCAACAGCATGATGCCGATGATGAATGCCGTCGGCTATCTGCAGTATGTCATCATCGCCGTCATCGGCGGCACGATGGCCATTGCCGGCACGCCGAACCTCGGCCTGACCGGCATGAACACGCTCACACTCGGTATGATCGCATCGTTCCTGACGCTCTCACGCGGATTCACCAACCCCATCTCGCAGATCTCCAACCAGTTCAACTCCATCGTCACGGCACTGGCCGGTGCGTCGCGTATCTTTGCATTCATGGACGCGCAGCCGGAAACGGATGACGGCTATGTGACGCTCGTCAACGCCAGAGAGGAAAACGGCGCGCTCGTTGAGGCCGACCACCACACCGGCCTCTGGGCGTGGAAGCACCCGCACGGCGACGGTACGGTCACGTACACGAAGCTTGAGGGCCGCGTCGTGTTCGACCATGTGGACTTTGGCTACACACCGGATAAGGAAGTCCTGCACGACATCACGCTCTATGCCGAACCGGGCCAGAAGGTGGCCTTTGTCGGTGCGACCGGCGCCGGCAAGACAACGATCACGAACCTCATCAACCGCTTCTACGACATTGCCGACGGCAAGATCCGCTATGACGGCATCAATATCAATAAGATCTGCAAGGCCGATCTGCGCCGCAGCCTCGGCATCGTGCTTCAGGACGTGAACCTCTTCACCGGCACCGTCATGGAAAACATCCGCTACGGCAATCCGGACGCGACGGATGATGACTGCATCGCGGCGGCAAAGCTCGCCAACGCCGATCACTTCATCCGCATGCTGCCGGACGGCTACAACACCGTGCTCAAGGGCGACGGCAGCGGCCTGAGTCAGGGCCAGCGTCAGCTGCTGAGCATCGCGCGCGCGGCCGTGTCCGACCCGCCGGTTATGATCCTCGATGAGGCGACCAGCTCCATCGATACCCGCACCGAGGCGCTTGTACAGAGCGGCATGGATAAGCTCATGGAGGGCCGCACGGTGTTCGTCATCGCGCACCGGCTCTCGACGGTCAAAAACGCCGACGTCATCATGGTGCTCGACCACGGCCGCATCATCGAGCGCGGCAGCCACGAAAAGCTCATCGCCGAAAAGGGTGTGTACTACCAGCTCTATACCGGCGCGTTCGAGCTCGAATAAATTCCGCCGCGCACCTTGCATGCCGGCAGGGGGCGCGGTATAATCCAGATAATGAAGCCAAAGGAGGAGACCCATGGAGTATCGAAGATTTGGAAACACCATCGTCGCCCGCATCGACCGCGGCGAGGAGGTGCTCGAGCAGGTCAAGGCGATCGCACAGGTCGAGCAGATCAAGCTCGCAAGCGTGCAGGCGCTCGGCGCGGTCGGCGAATTCACGGTCGGCGTGTTCCACACGGCCGAAAAGCAATACCATGCCAATTCGTTCGCTGGCGATTTTGAGATCGTCTCGCTGACCGGTACCATCAACACGATGGACGGCGCGTTTTACACGCACCTGCACATGAGCGCCGGAAACGAGAAGGGCGAGGTGTTCGGCGGGCATCTGAACCGCGCCGTCATCAGCGCCACCTGCGAAATGGTCATCACGGTCATCGACGGGCGGGTGGATCGCTTCCACAGCGAGGAGATCGGTCTGAACCTGTTCCAATTCTAAAGATCTGTGTCAAAAGTGCGCACGGTTTTGCGGCCGTGCGCATTTTTTTGCTGCCGGCGTTTCTTATTCCTATTGACATCGTGGGAATATAGGCATATAATTCATGCCATAGAGGTAGGGATTACGTGTCAACCCCTCCAGAGCCTCTCGAATTTGTGTATATTATGCAGCCGTGCCGCCCGGCGCGGTCTGCCATTGGGAACGGAGGACGCATATATGAACAAAAACCTTCTTGAAGTCAGCGGCCTGCACGTGAGCGCAGGCGAGAAGGAGATCCTGCACGGTGTGGATCTGACCGTCGGCAAAGACGAGACACACGTGCTCATGGGACCGAACGGCACCGGTAAGTCCACGCTCGGCTACGCGATCACCGGCAATCCGGAGTATACGGTTACAGCCGGCAAGATCGTCTTTGACGGCGAGGACATTACGGAGCTGCCGGTCAACGAGCGCGCGAAAAAGGGCATTTTCCTGTCCTTCCAGAATCCGCTCGAGGTGCCCGGCGTAACGCTCAGCGCCTTCATTCGCAGCGCGCTCGAGCAGAAGACCGGCAAGCGCATCCGCCTCTGGGACTTCAAGAAGAAGCTCGCCGAAACGATGGAGCTGCTGGCGATGGACGCCTCCTACGCCGAGCGTGACCTGAACGTGGGCTTTTCCGGCGGAGAGAAGAAGAAGGCGGAGATCCTGCAGATGCTCATGCTCGAGCCGAAGCTCGCCATCCTCGACGAGACCGACTCCGGCCTGGACGTCGACGCGGTGCGCACGGTCTCCAAGGGCGTGCAGCTCTACCGCGAGTGTGTGCACGGCTCGCTGCTCATCATCACGCACAGCACCCGCATTCTCGAGGCACTGACGGTGGACGCCGCGCACATCATGGAAAAGGGTGTCATTGTGAAAAACGGCGATGCATCGCTCGTCGATACCATCAACGAAAGCGGCTTTGGCGGCATCCAGGCTGACTGAAAGCGAGGCGATCCGAATGAAGGAAAAAAGTCAGGTCGCGGACATTGACCGCAGCGTCTATGACATCCGCGACAAAGAGGACGATGCCTATCGCATGCAGGAGGGCCTGACGCCGGAGATCATTGACACGCTCTCCAAGGAAAAGGACGATCCGGTCTGGATGCAGCAGTTCCGGCTGGAGTCGCTGCAGATCTATAACGAGATGCCGATCCCGGATTGGGGCCCGTCCATCGAGGGCCTGGACATGGATCATATCGCGACCTACGTCCGCCCCAAGACCGATATGAAAAACGACTGGAAGGACGTCCCGCAGGACATCAAAGACACGTTCGAGCGCCTCGGTATCCCGCAGGCGGAGCGCAAATCGCTTGCCGGCGTCGGCGCGCAGTACGATTCCGAGCTCGTGTACCACAATGTCAAGGACGAAGTGGCTGCGCAGGGTGTTGTCTATACCGATATGGAGAGCGCGCTCAAGGGCGAGTACGCCGACATGGTGCACAAGTATTTCATGAAGCTCGTCACGCCGCGCGACCATAAATTTGCGGCGCTGCACGGTGCGGTCTGGTCCGGCGGCTCGTTTGTGTACGTTCCGAAGGGCGTGCAGGTGTCCATCCCGCTGCAGTCGTATTTCCGCCTGAACGCCAAGGGCGCGGGCCAGTTCGAGCACACGCTCATCATCGTCGACGAGGGTGCGAGCCTGCACTTCATCGAGGGCTGCTCGGCGCCGAAATATAACGTCGCGAACCTCCACGCCGGCTGCGTGGAGCTGTACGTGAAGAAAAACGCCAAGCTGCGCTACTCGACCATCGAAAACTGGTCGAAGAACATGTATAACCTCAACACCAAGCGCGCGCTCGTGGAAGAGGGCGGCGTGATCGAGTGGGTGTCCGGCTCGTTCGGGTCCCATGTCGGCTGCCTGTACCCGATGAGCGTGCTCAAGGGCGATAACTCCAAGATGGAGTTCACCGGCGTCACATTTGCCGGCGCAGGGCAGAACCTCGACACCGGTGCGAAGGTCGTGCACATCGGCAAGAATACGAGTTCGTACATGAACACGCGCTCCATCAGTAAGAGTGGCGGCATCAGCACGTTCCGCAGCAGCGTCGTGGTGCAAAAGGGCGCCAAACACGCGAAATCCTCCGTGTCCTGCCAGTCGTTGATGCTCGATTCCGAGTCCCGCTCCGATACCGTTCCGGCCATGGACATCCGCACGAAGGACGCCGCCGTCGGCCATGAGGCCAAGATCGGCAGCATCAGCAACGAAGCGGTGTTTTATCTCATGAGCCGCGGCATGAGCGAGGAGGACGCCCGCGCGCTGATCGTCAGCGGCTTTGCGGACAACGTCTCCAAGGAGCTGCCGCTGGAGTACGCGGTGGAAATGAACAATCTCATTCGTCTGGAGATGAAGGGCAGCATCGGCTGACCGCACATTCCGAAAGGAGGGAATATCGTGAATACGAGTGAACAGCTGGCCGTCAACAAACTGCCGACCAGAACGTGGAACCATCTCAATGTCAACGAAGCGACCATCCCGTGGAATGTGGCCGAAACGGCTGATCTCGGGACGGATGCATATGAAATTACAGCAGAAAATCAGGCGCAGCCGCTGCACATCCGCCTGACCGGCGCTGAGGGCTGCAGCCGCAAGCACATCGCGGTCGATGTGGCCGCCGGTGTGCAGGCAACGGTGTATATGGTGCTCGATGCGCAGGGCAGCTTCGCCGTGGAAACGGCGCTGACGCTCCATGACCGTGCGTCTCTGCGCCTTGTGCAGGTGCTCGGTGCGCAGGTCGGTGCGCTGCTTTATGCCAAAACGAACGCGGACTGCGCGCCCGATGCCGGCGTGGCCATGACGCAGATTCTTATGGGCAGGGGCGACCTATATTCGGACAACGACACGGAGCTTGTCGGCGACGGCAGCCGTTATTCGGCGCAGATCGGCTATCTCGGCCGCGGCAGTCAGACGATCGACGTCAACGTCGTCGTCAACCATTATGGCAAGAACACGGAGTGCGAGATCGACACGTCCGGCGCGCTCAAGGACGCGGCGAAGAAGGTTTTCCGCGGCACGATCGACTTTAAGACCGGCTCGTCGAACTCCGTCGGCAATGAGAAAGAGACCGTGCTCATGCTTGGCGACGATGTCGTCAACAAGACGGTGCCGCTTATCCTGTGTGCCGAGGAAAACGTCGTCGGCAACCACGGCGCGACCATCGGTGAGCTCGATGACGAGACGCTGTTTTACTTTGAGAGCCGCGGCATCTCGCGCGAACAGGCCGAAAATATCCTGGCCCGCGCATCGATCGAGCGCTTTGCGCGCACGGTGGACGACGAAGCGCTGCGTGCGCAGATTCTTCAGACGCTGGAGGAGGAACTCAACGATGGCGTATCATTATAAGCAGGATTTTCCGATCTTTCAGCATACGGACGTCGCCTATATCGACAACGCAGCCACGGCCCAGCGCCCGCAGTGCGTGCTCGATGCAGTGGCGGATTTCTACCGCTGCCACAACGCAAACCCTCTGCGCGGCCTGTATCCGCTGAGTGTCGAGGCAACCGATATTTATGAGCAGGCGCGCGAGACGGTGCGCAGCTTCATCGGCGCGAAGTCGGCGCGCGAGATCATCTTCACCCGCAACACGACCGAGAGCCTGAATCTCGTCGCCTACAGCTACGGCCTGACACACGTCAAGGCGGGCGATGAGGTGCTCGTGTCCATCATGGAGCACCACAGCAATCTGCTGCCGTGGCAGATGGTCTGCCGCCAGACCGGCGCGGATCTGAAGTTTATCGAATGCGCGCCTGATGGCAGCGTGGATCTTCAGCAGATTGAATCGCTCATCACCGAGCGCACGAAGATCGTCGCGATGACGCAGGTGTCGAACGTCCTCGGCCGGAAGTACCCGGTGCAGGAAGTCGCCGCCATGGCGCACAAAAAGGGCGCGGTCATGGTCGTGGACGGCGCGCAGAGCACGCCGCACATGCCGGTGAACGTGCAGGAGCTGGGCGCGGATTTCTTCGCCTTCTCCGGCCACAAGGTCTTTGGTCCCATGGGCATCGGCGGGCTGTACGGCAGGGAAGACCTGCTCGAGGAAATGCCGCCGTTTCTCTCCGGCGGCGAGATGATCGAGTCCGTCACGCGCACGGGCGCCGTCTATGCCGAACTGCCGCATAAATTTGAGGCCGGCACGGTCAATGCCATCGGTGCAGCCGGTCTGGCTGCTGCCATCCGGTATGTGCAGAGCGTCGGCTTCGACACCATCCAGCAGCGCGAGCATGACCTGACGGTCAACGCCCTCGCACGTGTGCTGGCCGTGCCGCACGTGCACGTGCTCGGCACGGACAAGCCGGAGGATCACAACGGCATCATCACATTCACGGTCGACGGCGTGCATCCGCACGACATCAGCGAGATCATGGCGTCCGACGGCGTGAACATCCGCGCCGGCCACCACTGTGCGCAGCCGCTGCTCACGCACCTCGGTCTGAACGCAACGGCCCGCGCCAGTTTTGCCTTCTATAATACGGACGAGGATGTCGACCGGTTCATTGAGAGCCTCTCGACCCTGAGGGAGCGTATGGGATATGGAAAATAGGAGCTTTTATAACGAGATCCTGACCGAGCACAACATCCATCCGGAGTTCAAGCATGACATTCCGGACGCGGACATTGCGCTCGCGGGTGTGAACCCGAGCTGCGGCGACAATATTGTCCTCAAGCTCAAGACCGACTGTGATGTCATCACCGACGGCGGCTTTGTCGGCGACGGCTGCGCCATCTCGCAGGCGTCGGCGGACATCATGCTTGGCATGATCGTGGGGCAGAAGAAGGAAAAGGCGCTGGAAATGGGCCGCACCTTCCTGCGCATGATCCACGGTGAGGCGACCGAGGAGGAGATCGAGAGTCTCGAAGAAGCCTCCGCCCTCAAGGACATCGCGCACATGCCCGCGCGTGTGAAATGTGCCATGCTCGGCTGGCGCACGCTCAGCGAGGCGCTGACCGGTAAGGTCGAAGAATAAGCCGTTCCCGCCGCCGGCGGATGCTGGTGAGGCGTCTGCCGGCGGTTTTCTGCGCGCCGGAAAATCCCGGTTTGACAGCGCGCGTCTGCGGGATTATGATAAGACATCCTCTTGACGGCAGGTGCTTTGTATGACTGATTTTGAAACCGTTCTCCTGCAGCGTATCCGCGCACTCGCAGCCACGCAGCCGCGCGTACTCGTTGCCATTGACGGCCGCTGCGCCGCCGGAAAGACCACGCTGGCCGCGTCCCTGCAGGCACAGCTGGAGTGCAATGTGTTCCACATGGATGACTTTTTCCTCCGCCCGGAGCAGCGCACGTCTGAGCGCCTGCACCAGCCGGGCGGCAATGTGGACTACGAGCGTTTCCTGACCGAGGTTCTCCGACCGCTGCACGATGGTCAGGCGGTGACGTACCGCCCTTATGACTGCCACACGCAGCAGCTGCATGCACCGGTGCGCGCAGAGGTAAGGGCAGTCAGTATCATTGAGGGCTCCTATTCCTGCCATCCGGCGCTTTGGGATCTTTATGACCTGCACGTGTTTCTCTCGGTTGGACTGGAGGAGCAGCGCCGCCGCATTGCCGCGCGCAGCGGCGAAAAGATGCTGCCGATGTTCACAAACGTCTGGATTCCGATGGAGGAGACGTACTTTGCGCAGTTTCGGGTCGCAGAGCGCGCCGACCTTAGCCGGGAACATGGAATCGGACTAGTGAATTGTCAAACTAAGTGCAACAGGAAGCAAGTTCAAAGTCCCACAAGTCCTGAGCAGAACGGAAATTAAGAACCTTACGAGGCCTGGCGTTAATAAGCGCCAGGTTTCGTTTTAGAGTGGCAGGAGCAACACACGACAGATTTCTGCCTTACGGATAAAACGCTCGAAGCAAGCCGTTTGCATTTTCATTCGTGCCCTTTTGCCACGCACAGTACGGATCGGCAAAATACACTTGCGCGCTTCTATGCTAAGATGTTTGTAGTTCATACGTGTCTCCTTTTGGTTTTTTGTTTTTGTGGTGATTACATTCTACCAGGGATTCGTATGAACTTCTTTTCTTTTTTCTGTTGCACTTGATCGTATAATTCACCGGACTGTAATGACCGCGCGGGGCTTGTGCCCCGCGCGGTTTTGTGCTACATTAAGAGAACATACACAGCGTGAATTTACACAGAAAGGCGGGAGCCCCATGGATGTTCTGCGTTTCAAACAGGCCAATTGCAAAAACTGCTACAAATGCGTCCGGTTCTGCCCGGTCAAGTCCATCCGCGTCTATCAGGGTCACGCACAGATCATTTCCAGTGACTGCATTCTCTGCGGCAACTGCGTGTCCGTCTGCCCGCAGCATGCCAAGGAGGACATCAGCGACGTCGCGCAGATCCAGGAGCTGATCGCATCCGGCCAGCAGGTCGTTGTGAGCGTCGATTCTTCCTACATTGCCTATTTTGACACCCCCGGTTTTTCGGGCATCGAAGAGCCGCTGAAAAAGCTCGGCTTTGCGGCGGCACATGAGACAGCGGAGGGCGCCTATCTGGTCAAGAAGCAGCTCGAGGAGCTCGCGCGTCAGCCGGGCGATGCGCCGATCATTACATCCGGCTGTTCGACGATCGTGCTCTATGTGGAAAAGCATCTGCCGGAGGCGCTGCCATATTTGGCTCCGGTGCTCTCCCCGATGCAGGCGCATGCCGTGCTGCTGCGCAAGCGTTATCCGGGCGCGACCATTGTCTACATCAGCCCGTGTATCTCCAAGAAGGAGGAGACGACGCGCTTTGAGAGCGTCGGTGCCGATTACGACATCACGTTCACGGAGCTTGAGGACTGGATGCATGAGGCCGGTGTTGCTGTTAACCCCAACGTCCCGGCCGATGAGCCGATGCTTTCGCGCGGTTATACGATCACAAACGGCGTTCTGCACTCCATGTCGCTCGATTCCGGGCGCGATTATCTGTTCCTTGACGGTCTGGATGACAGCATCCAGACGCTCAAGAGCGTCGTCAACGGCAACCTGCGCAACTGCTTTATTGAGATCGCTGCCTGCCACGGAAACTGCGTCGGCGGTCTCGCTTTTCGGCAGAAGCACACAAACCTGCTCGAATCGCGCCGCCGCGTGATCAAGAGCGCCGGTGGCGAAAGAAACTTCGACATTCAGGAGCCAGTGGATATGCACCGCGCGCTCATAGACAAGAAGCACCCGGTCGACTTACCGCCAGACTCTGTTATTAACGGGATCCTGCGCAAAATGGGCAAATTCAGCCCGGCGGATGAGCTCAACTGCGGTCTGTGCGGCTACCGCACCTGCCGCGACAAGGCCATCGCCGTCTATGAGGGCCGCGCTGAGATCAGCATGTGCATGCCATATATGAAAGAGCGTGCCGAGACCTACTCCGAGAAGATCATCAACGTCTCCCCGGAGGGCATTGTCACTGTCGGCAAAAAGCTGAAGGTCAAGCAGATCAACAAAGCGGCTTGCAAGATTTTCGGCATCAAGGATCCGGCGGACATCATCGGCTATCCGGTCTCGCGCATTATGGATGAGTATGATTTCGTGAAGATGATCAGCCAGGAGGAGACGCAGGTCACGGACGAGGTGTTCCTTGCTGATTATAACGTCTACCTCGAGCGTATTTTCATCTGCGACCCGGAGCGGACGCTTTTCACCTGCATCATGCGTGATGTGACGAAGGCGCGCCAGCGCCGCAACAAGATCCAGAAGACGAAGATCCACGCGGCCGATTTGGCGGATGACATCATCGCCAACCAGCTGCGCATCGTCCACGAGATCGCGAGCCTGCTCGGAGAGACGGCAGCGGAGACCAAGGTGGCGGTCCACGACCTGAAGGAGGCCATCATGCTCGATGAGGACGGCGACGATGATGCGTAAACGAATCAATCGCTGCAGGAACACGGTCTGGGACATCAGCGTCATCAGCCGCAACAAAAACGGGGAGACGCTCTGCGGAGATCAGTGCGCGCTCGAATGGGACGGAAACGATGCGACGGTCATCCTCTCCGACGGCCTCGGCAGCGGCGTCAAGGCCAACATTCTCTCCACGCTGACAACGACCATGCTCACGACCATGCTCAAGGGCAGCGTGCCCATTGACGAGTGCGTTACGACCGTGGCGGAGACGCTGCCCATGTGCAAGGAACGAAAGCTTGCCTATGCGACTTTCACAATCCTGCAGACGGCCGGCACCCGCGTGCGCCTGATCCAGTATGATAACCCGAACGCCGTATTTGTGCATAACGGTGCGATCACAAAATATAACTATTCCGTCAACTTTATTCAGGAAAAGGAGCTGCACGAGAGCTACCTGCATTTTGACGTGGGAGATATGCTCGTGCTCTTCAGCGACGGGGTGTCGGAGGCCGGACGCGGCGTGACGACGGACGCCGGCTGGGCGCAGCAGGATATTGAGGATTTTATCCTGCGTAACTATTCGTCTAACGTCTCCTCGCAGCGCATGGCGGCCAGCATCCTTTCGACCGTCAAGACCCTGGACATGGACGCCATGCATGATGATACGACCGTTGTTGTCGCGCGTCTGCGCGAGCGCTGTCCGGTCAACGTCATGATCGGGCCGCCCGAGCGCAAGGATGACGATCTGAGCACGATGCGCCTGTTTTTCGGCAAGGATGGCAAGCACGTTGTCTGCGGCGGCACCACAGCCAACGCTGTCGCGGCATATCTGGGCGTAAAGGTGCACACGCTGCCAGGCAGCGGCACGGAGGAGGTTCCGCCGATGAGCGAGATCCACGGCGTGGATCTGACCACCGAGGGTGTCGTAACCGTCAATGTGACGATGGAGCGCATCAAGGACTACCTCGCCGACGGCATGTACACACTCGAGCTCGCCCGCATGAAAGATGGCGCGTCCAGGCTTGCGCTCATGCTGCTCGAAGAGGCAACGGAGGTCAATGTCCTCTTTGGCAACGCGAGCAACCTCGCCCAGCAGGATACGGAGTTCAGCTTTGAGCGCAAGCTGCAATTGGTGCAGGAGCTGCGCGATATGCTGACCTTGGCCGGAAAAACAGTCAAAATGAGCATCTGCTGACAGGTGCAAATCATCACGGAGTGACCCAAACGAATGAAGATCCGAACTTTTTTTGCAGTATTGCTATGTAAGCTCGCGCGCGGTCTGCTGCGGCTGCTGCGCCGCGGCGGCACGGCGTTTCCCGGCCGAGTGGCGCTGAAGGTATATCCGCAGGTGCTCGGCGTGCTCTCGCAGGGCGTGCGCGTTATCCTCGTTACCGGTACGAACGGCAAAACGACCAGCTCCCGCATGATCGAGCAGGCGTTCGCCGACGCGGGGCTCAATTACTTTGCCAATCGCTCCGGCGCGAACCTCATCTCCGGCATCACGGCGGAGTTTGCCATGCACAGCACCCTGACCGGACGGCCCAAGTGCAAGTTCGCCGTCATCGAGTGTGACGAGGCGGCGTCCAAAACGGTGCTCAAGTATCTCAAGCCGGAGGTAATCGTGGCCACGAACGTGTTCCGCGATCAGCTCGACCGCTACGGCGAGATCACGCACACGCTCAACAACATCCTCGAGGGCATCCGTCACACGCCGGAGAGTACGCTGTGCATCAATGCCGACTGTTCGCTCATCGCGTCCATCCCGGCACAGGTGCCGAACCCGGTCGTGCGCTTTGGCGTGAACGTGCCGCTTGGCGGCGACGACATGACGGAGATCTCCGACGCGCCGCACTGCATCCACTGCAAGGCAGAGTATGTCTATGACTACCGCACGTACGGCCATCTCGGTGCGTTCCGCTGCCCGAAGTGCGGCTACCACCGCGAGGATCCGCAGATTGCCGTCACGGCGGTGCAGGACCTCGGTGTGGACACGAGCGACGTCACCATGTCTATCGGCGGGCGGGAATACGCCGTGCACATCAACCTGCCGGCGGCGTATAACGTCTACAATGCCGTCGGGTCGGCGGCGGCGCTGTACGCATTCGGTTTCGCGCCAGAGGCGATCGTGCATGCGCTCGGCGCGTTCGGCTGCGGCTTTGGCCGCATGGAGAAGTTCGACCTGCGCGGCACGCCCGGACGCATGATGCTCGTGAAAAACCCCGCCGGCTGCAACCAGACCATGCGCTACCTTGCCGGGCTGAACGAGGATGCGACGTTTGTCGTCTGTCTCAACGACCGGGACGCCGACGGCACGGACATCTCGTGGATCTGGGACGCGGACTTTGAGCGGCTCGCCGCCATGGGCGAGCACCTGCGGCAGGTGTTCGTATCCGGCACGCGCGCCGATGAGCTGCGCCTGCGCCTGAAATATGCGGGCGTGGATGAGGCAAACATTCAGGTGTTTTACGACTATGACCCGCTGATCGACGCCATGTGCGCGTCGGAATACCCGGTGTTCATCATGCCGACGTATACGTCCATGCTGGACCTGCGCGGCCGGCTGCAAAAGCAGCTCGGCGGAAAGGAGTTCTGGGAATGAGCGAGAAGACCCTGCGCATCTGCCACCTGTACCCGGACCTTCTGAACCTCTACGGCGACCGGGGCAACATTCTCTGTATGCGCCGCCGCCTGGAGTGGCGCGGCATCGGCGCCGAGGTGACGGAGGTTACGGTCGGCGAGCAGGCGGATTTCACGCAGTTTGACCTGTTTTTCATCGGCGGCGGTCAGGACTTTGAGCAGGAGGTGCTCCTGTCTGACCTGAAAGCCGGAAAAGGCGGCGAGATCAAGGCTGCCATCGCCGACGGCAAGACGTTTCTGACCATCTGCGGCGGCTACCAGATGCTTGGCAGCTACTACCGCACGTGGGACGGCAAGCAGTGTGATTTCATCGGCGCGATCGATTATTACACCGTTGGTTCGAAGGAGCGCATGATCGGCAACTTCCTCTTTGAATGCCTGCCGGAGTCCGGCGGCAGCACGGTCGTCGGCTTTGAAAACCACAGCGGCAAGACCTACCTCGGCAGCGGCGTGTCGCCGCTCGGCAAGGTGCTCGTCGGCGGCGGCAACAATGGGGAGGACAGCTTTGAGGGCGTGCGCTACCGCAACGTGTTCGGTACGTACAGCCACGGCCCGGTCCTGCCGAAAAACCCCGCGTTTTGCGACCATCTGCTCACGACGGCGCTGCAGCAGCGCTATCCGGAGCTGGAACTTCAGCCGCTGGACGATGCGGCCGAGCTCGCCGCGCACAACACCATGCGCGACCGGCTGCTGAAAAAATAATTGCATGGGAAATGGGCGCATCCGTCTGGATGCGCCCACCGTGCGTTTTCGGTTAAAAATCCTCGGGTATCGGAATGTCAGCGCGTGGCACCTTGTCCCAGGAAAAGTCCGCCGCCAACTCCGCAGCCGTCACCGGCGCGTCCGTCGGCCGCAGTCCGACGAGCTTTGCGAGCTTGCCGGTCAGCTGCTCCGGCGTATATTTTTGCCGCAGGGCCTCCATGTTCAGGTCGCCCTCGCGCTTGGAGAGTTTGCGCCCGTCCGGCGCGACGAGCAGCGGCGCGTGCGCGTACTCCGGCGCGCGGCCGCCGAGTGTTTCGATCAGCCAGATCTGCCGCGGCGTGGAGTCGAGCAGATCGCGCGCGCGCACGACGCGCGTGATGCCCATCTCCAGATCGTCCACGCTCACGGCAAGCTGGTAGGCGAACACGCCGTCCGAGCGCCGGATGAGAAAATCATCGCGCCCGCGCCGCAGCTCCGTTTTCTGCGGGCCGTAGTGCCCGTCGATGAAGGAAATGTCCGCATCGGTCACTTCCAGCTTTTTCGCCGCGTTCCGGCCCATGCGCAGGCGCGCCTGCACCTCTTGAACCGTTAGTGTCCGGCAGGGGCAGCCGGCCTCGCGCGGCTCGCCGGGGTGCGGCGCGCTGGCGGCCAGCCGCTCGGCGCGGCTGCAGTAGCAGTCATATACCATTCCGCGCGCGGTCAGCGCGTCCAGCGCGGCGGTGTAGCGCTCCGTGCGCGTGCCCTGACGGCTGTCCTGCGAGCCGGGGCGCCAGCCCTCGTCCCAGTCAAGCCCGAGCCAGAGCAGGTCGTCGGCCATGAGCTCTGCGTAGTGCTCCCAGCTCCGCTCCGGGTCGAGATCCTCAAGGCGGAACACCATCGTCCCGCCGCGCGCGCGCACATCCAGCCATGCCAGCAGAAACGTCAGCACATTGCCCAAATGCAGCCGCCCGCTCGGGCTGGGCGCAAAGCGGCCGCGGATCGTGTTATCCGGCATCGGTCATCCCTCCGGTTTCATTCTGAGTGCATTATAGCATAACCGTGCCGGTTCGCAACGCTTTTCAGGTCAAATCCCTTGAAACCATGCGGGAAATCGGATATAATAAAGTGTTATTATCAGCGGAGGAATGTCTCATGGCGAAATCATCCATCGAAAAAACAAATGTCATGCGCCTGCTCGACCAGAAGAAGGTGCCCTACACGCCGCACACATATCCGCACGGCGACGATGCGGTGGACGGCGTGACCGTCGCGCAGATGACGGGCATGGACCCGGCGAAGGTGTTCAAGACGCTGGTCGCCCGCGGCGCGAGCAAGACGCCGTACGTGTTCGTCATCCCGGTCGCGTGCGAGCTTGACCTCAAGAAGGCGGCGAAGGCCGTGGGGGAGAAGTCCGTCGCCATGCTGCACGTTTCCGAGCTTACGCCCCTGACGGGCTACGTGCGCGGCGGCTGCTCGCCGGTCGGCATGAAAAAGCAGTTTCGCACGGTCTTTGCCGCGCAGGCGCTCGCGCAGGAGACGATCCTCGTCAGCGCCGGCAAGATCGGCTATCAGGTCGAGACCGCGCCGCAGGCGCTCATCGCGCTCGTGCGCGCGACTACGGCGGATCTGACCATCGAAGAATCCTAAGCAACCACGGAGGCACCCATGCGGGATCATATCGTTATCAAAGGCGCGCGGGAGAACAATCTCAAGAACATTGATGTGGAAATTCCACGCGATGCGCTGGTCGTCATGACCGGCCTTTCCGGCTCCGGCAAGTCGAGCCTTGCGTTCGACACCATCTTTGCCGAGGGCCAGCGGCGCTATATGGAGAGTTTGTCCTCCTATGCACGCCAGTTTCTCGGTCAGATGGACAAGCCGGACGTCGATTCCATTGAAGGCATGAGCCCGGCCATTTCCATCGACCAGAAGACCACCAGCAAGAATCCGCGCTCGACCGTCGGCACGGTCACGGAGATCTACGACTATCTGCGTCTGCTCTGGGCGCGCGTTGGCGTGCCGCACTGCCCGAAATGCGGCAAGGAGATCCGCCGCCAGACGGTGGATCAGATCGTCGACCAGATCGCGGCGCTGCCGCAGGCGACGCGTGTGCAAATTTTAGCGCCGGTCGTCCGCGCCAGAAAAGGCGAGCACCAGAAGGTGTTCGACGATGCCCGCCGCGGCGGCTATGTCCGCGTGCGGGTCGACGGCAGCATCTATGACCTGACGGAGGCCATCCCGCTCGACAAAAACCGCAAGCACAATATCGAGATCGTGGTCGACCGCGTCGTCATCCGCCCGGACCAGAACCGCCGCCTGACGGACGCCGTGGAGATCGCGTCCGCGCTCTCCGGCGGCCTCGTGCTGGCGGACATTCCGGAGGAAAAGCGCGAGATCCTCTTCTCGCAGAACTATGCCTGCGACGACTGCGGCATCTCGATCGAAGAGCTCACGCCGCGGATGTTCTCGTTCAACAGCCCCTACGGCGCCTGCCCGACCTGCGGCGGCCTCGGCACGCGGCTGCGCATCGACCCGGCGCTCATCATCCCGGATCCGTCGAAGTCGCTCCTCGAGGGCGGCGTTACGGCCAGCGGCTGGAACAGCGTCAAGGGTGACAGCATCAGCCGGATGTACTACGAGGCGCTGGCGGAAAAATATCACTTTGACCTCACCACGCCGATCGGCGACCTGCCGGAAAACGTGTGCGAGATCCTGCTCTACGGCACTGGTGGCGAGGAGCTCACACTGCATTATGACATGAACCGCGGCGCCGGTGTGCTGCGCCGCCCGTTCGAGGGCATCGTCTGCAACCTCGAGCGCCGCTATCAGGAGACGCAGAGCGAGGCCATGCGCGCGTCGATCGAGTCCTGCATGGCGGAGACCGTCTGCCCGGACTGCCACGGTGCGCGGCTGCGGCCGGAGGTGCTGGCCGTCACAGTCGGCGGGCTGAACATTTCGGAGTTCACGGCGCTGCCAATCACGGAGGAGCTGGCGTTCCTGGACGGGCTTGAACTGAGCGAGAAGGACGCCAAAATTGCCGACAGCATCCTGCGCGAGGTGCGCTCGCGGCTGCATTTCCTACAGAGCGTCGGCCTGCAGTACCTGACGCTTGCGCGCTCGGCGGCAACGCTGTCCGGCGGCGAGAGCCAGCGCATCCGGCTTGCCACGCAGATCGGCTCGTCGCTCATGGGCGTGCTGTATATTCTCGACGAGCCGTCCATCGGCCTGCACCAGCGCGATAACGAAAAGCTGCTGGCCACACTGCGCGAGCTGCGTGACCTCGGCAACACGCTCATCGTCGTCGAGCACGATGAGGACACCATGCGCGCGGCGGACTATCTCATCGACATCGGCCCCGGCGCGGGCGTGCACGGTGGGGAAGTAGTTTGTGCCGGCACGCCGGAGGAGGTCGCGCGCTGCGAGCGCTCCATCACCGGGCAGTATCTGTCCGGGAAAAAGAAAATTCCCGTGCCTACACACCGCCGCGCCGGAAACGGCCATGCGCTTGTGATCCGCGGCGCGGCAGAGCATAATCTCAAGCACGTGGATGTGGAGATCCCGCTGGGCGTCATGACGTGTGTGACCGGCGTGTCCGGCAGCGGAAAATCTTCGCTCGTCAACGAGGTGCTGTATAAAACACTCGTCGGCAAGCTTAACCACGCCAAGGTGCGTCCCGGGAAATGCGACGGGATCGACGGCGTGGAGTATCTGGATAAGATCATCAACATCGACCAGAGCCCCATCGGCCGCACGCCGCGCTCCAACCCGGCGACGTATACCGGCCTGTTTGACGATATCCGCGCACTCTTTGCCTCCACGCAGGACGCAAAGCTGCGCGGCTATGGCGCCGGGCGCTTCTCGTTCAATATCCGCGGCGGCCGCTGCGAGGCCTGCTCCGGCGACGGCCTGCTGAAGATTGAGATGAACTTCCTGCCGGATGTCTACGTGCCCTGTGAGGTCTGCAAGGGCAAGCGCTACAACCGCGAGACGCTCGAGGTACACTACAAAGGCAAGAACATTGCCGAAGTGCTGGACATGACCGTTGAGGAAGCGCTTGCGTTTTTCCAGAACCAGCCGAAGATCCGCGACCGGCTGCAGACGCTCATGGATGTCGGCCTCGGCTATGTCAGGCTCGGCCAGCCGTCCACGACGCTCTCCGGCGGCGAGGCGCAGCGCATCAAGCTCGCGACGGAGCTGTCCAAGCGCAGCACCGGCCGGACGATTTACGTCCTCGACGAGCCGACGACCGGTCTGCATGTGGCGGACGTCGCACGTCTGATCGATATTCTTGACCGCCTGACCGATGCCGGCAACACGGTGCTGGTCATCGAGCACAACCTGCACGTCATCAAAGTGGCCGATCACATCATCGACCTCGGCCCGGAGGGCGGCGACGCGGGCGGAAACATCGTCTTTACCGGCACACCGGAGGACTGCGCACGCTGTGCCGGGAGCTACACCGGTCAGTTTTTGAAAAAAGAACTCGAAAGTTAACGGCCAAGCCCCCTTTCTCATAGGCTGAATGGAGAGGGGGCGGTGAACATGGTCATTCAGATCACTTTGTGCGTCCTGCTGATTCTGGGCTTTGCCTGGCTCTTGTGGATGCTCAGCGGCGCGCTGCTCACGCCGGTGCGCTCCGGCCGTGGCACGCGCATCACGCTCGTCGTGCAGGCGCGCGGGGACGCACCGGAACTGGAAAATCTCCTGCGCGGCGCTCTGTGGCTGCGTGACAGCGGCACGGTCGCGGCGGACATTCTGCTCGTGGACTGCGGCCTTACGGAAGAAGCTGCTGCGCTGGTTGAGCGCCTTGCACGCCGGTGCGGAGATCTGAAGCTGTGCAAAACGGAGGAGTTTTGCCGATGGATGCAAAAACCAATCCAATAGAATTATGCGGCACCGTCGCGGCGGTCATCTATCAGAACGAGGAAAACGGCTACACCGTCCTCAAGTTGGACGTGGACGACGGCAGCCAGACGATGGTCGTCGGCTGCATTCCGTACGCCGTGCCGGGCGAGTCCATGATCGTCACCGGCAGCTGGATGACGCACCCGGTGCACGGCCAGCAGTTCAAGGCCGAGTTTGCCGAGCGCACCATGCCGGAGACGGCGGACGCGATCTATGCCTACCTCGCCGGGCGCGCCGTGCACGGCATCGGCCCGGCGACGGCGTCGCTGCTTGTATCGCGCTTCGGCGCCGACACGTTGAATGTACTGGAGTACGAGCCGGAAAAGCTCACGGCCATCAAGGGCATCAGCCTTTCCAAGGCGAAGACCATGTCGGCCAATTTCCGCCGTCAGGCGGGCATGCGCCGCTTGATCGAGTTTCTGGCCTCAGCGAATATCCGCCCGGTCATTGCCCTGCGGATGTACCAGTATTACGGTGACGAGGCCCTGCAGCTCGTGCAGGACAACCCCTACATACTCGTCTCGGACGCCATCGGCGCCACGTTTCAGGAGGCGGACGCGCTGGCGCTCGGCCACGGCTTTGACGACCAGAGTGCAGAGCGTGTCGCCGCGGCGACGCTGTATGAGCTCGCCTATAACGCCATTCGCGGCCACTGCTTCATCTCGTACCGCAATCTGCTGGCAGCGACGTCGCAGCTCAGCGGCGTGCCGGACGAGCTGGTCGCCCAGAGCGTGGACACGCTTGTAGAGAGCGGCGAACTGGTGCGCGAGCGCGTCGCGGGGTGCGACGGGTGCTATCTCGCACGCCTGCACGAGGCGGAGGCCTACACGGCCGAGCGGCTGCTCGCTATGGCGCAGAATGAATACCGCCGCATGCCGGATACGGAAAAAATCGCGGCACAGATTGAAGCGCAGCTCGGCCTGACTTTTGCCGAGCAGCAGAAGGAAACGCTCCGCCTTGCGTGTCAGCACCAGGTCATCGCCATCACCGGTGGCCCCGGCACCGGCAAGACGACGTCTATCCGGGCGATCCTCGCTCTGTTTGATGTGCTCAAACTCGACACCCAGCTTGCCGCCCCGACCGGCCGCGCCGCCAAGCGCATGAGTGAGCTGACCGGCCGGAGCGCGCAGACGATCCACCGCCTGCTCGAGGCCGGCATGAGCGACGATCATCAGGACATCGCCTTCCGGCGCGACGAGGACGACCCGCTTGCGTGCGACGCCGTCATTCTCGACGAGTGCTCCATGGTGGACATCTCGCTCATGTGCGCGCTGCTGCGTGCCATGCGCCCGGAGTGTCGGCTCATCCTTGTTGGCGACGCCGACCAGCTGCCGTCCGTCGGCCCGGGCAACGTGTTTTCGGATATCATCCGCAGCGGCGTCATCCCGACTGTGCGCCTGACGGAGATCTTCCGCCAGGCCGCCGGGAGCAGCATCGTCGCCTACGCGCACGCCATCAACCGCGGCGATCACCCGCCGCTAGCAAAAAACAGCGGGGACTTTTTCTTCCTCCGGCGTACAGATCCGCAGAAAGCGGCCGATACGGTCGTGGAGCTGTGCAAAACACGCCTGCCGAATAATATGAAGATCCCGCCGTCGGACATTCAGGTGCTCACGCCGACGCGCAAGTATGACACCGGCATGGCGGCGCTGAACGTGCGCCTGCAGGCGGCACTTAACCCGCCGGCCGACGGAAAGAAGGAACGCCGCTTCGGCGAAATTATCTTCCGCGAGGGCGACCGCGTGATGCAGATCCGCAATGATTACGACATCGTGCTCAAAAACCCGGACGGTACGACAGCCGGGACTGGGGTCTATAACGGCGACGTCGGCCAGATCACGGCCATCGACCCGCAGACGGAAACGCTCGCCGTCTGCTACGACGGCAAGACCGCGACCTACGGCTTCGAGATGCTCAACGAGCTCGAGCACGCGTGGGTCATGACGGTGCACAAATCGCAGGGCAGCGAGTACCGCGCGGTCGTGCTCTGCATCGGAAAAGCCGGGCCCATGCTGCTCACGCGCAGTGTGCTCTATACGGCCATCACGCGCGCCAAGTCCCTGCTCATCGTCGTCGGCGACGAGGGTGTGGCTTATCATATGATTGACAATCAGGCACAGACCCGGCGCTACAGCGGCCTGCGCGCCCGGCTCTGCGGGGAGTGCGGTGAAGCATGAAAGTGATCTCGTTCCTGCTCGACCTGCTCTATCCGCCGCGGTGCGCGTTCTGCCATGACTTTCTCGAGACCAGCCGCGAGGGTGTCTGCGCACACTGCAGGACCGGTCTGCCGTTTGCACAAAATGGTGGACGGCAGCACTTCCCGTTCATTCCGGCATGTGTCTCTCCGCTCAATTATGAGGGCAATGTGCGCGAATCGCTGCTGCGCTATAAATTTGGCGGCGCGACCGGGTACGCAAAAGTCTATGGTCGACTCGTTGCCGAAACGGTGCGCACGGAGCTTCCGGGAGCGTATGACATCATCACCTGGGTGCCGCTGAGCCGCAAGCGCCTGCGCGAGCGCGGCTACGATCAGGCGCGCCTGCTGGCGAAAGCGACGGCAAAGGCACTCGGCATGCCGCTCACGCCGACGCTCTATAAGCAGCGCAACACGCAGCCGCAGTCCGGCACCGGCGACGCTGCCAAGCGCCGCGCGAACATTACCGGGGCTTACCGCATGAAAAAGAGTGCGGATGTGACGGGAAAGCGCGTCCTGCTCATCGACGACATCGTCACGACCGGCTCCACGCTCTCGGAATGTGCGCGTGTGCTCGGCAAAGCGGGTGCGGAGCAGGTCGTCTGCGCCACGGTCGCGCGCGCGGCCGACTAAAACAGCCGCGAGACGGCTACGATTGACTATAACATCCGCTGCGCGGATGATACAGGAGTTTTGCTTTATGATGATTTTTGAACGTGACATTGCCATCGACCTCGGCACGACCAACATCCGCGTGTTTGTGCGCGGCAAGGGCATCATGCTGCGCGAGCCGTCCATCGTAGCGGTCGATAAGTACACCGGCCGGATGCTCAAGGTCGGTCAGGATGCGCAGAAAATGCTCGGCCGTACCCCGGCGAACATCGTGGCCATCCATCCGATCAGCGCGGGCGTCATCTCAGACTATGACATGACGGCGCTCATGCTCAAAGAGCTGCTCTCGCGCGTGACGTCGTTCAGCCTCTTCAAGCCGCGCGTGCTCGTCACTGTACCGAGCAGCGTGACCGGCGTGGAGGAGCGCAACGTTATTGACGCCGTCATCGAGGCCGGCGCGCGCAAGGTGTACCTCGTGGAGTCCGCCGTGGCCACGGCGGCCGGCGCGGGAGCGGACATCTCCAAGCCGGACGGCCATCTGGTCATCGACATCGGCGGCGGTACGACGGAGGTTGCTGTCGTCTCTCTCGGCGGCGTGGTCGAGAGCGAATCCATCAAGACCGCCGGCGACGCCTTTGACGAGGCGATCGTGCGCTATGTGCGCCGCAAGCACAACATCCTCATCGGCAAGCGCACGGCTGAGGAGCTCAAGATTGGCATCGCGTGCCTCGTGCCGCGCGCGGAGGTGGGCATTCAGGAGGTCAAGGGCCGCTGCCTGACGACCGGTCTGCCGAAGTCCGTGAAGATCAGCTCCGTCGAGCTCGTGGAGGCCATTGTCGAGCCCGCGCGCGACATTCTTGAGACCATCCACATGGTGCTCGAGCGCACGCCGCCGGAGCTCGTGGCCGATCTGGCGCAAAACGGCATCATTATGGCCGGCGGCGGCAGCCTGATCTACGGCTTTGACCAGCTCGTGGAGAAGGACACCGGCATCCGCACGACGGTCGTAGACGATGCGCTCTCGTGCGCGGCTTTCGGCAGTGGCAAGATGCTCATGAATCTCAACGACATGCAAGACGGCATGGTCAATCTCGCGCGCAAGCGCCAGATGAAGGCATAAACACAAAGGCCGGGCATCCCCGGCCTTTTTCTGCTATGTATTATCACACTTTGAACGAGGAGCTGCGCCGCCGCTTCGGCTGCAAGGTCTATAAGCTCGCGCTCGACGGCGGCTTTACCTGTCCGAACCGGGACGGGACTATCGGTGCGCGCGGCTGCATTTTCTGTGCCGGGGACGGTTCCGGCGCCTTTGCCGCCGACCGCGCACTGGACATCCCGCAGCAGATCGAGGCGGCCAAGGCGCGCGTGGCCGGTAAAAACGGCGGCGGCAAATACATTGCTTATTTTCAGAACTTCACGAACACTTATGGCAGTCTCGCGCGCATGGAGCGCCTGTTCACACAGGCGCTTGCGCCGGAGGATGTTGTGGCGCTGTCGGTCGCCACGCGGCCGGACTGCCTGCCGGATGCGGTGATCGCGCTGCTGCAGCGGCTGAACACGGAAAAGCCCGTCTGGGTCGAGCTCGGCCTGCAGACCATCCATCCGCAGAGCGCGGCCTATATCCGCCGCGGCTACGACCTGCCGGTGTTTGACGATGCGGTCCGCCGCCTCCGCGCGGCCGGCCTGGAGGTCATCGTGCACCAGATCCTCGGCCTGCCGGGGGAGACGGATGCGCAGATGGTGCAGACCGCTCGCTACATCGGTCAGAGCGGGGCGCAGGGCATCAAGCTGCACCTGCTGCATGTGCTGCGCGGCACGGATCTGGCGGCAGATTATGCTGCCGGGAAGTTCGAGGTGCTCACGCCGGAGCACTATATCGACCTGCTCGAGCAGTGTCTGCGCGTACTCCCACCGGAGGTGGTCATCCACCGCCTGACCGGCGACGGCGCCAAGCGCGACCTCATCGCGCCGCTCTGGAGCGCGGACAAAAAGCGCGTGCTCAATGCGATCCGCGCCGCTTTCGCGCGCGACGATCTGGTACAGGGCTCGGAACGATAACGCTATTTTGGGGTGCTGACTATGAGAGGAGAAGAAGATTTCATTCATGGAATATGCGAATTCTGCAGGCGAATGGATTCGGCATATCCAGGCGCTCCAAAAGATGATATTGAAGTTAAACTCGTGGAGCATATTTCGTGCCGGGAGTTTCTTGCCTTGAGGGGTTTTGCGCGAGATTTGTGTACTGGCATTTCGAGATTTTTGACATATTCACGCGAAAACGAAACTGCCTCCATCGCCATGCGTATCAAAGATTACGGACTCTATTTGTGCAATTATTACGACCGGCAAAAGTCCTACGGAACGATTGCTGCGGCTGATAGAAAAAAAGCTTTCTCAAACGTGAAATGGCTTTTCAGAAGGAAGCTTTACGCATCACATTCGACCGGTATCACAGGCTTGTTCCGGACATTCTCGCAGCTTTTGCATTATCAAGTGCTGACGGATGCTGCCGGGAATGAACTGCTTTGTTTATGCGATGACCATAGAAAGGCCATTCCGCTTTCCGTAGAGGACAAAACGGCATATGAGGCTGGAAACAACCACGAGCATTTGTTGGATGATATTTCGGACGAAGTGTTTTCTGAACTTGTTGCAGACGCACCTGTTCTTTGCCGGCTCATCTATTGCAATATCAAGATGCAGTATCCGCGGAGAAAGCTTGCAGTTTATGCTGCAGTAAGCCGCCATGATTCCCTCACGATTCGTTTCCATCAGGTGTGGACGTATGATCCGGAAGATTTTTCATCCGGGGATGAACGCGTTTTTTCTGTCATCGACTAAACGCTTTATAAAAATACTGCGGGCGGTGCATCAGCACCGCCCGCAGCTTATATAGCTTGTTGTGATGAACTCCGAGGAAATCAGATCTTGCTGTTGAGCCAGTCGAGGATGTCTGCATAAACCTCATCCTTGTTGAGCTCGTTGAGCATCTCATGGCGGCCGTCCTTGTAGAGCTTGAGCTTCACGTCCTTGCAGCCGACCTTCAGGAAGCGGTTGTAGACCTTCTTGACGCCCTCACCGTAGTTGCCGACCGGGTCGCCGTCGCCGGCCATGAAGTAGACCGGGGTGGCCTTGTTCATCTTATTGAGATTTTCCGTCTTCCAGATATACTGCAGGCCGCCCATCATATCATGGAACATGCCGGCCGTCGCCATCGCGCCGCAGAGCGGGTCAGCGATGTACTGATCCACGATCGCCTCGTCGCGCGTTAGCCAGTCGAGGTTCGTGCGCACATGGTCGTACTTCTTGTTGTAGCTGCCGAAGGCGAGCTTATCGAGCTTGGGGCTGTGGTACATCGGGCCATTGTCAATCATCTCGAGCTTGGCCACGAGCTTACCGGCGGCGACGACGGCGGCCGGGTTCTGGCCGGTGCCGCTGATGATGACGCCCTTGAGTCCCTCCGGATGGTCAATAATGTAGGTGCGGGTCAGGAAGCTGCCCATGCTGTGACCGAACAGGAAGTAGGGGACATCGGGGTACTTGGCGGCAGTCAGTTTGTGGAGCTGGTCCATGTCGCTCACAACATCGTTCCAGCCGTCCTTTTCCGCAAAGAAGCACAGCTCCTGCTCGTTTTCGGCGGTCTTGCCGTGGCCGAGGTGGTCGTTGGCGACGACGACAAAGCCGTTGTCGGCCAGAAACTCCATGAACGGGGCATAGCGGTAAATGTGCTCGGCGACGCCGTGCGCGATCTGCAAAACGGCGCGGACTTCGCCGTCGGGGGTGCATTCTCTTGCAAATACCTTGTGTTTCCCGTCAGTGGACAAAAACCTGAAATCATGAAAAGATGGCATAGCAATACTCCTCCAGTTGTGATATACTAAAAGCTACCTGAATTGTATTCCAATTGACGGATTCCGTCAAGTCTATGGAGGTTAATGTGAATTATGAACGGCTACATCATTGCACTTGACCAGGGTACAACCAGTTCCCGCTCGATTATTTTCGACAGTAAGGGCAACATTGTGTCTCTGGCGCAGTATCCCTTCACGCAGATCTACCCAAAGCCGGGCTGGGTGGAACATGACCCGATGGTCATCCTTGAGAGTCAGATGCTTGCCATGAGCGAGGCGTTTGAAAAGAGCGGCCTGTCGCCGACGGACATCGCCGGCATCGGCATCACGAACCAGCGCGAGACGACGATCGTCTGGGACAAGAACACAGGCAAGCCCGTCTATAACGCGATCGTCTGGCAATGCCGCCGCACGGCGCCTATCTGCGACCGGCTCACGGCCGACGGCCTTGGCCCGTATGTGAAGGAAAAGACCGGCCTGCTCATTGACGCCTATTTCTCCGGTACGAAGATCAAGTGGATCCTCGATAACGTTCCCGGTGCGCGCGAGCGTGCCGAGCGCGGCGAGCTGCTGTTCGGCAACGTGGATTCGTGGCTCATCTGGAATCTGACCGGCGGCCGCGCCCATGTGTCGGATTACTCCAACTGCTCGCGCACGATGCTGTTTGACATTGATAATCTCTGCTGGGACGAGGAGCTGTGCGCACGCCTCGGCATCCCGATGAGCATGCTGCCGGTGCCGGTGCCATCGTCCATGGTGTATGGGCAGGTGACGGCGGGTCTTCCGGGGCTTGAGTCGCTCGAGGGCATCCCGGTCTGCGGCAGCGCCGGCGACCAGGCGGCCGCCCTGCTGGGCCAGGCATGCATCGTGCCGGGCCAGGCGAAAAATACGTACGGCACCGGCTGCTTCACGCTCATGAATACCGGCAGCAAATCCGTGCGCAGCGTCAGCGGTCTGGTCACGAGCGTTGCGTGGTCGGTCAATGGTAAGACGACCTATGCGCTCGAGGGCAGCGTGTTCAATGCCGGCAGCTCCATTCAGTGGCTGCGTGATGAGCTCGGCCTGATCGGCACGGCACACGAGTGCGACATTCTGGCCGAGAGCGTGCCGGATAACGGCGGCGTGTACCTCGTGTCCGCGTTCACCGGTCTCGGCGCACCGCGCTGGGATATGTACGCCCGCGGCGCGATCGTCGGCCTGACGCGCGGCAGCAACAAGGCACACATTGCCCGCGCTACGCTTGAGGGCATCGCCTATCAGGTCAAGGACCTGCTCGACGCCATGCAGGTCGACGCCGAGAGTCCGATCTCTGTCCTGCGCGTGGACGGCGGCGCGTCCGTCAGCTCGTTTTTGATGCAGTTCCAGGCGGATATGCTGCGTGTGCCGATCGACCGGCCGAAGCTGGTCGAGACGACGGCGTTCGGCGCGGCGTTCCTCGCCGGTCTCGCCTGTGGCGTCTGGGAGAGCGTGGACGATATTGCGCTCCTGCGCCAGTCCGACCGCATTTTCAAGCCCGAAATGGATGCCGATCAGGCAAAGCAGTATCACGATAACTGGCTGCGTGCCGTCGGCAGAGCAGAAAAGTGGAGCCAGGAATGAACCGAAACCTGTTTTTTACCCCAACGGATATTCTATTGCCGGTGCATGCGGATATGCGGCGCTGGAGCGTCATCGCATGTGACCAGTTCACGGCGGATGCCGGCTATTGGCAGACGGTGCAGGACACCGTCGGTGACGCACCGTCCACACTGCGGCTGATGCTGCCGGAGTTTTATCTCGGCAAGTGCGATGAGGGTGCGGCAACGCGCGAGATTCAGCAGACCATGCATCGTTATCTCGACGGCGGTGTATTCCGCACCGTGCCGCACAGTCTCGTGCTCGTGCAGCGCACGCTGCCGGGCGGCGCCACCCGCTGCGGTATTGTCGGCGCACTCGATCTGGAGGCGTATGATTACGCGCCGGATTCTGTCACGCCCATCCGCGCCACGGAGGGCACGGTCGCCTCGCGTCTGCCAGCACGTGTGCGCATCCGCGCGGCCGCGGCGCTGGAGATGCCGCACATCATGGTGTTTTACAGCGATCCGGATGATGCGATCTTCCGGGACGCGCTGGCGGCTGCCAACGAAACGCTGTATGATTTTGACCTCATGTCCGGCGGCGGTCACGTTCGCGGTCTGCGTGTTGCGGGCATGGATGCGGATGCGCTTGCCGCGCGCCTGTGCGCGACCGGTGTCGGCACGGACAGTGCGCACCCCATGCGATTTGCCATCGCCGACGGCAACCACAGTCTGGCGGCGGCCCGTCTGTGCTGGCTGGAAAAGAAACAGTCGCTCACGCCCGAGCAGGCGGCGGTCGATCCCGCGCGCTATGCGCTCGTCGAGCTCGTGAACCTGCACAGCTCTGCCGTGACGTTTGAGCCCATCCACCGCGTGCTCTTCGGCACCGATGCGTCCAAGTGGATGCAGACAGCGGAAGCGGCGCTGGCATCCGCAGACGGCAACGGCTACGCGATCTCCCTGATTGCCGGGAGCGAGCGCCGGGATATTCTCGCCAAAGGTGCGTCCCTCGGCGAAGCGATTGCCGCGATGGACACGTTCTGCGCGGCCTATCTCGCGGAAAGCGGCGGCACGGTCGATTACATCCACGGCGATGATGAGGCGCTCGAGCTTGCGGCCGGCGACGGCTGCTGCGGCATCCTCATGCCGCGCATGGATAAGGCGGAGCTCTTCACGTCGGTGTTGCGCTCCGGCCCGTTCCCGAAAAAGAGCTTTTCCATCGGCCTCGGCGCGGACAAGCGCTACTACCTCGAGTGCCGCAAACTGTAATCCGCAAAAATACCATAGAAGAGACAGCCAATCGGCTGTCTCTTTTTTTGTTCTGCCGCGCGCGGTACGTGCATAGGATGTGGCAGAACAAAAGAGGAGGGACCACCATGATCTTCACAAATCAGGCGCTGGCGCTGTTCCCGCCGGCGCTGGGACAGGCGATTGCGCACACGCAGCGTGACCGGCAGGAACTCGTGGAGGAGATCTGCTGCCGCATAGGCCAGGTGCCTGTGCTGCTGACGCAGGCCCATGCGTATCCGGCGGAATGCCGCGCCATCCTGGCAGGCGATCTGGACTATCTGCTCGAGCGCGCGACGGGGGCGTCCGTCTATGCGGCCGGTGAGCAGATCCGTCAGGGGTACTTACAGACGGCCGGCGGCTGCCGGGTCGGGCTTTGCGGCTGCGCCTACGGACAGGTCGCCGGGCAGATCGATGGTATCCGGCAGCTGAGCTCCGTGTCCGTGCGGATTCCGCACGCGGTGCCCGGCTGCGCCGATGCGCTTTTGCCGCAGCTGCTTAAGGATGGGTTTTGCAGCACGCTCATCCTCTCGCCGCCCGGAAACGGGAAGACGACGCTGCTGCGCGAGTGCGTGCGCCGCCTGTCCGATCTGGGCACGCGCGTTTCGCTCATGGACGAGCGCGGCGAGATCGCGGCCGTGCAGAACCGCGCGCCGCAGTTTGACGTCGGGGCGAATACGGACGTGATGACCGGCGGACAGAAGGCGGCCTGCTGCATGATGCTCCTGCGCGCCATGCGGCCGGACGTGCTGGCCTTTGACGAGATCAGCGCGCCGGAGGACATTGAAGCCATCCGCATCGCCGCCGGCTGCGGCGTCGCGCTGCTGGCAACGGCGCATGCGCAGAGCGTCGCGGCGCTGCGGCACCGGGCACTGTACCGCGCGCTGCTGGACGAGCATATTTTCCGCCGCGCCGTTTGCATCACGCGCAGCGGCGGCGAGCGTGTCTATACCGTTGAGGACCTGACATGACGTGGCTGCACTGGCTGGGGGCGGCGCTGCTGTTTCTGGGCAGCACGGCCGCCGGGTTCGCACTGCGGCAGGAGCTGCGGCTGCGCCTACGCCTGCTCACGGCGGTGATCGACAGCCTGAATCTGCTGCGCAGCGATATTGTCGGCCGTCTGCTGCCGCTGCCGGAGGCGCTGCGCCATCTGGCGGCGGGCGCACCGGAGCCGCTGAGCGCACAGTACGCCGCGCTTGCAGACGGTATCACGGACGGCGACCGGCCGTTTTCCGAGAGCTGGTCGGCTGCGTTTCAGGCGCTGGACATGCTTGCGCCCGATGTACGTGCGGCACTGCTGACGCTGGGCGAACAGCTCGGAAAGTATGACGCGCAGCTCCAGCGCTGTGCGCTGGACGCCTGCATAGAGACACTGCAGGCTGCTGCCGCACGGATGCAGACGGACACGGCACAGCGCGGCAAACTGTTTTGCGGTCTCGGCGCGACGCTCGGTCTGCTCGCCGCCGTGGCGCTGCTTTGATTTACACAGGAGGCGCTTATGGACGTTGACCTTGTCTTTAAGATCGCGGCGATCGGGATCCTGGTCGCCGTGCTCAATATTCTGCTCTCGCGCGCCGGGCGCGACGAACAGGCGCTCATGACGACCATTGCCGGGCTTGTTGTGGTGCTGGTACTGGTGATCCAGAAGATCAGCGAGCTGTTCGACCTGATCAAGAGCCTGTTTTCCTTGTGATGGAGCTGGTCTTTCAGGCGATCATCATCGTGGTCATTGCCGCCGCTGCCGCCGCAACGGTCTATAAGACCGTGCCGGGCATGGCGCTTTTGCTGAGCATCGCGGCGGCGCTGCTGGCGCTGCTTTTGTGCATCGGTCTGCTGGAGCCGCTGGCGGCGTTTTTCCGCGATGCGATCGCGCTCAGCGGCCTGTCCGGCGTCTACACCGGCCCGCTGCTCAAGTGCATGACCATCAGTATCCTGACAATGATCGGGGAGAGCCTCTGCAAGGACGCCGGACAGACTGCCGGCGCCTGTGCGGTACAGCTCGTGGGCGTGGCGGCCGCGCTGTATGCCGCGCTGCCGCTGATGCGCACGTTTTTGACCATGATCGGAGAATGCCTATGAAAAAGCGGTTGCTTGTGTTTCTGGCTGTGCTGCTGGTATTGGTGGCGTGCACACCGGGCGCGCTTGCCTATGACGTCGCGGCCGAGCAGGCGGAGGATTTCGGCACGACGTCGCTGGAATACGCGCTCCCGGAGCAGGCTTACGATGCCTTCGGTGCGCTGTCCGTCGCGGATGCCGTGCAGCCGCAGTCCCTGCTCGCAAAACTGTGGGCTTATGTGCTGCACGAGAGCGGGGGAGCCGTCGCGTCAGCGGCACGCAATGCGGCGCTTCTGCTGGCGGTCGTGTTCCTGTCGGCGCTGTGCGCGTCTATCTCGGTGAGCGGAGCCTGCGGGAAAGTCACGCAGATGGCCGGCACGGTAGCGGTCGCCGCGCTGAGTGCTACCCACGTGACCTCGTGCATCACCGCAGGCAGCGGCGCGCTTGCCACGCTGCGCGATTTTTCCAAGATCCTGCTGCCGAGCATGTGCGCCGCTGCGGCGGCGAGCGGTGCGGCGACATCGGCGGCCGCAAAATATGCGGCGACGTCGCTGTTCCTGGACGTGCTTCTGTCCGCCGAGACGGCGGTGCTCCTGCCGCTGCTGTACCTGTACGCAGGCACGGTCATCTGCGGCACGACGCTCGAAAACGACGTGCTCGCGTCCCTCAGCGGCCTGCTGCGCAAGGCGTTCCGGCTGCTAATCATCGGCTTTGCAAGCGTGTTCACGCTCTATCTGTCGCTGACGGGCATCCTCACCGGCTCGGCAGATGCAGCCGCGGCCAAGGCGGTCAAGACGGCCGTCTCTGCCGCACTCCCGGTCGTCGGTAGCATCGTGGCCGATGCAGCGTCCACGGTCACTTCCAGCGCCGCGATCCTGCGCAGCGGCATCGGCATCGTCGGCGTCGTCAGTGTTGCTGCGGTGTGCGTCACGCCATATCTCCAGTTTGCCGTGCATTATGTTTTGTACAAGCTCGCGGCCGGTATCGCCGAGTCCTTTGCGGACAAGCGCGTCGGCCGGCTGATCGACGGTTTTGCGGACGTGTATGGCTTCCTGCTGGGGATGGTCGGCGTAGCATCGCTCATTTTATTTCTCTCGATCGTGTCGAGTATGAAGGCGGTGACGGGATGATGGAATCTCTGCGTGTCTGGCTGCTCAGTCTGGCCGGTGTGGCGCTGCTGACGGCGCTGGCGTCGCTGTTTCCGACGTCGGAGAGCCTGCGGCGTATCACGAAGCTGGCCGGCGGCATTGCGCTCACGTGCCTATTGTTCTCACCGCTGGTGACGTTTGATTATGACGCCTATGCCGCTACGCTGCAGGGCTATCACGTCTCTGTGTCAGCAGCCGGCGCGGTATCTGACAGCAGCGAGCGTTTGCAGCGCACGGTCATAGAATCGGAAATGCGCACATATATATTGGACAAAGCCGTGCAGTGCGGCGCCGCGCTCGACGATGCGCAGGTCACACTGCGGTGGAGCACCGACGGTTATTGGTATCCGCAGTCCGTCCGTCTGATCACACCCGGGCCGGCAGCAGAAAACAGCCGCCTGGCGCAGATCATCGAGGCCGACCTCGGGATCCCGCGCGCGCGGCAGGAATGGAGCAGCACATCATGAACACACGAAAACTCAGCGCGTTCGCAGCCAAGTACAAATACGTTCTCATCATCCTGCTCGCGGGGCTGGTCCTGCTCCTGCTGCCGACCGGCAGCAAGGCAAAAGCCAAGACGACGCAGGCATCGACCGTTTCCGAGCAGACCCAGACGCAGGCCATTCAGGCCGAGGAGCAGCGCCTCACGCAGCTCCTGCAGCAGATCAACGGCGCCGGACAAGTGCAGGTGCTGCTGTCCTACCGCTGCTCGGCCGAGCGGGAGCTGGCGACAGACGACGCCGGAGAGCCGACCATTATCTCTGCCGGCGGCGGGGCGCAGGAGGCAGTGGAGCTCAGGACGGTCAGTCCGCAGTACCTCGGCGCGGTCGTCGTCTGCGACGGGGCAGATTCACCGCAGGTGCAGCTTGCCGTCACGCAGGCAGTGGCACAGTTTACCGGCCTGAGCACGGATCACATCTCCGTGCTCAGAAAGCAGCCGGATTCGCAATCTAAATAACGGGAGGGCGACTATGAAAAAAACCAAACGAAACATTGCGATCATTGTGGTGCTGCTGTTTGTCTGCGCCGCGATCTACTTTAACTGGTCGTACAACACCCAGTGGGGGAAAGCGGACGCCGAAATGGCCGCTGCCGAGGACGCCGCCACGGCGGCGGTCAAGGCGGAGGAGGATGCGGCCGCAGCGTCGGCGTCGGCCTCCGACGATTACTTTGCCAAGGCGCGCCTGACGCGCCAGCAGTCGCGCGACGAGGCGCTGTCGCTGCTCCAGTCGGCGTCGACGGCCGATGGTGCTTCGCAGGCAACGATCGACAGCGCCATGAGCGCCATCTCTGCCATGGCGAGCGATTCCATGACCGAGACGCAGATCGAAAATCTCCTGCTGGCCAAGGATTTTTCCGAGTGCGTGGTCTATATCACGGATGAGGGCATCACGGTCGCCGTACCTGCGCCGGCCGATGGACTGAGCACGGCGCAGGTCGCCACGATCACGGATACGATCGTCAAAGAGACGGACTACACCGCGCCGCAGATCAAGGTCATCGAGGTCAAGGCCGATGCGCAGGACGCGCAGTAAATAATGTAGGTTGCATAAGACAGCGCCCCGCTTTCCGCAAGCGGGGCGCTGTCTTGTGCACAAATATGAAAGCCGGACGCGAGCAACGCCTGAAAATTCGCCATATTGTCTCACATTGATTTATTAAAATTTCTTGACCAAATATATTTGTGAATATATACTTCTTACAGAGAAAGTGTACCTGTGCGAAGGTGCATCCGTAAAGAGATAGATTTGATAGAAAGAAGATGACGTATGAAAAAACGTGTACTCAGTCTTGTACTTGCCGTGATCCTGATCGTCGGTTTGCTGCCGACGGCGGCCTTTGCCTCGACCAACGGCAAAACAGCGGACGATGCGATCAACTGGGTCAGAAGCCTGAACGGGCAACCCGTTGGCAGCGGCGAGTGCGTGGCGCTGATCAAAGCTTACTACTCGTACCTCGGCCAGACGTCTCCGGGCGGCAATGGCGTGGATTATTGGTATAATGATCTCCCCGCCGGCTGGACGAGAATTCCCAATGCCCAGCCGAAGAAGGGCGACATTCTGGTCTATGGCAGCAGCAGCGACAACAAGTATGGCCATGTTGCAATCTATGAATCGGATTATAGCACCTGGCACCAGAACTATGCCTATCAGCGCAAAGTCGTCAATGTCACGAACGTCAAGTATAATGGATTCACGAATCCGTATCTCGGCGTCATCCGCCCGGACTTTGGCAGCGCGGTGTTTAAGCCGGATTTTATCGACATCGGCACAAACATCTACCGTTATATCATCCGCGCGGACAAATGGATGCCCACCGGAACGTGCTATGACCAAAACGCAAAGCGGGATGTGAAAATCGTCAACTCCGGCTCGTCTGACCCGAATATGATCTGGTTATTTACCCGCATGGGCAATGACAATAGCTATGTGATCCAGAATGCATACAACGATTACTACCTCTGCTATGAGGGCAACTGCGCGTCGCAGGCGAAAATCACAACAAGCAACAAGCTGACCTCGAGCTGCTATTGGTATGTCGCTTACTACAATGGCCTCTGCAAGCTGGTGGCGAAGGACTCGGTCGCGTCCGGCAATTGGCTTGTGATAGACTGCACAGGCGGTTATGCGACTCCGGGCACGCAGCTCCAGCTGTATGCGAACTGGGGCCCTGACAACAGCAACGGCAATGCGCAGTTGTTTAACATCTACACCGTGGAGAACTATCAGAAGCCGGCTGCGCCTCCCAAGGTCGAGATCACGGCACCGTCCGTGGTCACTGTGGACGAGGAATTTACGATCAGCTGGACGGAAAGCCCGCTTCAGGGCAAATATGATCAGAGAGAATATATGGTGCATATCCGCAAAGACGGCTCTGGATATAAAACCATTTACACGACCGATACAAGCGTAACGGTATCGATCAATTGGCCCGGCGACTGCACGGTGGCAGTGTGGGCATACAACACAAAATACCAAAACTATTCGTCAAATAGCTCGGCGTATTTCCGCTGCAACCGGGCGACCGCGCACGAACACAGCTACGATGCTGTTGTGACCGCGCCGACGTGCACCGAGAAGGGCTACACGACCCACACCTGCGCCTGCGGCGACAGCTACGTGGATACTTACGTGGATGCGCTCGGCCACGCGTGGGATGAAGGCAAAGTGA
>ERZ857480.108905-NODE-168918-length-108519-cov-41.8286_pt1 | contig 108519 bp, 99 predicted proteins | sample MGYA00519767_ERZ857480 | MGnify/ENA primary metagenome ERZ857480 (study PRJEB31778, sample SAMEA3449210) | human gut metagenome | biome: human gut; feature: human-associated habitat; material: faeces | place: United Kingdom | collected 2010/2012 ...
CGGGGAAGCCGTAGAAGTCCAGCAGCTCACGGACCTCCATCTCCACCAGCTCCAGCAGCTCCTCATCGTCGACCTGGTCGCACTTGTTCAGGAACACCAGCACGGAGGGCACGTTCACCTGACGGGCCAGCAGCAGGTGCTCACGAGTCTGAGCCATGGGGCCGTCGGTGGCAGCGATGACCAGGATAGCGCCGTCCATCTGGGCAGCACCGGTGATCATGTTCTTGATATAGTCGGCGTGGCCCGGGCAGTCCACGTGAGCATAGTGACGCTTAGCGGTCTCATACTCGACGTGGGCGGTGTTGATGGTGATACCACGCTCACGCTCCTCGGGAGCCTTATCGATGGAAGAGTAGTCGGTGTACTCAGCACCGCCCTGCAGCGCCAGGTACTTGGTGATGGCAGCGGTCAGAGTGGTCTTACCATGGTCGATGTGACCGATGGTGCCGATGTTAACATGGGGCTTGGTTCTCTCAAATTTCTGCTTGGCCATTTGAAATGATCCTCCTTAACAGTTTTGCAAATTCTTAAAGTGCAATGTTTTGCTCGACATTGCTATTTTACAGTATCTGCGGCAGAAAAGCAACCTAAAATTTAGGATTTACGCCTCGTGGCCGCTGCGCTTGCTGACCAGCTTCTCCTGCAGACTCTTGGGCAGCTCCACATAGTGGCTGGGTTCCATGGTGTACTGACCACGGCCCTGGGTGCGGGAGCGCAGGTTGGTAGCATAGCCGAACATCTCGGACAGGGGGACAAAGGCATCGATCTGCTGGGCGCCGGAGCGCATCTCGTAGCCCTGGATCTGGCCACGGCGAGCATTCAGATCACCGATGACGTCGCCCATATACTCGTCGGGTACGATAACGCACACCTTCATGATGGGCTCCAGCAGGACGGGATCCGCCTCACGCATAGCCTCTTTAAAGGCCATGGAGCCGGCGATCTTAAAGGCCATTTCGGAGGAGTCCACCTCGTGGTAAGAACCATCGTACAGCGTGACCTTCACATCCACCACGGGATAGCCGGCCAGCACGCCCGCCTGCATGGCGCCCTGAATACCGGCGTCGATGGCGGGGATATACTCCTTGGGAATGGCGCCGCCCACGACGGCATTGACAAACTCGTAGCCCTTGCCGGACTCGTTGGGCTCCAGCGTGATCTTCACGTGACCGTACTGGCCGGAGCCACCGCTCTGGCGCTTGTACTTGGTCTCGTGGTTGACCTTCTTGCGGACGGTCTCCTTGTAAGCCACTTGAGGAGCGCCCACATTGGCCTCTACCTTGAACTCACGCAGCAGACGGTCCACGATGATCTCCAGATGCAGCTCACCCATACCGGCGATGATGGTCTGACCCGTCTCCTCGTCGGTGTAGGCCCGGAAGGTGGGATCCTCCTCGGCCAGCTTGGCCAGAGCGATGCCCATCTTCTCCTGACCGGCCTTGGTCTTGGGCTCGATGGCCACGCGGATCACAGGCTCGGGGAATTCCATGGACTCCAGAACGATGGGGTTCTTCTCGTCGCACAGGGTATCACCCGTGGTGGTGTTCTTCAGGCCCACCATGGCGGCGATGTCGCCGGCATAGACGGTCTCCAGATCCTCACGGTGATTGGCGTGCATCTGCAGCAGACGACCCACACGCTCACGCTTGTTCTTGGTGGCATTGAGCACCGCAGAACCTGTGTTCAGCGTACCGGAGTACACACGGAAGAAGCTCAGACGGCCCACATAGGGGTCGGTCATGATCTTGAAAGCCAGTGCGGCGAAGGGCTCGTCGTCGGAAGCGTGACGGTCCTCCTCCTCCTCGGTCTTGGGGTTGACACCCCTGATGGCCTCGATATCGGTGGGAGCGGGCATATAGTCCACCACGGCATCCAGCAGCTTCTGGACGCCTTTGTTGCGGTAGGAAGAACCGCAGGTGACAGGCACCATTTCCACAGCCAGCGTGGCCTTACGGATGGCGGCACGGATCTTGGAAGCGGGGATCTCCTGACCCTCCAGATACATCTCCATGATCTCATCATCGAACATGGAAACGGCGTCCAGCAGCTTCTCACGATACTCGTTGGCCAAGTCCACCATGTCCTCAGGGATGGGCTCCACACGCATATCCTTGCCCAGCTGATCGTAGTAGATATCAGCATCCATCTCCACCAGATCGATGATACCCTTGAAGGTATCCTCCTTCCCGATGGGCAGCTGGATGGGTACGGCGTTGCACTTCAGACGATCATGGATCATGTCCAGCACGTGATAGAAATCGGCGCCGGTGATGTCCATCTTATTGACGTACACCATCCGGGGAACATGATAGTGGTCGGCCTGACGCCACACCGTCTCAGACTGGGGCTCCACACCGCCTTTGGCGCACATCACGGTGACAGAGCCGTCCAGCACACGCAGAGAACGCTCCACTTCCACAGTGAAGTCCACGTGACCGGGGGTGTCGATGATGTTGATACGGGTCTGAGGAAACTGGTTCTTGGAACCCTTCCAGTAGCAGGTGGTAGCGGCGGAGGTGATGGTGATACCACGCTCCTGCTCCTGCTCCATCCAGTCCATGGTAGCCGTACCCTCGTGCGTTTCACCGATCTTGTAGTTGACGCCGGTGTAGTACAGAATACGCTCGGTCGTGGTGGTCTTTCCTGCATCAATGTGGGCCATGATGCCGATATTCCTTGTATTTTCCAGTGTAACCTTTCTCGGCATACCGTTCTCCTTTTTCTCTCTTTGCGGGGATTACCAACGGAAGTGGGCGAATGCCTTGTTGGATTCGGCCATCTTGTGGGTATCCTCACGCTTCTTCACAGCGCTGCCGGTGTTGTTGGCAGCATCCATGATCTCGCCTGCCAGGCGCTCCGCCATGGTGCGCTCGCTGCGAGCACGGGAGTATGCGGTCAGCCAGCGCAGACCCAGGGTCTGACGACGGGCAGGACGCACCTCCATGGGGACCTGATAGGTGGCACCGCCGACACGGCGGGCCTTGACTTCCAGACTGGGCATGATATTCTCCATAGCCTGGGTGAACACTTCCAGAGGTTCCTTCTCGGTCTTTTCCTTGATGATATCAAAGGCACCGTAGACAACCTTCTGGGCAACGCCCTTTTTACCGTCCAACATGATGCTGTTGACGAGCTTCGTCACCAGCACGGAGTTGTACATAGGATCGGGCAAGATCTCTCTCTTGGGAACATTACCTCTTCTGGGCACTATGCTTCCCTCCTTCATAAAAATATGATTTCATAGGTACTCAACAGCCCGGTGGCTGTTGTTCGGCCTGCCAAAGAGGTAGTTATATAAAAACCTTTTCGGCAAAGCTCATTTCATGCGGGAATTACTTGCTCTTGGGCCGCTTGGCACCGTACTTGGAACGGCCCTGCATACGACCGTTGACGCCCTGGGTATCCAGCGTACCACGGATGATGTGGTAACGGACGCCGGGCAGGTCCTTGACACGGCCGCCACGGATCATGACCACAGAGTGCTCCTGCAGAGAGTGACCAACACCGGGAATGTAGGCGGTGACCTCATAGCCGTTGGTCAGACGGACACGGGCGATCTTGCGCAGTGCGGAGTTAGGCTTCTTGGGGGTCGCAGTTCTCACGGCGGTGCAGACGCCACGCTTCTGAGGGGAGGAGAGATTGGTCTCCTTGTTCTTCAGCGTATTCAGGCCCTTCTGCATAGCGGGGGAATTGGACTTGTAGGTAGCCTGTTTCCGGCCCTGCTTGACCAGCTGATTAAAAGTAGGCATGCAATGAACTCCTTTCTAAAGATTTGTTGGGATGACTCCCTTTATTTTCCACGGAATAAGAAATTTTATTCCGGAAAAACCGTTTTAACGGCTGGGGACGGCGGCTGCGGCGGTCCCCACGGCGATGCCGGCGGCCCGGCCCAGCTGTGACATGGTAAACTCCGTCACGGCAGGCACTCCCACTGCACGGCAGGCCGCCAGCAGCGGCTCCACCAGTGCCGGGTCGGCATCCTTTGCCAGAAAGACCCGTTCGGCATGACCGGCAGCCAACAGGCGGCGTGTCTGCTTCAGGCCCACCACCCGGTTTTCGCAAGACAATTCTTCCAGCATGGAGAGCCTCCTCGTTGAAATATCGCCCTGCATGGCAAAATTCGCAGGCTCCAAGCCCACGCAATTCAGGATTATAGCATAAACCCGTCCCAGCGTCAAGTAGATTTCCGGCAAAAATTTGTGCGTTTGGCTGAATTTCTGCCGTGTTTTTCTGGGAAATACACAAAGCCCGCCGGAGCGGATTTTTCCCTGTACTTTCCCGCCTCGACGTGGTATCCTAATATATATTAAGAATCGCCGGATATCATCCGAGCCTATGAAAACAGGAGGGATCGCCATGATCCTCATTCAGAACGCCCACATCAAGCCCATCGTCGGGCCGGAGCTGCCCAACGGCTGCCTGCTGGCGGAGGATGGCCGCATCACCGCCGTCGCCCCCCACATCGACGCCCCGGAGGGCTGCACCGTCATCGACGCAGGCGGCCGTCTGCTGACCCCCGGCTGCGTGGAGGCCCACTGTCACATCGGTCTGGACAATGAGTGTCTGCGCTGGGAGGGCATGGACTACAATGAGATCGTGGACCCCCTGACGCCACAACTGCGGGCCATCGACTCCATCAATCCTCAGGACGGTGCCTTCCCCAACGCCCTGCGGGGCGGTGTCACCACCGCCTGCACCGGCCCCGGCAGCGCCAACGTGGTGGGCGGCACCTTCACGGTGCTGAAGCTGGCCGGTAAACGGGTAGACAATATGCTGCTGAAGGAGCCTGCCGCCATGAAATGCGCCTTCGGCGAAAACCCCAAGGGCTGCTACGGACAGGGCCTGAAGAAGAGCCCCATGACCCGGATGGCGGTGGCGGCGCTGCTGCGGGAGCTGCTGTTCAAGACCCGGCGTTACCGGGATGACAAGCTGGCCGGGAAGAACCCCCCCTTCGACATGAAGCTGGAGGCCATGCTGCCGGTCATCAACGGCGAGATCCCCCTGAAGTGCCACGCCCACCGGGCCGACGACATCCTCACCGCCGTCCGTATCGCCAAGGAGTTCGGCGTCAAGGCCACGCTGGACCACTGTACCGACGGCGAGCTTATCTCCGACGAGCTGGCCAAGGAGGGCCTGCCGGTGTTCGTAGGCCCCACGCTGGGCAGCAAAAGCAAGGCCGAGCTGCGCCACAAGAGCTTCACCACCCCCGGCGCCCTGTACCACGCCGGGCTCACTGTCAGCATCATCACCGACGCCCCGGTGATCCCGCTGGAGAAGCTGCCCATGTGCGCCGGTCTCGCCGCAAACGCAGGTCTCCCCATGGAAGAGGCGTGGCGGGCCATCACCATCAACCCCGCCCGCAGCTTGGGCATCGACAGCCGTGTGGGCAGTCTGGAACCCGGCAAGGACGCCGATCTGGTGCTGTGGACGGCGGATCCCCTGACCACCATCGGGGCCGAGGCCTACTGCACCATCGTGGACGGCAAGGTGGTCTATCAGGCGGAGTAAGCCAGAATCACCAATATTTTACCGAAAACCCTCAAGATAACATAGAAAGATCCGCACTGTGACACTTCACAGTGCGGATCTTTTATGGTTCTTCGGATGCTCGTTCAGCGCAGCCACAGCCAGCCCGCCAGCGCCAGCTGCACCACCAGAATAGCCGGGATGCCATAGCGGAAGTACCAGTGCCGGGTCTTGTGGTGAAAGGTCCACATCCCCAGCAAGGCCCCCACGCTGCCGCCCACGATGGCCAGCAGAAACAATGTCTTTTCCGGCACACGCCAGCGTCCCCGCTTGGCCCGCCGCTTATCGGCTCCGTACACGGCAATGGTGGTCACGTTGACGATCAGCAGATAGACGCCCAGCCAGTCCGGCAGGACCGCCAGCAGCTCCTGCATCAGCCCTTCAGAGCGGCCAGAGCGCAGGCGGTCTTGGCGCCCAGAACGGCGTTGTTGTACACCAGCTGGATGTTGCTCTCCAGACTGTCGCCGCCGGTGAGATCCTTCACCTTGGCCAGCAGGAAGGGCGTGGTCTCCTTACCGTGGATGCCCTGCGCCTTGGCCTCGGCCAGAGCCTGCTCGATGGCCTTGTCGATGACCTTGTGATCCATGGAGTACTTCTCCGGGATGGGGTTGGTGACCAGCATACCGTTCTTCATGCCCAACTCACGCTCGGCGTGGAAGGCAGCGGCCAGCTCCTCCGGGGTATCCAGCTCGTAGTCCACGCCGAAGCCGGACTTGCGGGTGTAGAAGGCGGGCAGCTCGTTGGTGCCGTAGCCGATGACAGGCACGCCCTTGGTCTCCAGATACTCCAGCGTCAGGCCCAGATCCAGAATGGACTTGGCACCGGCGCACACCACCATCACAGGGGTCTGGCCCAGCTCCTCCAGATCGGCGGAGATGTCCATGGTGGTCTCGGCGCCACGGTGTACGCCGCCGATGCCGCCGGTGGCAAAGACCTGAATCCCGGCCATGTGGGCGATCATCATGGTGGTGGTCACGGTGCAGGCGCCGTCGCTGCCCTTGGCCACCAGCACCGGCAGATCACGGCGGCTGGCCTTAGGCACAGCGTGACCGGCACGGCCCAGATAGTCGATCTCCTCGGCGGTCAGACCAGCCTTCAGGCGGCCCTTGATGATGGCGATGGTGGCAGGCACAGCGCCGTTTTCACGGATGAGCTTCTCCACGTTCATAGCGGTCTCCACATTCTGGGGATAGGGCATACCGTGGGAGATGATGGTGCTCTCCAGCGCCACCACGGGCTTGCCCTGCTCCAGAGCCTCTTTGACCTCAGTGGAAATGTCCAGATAACGATTCAGCATGATTCAGTTCCTCCTGTTGATAAATTCGATTGGGTTCGGATTGAAATGTATAGAAACGATAAGGAATGACTTACAGGGCCATGCGCCGCAGCAGCTCCGCCTCGCTCATAGAGGGGTGGATGGTCTCGGCGCTCTCCATGGTCAGGGAGGAGGCCGCCAGACCCGCACGGGCCGACCTTTCCAAATCGCTGCCCTGCAGATAGGCCCAGGTCAGAGCCGCCATAAAGGAATCGCCGCAGCCGGTGGTGCTGACCATCTCCGCCTTGGGGGCGGGCAGGGTCACACTGCCGCTCTGATCGGCGGCATAGACGCCGTCGGCTCCCAGTGAGATGAACACCCGATGCAGTCCCGTCTCCAGCAGGGTCTGCGCCGCACGGTGGAGGCTGTCGGTACCGGTGATGGGTACGCCGGACAGCAGCTCCGCCTCCAGCCGGTTTGGCTTCAGGGTGTGGAGCTTTCCCAGCACCGGCCGCAGCTTCTCGGCCTTCACCGTGGACACGGGGTCGGCAAAAATAGGGGCGTGGCAGTTATCCGCCAGCCATGCGATGCTCTCCGCCGGGAGGTTGGTGTCGATGACCACCACCTGACTGCCCTCCAGCAGCTGCTTGCGCCCCGCCAGCACACGGGGCGTCAGATTCCGATAGATGTCCATATCCGACACCGCCAGCTGCATATCCCCCTGCTGGTCGTTGATGAAAAGATAGGTGGAGGTGTGACCGCCGGGGATCACCGGGGACTGGGAGATATCGATGCCCAGCTCGCCGCACACCGCCGCCAGCTTCTGGGCGTACACATCGTCGCCGAAGGCTGTCAGCAGCCGCACATCCAGCCCCATCAGGCTCATGTTGTGGGCGATGTTCCGGCCTACGCCGCCGGGGCTCATCCGCACCCGGCCGGGGTTGGAATCCTGTGCCACCAGTTCCTCACTGGGCCAGCCGCCGATGTCCATGTTCATACCGCCCACCACCGTGACGTAGGGGCTGCGGGTCACGATGTAGCCCTTTCCGGCGATGCAGCCCTTTTTCATCAGGTTGGAAATATGCACCGCCACGCTGGACCGTGTGATGCCCGCCCGCTCCGCCAGCTCCTGCTGGGAGATCATGGGATCCGCTTCGATCCAGTTGAGTATCTGCCGTTCCCGTTGGGTCATGCCGCACCTCCATAAGCAAAACTTTACTTTCTAATCATATGCTTATTATACCATGTGTTCCCACCGTGTCAAGTCCTTTTCCATAGGCGGAAAAACTTTTTTTGCTCCCGATGGGACGGGCTCTTGCAAAAGTGGCGACGGGCGGTTATAATCTACGTTATACCGATTTTAGTGCAAGGAGGAACGCACGATGGAGCGAATGAAGATCGCTGCCCTTTTTGCCGACCAGGAACAGCTGGACGGCAAGGAAGTCACCGTGTGCGGCTGGGCCCGCACCATCCGGGATATGAAAACCTTTGGGTTCATCGAGCTCAATGACGGCTCCTGCTTCAAGAATTTGCAGGTGGTCATGTCCGCTGATGAGCTGAATAATTATAAGGAGATCGCCGGGCAGAACGTGGGCGCTGCTCTCATCGTTCGTGGCGCCGTGGTGCTGACGCCGGAGGCCAAGCAGCCTCTGGAGATAAAGGCCTCCTCCATCGAGGTGGAGGGCAAGTCCACCCCGGACTATCCTCTGCAGAAAAAGCGCCACAGCGTGGAGTTCCTGCGGACCATCCAGCATCTGCGGCCCCGCACCAACCTGTTCTCCGCTACCTTCCGGGTCCGCAGCGTGGCGGCCTACGCCATCCACGAGTTCTTCCAGAGCCGTGGCTTCGTATATGTCCACACGCCCATCATCACCGGCTCCGACTGCGAAGGCGCCGGCGAGATGTTTCAGGTGACGACGCTGGATCTCAACGACGTTCCCCGGACCGAAGACGGGCAGGTGGATTACAGCAAGGACTTCTTCGGCAAAAAGACCAGCCTCACCGTGTCCGGCCAGCTGAATGCCGAGAACTTCGCCATGGCCTTTGGTGACGTGTATACCTTCGGTCCCACCTTCCGGGCGGAGAATTCCAACACCCAGCGCCACGCCGCCGAGTTCTGGATGATCGAGCCGGAGATGGCCTTTACCGATCTGGCGGGGGATATGGATGTGGCCGAGGCCATGATCAAGCACATCATCCGCCGGGTGCTGGAGCGCTGCCCCGATGAGATCAACTTCTTCAACAGCTTCGTGGATAAGGGGCTCAAGGAGCGCCTGACCCATGTGATGACCTCCGATTTCGGCCGGGTCAGCTATACCGAGGCGGTGGAGATCCTGAAGCAGCACAATGACCAGTTCGACTTCAAGGTAGACTGGGGTACCGACCTCCAGACGGAGCACGAGCGGTTCCTGACGGAGCAGGTGTTCAAGCGCCCGGTGTTCGTCACCGACTATCCCGCCGAGATCAAGGCCTTCTATATGCGAATGAACGATGACGGCAAGACGGTGGCGGCGGCGGACTGTCTGGTCCCCGGCATTGGTGAGATCATCGGCGGCAGCCAGCGCGAGGAGCGGCTGGAGGTACTGGAGGAGCGCATCCGCCAGCTGGGCATGAACCCGGAGGACTACTGGTGGTACTGCGATCTGCGGCGCTACGGCTCCTGCAAGCACGCAGGCTTCGGTCTGGGCTTCGAGCGGATGGTGATGTACCTGACAGGTGTCAGCAACATCCGGGACGTGGAGCTGCATCCCCGCACCGTGGGCAATGCGGAGTTCTGATGCACTTCCGGGCTTTTGACAGCAATACAAAGCTTCTGCCGCTCCAATAAAATAGCTGCATCGAGGGCGCTGGCGCAAGCCGGCGCCCTTTTTCCTTTTGACTCCAATGGATCACTCTTCCCAGCAGTTTTTCTTTTTTGTCTTGTCTCCGACGGGTGACTTTCTGCCAATAGCAGCAGAAAGTTTCACCGTCGTGTCAGCCGGTTTCCAGCCATATTGTGGCATGAAAACCGGGACACTTCCTCGAAACCACCTCGCTTCATCCGCCACAGGCGGCGCTTCGGTGGTTTCCAAAGAACGCCAGCAGAAACCCATGGTTTCTGCACTTCCTTCGTCATTTGCAAGAGTTGCTACCTAAAATTTGCCGAAGCAGGGAATTGGTCTGCTTCTACTCACGCTGCCGCTGCATTGGGAGGTTGAAGAAGCTTGCTATTCTATCGTGGGGCACGGATTGCCACATCAAGAAAGTAGAAGGTAATTGGGGCCGCTGGAAGTTCTCTCATAAGATAATTCTGTCATTCCGAGCTGGGGCGTAGACCCGGCGTGGGAATCCGTACTCAAAACCATAGACCCACACGCTCCTTCGCCTGAGTGGGAGCGGCAGCGGGTCTGTTGCTGAGTCAGTTCCCGCTACGGCCCATAACGAACGGTAGTTCTTGAAGGTAAAGGGAGTCCAGAGACCATTGGTCTCTGGCGGCGCTTTTTGCATACTTTTTGTCGCTGTTGACAAAAAGTATGCCGCCGGAGGCAATAAAAGAAAAAGCTACTGGGAACAGTGGGCCGCCGGAGGGAAAAGCCTGTGAAAGTCCCCTTCCCACATCATAGGCGCTATTTGGCCCTTCCGGCATATGGCAACTGATATTTCAGCAGGAAGACACTTTGTATTGCAAAATTGTACACATTTCTCTCTTCTCGGCGGCCCCCTCTCCCCCGTCTGCGAAAAATGCAAAAAAAAGTGGCATTTCTCTGGGCAGTCTGTTATAATAGTTTATTATGGGGCCAAATTGTTACTGGCCGCATCTAATATGCAGCACAACATAAACTTGTAAAAACAGATATTTCATAATAGGAGAAACCAATGGAAACACAGAAAAAGCGCCGGGGCGACCGCAAGGACGGCCGCCTGATGCGGGAGCTGGACTCCCTGCACTACGTCACCGGCATCCTCTACCCCAACCGATGCGACAACGAGGCCTACATCTCCCAGCGCATCGACCTGACCAACATGAACGCCTATATCGCCAAGAAGAATGAGACGGAGACGGAGTTTCCCTATACCATGTTCCATCTGGTGCTGGCAGCCCTGATGAAAACCATCACCCTGCGCCCCAAGCTGAACCGCTTCATCGTCAACAGCAACTTCTATCAGCGCAACGAGGTATCCGCCTCCTTCGTGGTGAAGAAGCAGTTCTCCGATAAGGGCGCCGAGGCGCTGGCCTTCCTGCACTGCAAGGACGAGTACACGCTCTCCGACATCCACGACTACATCCGCCGTCAGGTGACGGAGTGCCGGTCGGACAAGGTAGACCCCTCCACTGGAGCCATGGATATCCTCAACAAGATCCCCCGCTTCGTCAGCAAGGCCGCCATCCACTTCCTCATGTGGCTGGATAAGCACGGTTGGGTGCCGGCGGACATCATCGCCACGGACCCCTATTACAGCTCCGTGGTCATCTCCAATCTGGGCTCCATCAAGCTCAAGTGCGGCTATCACCACCTGACCAACTGGGGTACCTGCTCCCTGTTCTGCATCATCGGGGAGAAGGCCGTGCGGCCCATCTACGCCCCGGACGGCACCATGACCATGAAGGAGACGCTGGATCTGGGTCTCACCATTGACGAGCGTTTGGCGGACGGCTATTACTATTCCAAGTCCGTCCGGCTGCTGAAGCATCTGCTGGAGCACCCGGAGGAGCTGGAGAAACCTATGAAGGAGGAAGTTATCTATGAGTGAGACGGTACAGATCAAGGCCCCGTGGCTGGCATCCAAGGACCCCGAGGTCCCCTCTACCCTGAACTACTCCACCCTGTCCATGTGCGGCCGGGTCGAGGAGATGGTACGTCAGTACCCCAATTACATTGCCTATGAGTTCATGGGCAAAACCACCACCTACGCCGAGATGTGGCAGAAGATCAACGCCTGCGCCAAGAGCCTGAAGGCCATCGGCATCCGGGAGGGCGACAAGGTCACCATCTGTATGCCCAACGCCCCTCAGACCCTGTGTATGTTCTACGCCGTGAACATGGTGGGCGCCATCGCCAACATGGTCCACCCTCTGTCCGCCGAGAGCGAGATCTCCTTCTATCTGCGGGACTCCAACTCCGTGGCGGCCATCACGCTGGATCAGTTCTACCCCAAGTTTGAAAGCGTCCGCAAGACGGTGGATCTGCCCTGCCTCATCGTCACCTCCGTGGCCGATGAGCTCAAGCCCCTGCTGCGGGTGGGCTATCAGCTCACCGAGGGCCGCAAGAACCCCAAGGTTCCCCGTGGCCCCGGCGTGGTGCTGTGGAAGGATTTCCTGAAGCGTGGCGAGCACGTGGAGATCTACCGCATCAAGCGCAAGGACACCGATCCCGCCGCCATCCTCTACTCCGGCGGCACCACCGGCGTCACCAAGGGCATCCTGCTCTCCAACCGCAACTTTAACGCTCTGGCCGCCCAGATCGTGGCCACCAACCCCTTCTTCCATCCGGGTCACAAGATGCTGGCCATCATGCCCATGTTCCACGGCTTCGGACTGGGCGTGTCCATCCACTCCATGGTGGCCAACGGCGGCCACTGCATCCTGATCCCCCGCTTCACCCCTCAGAGCTACGCCGAGCTCATCAAGAAGCACAAGCCCAATCTCATCGCCGGCGTCCCCTCCCTGTTCGAGGCGCTGCTGCGGGTCAAGGAGATCGAAGGCGCCGACCTCAGCTGCCTGAAGGGTGTGTTCTCCGGCGGTGACAGCCTGTCCATTGAGCTGAAGAAGCGCTTTGACAAGTTCCTCCACGACCACGGTGCCACCGTCAGCGTCCGGGAGGGCTACGGCACCACCGAGTGCGTCACCGCCAGCTGCCTGACCCCCATCCACAAGCAGAAGGAGGGCTCCATCGGCATCCCCTTCCCGGACACCTATTACAAGATCGTCAAGCCCGGCACTCAGGAGGAGGTCCCCTACGGGGAGGAGGGCGAGATCTGCCTGTCCGGCCCCACCGTGATGCTGGAGTACGTCAACCATCCGGAGGAGACGGCCCAGACCAAGCAGACCCACGCCGACGGCCTTGCCTGGATCCACACCGGCGACCTGGGCATGATGGACGAGGATGGCTTCATCTACTTCCGTCAGCGCATCAAGCGCATGATCGTCACCAACGGCTACAACGTCTATCCCTCCCAGTTGGAGAATATTCTGGATGGCCACGACTACGTCCACCTCAGCTGCGTCATCGGCGTCAAGGACCCCATCAAGATGCAGCGGGTCAAGGCATTCGTGGTGCTCAAGCCCGGCTATCAGCCCACGGAGGCCTGCAAGAAGGAGCTGCTGGACTACTGCCGCAAGCACATCGCCAAGTACGCCATGCCCTCCGACATCGAGTTCCGTGAGGAGCTGCCCAAGACACTGGTGGGCAAGGTGGCCTACCGTGTGCTGGAGGAGGAAGAGAACGCCAAGCAGGCTCAGAAGGCCGTAGAGGACGCTAAGCGGGCCGAGGAGGATGCCAAGCGGGCCGAGGCGGAGAAGGCCGAGAAGCTCAGTGCCGCCAAGAAGCCTGCGGCCAAAAAGCCCGCCCCTAGGAAGCCCGCTCACCCCACGGCCAAGCCCGAGCCCGCCAAGCAGGCTCAGAAGGCCGACACCCCTCATGACGGCCAGAACAACGACATCAAAGAATAGTCGCTCCCATGGCGGGGAGCACAGGAGGTTCCTATGGACAGAGAGATGAAACGCCATTACACCCTACTGGTAGACTTTTTGGGTAAAATTTTGGGGCCGGACTACGAGGTGGCTCTGCATGAGCTGCTGGATGACTCCAATGAGATCATTGCCATCGCCAACGGCGAACTGACGGGGCGGCATTTAGGCTCCCCCCTCAGCAACAAGATGCTGGAATTCCTGACCAGCCGCCTCTATGAGACGCAGGACTATGTGCTGCGGTTTGAAAGCACCTCCGTCACCGGAAAGAAGCTGTGCTCCAACTCCCTGTTCATCAAGGATCCCCACGGCCGTCTGGTGGGCCTGCTGTGCATCAACTTTGACAGCAGCCGCTACCGGGAGCTGTCCGCCCGTGTCATGGACCTGTGCGGCGGCCTGCTGACCCCCGGTGCTCCCAGCGGCACCCACCTCATCGTGGAAAACGACGAGCACACCTATCCCTCCTCCATCGCCGGCGCCACTGCCAGCATCGTCTCCTCCGTCATTGCGGACTATCCCGTTCCGGTGGACCGTCTGACGCAGGACGAGAAGATGGAGATCATGGATGCGCTGAACCGCAAGGGCGTGTTCCTGCTGAAGGGCTCCGTGAGCCATGTGGCACGGGAGCTCCACAGCTCCGAGGCCAGCATCTACCGCTATCTGGGCAAGCTCAACAACAAGGACTGACCGTAAAAATCGGGAGGGACGGCTGCGCCGTCCCTCCCGAAAATTTCCCCTTCGCCGCATTTCCCCCTATTTCCGGGAAATTCTTCCGTCACTGTTGCAAATATCACGGTTATTTGGCAGCAGGTGTGGTATACTACCGGCAAATAGAAATAGAAAAGGAGATCTTAACTATGGCCATCGTACACGCAAACGCACAGACCTTCCCGCAGGAAGTGCTTCAGTCCAGCGAAACGGTGCTGGTGGATTTTTGGGCCGCCTGGTGCGGCCCCTGCAGGATGCTGGCCCCCATTCTGGAGGAGCTGGACGGCGTGGCTCCCTGCAAGATCGTGAAGGTGGATGTGGATGAAAACCGGGCGCTGGCGCTGCAATACGCCGTGGCCAGCATCCCCACGCTGCTGGTGTTCCGCAATGGCCAGCTGGTGAACCGCTCCGTGGGTCTTATCTCCCGAGAGGACGTGCTGAAGCTGGTGCAGGCGTAAGCTTTTTAACGAAAAATGTGCGGGGCTGATGCCCCGCACATTTTCTCACAGCTGCTCCATGGTGCGGGCCACCTGCCCCTCACAGGAGCGCATGGCCTCCAGCGTCCGCTCCAGCAGCATATCCAGCTCCCAGCCCAGACGCTCCGCCCCTTGGGCGATGACGTCACGGGAGCACCCGGCGGCGAACTTCTTGTCCTTGTACTTCTTTTTCAGGCTCTTCAGCTCCATATCCTGACAGCTGCGGCTGGGCCGCATCAACGCCGCTGCCCCGATCAGGCCCGTCAGTTCATCTGCTGCAAACAGCACCTTCTCCATCTCATGCTCCGGAGCCACGTCGCAGCACAGGCCGTAGCCGTGGCTGCACACGGCGTGGATGATGTCCTCGCCGCAGCCTGCCTCCCGCAGCAGCTCCGGTGCCTTTTGGCAGTGCTCCTCCGGCCAGCGTTCAAAGTCGATGTCGTGGAGCAAGCCCACAATGCCCCAGAATTCGGCATCGTCGCCGTAGCCCAACTCCTTGGCATACCACTGCATGACCCCCTCCACCGTCAGGGCGTGCTGCAGGTGGAACGGCTCCTGATTGTACCTCCGCAGGGCGGCCCACGCCGCCTCCCGGCTGATGTGCTCTCTCATGGGAGATCCTCCTTTGTTGCTGATGTTTTCCATAGGATAGCACCATCCGCCGGACTATGCAAGCACCATCTGCTCCAACAGGCTCAGCAGCTGCCGGGCATGGCGATATTCCGCCGCCGACAGCTCCTTCCATATCTCCCGCAGACACACGTCCTCCGTGGCCTCTGCCGCCTGTGCATAGCGCAGACCGCCGCAGGTCTCGGCGTGATACCGGGTCCGCAGCACCTCCCGCCACGGCAGACTCTCCACCCGTCCCCCCTGCAAGCGGGGCTGATAGCAGCAGCCCGTCACCAGATAGTACACCCCCATGAGACGGCGGGCGTGGCTTCCCTCCTCCCCTGCCAGCTGCCGCAGCAGGCGGCGGGCAGCCACATTAGGGGCGCAGGCGGCATAGGCCAGATAGGCCCTCCGGTCCGCCAGCTCATCCTCGATGAAGTCCTGAATGAGCCGGATGCTGCCCATGGCCCTGCCTGCAAGGCAGCACCCGCTCTCCGCCGGCTCCGCCGGTATCTCCGGTGCAGCAGGCACCGCCGCAGCCCCCGTCCTCTCCGGAATATTCCCTGCCCCCGGTTCTCTCGATGGCTCCCGACAGGCGGCCCGCACCTCCGGGTACGGGTCCAGCTCCGGCGATACCCGCTGCCAGATGCGGTCGCAGCGCTGCGGGTCCATGTGCTCCATCTTCTCCATATGCAGCCCCCCTTTTTCTCGCATTATTCTATGCTCCGGCGGGAAAAAACGTCCCTGTCCATTGCTTTTTCCCGAAAACTCTGCTAAAATGTATGATTTGTAAGGCTTTTTGTGTCCTATCCCGTCCCTTTCGACGGGGTCCAATATACTCCAAAGGAGGAATCGTTCCATGCTGGAACTGAAACACATCAGTTACCGGGTGTCCACCCCCGACGGGGAGCAGGACATCCTCAAGGACATCAGCATCACCATTCCCGATGAGAAGCTGGTGGTCTTTACCGGCCCCAACGGCGGCGGCAAGACCACCATGGCCAAGGTCATCATGGGTCTGGTGGAGCCCACATCGGGCCAGATCCTGTATAATGGGCAGGATATCACCCACCTCTCCATCACGGAGCGGGCCAGACTGGGCATCAGCTACGGCTTCCAGCAGCCCCCCCGCTTCAAGGGCATCACCGTCCATGACCTGCTGCTTCTGGCAGCGGGCAAGGAAAAGCTCACCAAGGACCAGTGCTGCCAGTACCTGACCCGTGTGGGCCTGTGCGCCAACGACTATCTGGAGCGTGAGGTGGATGTGTCCCTCTCCGGCGGCGAGGTCAAGCGCATCGAGATCGCCACCATTCTGGCCCGGCAGGGCAGCCTCATGATCTTCGACGAGCCGGAAGCCGGCATCGACCTGTGGAGCTTCGCCCGCCTGACGGAGACCTTTGAGCAGATCCATCAGCAGCACCGGGCCACCATGATCATCATCTCCCATCAGGAGCGCATCATCCGTCTGGCGGACGAGATCGTGGTCATCTCCGGCGGGCAGATCGCCCACCGGGGCAATACGGAGGAGATCTTCCCCCTGATTTTGGCGGACACCCTGGGCGGCTGTCCCGTACTGGAGCACAAGGAGGTGCAGCTATGATCACCGAGATCGACGCCAGCCTGCTGGAAAAGATCGCAGACCTCACCGGCAAGCCCGTGGGGGCCTTCAACATCCGCAAGGACATGGGCTGCGAGGCCCGTCAGTCCACGGAGCATATCGCCATCGACCCCCGTGCCGACGGCAAGCCCGGTATCGACATCCACTTCAAAGAGGGTACCAAGGGAGAGACCTGCCATATCCCCGTCATCATCAGCCAGACGGGCATGAGCGACATGGTGTATAACGACTTTTATGTAGCCGACGACTGCGACGTCACCATCGTGGCGGGCTGCGGCATCCACAACTCCGGCTGCGACGAGAGCCGCCACGACGGCATCCACACCTTCCACATCGGCAAGAACTGCCGCGTGCGCTACACGGAGAAGCACTACGGCGAGGACGCCAAGGGCGAGACCGGCAAGAACATCATGAACCCCCAGACCATTGTCTATCTGGGGGAGAATTCCACCATGCAGATGGACACCATCCAGATCCGGGGCATCGACTCCACCCTGCGGGACACCCAGTTCTACTGCGAGGCCGGCAGCGAGGTGGTGGTGACGGAGCGCCTGCTGACCCACGGGGCCCAGACCGCCGAGAGCGACATGACCATCCAGCTCAACGGCGAGGGGGCCAAGGGCCGTGTCATCTCCCGCTCCGTGGCGCAGGACACCTCCCGTCAGGTGTTCCACCCGGTGATGGTGGGCAACAGCCAGTGCTTCGGCCATGTGCAGTGCGACTCCATCATCATGGGGCAGGCCCACATCGAGTCCATCCCCGCCATCACCGCCAACTGTCCGGACGCCCAGCTGATCCACGAGGCCGCCATCGGCAAGATCGCCGGGGATCAGCTGCTGAAGCTGGAGACACTGGGTCTTTCCCCGGAGGAAGCGGAGGAGACCATCCTCAAAGGCTTCCTGGCGTAAACAAATCGTATATTTCCGCCACAATTCTACCATTTGTTATCATTTTTCTCATAAAGCTTCCCCTCCTGCATCGGCAGGAGGGGGAGCTTTCACTTACAGGTCAAATTCCTTGATGCGGGAGGTGCGCTCCTCCATGGGGACGTAGTGGCCCCGAATGGTGACGGCCCGGTAGGCCGGACGCATGATGCGGTGGCCGGTGATGACCTCCTCCATGCGGTTGGCACACCAGCCTGCAATACGGGCGGAAGCGAACAGCGGCGTGAACACGTCCTCCGGGATGTCCAGCATGGTATACACCAGCCCGGAGTACATATCCACATTGGCGCACATGGGGGTGTCGCTGTGACGCCGCTCCTGCACCAGCGGGATGCCCAGCTCCTCCACCTTCTGCAGTAGGTCGAACTCCTCCTCGTACCCCTTGATCTGTGCCATGTGCCGGGCATACTTCTTCAGCAGCACCGCACGGGGATCCGACAGGGTGTACACGGCGTGGCCCAAGCCGTAGAGCTTGCCGGAGCGATCCCCGGCCTCCCCGTCCAGCAGACGCACCAGATAGTCCCGGATGGATCCGTCGTCGTGGGGATCCACATTCTCCTGAATGTAGTGGAACATCTCCATGACCTTGGCGTTGGCGCCGCCGTGGAGCGGCCCCTTCAGGGAGCCCACCGCTCCGGCGATGGCGCTGTAAGTATCCGTACCGCTGGAGGACAGCGCCCGGCACACGAAGGTGGAGTTGTTGCCGCCGCCGTGCTCGGCATGGAGCATCAGCATCATATCCAGCAGATGGGCCTCCTCCTCGGTGTAGCTTTTATCCGGACGGATCATCCGCAGGAAGTTCTCCGCCGTGCTGAGTCCCTCCTCCGGGTAGTGGATGTGCAGGGACTCGCCGCCGAAATGGTGGCGCTTGACGGCGTAGGCATTGGCCACGATGGAGGGAAAATACCCGATAAGCTCCACCGACTGGCGCAGCAGATTGTCCACCGACAGATCGTCCGGATCCGGGTCGTAGGAGTACAGCGACAGGATGCTGCGGCCCAGCTCATTCATGATGTTGCCGCTGGTGCGCCGCATGATCATCCCCTCGGTGAAGCCCTCCGGCAGTTTTCTGGCCCGGTTCATGATCTCATTGAAGTGCCGCAGCTCCCCCTGCGAGGGCAGATATCCCATCAGCAGCAGATACGCCACCTCCTCGAACCCGAAGGTTCCCTCCGCCCGGTGGGCCTCCACAATGTCGTTGAGCTCGATGCCCCGGTAGTAAAGCCTTCCGGGGATGGGGATGCGCTGGCCGTCCTGCAGCAGATAGCCCTGCACGCTGCCCACCTTGGTGACGCCCACCATAACGCCGGTGCCGTCGCTATTGCGCAGACCCCGTTTGATCTCGCCGTGGTAATATTCCTCACTGATGTGATATTCCTCCCGGATCTGGCGGCTCAGCGACCCGGTGTACTCCTGAATGACGCCGTTTTCCTTCATTTCCTGCTCCCTTCCCCGGCGGCCTGTTTCCCCGGCGGCTGTGATTTTCCCGTATTGTATCTCATTTTCCTCCATTTTGCAAGAAAAATTTTTGTAACTTTCAAAATATCCATGCATAACCCATTTATATTAGATTATCTCCGGTCTGCTCAGGGAAAAATTGCAAGAATTTCATTTTATTCATTCATTTTCTCTTGCATCCTGGCTTTTTTGTGCTATACTGTATCCAACAAAACCATCATCCGAAAAGGGGTGCTTACCGATGATCCAACTGCACAGCGGCAGCGTCATGCTGCAGGGCGGCGTACCCGTACCGATCCCCGCCGCCGGCAGCGGCCGGGATAAGACCATGGCCTATCAGATCCTCCGCCGTCACCACCGGGGACCGTGGGAGGGTCAGCTTCACCTGACCTTCGATAGTCTCATCTCCCACGACATCACCTATGTGGGTATCATTCAGACCGCCAAGGCCAGCGGCCTGCGGGAGTTCCCGGTGCCTTACGTTCTCACCAACTGTCACAACAGTCTCTGCGCCGTGGGCGGCACCATCAACGAGGACGACCACGCCTTCGGCCTGTCTGCCGCCGTGAAGTACGGCGGAAACTACGTCCCCGCCAATCAGGCGGTGATCCACCAGTATGCGCGGGAGATGATGGCCGGCTGCGGCCGCATGATCCTCGGCTCCGACAGCCACACCCGTTACGGCGCTCTGGGTACCATGGGCGTGGGCGAGGGCGGCCCGGAGATCGTGAAGCAGCTGCTGAAAAACACCTATGACATCGCCGCCCCGCAGGTGGTGCTGGTGTGGCTCACCGGCACGCCGCCCCACGGCGTGGGTCCCCACGACGTGGCCATCGCCCTGTGCGGGGCCGTGTATGGAAACGGCTTCGCCAAAAACAGAATTCTGGAATTTGCCGGCCCCGGCGTGGCCCACCTGCCCATGGATTACCGCATCGGCATCGACGTAATGACCACGGAGACGGCGTGCCTGTCCTCCATCTGGCAGACGGACGATGCCGTGGCGGAGTACCTGACCATCCACGGACGGCCGGAGGCCTATACCCGGCTGGCTCCGGAGGAGGGCGCCTGCTACGACGCCATGATCTCCATAGACCTCTCCCGGCTGGAGCCCATGGCCGCCCTCCCCTTCCACCCCTCCGAAGCGGTGACGCTGCGAGAGCTGCTCCACGATCCCGGCGATTATCTGCGTCAGGTGGAGCAGCGGGCGGCGGAGCAGTTCGGCGGCAAGGCCACCCTCTCCCTCACCGACCAACTGGTGGACGGCAAGCTGGTGGTGCAGCAGGGGATCATCGCCGGGTGCGCCGGCGGAATGTATGACAACATTGCTGAGGCCGCCGCCATTCTCTCCGGCGGTGACGTGGGCTGCGGCCCCTTCTCTCTGTCGGTGTATCCCCCCTCCATCCCGGTGGATCTGGAGCTGATGCAAAACGGCGTGCAGCAGGCGCTGCTGGAGGCCGGGGTCCTCTTCAAGCCCTGCTTCTGCGGCCCCTGCTTCGGAGCCGGGGATGTCCCCGCCAACAACGCCCTCTCCGTGCGCCACACCACCCGCAACTTCCCCAACCGGGAGGGTTCTAAGCCCGGCGACGGCCAGTTGTCCGGCGTGCTGCTGATGGACGCCCGCTCCATCGCCGCCACGGCTCGGAACCACGGTGTAGTCACCTCCGCCGCCGACGTGGATTATCCCGCCCCGGCCCCGGTGCGCCGCACCTTCGACGGCGGGGTCTATGGCCGCCGGGTGTACTTCGGCTATGGCAAGGCCCAGCCGGAGGCCCCCCTCCACTACGGCCCCAACATTGCCGAGTGGCCCGCCATCCCGCCGCTGGGAGAGGAGCTGTTGCTGCAGGTGGCCTCCGTACTGCGGGATCCCGTCACCACCACCGATGAGCTGATCCCCTCCGGCGAGACCTCCTCCTACCGCTCCGATCCCCTGAAGCTGGCGTCCTTCGCCCTGTCCCGCCGGGACCCGGACTATGTTCCCCGTGCCAGGGCCACTCAGGCGCTGGAGGGGGCCCGCCGCAGCGGCGCCATACCCCCGGAGCTGCAAAGCGTGCAGAAAGCCCTCTCCATCCCCGACATGGGCCGGGTGCAGATCGGCTCGGTGCTGTTTGCCAACAAGCCCGGCGACGGCTCGGCACGGGAGCAGGCTGCCTCCTGCCAGCGGGTGCTGGGGGGCTGCGCCAACCTCTGCTATGAGTTTGCCACCAAGCGCTACCGCTCCAACTGCGTCAACTGGGGGATGCTGCCCTTTACGCTGGCGGAAGGAACGGATTTCCCCGGCCACCCCGGTGACTTCCTCTATGTGCCGCAGGTGCGGGAAAAGGTGACCTGCGGCGATGAGGAGTTCCCCGCCCTGCTGCTGACGGACAGCGGCATCCACGCCCTGACCCTTTATCTGAAAAATACCACCGCCGAGGAGCGGGAGCTGCTGCTCACCGGCTGTCTCATGAACCACTATGCGGCCCAAAATGCCGCCGAAAACCGGAGGTGAACCCCATGGAAAAAATCAAAATGCCCCACCCCATTGCGGAGCTGGACGGCGACGAAATGACCCATGTGCTTTGGGGGAAGATCAAAGAGCAGCTGATCCTGCCCTTTGTGGAGCTGAACACGGAGTACTACGACTTGGGCCTGCCCAACCGGGAGCGGACGGCGGATCAGGTGACACGGGATGCGGCGGAGGCCATCCGCCGCCTGCACATCGGCGTCAAGTGCGCCACCATCACCCCCAACCTCCAGCGACAGGAGGAGTACGGCCTGAGCCAACTGTGGAAGTCCCCCAACGCCACCATCCGGGCGGCGCTGGACGGCACGGTGTTCCGGGCTCCCATCCTCATTTCACGGGTCAAGCCCGTGGTGACCAGCTGGAAAAAGCCCGTCACCATCGCCCGCCACGCCTACGGTGATCTGTATAAGGCCGTGGAATACCGGGTCCCCGGCAAGGGAAAGGCGGAGCTGGTCTTCACCGATGAAAACGGCGTGGAGACCTCCCGCCAGACGGTGTACCAGTTCAGCGGCCCCGGCGTGGTGCAGGCCATGCACAACCGGGACGATTCCATTCTCTCCTTTGCCCGGTGCTGCTTCTCCTACGGGCTCTCCGTGGGACAGGACGTGTGGTTTTCCAGCAAGGATACCATCTCCAAGGACTACGACCAGACCTTCAAGCTGCTGTTTCAGAAGGTGTACGACGAGGAGTACCGGACGGCCTTTGAAAAGGCGGGGCTCACCTATCGCTACGCCCTCATTGACGACGTGGCGGCCAAGGTCATCCGCTCCCCAGGCGGCATCATCTGGGCCTGCAAGAATTACGACGGCGACGTGATGAGCGACCTCATCGCCGCCGCCTCTGGCTCTCTGCCCATGATGACCAGTGTACTGGTTTCCCCGGACGGCAACTTTGAATATGAGGCCGCCCACGGCACCGTCACCGATCACTTCTACCGCTGGCGGCGGGGGGAGAAGGTCTCCACCAATCCGCTGGCTACCATGGCGGCTTGGGCCGGTGCCCTCCGCAAACGGGGCGAATGGGACAAAAACCAGCGTTTAGTGGACTATGCTGACTGTCTGAATCAGGCCGGACTGGACGTGTTTGAGGAGGGGTATCTGTCTGAGGATCTGGCTGCCCTCTGCGACCCCGCCGACCTGAAGGAGATGCCGGACAACGACCGCCTGCTCTCCCTCATCCGTCAGCGGCTGGAGGTCCTGCTGGCCCAATGACCGGTCAGTCATTTGTGTTTCTGTAATTCCGCCAGTCAATAACCTTTCCCCCCCGGTTGACCTGGCGGTGCATCCCCATCCGGTCGGTGCATCCCTATTCGGTCGGTGCATCGCCATTCGACTCCCGCCGAATCGTGCCGTCCTGTCTCGGCAGATGCTCGGCATCCCCCGCTCCTACTGATGGTGGTGTGTCATGCGGTTTTGCATGGCGTGGATTTGCCCGCCACGCTGCTTCCGATGACCGGGATGTGATGCCGCTTTATCCGGCGGATATTTTCCCGCACCCCTCGGCGGTTCAGGAACAGGGCGGCGGCCTGCTGATTCAGTATTGGCGATTTAGTATCGGCGGTATAGTAATATCGAGAGCAGCACCGGAGATGCAGACCGATTGGCAGCTGTCCTTCAAGAGCGGCTCCCTGTGTCTGCGCCATCCACCCTGCTGCGGCGACCCGGCAAACCGGCACTTCATGCATTATCCTGTATTTTTTCTTCAAGATATGAAACGAAACAGGCCCTGCGTCCTATGGACACAGGGCCTGTTTTGTTTTACCGCCTTACTCCACGGCGTATTTTCTGGCGTATTCCCGGAAGCGGCGGTCGTATTCCTCGTTGTTCAGCTTGCCGCTGCGCAGCGTCTCATGGATGTTCAGATTGTGCTGGGACATATCGATGACGCTGCCGGCGATGTTGGAGCAGTGGTCGGAGGTGCGCTCCAGATCCGTCAGCAGGTCTGCCCACACAAAGCCCGCCTCGATGCTGCACTTGCCTTCCCGCATCCGCAGGATGTGACGGGTACGCAGCTGCTCCTTCAGCAGATCCACCACCTGTTCCAGCGGCTCCACGGCGGCTGCCGCCTGTGCATCCCCCCGGCGGAAGGCATCCGCCGAACGGTCCAGGATCTCCTCCACGGCAGCCTCCAGCACCTTCAGATCCGCCTGAGCGGCCTCGCTGAGAGTCAGCCCCTTGCTTTGCAGCTCCTCGGCAGATTCCACGATGTTCACGGCGTGGTCGGCAATGCGCTCGAAGTCCCCGATGGCCTTCAGCAGCTCCGTGGCGTTCTCACTGTCCGCCGCCGTCAGGGTCTGGCTGCTGAGCTTCACCAGATAGGTTCCCAGAATGTCCTCATAGTGATCCGTGACCTCCTCGTCGGCCCGCACCTGCTCCGCCAGCGCCGGGGTATAGTCCGTCACCGACAGCAGACTGCCGCGCAGGGCCTGCACGGCGCAGTCCGCCATCTTTATGGTCACTTCACGGCACTGGCCCAGCGCCAGAGCCGGGGAGGCCAGCAGGCGCTCATCCAGCTCCGTCTTGTGCTCCGGAGCCGGGGCGTCGTGGATGACCCGCAGAGCCAGCTTCTCCAGCAGCGGGGCCATGGGCATGAGAATGGCCACGCACAACAGGTTAAAGGCGGTGTGGATCACGGCGATGCCCGGCAGAGTGGCCGCCTCTCCCAGAATGGCCGGGGCCAAAATCGCCCGGACGATGGAATAAGCCGCCAGCAGCACCGCAGAACCGATCACATTGAAGGACAGGTGGACGAATGCGGCACGCTTGGCGTTCTTATTGGCCCCCACAGAGGACAGCAGCGCCGTGACGCAGGTGCCGATGTTCTGGCCCATGATGATGGGGATGGCGGCGCCATAACTCACCTGACCGGTGACGGCCAGCGCCTGCAGGATCCCCACGGAGGCGGAGCTGGACTGGATGACGGCCGTCAGCACCGCACCGGCCAGCAGGCCCAGCACCGGGTTCTGAAAGGCGATGAACAGCTGTCGGAAGGCCGGCACATCCGCCAGACCGCCCACGGCGGAGGACATGGTTTCCATGCCGAACATCAGCGTGGCAAAGCCCAGCAGCACCGTGCCGGTGTCCTTTTTCTTATTGTCCTTGCAGAACATGAAGAAGATGATACCCACCAGCGCCAGCACCGGCGTAAAGGAGGTGGGCTTCAGGAGCCGCACCCATATGCTGTCGCCGCTGATGCCGCCCAGACTCAGCAGCCATGCCGTCACCGTGGTGCCGACGTTGGCCCCCATGATGACGTTGATGGCCTGCCGCAGGGTCATGAGACCGGAGTTGACGAAGCCCACCACCATCACCGTGGTGGCCGAGGAGCTCTGGATCACCGCCGTGACGCCAAGGCCCGTGAAAAAGCCCGCCAGACGGCCGGTGGTCATCTTGCCCAGCAGGGAACGCAGGCGGCCCCCGGCCCGGCGTTCCAACGCCTGTCCCATCAGCGTCATGCCGAACAGGAACAGACACAGCCCTCCCAGCATGGTCAATACATCAAAAATACTCATAAGCGTTTTCCTCTCCGCCGCCACCGGGCGGCACCTTTTTTTACACAGTTTTTCCCAAATACTCTATCTAATCAGTACTTTACCGGCGGCAGATAAAATCCAAAAGCGGAGTTTTGTAAAATCCATGTAAAATCTTACCCAGTGGAGGGCGTCGGGACAGCAGGCGGGGAAGCTCGACGGAAAAGCAGGATTTATGTCTCATATGTGGAAAAAATCACGTCTACCCCCTTGCAGACTTTTTGCGGATGCTGTATCATGGAGAATGTCCGGGAATCGGCCGGACAAAATAACAAAAAGAGGAGAGAAAACAATGGAACGTATCTTCCACCTGAAGGAGAACGGCACGACTGTGAAAACAGAGATCCTGGCCGGTCTCACCACGTTCATGACGATGGCCTACATCATCGCCCTGAACCCCAATCTGCTCACCGGCTTCCAGACCGGAACGCCCCTGTGGAACGGCGTATTCCTCGCCACCTGCATCGCCTCCGCCATTGGCACGGTGTGCATGGCCTTCCTGGCCAACAAGCCCTTTGTCATGGCCCCCGGCATGGGCCTGAACAGCTTCTTCGCCGTGGTGGCGGGCAACGTGGCCGCCCTGCTGAACACCGACTACACCAGCGCCTTCCAGGCGGTACTGTGCATCATCCTGGTGGAGGGCATCGTGTTCCTGCTGCTGAGCGTGTTCAACATCCGTGATAAGATCGTTCACGCCATCCCTCTGGGCGTGCGGCTGGGCATCGGCCCCGCCATCGGCCTGATGCTGATGAATATCGGCGTTGGCTCCAACGTGGGCGTTTACGCCGAGGGGAACGGCTACACCGATCCCTTCTATGTCATGCGTGACTTCTTCGGCGCTATGACCCCCAGCGTCATCAAGGATCACATGGGCGCCGAGTACAGCACCATGGTCCTGACCGTCATCACCATGTTCGTGGGTCTGTTCGTCATCATCCTGCTGGCCAAGAAGGGCGTCAAGGCCGCCGTGCTGGTGGGTATGCTGGCTTCCTCCGTGATCTACTGGGCCGGTGAGGCCATCTTCCTGCACGTGAACCCCTTCGCCTCCCTGCAGGGCGCCTCCTTTGTGCCTCCCTTCCACGACATGGCTGCCACCACCCTGTTTAAGTTCGACTTCACCGACTTCTTCCGCATCGGCTGGTTTACCGCCATCACCCTGATCATTACCTTCTGCATGATCGATATGTTCGACACCATCGGCACACTGGTGGGTACCGCCTCCCGTGCCGGTATGACCGACAAGGACGGCAATATGCCCAACATGAAGGAGGCCCTGACCTCTGACGCCATCGGCACCGTGGCCGGCGCCTGCTGCGGTACCTCCACCGTCACTACTTTTGTGGAGTCCGCCTCCGGCGTGGAGGCCGGCGGCCGCACCGGTCTGACGGCTCTCACCACCGCCGTGATGTTCCTGGCCTGCATCTTCATCGCCCCCATCGCCGCCATCATCCCCGCTGCGGCCACCTCCTCCGCTCTGATCTATGTGGGCATCCTGATGCTGCAGGGCCTGAAGAATGTGGACTTCAACGATCTGGATCAGATCGTCCCCGTGTTCATCATGCTCATCGCCATGCCCATCTCCGGCTCTATCGGCCACGGCATCGGTCTGGCCATGATCTCCTACACCATCATCAAGGTGTTCTCCGGCAAGGCCAAGGACGTGTCCGTCCTGACCTATGTCATTGCCGCCCTGTTCATTGTGAAGTTCTTCGCAGTGGTGTAAGGCGAGCTATCCCCAATTAGGAGGGAATACGCCGTATGGATTATTATCTTCTGACGGATCTGGCTGCACAGGTGGGACACGGTCTCGCCATCAGCGGCGCAGAGACCTTTCGGGTGGAGGATACCATACGGCGTATTCTTCGTGCCTACGGCATCGAGTGTGAGGTGTTCGCCATCCCCAACTGCCTGACCATCAGCTTCGAGGCCGCCAACGGCAAGCCCCTGACCATCATGAAGCGCATCGGCTTCCACGGCAACGATCTGGATGCGGTGGAGCAGTTCAATGCCCTGAGCCGCCGCATCTGCCGGGAGACCCCGGAGGTGGAGGTGGCGGTGCAGTGGCTGGAGGAGACGCAGGCCGCCTGCCGGAGGTACTCCCTGCCGGTGTACTATCTGGGCCACTATCTGGGGGCCTTCGGCTTCTGCTTTGTCTTTGGCGGCACCCTGCGGGACAGCCTGTGGGCGGGGCTGTTGGGGCTGATCATCGGTCTTGTCAACGGGTTTTTGAACCGGCTGGAGGTGAACCCCTTCTTTCGCACCATCGCCGCCTCCTTCTTCATGGCGGCTCCGGCATATCTGGCGGCCAGTCTGGGGTGGATGGATTCCGTGGACTCTTCTATCATCGGCGCACTGATGATCCTGGTGCCGGGGCTGCTCATCACCAACTCCATGCGGGATATCATCTACGGCGATACCAACTCCGGTATCAACCGCATCGTGCAGGTGCTGCTGTCGGCCTTCGCCATTGCACTGGGTACGGCGGCGGCGTGGCGCATCACCTCCGGGCTGTACGGCCTGCCGGTAAGCACCGGTGTGGTGCATCCCTTCTGGGTGCAGGGTCTGGCGGTGCTGGTGGGCTGCGTGGGCTTCGCCATCCTCTTCAACGTACACGGCGGCGGAATGTGGCTGTGTACGCTGGGCGGCGTGGCCACGTGGATGGTATACCTGCTGGCGCAGCAGCTGGGCTATGGTGTTTACAGCATGAACTTCTTCGCCACGCTGGTGGCAGCCCTCTATGCCGAGGCCATGGCCCGCATCCGGAAATATCCGGTGACGTCGTATCTGGTGGTGTCCACCTTCCCGCTGCTGCCGGGGGCGGGCATTTACTATACCATGAGCCTGGGGCTGGCGGGAGACTTCCATGCGGCGCTGGCCAAGGGCCTGGAAACGGCGGGCATCGCCGGGTGTCTGGCGGTGGGGATCCTGCTGGTGTCCACCCTGTTCCGCCTGCCGGCGGAGTGGAAACGTCGGCACGGCAAGAATTAATTGCCAAGCCCCATATACCAAGAAACAAGGACTGCGGACAATGTCCGCAGTCCTTGTTTGATTGAGGGGATGGTTTTCTGTTAGGCGTATGATTTGCAGGGTGAGGGAATCAATCCAGCAGCATCAGCAGCTCCTTGGCCTTGACGGCCTGCCCCTCCTTCACCCGGATCTCCCGAACCTTGCCGGCGGTGCGGGCGGTAACGGCCGTCTCCATCTTCATAGCCTCGATGGTCATGAGTACCTGATTCTCCTCCACGGTGTCGCCGGGCTGCACATGGAGCTTGGACACCATGCCGGGGATGGAGGCCCCCACCTGACGGGGGTCGCTCTCGTCGGCCTGCACCACCTGACGGGTCTTTTCCGAGGCATTGGGGTCACGGACCGCCACCTCACGGCGCATTCCGTTCAGCTCGAACTGGACATTGATGGTGCCGTCATCGTTGTGGTCACCCAGCCCCAGATACTTGATGACCAGTGTCTTGCCGTCCTCGATGTTGATCTTGTTGGTCTCGCCCAGCGCCATGCCGTTGAAGAACACATGGCTGCCCATACGGGTGATATAGCCGTACTCCTTGCGGTGGCGGCAGAAGTCCTCATATACCTTGGGGTACATGGCGTAGGAGATCAGGTCCTTGCGCTCCGGGTCGTCCCGGAACTTCCGCACCTCCTGCTCCAGCTGGTCAAAGTCTACCGGCGGCAGCAGCTTGCCGGGACGGCAGGTGATGGGCTCCTCGCCCTTCAGGACCACCTTCTGCAGATCCTCCGGGAAGCCCCATGCGGGCTGGCCCATCATGCCCTTGAAGTAGGACACCACGGAATCCGGGAAAGCCAGTGCCTTGCCCCGCTCCACGATATTCTCCGGGGTCAGGTCGTTCTGCACCATGAAGATGGCCAGATCGCCCACCACCTTGGAGGAGGGCGTCACCTTCACCGGGTCGCCCAGCATATCGTTGACGGTCTTGTACATCTCCTTGACCTCCTCAAAGCGGTCGCCCAGACCCAGCGACTCCACCTGGGGCCGCAGGTTGGTGTACTGACCGCCGGGGATCTCGTAGCGGTAGATGTCGGTGGTAGAGGTTTTCAGACCGTGGTCGAAGCTCTCATACCGCAGGCGCACATCCGCCCAGTAGTTGGACAGCTCCTGCACCCGCCGCAGGTCCAGCCCGGTGTCCCGCTCCGTTCCCTGCAGGGCGGCCACCAGCGCATCCAACGAAGGCTGGCTGGTAAGACCCGCCAGCGGGGCGCAGGCGGCATCCACCACATCCACACCGGCCTCGGCGGCCATCAGCAGGGCCGCCACCTGATTGCCGGTGGTGTCGTGGGTATGCAGATGGATGGGGATGCCGACCTCCTGCTTCAGGGTGGACACCAACTTCTTGGCGGCGTAGGGCTTCAGCAGGCCGGACATATCCTTAATGGCCAGCATATGGGCGCCACGGTGCTCCAGCTCCTTGGCAAGGTCCACATAGTATTTCAGGGTGTACTTATCCTTGCTGGGATCCAGAATGTCGCCGGTATAGCACATGGTGGCCTCCAGCAGCTTATTCTGGTTCAGCACCTCGTCCATGGCCACCTCCATGCTGGGGATCCAGTTCAGAGAGTCGAACACACGGAACACGTCGATGCCCCGCTCCGCCGCCTCCTTGATAAAGCTGCGGACCAGATTGTCGGGATAGTTGGCATAGCCCACCAGATTGGAGCCACGCAGCAGCATCTGGAAGGGGATGTTGGGGATCTTCTCCCGCAGCAGCCGCAGCCGCTCCCACGGGGACTCGTGGAGGAAGCGGTAGGCCACGTCGAAGGTGGCGCCGCCCCACATCTCCAGCGAGAAGCAGTCCCGCAGGATGTCCGCCACACCATCGGCGCCCTTCACCATGTCACGGGTGCGCATCCGGGTGGCCAGCAGGCTCTGGTGGGCGTCCCGCATGGTGGTGTCGGTGAGCAGCAGCTTCTTCTGCTCCAGCACCCACTGGCTCACGGCCTTGGGGCCCTTTTCATCCAGCAGCTGCTTCAGGCCGGGGCCCAGCGGGGCCTGAGGCTGGGGGAAGCGGGGGGTGTCGTACTGATGGCGCTCGGCATTCGGATTGGCCACCTGGATCTCCGCGATGTACCGCAGGACACGGGTGGCCCGGTCACGGGAGTCCACGATGTCAAACAGCTCCGGCGTCTCGTCGATGAACTTGGTGTGGCAGCGGCCCGCCACGAAATCCGGATGGGCCAGAATGTTGGTGACAAAGGGGATGTTGGTCTTGACGCCCCGCACCCGTACCTCGTTGATGGCACGGGCTGCCTTGCGGCAGGCGGCGGGGAAATTATGATCCCAGCTGGTGACCTTCACCAGCAGCGAGTCGTAGTAGGGGGAGATGACGGTGCCCACGTCGGCGTTGCCGCCGTCCAGCCGGACGCCGAAGCCACCGGAGGAGGAGTAGGCCGTGATCTTGCCGTTATCCGGGGCAAAGTTGTTGGCGGGGTCCTCGGTGGTCACACGGCACTGGATGGCGTAGCCGTCGACGTGGACGTCCTCCTGCCGGTTCAGGCCGATCTCCGGGTGACTCAGGGGATACCCGGCGGCAATGAGGATCTGACTTCGAACGATATCCACGCCGGTGACCATCTCCGTCACCGTATGCTCCACCTGAATGCGGGGGTTCATCTCGATGAAGTAGTAGCCGCCGTTCTTATCCACCAGAAACTCCACCGTACCGGCGCTGACGTACCCCACCGAGCGGGCAATTTTCACGGCATCCCGGCGCAGCGCCTCCACCGTCTCCTGCGGGACGGACCATGCCGGGGCGAACTCCACCACCTTCTGATACCGCCGCTGGAGGGAGCAGTCCCGCTCGCCCAGATGATAGACGTTGCCGTGCTGGTCCGCCAGGATCTGCACCTCGATGTGCTTGGGCTCCACCAGATATTTCTCCATGAAAATATCGCCGCAGCCGAAGGCCTTCTCCGCCTCGCTGTGGACCAGCTCATAGGCGGTGCGGACCTCCTCCGGGCTGTCGCAGCGGCGCATCCCACGACCGCCGCCGCCTGCCGCCGCCTTCAAAATCACCGGGAAGCCGAAGGACACCGCCTTCTCCACAGCGTCCTCTGCGTCCCGCAGAGGCTCCGTGCAGCCGGGGATGATGGGAACACCACAGGCCAGCGCGATCTCCTTGGCGCTGAGCTTGTCGCCCATCTGCCCCAGCACCTTGGCAGAGGGGCCGATGAACAGGATGCCGTTTTCCTCGCAGGCTCTGGCAAAGTCTGCGTTCTCCGACAGGAAGCCGTAGCCGGGATGGATGGCGGTGACGCCCCGCCGCTTGGCCAGTCCGATGATGCCGGGGATGTCCAGATACGCCCCCAGCGGGGATTTCTTCTCCCCCACCAGATACGCCTCGTCCGCCTTGGTGCGGAACAGCGAATAGGTGTCCTCATTGGAGTAGATGGCCACCGTGTGGATGCCCAGATCGTGGCAGGCACGGGAAATGCGGATGGCAATTTCGCCACGGTTGGCCACCAGCACCTTTTGGATTTCTTTGGTCTGCATGACCCATCGCCCCTTTCTGTCTCGTGGACATTTGTTTGCACATATTATACCATAGACCTTCCCCGTCTTGCAGAGGGCAAACAGCACAAATCGCCTTTTTGTTCACTCTCACAAGGCTACTGGGGATTTTCTCCGCAAATTTGGAAGCTTTTCCCCCTTCCGCCTGCGGTCGGCATCAAGAAGCCGGATCAAAAGCTCCCTCCGGCGCTTTCACGGTATCCCCCAGCCCCGTTTTTCCGGCGGAACGTTCGGAATGAATCGTACCGCCGGGTCGGCTTTTTGCACAAACGCTCTCCTTCACCGCATCTCCCCCAAGGCCCTCAAACGCCATCAACGCCGCATCCCGAACCGGGGTGCGGCGTTGATGGCAAATAAAGGAAGAAGGAAAGAGTAGCAAATTCAGCGCCCTATCGGCGGGGGCGGCGGCTCAGCCGCCCAGATATGCCTTCTTGATGGAGTCGGACTCCGCCAGCTCACGGCCGGTGCCGGAGAGTGCGATCTTTCCGGATTCCAGCACATAGGCCCGGTCCGCCACCTGCAAGGCCATTTCGGCGTTCTGTTCCACCAGCAGGATGGTGGTGCCGGACTGGTGCAGCTCCCGGATGATAGCGAAGATCTGTCCCACCAGAATGGGGGCAAGGCCCATGGAGGGCTCGTCCAGCATCAGCAGTTTGGGGTGGCTGATCAGCGCCCGGCCCATAGCCAGCATCTGCTGCTCGCCGCCGGAGAGCGTCCCCGCCACCTGATCCCGCCGCTCTTGCAGGCGGGGGAAGCGGGTGAAGATATCCTTCAGCTCCTCACGGGTGGGCTTTTTGTGGAGGTAGGCCCCCATCTCCAGGTTCTCCAGCACCGTCATCTGCTGGAAGATACGGCGGCCCTCCGGCACGTGGGCCAGCCCCTTATATACCAGATTGTGGCTGGGGGTGTGGGTGATGTCCTCCCCCAGAAACTCGATGCTGCCGGTACGGGAGTGCATCATGCCGGAGACGGTTTTCAGGGTGGTGGATTTTCCGGCGCCGTTGGCGCCGATCAGGGCCACCACCTCGCCGGGGCGCACCTCGAAGGAGACGTTCTTCAGTGCATGGATCTTGCCGTAGTAGACGTTGATATCCTTAACCTTCAGCATCGTCCTTGGCTCCTTTCTTCCCCAGATACGCCTCGATGACGGTGGGATTGGCTTTGATGTCGGCAGGGCTGCCCTTGGCGATGACCTTGCCGTAGTTCAGCACGCAGATGCCCTCGCAGATACCCATGACCAGATTCATGTCGTGCTCGATGAGCAGAATGGCGATCTGGAAGGTATCCCGGATACGGCGGATGTTCTCCATCAGCTCCGCCGTCTCGGAAGGGTTCATGCCCGCCGCCGGCTCGTCCAACAGTAGCAGCAATGGCCCGGAGGCCAGCGCCCGGACGATCTCCAGACGGCGCTGTGCGCCGTAGGGCAGGCTCCCCGCCTGTGCATGAGCCAGATCCGCCATGCCGAAGAAGTCCAACATCTCCAGCGCCGTAGCCTCCGCCTGACGCTCCGCCTTGCGGTAGCCGAAGCCGTGGGTCACGGCGGCCAGCAGGTTCTCCCGGACGCTATTGTGCATCCCCACCTTCACATTGTCGATGACGCTCATATCGTTGTACAGCCGGATATTCTGGAAGGTACGGGCGATGCCCATGCGGCTGACCTGATGGGTGGACTTGCCCGCCGTTGGCATCCCATTGATGAGAATGCTGCCCCGGGTGGGCTGATAGACGCTGGTGAGGAGGTTAAAGACCGTGGTCTTCCCGGCTCCGTTGGGGCCGATCAGTCCGGCGATCTCCGTGCGGCCGATGGTGAGAGTGAAATCATCCACGGCGGTCAGACCGCCGAAATCGATGCCCAGTCGGCTGGCCTCCAGCACGGGGGTGTAGCGGACATCACGCTCCGGCACCAGCGAGCGGCTGGGGTACGGAACCAGCGGCGAATCCGGCAGCCGCACACCGGCAGTTTTCAACTCTTTCATTTCTTCGCCGCCTCCTTTTTCGTTTTCTCCTTCCGGGTCTTTCCAAGGCTCAGCAGGGCTTTCAGGGACCACCGACCCTTCCACTCCGCAAACTGCGGGGAGGAGTTCAGCAGCATAATGACGATCAGCAGTACGGAGTAGGCCAGCATCCGGTAGTCTGCCACCTGACGCAGTACCTCCGGCAGAGCCCGCAGGATGATGGTGGCGATGATGGAACCCCGGATGGAGCCCATGCCGCCCAGCACCACGATCACCAGAATTTCGATAGACATATTATAGTCAAACATGGCGGGCTTGATGTTGGCCAGCGTATGACCGTACAGCACACCGGCCATTCCGGCGAAGAAAGCCGCCAGCACGAACACCATCAGCTTGTAATACGTCACGTTGACGCCGTTGGACTCGGCGGCGATGCGGTTATCCCGGATGGCCATGATGGCCCGGCCATGGCGGGAGTTTTTCAGATTCATCATCACCAGCACCACCAGAAAAATCAGCACGATGGCAAAGGGCAGCAGTGTCCGGGTATCGGCGTAGATCTCGCTGGTATCCAACCCCTTGGCGCCGCCGGTGACGGAGAGATTGTTGATGATGGTCTTGATGATCTCGCCGCAGGCCAGCGTCACGATGGCCAGATAGTCGCCCTTGAGCCGCAGGGCAGGCAGGCCCACCAGCAGGCCCACCACCGCCGCCGCCACGCCGCCCAGCAGCATGGACAGAGGCATCCGCACTCCGATGGGGACGCTCTGCGCCAGCTGAATGGAGAGCAGGCAGCCGGTGAACAGGCCCACGGACATGAAGCCCGCATGGCCCAGCGACAGCTCACCCAGCAGGCCCACCACCAGATTCAGGGACACCGCCATGACGATGTAGCAGGCCATGGAGATGAGCATATTGGAGATCTGCCGGCTGGCAGCTCCGGAATAAATGAGGGCAGCGGAGCCGCCGCAGAGCAGGGCGGTGATGAGCAGCGTCACGGCGTTGCCGCTGAGGCGCCGTGCGCCGGAGGTCATATTCTTTCCCATAGCTTACACCTTCTCACTGATACGCTTGCCCAGCAGGCCGGTGGGCTTCACCACCAGCACCGCCACCAGCACGCCGAACACGATAGCGTCGGCCCACAGGGTGGAAATATACGTCTTGGAGAGCTGCTCGATAACGCCCAGCAGCACACCGCCCAGCATAGCGCCGGGAATAGACCCGATGCCGCCAAACACGGCTGCGGTAAAGGCTTTGATGCCGGGCATGGCGCCGGTGGTGGGCCGGATGTAGGTGTAGGCCGCTCCGTAGAAGATGGCGGCCACGCCCGCCAGCGCCGAGCCGATGGCAAAGGTGACGGTGATGGTGCGGTTGACGCTGATGCCCATCAACTCTGCCGCCTCCTTATCCTCCGACACCGCCCGCATGGCCTTGCCCATCCGGGTACGGTTGATAAACAGGGACAGCCCCACCATGATAATGGCCGTCACCGCCATGGTGGCGATGGTAATGCCGTCGATGTACACGCCGCCCAGCTCCACGCTGGGGATGGTGAACAGCACCGGAAAGGCCTTCTGCTCCGAGCCGTAGATCAGCAGCGCCAGATTCTGCAGCAGATAGCTGACACCGATGGCGGTGATCAGGACCGCCAACGGCGGGGCCTGCCGCAGGGGCCGGTAGGCCAGAAATTCAACGGTGATGCCCAGCAGGGCGCAGATGGCGATGCTGATGAGGATAGCCACCAGCGGCGGCATCCCCAGCGTCAGCACGGAGGTGACAACGGCATAGGCTCCCACCATGATGATATCGCCGTGGGCGAAGTTCAGCATCTTGGCGATGCCGTAGACCATGGTATAGCCCAGAGCCATCAGCGCATAGATGCTGCCGAGGCTCAGACCGCTGATAAGGGTCTCGATCAATCGGGTCATAAATCAGTTTCCTCTCTTTCTTCCGGATATCCCTCCCTGTCCGGAGGGCGGGCCGGGCGGCACAATACTGCCGTGCCGGAGATACACCGGCAGGCACTGTTCTGCCGTTCGGTAGACTGGGTGCTCTCCGGGGCCGAAGCCCCGGAGAGCGCCCGGTCACTTAGCCAAGCAGGCTGGTGGTGCCGTCGGCGGCGAACACCATGGCCTTGGCGTTCTTGTCGGGTTCACGGGTGGCGCCCCACTTCATGGTGCCGGTGAGGCCGTCCACGGTGATGTTGTACATGGCATCCACCATGGCGGAGGTGAAGTCGGCGTCAGCAGGGGTCTTACCGCAGGCCTCCATGGCCGCCTTCACGGCGTACACGGCGTCGTAGGCGTCGGCGGCGAACTGATCAGGAGCGGAGCCGTGGAGCTTGGTGAACTTGTCCACGAAGGTCTGGGTCTTGGTGTCGGGAGCGTCCACGGCAAAGGGGGTCAGCATCATAACACCCTCCAGCATGGCCATGTCGGAGACCTTGGTCTGCAGGCCGTCCAGACCGTCGCAGCCAAAGACCTTGATGCCGTCCAGCTTACCCTGAGCCTGGGTCAGGAACACGGAGGCCTCAGCGGCATAGATGGGCAGGAACACCAAATCGCAGCCGGAATCACGGATGGCGTTGATCTGGGTGGAGAAATCCGTCTTGGTGCCCTCGGTGAAGGCCTGCTGGGTGACGATGGTCAGACCCCGCTGGGCCGCCTGAGTGGTGAAGGTCTCCACCAGACCGGCGGAGTAGTCGATATCGGACTGATAGAACACGGCGATCTTGCTGCCCAGCTTGTTGTCAGCGATGTAGTTGGCGGAGGCAGTACCCTGTGCCGGGTCGTTGAAGCAGACACGGAAGGCCTTGTCGTTGCCCTGAATGCACTTCTCGGCAGAGGAGGTACAGGTGACGACGAGTACGTCGTCGTTCTTGGCGGCGGTGATGACGGACTGGGCCTCGCCGGACAGCACGCAGCCCAGAGAGACGTCCATCTTATCGTCCATCAGCTTACCAAAGGCAGAGACGGCGGAGTCGGGATCGCCCTGAGAGTCCTCGGTCTGCAGCTTGAGCTGCCAGCCGTTGACGCCGCCGGCGGCGTTGATCTCCTCCACAGCCACCTGAGCGCCGTCACGGGTGGAGGTACCATAGTGGGCATAGTCACCGGTCATGGGGCCGATGAGACCCAGCAGCAGAGTCTGGTCGCTTCCGCCGTTGCTGTCATCGCCGCCCTTGCCGCCGCATCCGGCCAGCAGGCCCAGCAGCATGGCCAGCGTCAATACCATACATACAAGTTTCATTCCCTTTTTCATGTTTCTTTCCTCGATTCTTGTAGGTTTTATTTTCAGCCGGTGGGCTTAAAAATACAAAAGAAAAACGGCCTTGCTCTTGCAGCAAAGCCGTCAGCCAAGTTTCTGTCCCGGACTATTCTGCCGGAAACCACTCGACGCTGCGCCTTACTGCGGGATGCGGAATAATTCGTACCAGTACGATCAGAACCAGCAGGATCGCCAGAGCCACCAGTACCCCCAGCAGAACGGACAGCAAAATGGACACCGCCAGAATGGCAGTGTCCAGAGCAAACAGATAGGAGGCGGTGCCGAAGGCAGACTGAGTGGCCGGTGCGCAGCACGCATCGGCAGCATGAGTACGGTTACAGGTGGAAGTGTACTTCATGACGTCTGTCTCCTTTCCAAAGGCTGGCCCACACGGGCGGGCCGCTTGATGTTGCATAGTTTACCGGTTTTATATGCAAAAGTCAATGGGGGGTATGTCGAATTTACTGCCCCACAGCCCCGCATTTTATACAGTTTTCACAAACTTGCAGGAAACTTTACGGAAAGTAAGTTTCCTGAAGCGAAATATTTTGTGGATATCCTCTTTCCATGTCGCCCGGAAGGTCGAAAAAAGGGGATGCTCCCCTCTGGAAGAGCATCCCTTAGAGCATCCCCTTTTATACGAAAGTATCAGCGTTTAGTTCTTGACTACAGTGTACCAATCGCCGTTCTGCACGACATGGTAGCCGTCAGCAACGAAGATTTCACCTTCGCCGACAGTGACATTGGACGGGTCAAACTGATAGAACGAGCCGCCTTTAACGGTGATAGTGGCAGCATCGTTGTCATTGCAGTTCAGCGTCCAAGCCGGGTTGACACACTTAAAGGTGCCGCCTTCGATGGTGATCTTCGCATTGTCCTCTGCATAAATCAGGGACAGCGCGGAACCCGCAGGAGCCTGATTTGCAAATTCGCCGCCCTTGATGATAATCTCGGATCTACTGGAGGCGCAGACGGCCATCGCATAGTTGCTGACATAAGTGCCGTAAACCGTTGTAGCATCTACGGTAATCTTTGCAGTACCCGTTCCGTGAATTGCACCGGCTGTGCCGTTTGCCTGAATGTTGCCGGTCACTGTATGTTCGCCGTCAGTATATTCCACGCGATTGAGCACAGTAGCCGCATTTGCATCGTAATTGTTATCAAAGCTGTCGCTTTCCACAGTCGCCTGAGTAGCGCGCACCTCAATGCCGAGGCCGGAGACAGAGGAAGGTCTGTGCCTTGAAGCATTGGCTTCGTTGCCGACTGAGGTGGGCATATAGATTGCTACGGCAAAGGGTTCGGACTCTTCTCCTGCTTTCAGAGTAATCCATCCGTCGGTGAGCATAACATCCTTCGCCAAAGTCTTTTCGGTGGCGGCAATGGCAGACCAAACATCCTCGCGGTTTGCAAACTTGGTCGCGGTCTCGGCAGTGCCAATCTTCAGATAATTGTCCACACGGTACCAATCGCCGTTAACATTTTTCCCTCTGTTGGAGGTGTAGTTTTTGGAGAAGCCGGCCTCATATTTCAGAGCCAGATTGCCGGCGTTTACAATCTTCAGATAGACCACCTGTGTGTAACCCGGCTCCCACAGGGCATTGTCGTCAAAGAGCTTGGTCTGATCGGTGGCTTCCTTCCATGTCTGCATATCGGTGCTATACATCAGCTGAACATCCAGATTACCGGCCTGAATTTTGTTGACACCGGTGCTTGCGGTGTCGGTGAACCATGCGAAGGTAGCGCCTACCAGCATGGCCAGGCACAGAACCATGGCCACGACGCTGCCCAGCAAGGCCCGTTTGGTGCTCTTGCGGTTTGTCATAGTATCTTCCTCCTATTTTTTTGCGTGTGCGGGTCTTGGCCGTTGGGCTTTGTGGGGGATGCGGGGAATACGGATTGCCACGTCGGGGCTGCGCCCCTCCTCAGAACGCCGCTCCCTTTGACCCCTCCTTATCGTTTCAGAGAAACGATAGACGCCCATGGGCGTCCCGGCGCACACTTTTACGCAGGCATATTACCACTTATATGGACACAATGCAAGCCCCTTTCTGTCAAAAACTGTCATTTTTTCTGGAATTTTCTGCATCCCACTCCCCGGCACGACAAAAGGGCCTCCGGCAATGCCGGAGGCCCTTGTTCTTCTCAGGTGCTTTCGGGAGAGCGCTTACTTGCTCACCGTGTACCAAGTGTCGCTGCCGTCAACAGTGGAAGTCGTGGTGCAGCCGGCACCCAGAGTGATCTTGCCGGTTTTGGCATTGACCGGGTCTACCGTTGTCACGCCGGGATTATAGTTTTTGAAGCTGCCGCCGTTTACCGTAATGGTGCAGCCGGCGGTAGCATTATCCTGGTGGTTCAGCACATAATACGTCCCATTGCTGGGGGTGGCCGTCTCGAACTTACCACCGTTGATGGTCACCGCAGCCTTGCTTCCACTGCTCATGCTGGTGTAGACGAAGATACAGGAGGTCCCCTCGCTGGTACCATAGAAATGGCCGCCGTTGATGGTCAGCTTGCCATAGTTGCCCGCACGAACCGCAGAGGTCACCTTGTTGGTGTAGGTCTTATCCGAGCCGTATACCGCACCGGTCTGGCCCTCGCTGCTGTCATTGATAGTCAGGTTGCCCTTCTTGCCGCCGATATAAAACACGCTGCCGTTATTAGGCTTTGCGCCCGCTGCATACTCCAGTCGGATGGAGTGCCCGTTCAGATCCACGGTCACGGTCTTGCCGGACAGATAGATCTCATCGGTGACCACGATATCGTCCACCAGCTTGAAGTAGCCCTTGCCCTTGGCATTTTCCATCTTCAACGCCTGCTCACCGGTAGCCACCAGATAGGGGTTCGCCTTGGTGCCTTTGCCGCCGTTGAAATCACTGCTGGAGGTCACCACAGTGAAGGGGGAGAAATCATCGGTGCTGAAGGTCAGCAGGCCGGTGGCAGCATCATAATAGTAGGTGTCGTTGGCCGCCTTGACCGCCTCGGCGCTCTCCGCCTTGGTCAGCGGTGTCTCGGAGTGATAGAACCCGATCACGTTCAGCTTCTTCTCCAGCTGCAGGGCGATGGTAAAGAACTTGCCGTCCGCTGCCGTGACCTTGTTGCCGTTCTGATCCTCCAGACGGACCTCGGTGGTAACGGCGTCGGTGCCGGTGACGATCTCAATGTTGGCCGGAGTCTGCCCCTCTGTCTTGACCAGCGTCAGCTTTCCGGCATCGGTGCTGCCTGCGGGAATGGTAGCGATCACGGTGGGGTCCTTCTCACGGTCCTGAATCACCGTGTCGCCGTCGGTATTCACATCGCCCACAGCCACCACGGGATAGGTGGCGTTGGCATCGTAGGTGTTGTTGAAGCTGTCGCTCTCCACGGTGTTCTGGGTGGCCACCACGGTGATGGCGACGCCGTCAATAGACTCGTTCATATAGTCGTTGCCGGCAGACTCCTGCATATGACCCTTGATGGTGAAGGCGGCGCCCTCTTCCCCGGCCTTCAGCTGCATCTCGGTCAGGTTGATATCCGCATCATTGATGGTCCAGTCGATGACATCATTCAGTTTGGCGCTGCCGTTGATGCCGGTGATGGCCACCTTGTACTTCAGGGCCAGATTGCCCTTGTTCACCACACGCAGCTCCGGCAGCTCATAGGTGCAGCCCGGCTCCCACAGAATGGTTTCGTTTTCAGCGCCAGCGGCCTTCTTGAATTCCAGCTGCCTGCCCTGTGCATCGGCCCAGCTGGTAACGTTGCCATTCTCGTCCCATGCAGTGGCGTACTGGAGCTGAACATCCAGATTACCGGCCTGAATTTTGTTGACACCGGTAGATGCGGTGTCGGTGAACCACGCGAAGGTAGCGCCTACCAGCATGGCCAGACACAGAACCATGGCCACGACGCTGCCCAGCAAGGCCCGTTTGGTGCTCTTGCGGTTTGTCATAATATCTGCCTCCTATTTTTTGCGTGTGCGGGTCTTGGCCGTTGGGCTTTGTGGGGGATGCGGGGAATACGGATTGCCACGTCGGGGCTGCGCCCCTCCTCAGAATGACACCTTCTTTGACCCCTCCCTATCGTTTCTCTGAAACGATAGACGCCCATGGGCGTCCCGGTGCGCACTTTTACGCAGGCATACTACCACTTATATGAACACAATGCAAGTCCCTTTTTGTCAAAAACTGTTATTTTTTCTGGAATTTTCTGCATCCCACTTCCCGGCACGACAAAAGGGCCTTGCTCCTCGCCGCAAGGCCCTTATTTTTCTGGGAACTTCGCTGCCATTACCGCAGCTGCGCCGTGAACACGATCTCCCCCGGCTGAGGGCATTGGGCCCGGATGAAGCCGTGGTGTCCCTCGGCAATGCTCCGGGCGATGGAGAGCCCCACACCGAAGCTGCCGTCGGCGGAGCGGGCCTGATCCGACCGATAGAACCGGTCAAAGAGCTTCTCTGTCTCCCCCTCGGCCAGCGGTGTACAGGCATTGCTGCACCGCAGGACGACGCCCCGTTTTCCCCTCTCCAGCACAAACCGGATGGGTGTCTCCGGCAGGGCATACTTCACGGCGTTATCCAGCAGGATAGACACCAGCTGCCGCACGGCGTACTCGTCGCCGCAGTAGGTAAGCCCCGGCACGATAGCAAGCTCCAGCGGATGGCCCTGAGACCGGGCAAAATCCCGGAAGGACTCCGCCGTCTCCTCCACCGCCTCGCTGACGGCGAAGTCCGACAGCTTCAGCGGCGATTCCTCCTCGTCCATGCGGGAGAGCGTCACCAGCGAATTTACCAGTTCCTTCAGCCGTTCCGTCTGGTTCTGTGCCTTCTCCAGCCACTTCTGCTGCCCCACCTCCATCTCCAGCAGCCGCAGGCTGGTGGCAATGACGGTGATGGGGGTCTTGAGCTCATGCCCGGCATCGGTGATGAACTGCTTCTGCCGCTGGACGGACTGCACCACCGGCTCCATGGCCCGTCGGCTCAGCCGCACCACGATCAGATACACCAACGCCACGCACACCGCCATGGCCGCCACGCTGACCCCCGCCAGCCGGTACAGGGAGCGCACCTCCTTCCGGCAGTCCAGAAACACCGCCATCCAGCGGTTCTCCCCGGTCTGCACCACCCGGAACCGATAGCCGCTCTGCCAGCCGCTCCCCTCCCCATGGGAGAGTGCCGCCTGCAAATACGGCTCCGTATCCGCCTCGGTGACGGAGGCGATGTGGGTCAGGTCTGACTGCGTCAGATCCCCGCTGTCGGTATAGCGGAGGACGAAAAACCGGGTGTCATAGGGAGTCTCCGGGCTGAAGTGACCGTTCGGCCGTGGGCCGCTCTTGGCCTCCTTGGGCATAGCCGGGATGGTCCCCTGATGGGAGACGATCATCTCCAGCGTTCTGTCCTGCTGTCTGCTGACGGAGATATAGTTCCCCGCATTGACGCTTACCGTCAGCAGCAGAAGCACCATCGTCACCGCCAGCATGGCGATGCGGATGAACTCGCCCCGCAGCCGCCGGATCATGCCTCTACCTCCAGCAGATACCCCAGCCCCCGGCTGGCCCGGATGGTCACATGGGAGCCGATGGAGCGCAGCTTCTTCCGCAGGTTGGAGATGTGGACCCACACCACGTTGATCTCTGCCTCACTGTCCCAGCCCCAGACCCGCTCCATGATGCGATCCGCCGACAGCACCACCTGCGGCGAGCGCAGGAACAGCTCCATCACCTGAAACTCCCGTCCGCTGAGCCGCACGGACTGGCCGCAGCAGGTCAGCACCCCCGAACCGGGGTCCAGCGTCACATCCCCGAAGGCCAGCACTGTGGGCTGGTACGTCCCGCCCCGCCGGAGCATGGCCCGTACCCGGCAGATGAGCTCATCCGGTTCAAAGGGCTTGGGCAGATAATCGTCCGCCCCGGCGTTGAAGCCGGTGATGCGGTCGTCCTTGCCGCTCTTGGCCGTCAGCATCATCACCGGCGTCCGCACGCCCTCCTCCCGCAGCCGCTGCAAAACCTGCACGCCGTCCATCTTGGGCATCATCACGTCCAGCACAATAGCGTCGTATTCCCCCGTGGAGGCGTAGTCATAGGCGGCAAAACCGTCGTGAACGGTGTCCACGGAAAACTGATTCTTTTCAAAAAATACCGTGAGGGCCTCCGCCAGATCCAACTCGTCCTCTGCGATCAATAAGCGCATATATATCACCCAGCCTGATTATACAATATCTGCGCCCCGCCGTCAAAGTGTCTCCTTCTGCATTTCACGGGAGCAAAGAATGTTCAGGTTCCCGTTGCGGCACCGCAGGGCATCCAGAAACGCCTTGGGTACCTGCGCCTCCTTCAGGGTGATGTGGTACTGCAGCTCATAGAGGGTCCCCATATTGGTGGTTTTCACCCGCTCCAGCGTGTGGCTGGAGGTGTACTGCCGGAAGATGTCGTCAAACAATCCGTCGTAGTCCAGATTCTCCGGAATGGTGATCTTCAGCAGCCGCTCACGGGGACTGCGATCCCCGAAGCACATGGCCGTCAGCGCCAGCAGCGCCGCCGCCACGATGACGAAGAAGATGGCCGCCAGCGCCACATAGCCCATACCTGTGGCAAGGCCGATGGCCATGGCCAGGAAGATGGCCCCGATCTCACGGGCCGTGCCGGGAACGGAGCGGAACCGCACCAGACTGAAGGCTCCCGCCACCGCCACACCGGCGCCGATGTTGCCGTTGACCAGCAGGATCACCATCTGCACCACCGCCGGCAGGATGGCCAGCGTCACCGCAAAGCCCCGGCTGCACCGCTGGCGGTACATACACACCAGCGCCGTCAGCAGGCCCAAAATCAACGAAGCCGCCGTACAAATGAGGAAGGTCGGAAGGGTCAAGCCCGAAGTGAGGATAGAATCAAGCACTGAAAAGCGCCTCCTTTTTCAAAATATGTTCTTTGTAACAGGTCCCGTATTTGGAGAAGGACGTGGGGAAAGCCCCCACCTCCGTCAGTGCGTGGGTCAGCCACAGGGGGCACGCCTCCGGCAGCTTCAGTTCCATGAGGATATCCTCCCCCCGCAGAATGGGTGCGCCCCAGTCCCCCATGCACAGATCCAGCTGCGTGTCCCGCCAGCGGAGATTCGTGTCGAAGGTCAGCCGCAGCTGCGGATCCTCCTGCCCGGCAAAGGCCAGCCGGTCATAGCCGATGAACACACGGGGCCGGGTGCGGTTTTGCCGCTGGAACCACTGGATCTCCCGGCCGATCTGGCACTTGACCTCCGTCGATCCGCACAGCAGCGGCTCCACCTGCGGCACCTCCGTGGTGATGCGGCGCTTATACACCACGCCATCGAACTTCTTCTTCAGCTCCACGAACACCCGATCCATCTCCGTGGGAACACCGTAGCTGCGAACCCGGAGCTTCTCTTTATAGGCGGGCTTTTCCAGCGAGGCCCGGATCAGCCGCCAGTCCGGCGTGTCATAATAGATGTTGCATATGGTGTAGCTGCCGAAGGCGTCCTCTTTTATATAAGGGGCGATGCGCCGCAGCAGCTGCTCCTGCTGGCGGGGCGACAGGAAATACTTCTTCTCGTACCGCCGGAAGCTATATTGGATCCCCATACCGGCACCTCCTTTTTGTTAGGATGGCCCTATCTTAGCGCGGGACGCTAAAGCCTACCTAAAGAAAATTTCCTCTTTTCCTTTAGCCGGGCTTTAGCCACGGCGGCTATACTCTGCTCATCCGCCGGGGGAACCGGCGGGAACGCTTTTGAAGAAAGGATGATCTGTATGACCAAAGCAAATTCTCTCTCCCGTTGGTTGGCGGCCGCCATGGCGGCGCTGATGCTGCTGGCCCTGCTGCCCGCCCGTGTGTGGGCGGCGGAGAGTACCGCATATGATACCGACGGGGCCACCGCCTTCACCTTCACCGACAGCGCCATCACCGCCAAGGACGGCGACTACACCGGCTACGACATCGACGGCACGGCCCTGACCATTGAAGCCGCCGGTACCTATATCGTATCCGGCAGCTGCCAAAGCGGCTCCATCACCGTGAAGAAGGGCGTCACCGGCGTCACGCTGGTGCTCAGCGGCCTGACCCTCACCGCCGACGGCACCGCCGCCATCGCCTGCAATAAGTCCTCCGGCGTCACCATCGTGGCCCAGGACGGCACCACCAATATCCTCAGCGACACCGAGACCAACAACGACGACAGCTATCCCGATAACACCAACGCCGAAAACGCCGTCATCAAGTGCAAGGACGGCTCTCAGGTGACCCTGTGCGGCAGCGGCAGCCTGACGGTGAACGCCAACGGCAAAAACGGCATCAAGTCCGGCGCCACCACCGATGAGGAGGGGGAGGCGTGGCTGGTGATCCGTGACCTGACCCTCACCATCAGCGCCCCCGTCAACGACGCCATCAACGTCGAGGCCTCCCTGACCATTCTCAGCGGTGACCTGACCATTGACGCCGGGGATGACGCCGTCCACAGCGACTACTACCTCACCGTAGGCGCCGCCGGCACCGACGGCCCCACCATCACCGTCAACAGCTGCAACGAGGGACTGGAGGCGGCAGACCTCAGCATCGCCGGCGGCAATATCACCATCCACGCCGCTGACGACTGCCTCAATGCCGCCAACTCCGACCTCACCGGCTACGCCTTCACCCTCTCCATCTCCGGCGGTACGCTGGTGATGGACACCACCTCCGGCGACGGCATCGACTCCAACGGCACCCTCTCCATCTCCGGTGGCACTGTGGTGGTCTGGACCAACAGCACCGCCGATAACCAGCCGCTGGACGCCGACGGCACCCTCTCCATCTCCGGCGGCACCGTGCTGGCCGCCGGCGGCAGCGCCGGCATGGGCATCACCCTCTCCGGCGACTCCCAGCCCTACGTCATGTTCGGCTCCACCGGCATGGGCGGCATGGGCGGCGGCCGGCCCGGCAGCATAGGCGGTCAGCCCGGCGGCTCCTCCGACGGCACCACGCCTCCCCAGCTGCCCAGCAGCTCCGACAGCAGCAGTGACTCCCGCCCCACGCCTCCCAGCGGCAGTAACGGCAGCCAGCCTACGCCCCCAGACGGCAGTGACGGCACCACACCTCCGGAGCTCCCTGACGGCCAGACACCCGACCAAGACTCCCGCCAACCCGGCGGCCAGATGCCCGGTCAGGTGGATGGCCAGTCCGGCAGCAGCATCAGCATTTCCAAGGGCAGCACCTTCACCATCCGGTCCTCCGACGGTACCGCCGTCTACACCGGCGAATCCGTGTACGACGCCCGGTTCGTGTTCTTCTCCTCAGCGGCCATGACCTCCGGCGAGACCTACGCCCTCACCTCCGGCGGCACGGAGCTGGCTACCGCCACCGCAGGCGGCACCGGTACTGCCGCCGTCACCACCCCCGACACCTCCGCCGACACAGCGGACACCCCCCAGACCTCCGACAGCCACACCGCCCTGTATATCGCACTGGGCGCCGTGGCGGTGCTGGGTGCAGCCGCCGCCATGGTCGTGGTGGTCCTGCGGAAGCAGAAAAAAGCCTGACCTCTTCCCTCTTTTATAAACAGGACAGGGCCCGGTTCCCTTGGGAACCGGGCCCTGTCCTGTTTTTTGACGCCTCACCTACTCGCCAAGGCTGCGGGAGAACCCCCATCCTCACAGGATGGAGAGCTGTCCCGGATCCTCGTCACCCTCTGGGCCAGTCCAGATCTCTGGGCAGCCCCAGAATGTAGTCGGCGCTGACGTGATAGTACCGGCACAGCTTCTCCAGCTTCTCAATACCCATTTCGCTGGTGCCGTCCCGCCAGCGGCGGATCTGCTTGGTGCTGACGCCGATGACCTTCGCCAGATCCTGCACCTTGGTGTCGCTGTCCTCGATAATGGCATCAATGTTTGGATATTGCTTCATGCGCGACCTCCCTATGGTTCCTTACTATGCTCCATCGGCGATTTTTGTCGAATCATGTCGGGAATTTTACACGCATAATGGCACGTTCGTCTTGACTTTGGACATATATGTCGTTTATAATGTGTATAGACATATATGTCTCCACCTGTCCACTTATCCTCTCTGCCCCATCACCGTCATTGTTTGACATTCTCCACGCAATATGACTGGAAATTTCAGGACAGTTGCTCTGTTTCGACGTTCTTCACAAGCAAAAGATGCTTTAATAGTCCTGCACCCGCCAAGTGCTCCAAGCTATCTCCGGGAGGAACCCCCTATGACCGCAAAAAAGCTCTTACAGATCATCAGCACCATTCTGGTGGCGCTGGTAGTACTTCTGGCCGTGGCGCTGGTCGGCGTCCGACTGGCCGGCATCCGCACCTTCACCGTCCTGTCTGGATCCATGGAACCCACTTACCATGTGGGCTCCCTCATCTACGTAAAAAAGGTGGACTCCACCACCATCCGGCCGGGGCAGGTCATCACCTTCATGCTGGATGAGAACACCGTGGCCACCCACCGGGTGGTGGAGGTGGTCCCCGACGAGGACGATCCCTCCACTCTGCGCTTCCGCACCAAGGGCGACGCCAACGACGCCGAGGACGCCAGCCTCGTCCATTATAAAAACGTCATCGGCACCCCGGTGTTTACCATTCCCAAGCTGGGCTACGTAGCCAATTACATCCAGCACCCCCCCGGCCTGTACGTGGCCATCTCCGCCGGGGCCGTCCTGCTGCTGCTGACCTTCCTGCCGGATCTGCTCTCCGGCGGATCCGACAAGGAGCAGGGCAAGCGCATCCGTCAGGACAGTCAAAAGGCATAGATCCGTCGGTCCTGCCGCAAGGCTCACCATATCATTTGTTATCATTTTATGCAGGAGGAAAAACCATGAAAGCAAGGAACCGCATCAAACCCCTGTTGACCCTGTGCTGCGCCCTGCTGCTGGTAGCCGCCGGTGTGTTCGGCACGCTGGCCTACCTCACCGGCACAGACACGGTCAACAACACCTTCACCGTCGGCAACGTGAAGATCACGCTGGACGAGGCCAAGGTGACCACCGACGGCACGCCTGTGGAGGGCGCTGACCGTGTGACGGCCAACGAGTACCATCTGCTCCCCGGCCACACCTACACCAAGGACCCCACCGTCACCGTTGAGGAGGGCAGCGACCTGAGCTACGTCCGCATGAAGGTCACCTTCAACAACGCCAAGGCTATCATCGCCCTGTGTACTGACCCCGAGTTTGCCGAGGACGGCCCCACCGGTGTGGAAAACGCCTATCCCCTGATCCGCATGGTAAACTTCGTGGAAGCCAACGCCGCCAAGTGGGACGGCATCATCCCCGATAACATGGTGGACACCGAGGAAATGCTGGCCAATGCCAAGTACTTCGTCTACGACAAGACCACTGACACTCTGACCTACTATTTCTATTACAACGAGACCGTTGCCGCCCCCGACGGTGATGTGGTCCTGCCTGTCCTGTTTGACAAAGTGACCCTGCCCGAGTGGGTCACCAACCACCAGCTGGCCACTCTGGAGGATTTCCAGATCACCGTGGTGGCCGAGGCCATTCAGGCCGACGGCTTCGCCAATGCCGGTGCCGCTTGGGCCGCCTTCCATGGCTGATTTTTCCCCCCCGGTTTCGACGGCACATGGGCTGCGCCCCACGCCGTGGAAATAAATCATAGTTTGCAAGAAAGGAAGAAGCGAGTATGAAAAAGAAAACTCTGGCGCTGGTTCTGGCTCTGACCCTGTTGGTGGCCGGTGTCGTCGGCGGCACGCTGGCTTGGCTGACCGATCAGACCGCCGAGGTGAAGAACACCTTCACCGTGGGCGATATCAACATCGGCCTCACCGAGACCACCGCAGACTACAAGATGGTTCCCGGCAACACCATCGCCAAGGACCCCACCGTCACCGTCAAGGCCAATTCCGAAGCCTGCTGGCTGTTCGTGAAGGTCACGGAGTCTACTGACCTGAAGGACTTCATCACCTATGCCATTGCTGAGGGCTGGACCGCTCTGCCTGGCGTGGATGGCGTTTACTACCGTGAGGTTCCCGCCTCCGCCGCCGACCAGACCTTCTCCGTGCTGGCAGGCGATGCCGTCACCGTGAAGAGCGATGTTACCAGAACTATGCTCGAAACCGCCAAGGCGGATGCCCCCACCCTGACCTTTCAGGCCTACGCCATCCAGAAGGATCACTTCGCCACGGCTGATGCCGCTTGGGCCGAGGTCAGCAAGTAACCAAGTGATCCCTTGCACATTCTGATACCCAAAAATCAAACAAAAAGGAGCGCAATTACATGAAAAAGAAGATCACTGCTCTGTTCCTGTGCGTGGCGCTGGCCGCCATCGCCATCGTCGGTGCCTCTCTGGCCTACTTCACCGACACCGACAACGAAACCAACACCTTTGCCGTGGGCAACGTCAAGATCGACCTGATCGAGCAGGAGCGTGGCGAGAATGGCCTTCAGCCCTTCACGCAGGACAAGAAGCTGTACCCCATCGTCGGCTCTGCACAGGGCGAGAAGGATGAGCTGGGTATGCCCACCGCCAAGAACTACGTGGACAAGATGGTCACCGTCCGGAACACCGGCTCCGAGAAGGCCTATATCCGTGCCTACTTCGCCATCCCCGCCGCTCTGGACGACGGCTATGAGACCTTCAACGCCGGCATGAACGTCCTGCACTTCAACTTCGGCAACAAGGTCGTTGACGGCAATATCACCTCCACTGAGGGGGTTGAGTGGATCTGGACGCATGGCAACAAGTGGAACTACTTCGAGACCACCATGGACGGCATCAAGTACAATGTCTACTTCGCCGACTACTATCAGGCCGTTGAGGCCGGTGCCACCACCGAGCAGCTCGTTCAGGGCGTGTATCTCGACAAGTCCGTCGATTTCGGCAAGGATGGCGAGTGCTACGCCTTTGGCAAGGAAGTCACTCTGGACGAGGGCTGGGATTGGAGCAGCGTCTCCTGCCCCGTGTTCGCCGTGGCCTGTCAGGCCGAGGGCTTTGACAGCGCTGCCGAGGCTATGAACGCCGCCTTCGGCGCCAACTACGATCCTTGGGGCGGCGACGCCACCAACTGGCAGTAATTTCCCCAACAGGAAGCGAATCGGCTTCCCTGACTTCGTTATCTCCTCCCTATTTTTTTGCGGCACGAATCCTGTGACCCGGCTGATCCCGGCACGCCTGTTACCAGCGGGTCGTGTCGGGGGCGGGGAGTCCCCTGCGGGCCCTCTGCCACCCCGGTGAACCTGTTACCAGCGGGAACACCGGCGGCCGTGGCCTCTCCGGAGGCCCGGCCAAACCAGGGCAGCTGTTACCGGCAGCTGCACCGGTTTGACCGCTGCGGTCAACCACCTTCTCTGTCCTCCCTATGGAGGCTGACCATAGACAGGAAAGGAGCAACCACATGAAACGAAAGCTGTTATTACTGTCGGTGCTGGCCATCTGCGTGGCCACGCTGGCAGCCGGAACGCTGGCGTATTTCAGCGCCGACGGAACGGCACGCAATGTCATCACCACCGGCAATGTCTCCATTGCTGTGGAGGAGTGGGCGGATGCGGATAAGACCCAGCCCTTCGAGGACCTTACCGGCATCATGCCCGGCACCACCGTCACCAAAATTGCCGAGGTCCGCAACACCGGCGAAGCCGACGCATGGATCCGTGTCCGCCTCACCGGCGACATCCGCCTCACCGGCGGCGGCACGCCGGATCCCTCGCTGGTAAAGCCTGACCTCAACACCACCGACTGGACGCTGGGTCTCGACGGCTACCTCTACTGCAACAAGGCCATCCGCCCCGGCGAGACCACCGCCCCTCTGTTCACCTGCGTCACCTTTGACGCCGGTATGGGCAACGAGTATCAGAATGCCACCGCCACAGTCCATGTGGCCGCCGAGGCTGTCCAGACTGCCAACAACGGCGTCACCGCTCTGGAGGCGCTGGGCTGGCCAACACAGGGTTAAGGAGGTGCGGCACATGAAAAAAATGCGGCATATGAAGAGAAAAGCCCTTGTGGCGCTGGTGCTGTCTGTCACCATGCTGCTGACCCTGATGCCCGGTCTGGTCTTTGGTGTCTCCGATACCCAGAGTTCCCCGGACACCGTCAGCTCCTCCATCGACTACCCCACCGTGAATTTCACCGACGTGGCCCCCTTCCTGCCCCCGGTCAGCGGTGCCGCCCCCCGGCGCTCCCCGACCCGTGCCGCCGGTGATGCCAATACCGGCAGCGATAACGGCAATAACGGCATGGCAGTCAACAAGACCTCCGTTTATAACGAGGATACCGGTGCCTATGACATCACGCTGGAGGCCTACGCCACCGGCAGCAAGATCATCCATACCGTCACCAGCGACGTCCCCACGGACATCGTTCTGGTCCTGGATCAGTCCGGTTCTATGGGGGATGATATGGGGCAACTGGTCTACACGGCCTACTCCGGCAATACCCGTCAGAACAGCGATCTCTATGAGAAGCAGGATAACCTCTGGTATAAGCTCTCCGATGGCAGCTATGTCGCCGTTACCGTCACCTCCCGGAACGACAGCATCCAATACACCCCCATCACCAACGGAAGAAATAACGAGGATTATGATTGGTGGTCCGACTCAACGTACACAAATCTCTGGGATAACAAAGACAACCTTTACGCCAAGATCAATGGCGAATACCAGAAGGTCACCGTGAGTCGTTCCGGTTACGGAAACAACCGCACCTACACCTATACCCTCCCGGATGGCACGCAGATCGCATCCAGTCGAGGCGATGATGCAGCACCTGCCATCAGCAGCACAGACGATGGCTATCTCTATCTCGCATCCATCGATACCACTCAGACCGTCTATACCTACACCTATACCGATGCCAACGGCACGGTGCAGACCATCGGCACCTCCACAGGCGACAGCACCGACTTCACGGCTGCCACGCTTTACAGCCGCAGCACCACAGATAGTGGCATCACCCGTCTGGAAGCCCTGAAAAATGCCGCCGCCACCTTTGCAAATGCCGTGGAGGAGAAGGCCAAGGGCGCTGACGGTGTCCTCGGCACCGAGGACGACATCTCCCACCGCATCGCCGTGGTGGGCTTCGCCAGCAAGTCCGGCTACGGCGACAACACGGAGCTGCTGTCCATCGCCGGAAGCAACAGCGGCAGCGTGGGCGTGGCCTATCACAGCATCACCGACCAGAACCTCAAGGACGTTCTTCAGAAAGTGGACACCTCCGCCGGTCAGACTATGGTCTCCACCGCCATTGATGCTCTGGCCGCCAGCGGCGCCACCCGGACGGATCTGGGTCTGGACATGGCCCAGCGCATCCTCTCCGCCAACCCCGTGCAGCCTAACGAAAAGCGCAGCCGTGTGGTCATCGTCTTTACGGACGGTGCCCCCACCAGCTTCAACGGCTTTGAGAAGGATGTCGCCGACAACGCCATCACCTATGCCGGCACCATCAAGACCACCGGAGCCACCGTCTACACCATCGGCATCTTCGCCGGAGCCAACGCCGTCAGCGCCGGCACCGAGCCAAGCGGCGACCTCGATCAGAACAGCAAGTCCATGAACAGCGCCTGCAACTGGTTCATGCAGCAGGTGTCCTCCAACAACGGCACGCCCCGCACCCCCAGCTACTACTTGTCTGCGGCGGACGCCGGTTCCCTCAGCAACATCTTCCAGCAGATCTCCGACAACATCGAGACCGGCGGCTTCTCCTCCACCCTGACGGAGGGATCCGTAGTCCGGGATATCATCTCCCCCCAGTTCACCCTTCCGGCCGGAAGCACCGCCTCTGATATCACGCTGGAGACCTACGCCTGCACCGGTAAGGACGGCGACACCTACACATGGCGCCAAAACGACACCGCCATGGGCGCCACTGCCACGATAGACGGCAATAGCGTCAGCGTCACAGGCTTTGACTTCTCCGAGAACTACGTGGGTACCGTCACCAATCACGGCAGCGTCAGCTACCGGGGTCATAAGCTGGTCATCCGCTTCAGCGTCAAGCCTCAGCCCGGCTTTCTGGGCGGCAACAATGTCCCCACCAACGCCGGGGCCGGCGTCTATGAAAACAAAGACTCCGAGACCCCTGTCCGGGAGTTCCCCCAGCCCACGGTAAACGTCCCCATCCAGCCCGTCACCGCTGCAGCGCAGGACTATAACGTCTATCTGCTGGGCGGTCTCACCGCCAGCCAGCTGCAAAGCGGCTCCACCGTGCAGGTGGGCAGCATCTCTCTGGATCTGGCCAAGGCCACCGACTCCGATCACCCCTACGGCTTGGAGCCGTGGCAGACCGCCTACGTGGATATCACCGTCTCCCTCACCGGCCCGGACGGCAGCCCCGTCACCGACCTGGCCCAGCTGCGGGCGGACACCTCCTACGCCGTCTCCGTCACGGTATCCCCCAAAACGGAGCCGCAGGCGGATTCCAGCGGCACACCGGCCACCAAACAGAGCGGCAGCGCCACCGGCAAGGTCAACGTCTTTAAGCCGACGCTCACCTACGAGGACGGCACCGTCTGCTACGGCGACACCTTCGATAGGGCCACGCTGCCCGGTTACCGCACCTCCACCAGCTGGTTCCACAATGGCACCGACGCTGCCACCGTATCCATGACCGGCGCCGAACCCAAGCTGAACTCTGCTTACAGCTACGACACCACCCTTCTGACGGACATCGTGAACACCAAGCAGGACATCCCCGTGCAGGCCACCATCTCCATCGGTGACACCAACATCACCGCCGATACCGCCTTCCTGCACACGAGCTGCGCCGGAGAGACCTGGAGCCACACCAGCGGCGACCCCGCCTTCCTGCTCCACGTCAGGACCTGCGCCCTGACCGTCACCAAGACCGGCGGCGCTGACGGCGAACCCTATGTATTCAACGTCTGCCGCAACGGCGATCTCTACACCCAAGTCACGGTGGTGGGCAGCAGCAGTGTCTCCCTCTATGAGCTTCCGGTGGGCAAATACACCATTGCGGAGGACACCGGCTGGAGCTGGCGCTACGACACCGCCTACAACCCCGATAAGCCGGACGGCTGCACCCTCACCGCCGGCCGCAATAGCGGCAGCATCACCTGCACCAACACCCTGAAGAATGACCGCTGGCTTAACGGCTTCAGTGATGTTATCGCCAATATCTTCGGAATCCGACACTGAGAAAGGAGGAACTGTTTGTGGCACGCAGAAAATATCCTTCGCCCCGGAAGCCGGGTGCGCTGCTTCTGACGCTGGTTCTGCTGGCGCTGGCCCTCACCGGCGCCACGCTGGCGTATCTTATCACCCATACGGACCCCGTCCCCAACCGGTTCACTCCCGCCCATGTGTCCTGCAGCGTCACGGAGGACTTTGACGGCACGACCAAGAAGAACGTCAACGTCACCAACACCGGTGACATTGACGCCTACCTCCGGGTGAAGCTGGTGACCTACCGGGTCAATGACGACGGCCAACACATCGGCGGCACGGCAGCCATCCCCGTCTTCACCCCCGGCGACGGCTGGGTAAAGTATGGCGACTATTACTACTACACCTACCCCGTGACCCCCGGTCAGCAGCCCGAAACCCCGCTCATTGACAGCCTGACCCTCACCGGCAGCTACAGCGATGCCGACGGCGGCAAGCAGGCGCTGGAGATCATGGCGGAGGCCATCCAGAGCGCCCCGGAGGAGGCTGCGGGGCAGGCTTGGGGCGTCACCATCACGCCGGGCCGAGTGGCCCGGTATCAGTAAGGAGGGGACGGCATGAAACGAAAAAACATCTGTTCTCTGGCGTTGACGCTGCTGATGCTCCTGTCCTGTCTCTGCGCCGCCTACGCCGATACCGGCTCCGTCACCTATGACGGCGGCGCTCGGAGCTTCGTGTTCCTTCCCGGCAGCGACTACTCCCCCTCCGACCTGTTCCCGGACTTTAAGGGCGTCATGCCCGGTGACCGGCTTACCCAGACCCTGCGTCTGCGAAACGACAGCGACCATCGGGTGCGGCTGTACCTGCGCTCTCTGGGGTCCGAGTCCGGTTCCGAGGAATTTCTCTCTCAGATGACCCTGACGGTACAGGCTCCCACCTCCACCCTTTTCGATGCCCCTGCCCATGAGACGGCTCAGCTGACGGATTGGACGGAGCTGGGGACCATCGCCCCCGGCGGCGATCTGGAGCTCACCGTGACCCTGAACGTCCCCCTGACCATGGGCAACGATTTCCGATCCGCTATTGGCTATCTGGACTGGCAGTTCAAGGCTCAGGAGCTGGAGGGCCCCACGCCCCCCACCGGCGATGTCTACGCTCCCACCCTGTGGCCGCTGATGGCCACGCTCTCCCTGGGCGGCATCGCCTTCCTCCTGAGCCGCAGAAAGCACCGGGAGGAACCGTAATTCCCGCATGATAAAAGAGACTGCCGAACCCCGTTCGGCAGTCTCAGCGTGTCAAAAAAGCCTCGCAGAGTTTGCCGCCCGCAGGCGGCAAAGAAGTAAAATCATTTTCTCTCACGACATGTGCGTGAGAGAAAATACTTCTCAGGCTGCAAGTGTGGAATTTGTGTGCCATAGGCGCACAAATTATGCACGCAGCAGACTGCAAGCCTTTTGTCGGAAAACCCGGAGGGTTTTCCGACAGTCTCAGACTGCCGAACCCCTTCGGCAGTCTCTTTTTCTGTCTATCTCCCCGTCAGGGGCATGGGAAAGCCCAGCCACGGGGTCTCCTTGGGCGGCAGTTTGGAAAACCGCATGGCCGCCCCGGTCTGTGGATGGGTAAACTCCAGCCGCCACGACCACAGGGCGATGCTTTCCCCTTCCTCTCCCCCGCCGTATTTCCGGTCCCCCACCAGCGGAAACCCACGGGAGGCAAACTGCACCCGAATTTGATGGGTCCGCCCGGTGTGCAGCCGGATACGCACCAGTGACAGCCCCTCCCGGCTCCCCAGCACCTCATAGGACAGCTCCGCCGGGCGCACGTCCTTCCCCGGCTCCGCCGCCACATAGGTACGCCGCCGGACGGGATCCCGCCCCAGCAGGTCCGTCATCACGCCCCCCTCCGGCACGCCGTGGACCACCGCCAGATACTCCTTGCCGAAGGTACGGCTGCGGAGCTGCTCCGACAACAGGGAGGCCGCCTTGGCCGACCGGGCGTAGACCATCAGCCCGCTGACGGCGGCGTCCAGCCGGTGTATCGTGCGGATGCAGGGGGTCCCCAGCTCCTGCCGCAGCAGCTGGGGCATCCCGCCGGGCTCGTCGGTGCTCAGCACCCCGGCAGGCTTCACCGCCACCACGATGCGCGGGTCTGCGTAAACGATCTCCATGGGGCATCTCTCCCTTACCATTCATCTTCTATCCCCTATCCTACCACATCCCGTCTCCGCTTGCAAGAAAGCCCTTTCCATCTGCCGCCAGGCGTGCTATAATGGCACCAAACCATCAGAATACAGGAGGGGATCGCCGTGAAAAAGACCGTTTTGAGGAAATATGCCCAGCTGATCGCCGCCTCCGGCGTCAATGTGCAGCCGGGTCAGGAGGTATTCATCGCCGCCGATCTGGATCAGCCGGAGTTTGTGAAGCTGCTGGTGGAGGAGTGCTATAAGCGCAAGGCCAAGAAGGTGGTGGTGGACTGGAGCTATCAGCCCCTGCAAAAGCTCCACTACCGCTATCGGACCCTGACCACCCTCTCCAAGCTTGATAACTACGAGGAAGCCCGCTGGCAGCACTATGTGGATACCATACCCTGCCGCATCTACCTGCTCAGCGAGGACCCCGACGGTCTGAAGGGCATCAATCAGGAGAAGATGGCCAAGAGCCAGCAGCGGCTGTACCCCGTCATCAAGAAATACCGGGATCAGATCGAGAATAAGTACCAGTGGTGCATCGCCGCCGTCCCCGGCGCCGCATGGGCTAAAAAGCTGTTCCCGGAGCTGCGGACCAGTCAGGCCATCGAGAAGCTGTGGGAGGCCATCCTGTCCACCAGCCGGGTGGACGAAGACCCCGTGGCGGCATGGGAGGCCCACAACAAGGACCTCCATGACCGGTGCCAGTACCTCAGCGGTCTGGGCATCCGGGAGCTGCGCTACAAGAGCGCCAACGGCACGGACTTCACCGTGGGCATGATCCCGGAGGCGCAGTTCTGCGGCGGCGGCGAGACCAGCCTGCAGGGCGTCTTCTTCAATCCCAATATCCCCACGGAGGAGTGCTTCATCTCCCCCATGAAGGGCGTGGCCGAGGGGATCGTCTACGCCACCAAGCCCCTGAGCTATCAGGGTCAGCTCATCGACGGTTTCTGGATCCGCTTCCACGAGGGTAAGGCGGTGGAGTGGCACGCCGAGGTCAACAACGACCTGCTGACCAAGCTCATCACCATGGACGAGGGCAGCTGCTATCTGGGCGAGTGCGCTCTGGTCCCCTTTGACTCCCCCATCAACCGGACGGGCCTGCTGTTTTATAACACCCTCTTTGATGAAAACGCCTGCTGCCATCTGGCGCTGGGCATGGGCTTTGCCGATACCATCCGGGACTTCCAGAACAAGACGCTGGAGGAGTGCCGGGCGCTGGGTGTCAACGACTCCATGATCCACGAGGACTTCATGATCGGCTCGGCGGACCTCTCCATCGGCGCCGTGTGCGACGGCGGCAAGGTGGTCCCCATCTTCCGCAGCGGCACCTGGGCCTTTTGATGACCGCCACCTTTTTCAGAGACTGTACCCTGTTTTTGCAAAGAAGGATCAGGAGAAAGAAAATGGATGATGCGTTCATCCAATCATTGCAGATAACCCAAGGGAGGGAGGAGCGCTGCTCCTCCCTCCCTTGGGTTTGCTTTTCGTTTTTTATGCTGCTTTTTCTCTTCCACGAACTTTTTTCTCCCAACGGAGGATTTTCCACCGCAGAAAAAAATCCTCCGTGGGAAAATGGCTCACCGGCGGGACAAATCTTTCTATGTGGAACAAGTCCCGGTTTGGGAGACGGCGGCGTGTCCCATGGGACAAAAACGGTATGTTTTCGCACGTCAGGTCCCGGTCCGATATGGGGCGAGTGGACGAGCAAAAAATGTCCAAGTTCTCAGCGCTGATACTCAAATTCCAGATCGTACATGGAGACGATATCCCCGTCCTGGATCCCCATCTGCTCCAGCTGATCGAACAGACCCGACTGGCGCAGAACCTTATCGAAGTACATCCGGCTCTCATAGTCGGAAAAATTGATGTTGCCCATGAGCCGCTGGAGCCACGGCCCCTCCACCAGCCAGGTGTGGTCATCCCGGTGGATATCCAGCGGGGCGGTGGTATCCACCTCCGGCGGGCGGGGTACATACTCCGGCTCATAGACAGTCACCGGCGGAAGCTCCGCCAAGCGGCGGGCGATGGCCTGCACCAGCTCACGGGTCCCCTGATGGGTGGCGGCAGACATGGCCATGAACTCATAGCCCGCCTCCTGCACATGGGAGCGGAAGGTCTCCAGCTGGTCAGGGTCCGCCAACAGATCCGTCTTGTTGGCCACCACGATCTGGGGCCGCTGGGCCAGCTCCGGGCTATACTGCTTCAGCTCGGCGTTGATGGCGTCAAAGTCCGCTATGGGGTCCCGGCCCTCGCTGCCGGAGACATCCACCAGATGCACCAGCAGACGGCAGCGGTCGATGTGCCGCAGGAAGTCGTGGCCCAGCCCGGCCCCCTCGCTGGCCCCCTCGATGATGCCGGGGATATCCGCCATAACGAAGGACACGCCCTCATCCACATACACCACGCCCAGATTGGGATAGAGGGTGGTGAAGTGGTAGTTGGCGATCTTGGGATGGGCCTTGCTGACCACGCTCAGAAGAGTGCTCTTGCCCACGTTGGGAAAGCCCACCAGACCAACGTCCGCCAACAGCTTCAGCTCCAGCACCACGTCGTGGCTCTCGCCGGGAAGGCCCGCCTTGGCGAAGCGGGGTACCTGCCGGGTGGGGGTGGCGAAGTGCTGGTTGCCCCAGCCGCCCCGGCCGCCCTTGCAAAGAACGAAGGGCTCGCTGTCGGACATATCCTTGATGATCTCGCCGGTCTCGGCATCCCGAATGAGAGTGCCTCTGGGAACCCGGATGGTCAGGCTCTGGCCGTCCTTGCCGCTCTTGCGGCCGCCCTGGCCGTCTACACCGGGGGCCGCCACATATTTGCGCTTGTAGCGGAAGTCCATCAGGGTGGACATATTGTCATCCACCTGCACGATGATGCTGCCGCCGTCGCCGCCGTCTCCGCCGTCAGGGCCGCCGGCGGCCACGTATTTCTCCCGGTGGAAGGCCACGGCTCCGTTACCGCCGTTGCCGGCCCGGACGGTGATGCGGGCTTTATCGATGAATCCATTTGCCATAATGCTACCTCGTTTATCTGAAAATGTGTATTCTACTCCAGTATGTCCTATTTTAACGGAAAAACGCCCTACCGTCAAGGGCGGGGCGCAGGAGAAAACAGGTGCGGCCTGCGGGGAAAACTCTTGCAGATACACGGAAAAGGAGGACAGGCGTTTGCCTGTCCTCCTTTTGAAGTCAGAAGATAACTCCGTCAGCGGGGCTCATCGGAGAAGCGGATGACGTCATTGGGGGTGCAGCCGATAATGCGGCAGAGCTTTTCCAGCGTGACCATGGTGATGTTGCGGCCCTTTTTCAAAGCGTCCAGCGTCTTGTTATCCACGCCGCTCTTCAGCAGCTGGTACTGGGAGACGCCACGGCGCTGCATAGTTTCCCACAGGGGGCTGTAATCAAACATCACGGTCACCACCTTTCTTCTCAAATCATTATAGAAAGAAAAGCAGAAAAACCATATTGTGGATATAGCCACAATATGGTAGAATAGAAAAGGGTGATTATTTTGGCTGATTATAAAGAGATGTATTTGACCATGATGCGGGCAGCTGAACAAGCGATCAATATTCTGATCGCCGCACAGCAGGCGTGTGAAGAGGCCTATTTGCAGGAAGATGCTCCCCATATATTTATCTTGGAAAGTGAATCCGATAACGCAAAACAGGAATCAGGAGGACAGGCGTTTGCCTGTCCTCCTGATTCCTGTTGGGTAAAGGATATACGGTTTTCATGCCAAGGGTGTTACTCCAGTGCGTCACGGCTCTCGAACACGTCACGAATGGAGCCGCTGCGGTCGATCTCCGACTCCGGCTGGGGCTGCTTGCTCATTTGCAGCTCCTGCCACTTGGCCTTGTCGATGAGCAGCTGGCGGGGCTTGGAGCCCTCGAAGGGGCCGACGATGCCCCGCTCCTCCATCTGATCCACCAGACGGGCGGCACGGGAATAGCCCAGCTTCAGGCGGCGCTGGAGCATGGAGACGGATGCCTGTCCCGTTTCCAGAACCACCTCCACGGCAGCGGGCAGCAGCTCGTCGCCGTCCTCCTGTGCCTCGGCGGGTTCGGCAGAGGTCTTTCCTCCGCCGCCCTTTTCCTTCTCCTTCACCGCCTGCTCGATCTTGTCCATGACCTCACGGGAGTACTCCGCCTCGCCGGTGGTCTTGACGAAGCCCACCACCCGCTCGATCTCCTCCGGAGTGATGAAGCAGCCCTGCACACGGGTGGGCTTTCCGGCCCCCAGCGGGGCATAGAGCATATCGCCCTTGCCCACCAGCTTTTCGGCGCCGGTGGTATCCAGGATGATGCGGGACTCCAGCGAGGAGGCCACGGCGAAGGCGATGCGGCTGGGGATATTGGCCTTCATCAGGCCGGTGATGACGTCGGAGGAGGGACGCTGGGTGGCGATGACCAGATGCATCCCGGCAGCACGGCCCATCTGGGCTACCCGGCAGATGGACTCCTCCACCTCCTTGGCAGCCACCAGCATCAGGTCCGCCAACTCGTCGATGACCACCACCACCGTGGGCATGGTCTTGAGCTCCTCATCCTGCCGGGCCAGCGCATTATAGCCCGCCAGATCCTTGACCCCGTGCTCGGAGAAGAGCTTATAGCGCTTCATCATCTCGAACACCGCCCATTGCAGGGCTCCGGCGGCCTTTTTGGGATCCGTCACCACGGGGATCAGCAGATGGGGGATGCCGTTATAGGGGGCCAGCTCCACCATTTTGGGGTCCACCATGATGAAGCGGACCTCCTCCGGGGTGGACTTATAGAGGATGCTGACGATGAGGGAATTGGTACACACGGACTTACCGGAGCCGGTGGTACCGGCGATGAGCACATGGGGAAGCTTGCCGATATCCCCCACGATGCAGCTGCCGCCGATGTCCTTGCCCACGGCGAAGGCCACCGGGGACTTATGCTCCGTGAAGGTGCGGGACTCCACCACGTCCCGGATGCGGACGGGGGTGACGGCCCGGTTAGGGACCTCGATGCCCACCACGGAAATTTTATTGGGGATGGGGGCGATGCGGACGCCGCTGGCCCCCAGTGCCAGCGCAATGTCATCGGCGAGGTTGGTGATCTTGGACAGCTTCACCCCCTGCTCCAGCGTGAACTCATAGCGGGTGACGCTGGGGCCGTGGACCACAGCGCCGGGGCGGGCGTCCACACCGAAGCTCTGAAGGGTCTGTGCCAAGCGCTGGGAGTTACTCCGCAGCTCAGCCCCCACCTCCGTATAGTTGTCGGCGGTATTCTCATCCAAAAGCGTGATGGGGGGATACTGGTACGCCTCCTCCGGCTGGGCCAGCTCCTGCTCCACCGCAGCGGTCACCTCCTCGGTGGCGTCCTGCACCTCCTGCGCCGTGACGGCGGGCTTGGCCGCTTCACGGGGCTTAGCCACAGGGGCGGGGGCAGCAGACGCTGCCGGTGGGGAAGTAACGGGAGCGGCAGGGGCCACGGGGGCGGCTTCCTCCGCAGGCTCACCCCGCAGCACCTGATCCGGGGTGCGGACGGTGCTGCTCTTACGGGAAAAGAAGGGCTTCTTCTCCTTGGGGGCAAAGGCGGGTTCCTCCGGCCGGGGCTGCGGCTGCTTGGCGGGTGGCTCGTCGTCCAGGGGGATATCGATGGCGACACGGCGGCGGGGCCGCTTCTCCGCCGGTTTCTCCTTCTCACGGGCGGGGGGTGCTTCCTCCGGGATGTCCTCCCGCTCCGCCTCCCGGCGCTCCTGCGCCCGGCGGACGGCGTCCTTGGGGGAGAAGTGCAGCGCCAGACACAGGGCCGCCAGCAGCATGAGGAGGAACAGGATCAGAGACAGCACCTTGCCGAATACGGCGGAGAAGCCCACGGCCAAGCCGCCGGACAGGGCGCCGCCGCTTTGCAGGGACCGGCCGGAGAGCCACAGCTCCCGCAGGCCGGTGAGGCCCGGCTCATAGGAGCGGGCGCACAGCAGCAGATGCAGGCCGCAGCCGGTGAGCACCGGCACCAGCAGCGTACATACGGAGCGCAGGGTGGCTGGGCGGTCCCGGTGGGTCAGCAGCAGGAGGCCCGTCAGCAGCAGGGCCGGGGCCGACAGCCAGTAGCCGTAACCCAGCAGCCCCTTCAGCAGGCCGCCGAAGAAGGTGATGAACAGGGCCTCCTCCTGAAAATAGGACACGACGGCGCACAGGGCCAGCAGCAGGCAGACACCGCCGACGATCTCCCGGCCGTAGGTAGGGGCAGGAGGGGGCGGCGTGCGGGTATTCTTTTTTGCGGGTTGCGAGGTTTTCTTCTTTTTGGGTGCAGCAGCCATGCGGACTTCCTTTCGTGCAAGAGAACGGGTGTTACTTGACGGCGTTCAGAATGAGGGTAGCCAGACCGGCGGCCCAGCAATAGTAGGCGAAGGCACCGAAGCGGCCCTTGTCAGCGATCATCTTCAGCAGGCGGATGCACAGGTAGCCGGAGACGGCAGCCACCGCCACGCCCGCCAGATACACCGGCAGTTGGCTCCAGTCCACGCCGCCGGTGAGGGCATCCTTCAGACTGAGGATGTTGGCGCCCAGCACGGCGGGGATGGACAGCAGGAAGGAGAAGCGCACGGCAAACCTCCGCTCGAAACCCACGAAGCAGCCGGTGGTGATGGTCATGCCGGAGCGGGAAATGCCGGGGACCGTGGCGATAGCCTGACTGACGCCCACCACCAGCACGTCCAGCACCGTGGCGCTGCGGGCATCCTTGCGGCCCTTGCGGGCCCGGTCGCTGAAAAACAGCAGGAAACCGGTGACGATCAGGGCGGCGCCGATGAATACCATACTGTTCTTCAGACCCTCCACCGTGTCCTTGATAGGCAGGATGGCAAACAGAGGCAGCGTACCCAAAATGATCAGCAGGATCAGGCGGCGGGCCGGGGGTACCGGCGTAGGGGTGCTGTGGTGGACCAGATCACCGATGCCGCAGAAAAATTCCCGCACCATGTCGCAGATGTCCTGCCAATAGGCCACGAACACCGCCACCAGCGTACCCAGATGCAGCAGTACGTCGTAGAAGGCGGGGACCTCGGCGTTGATGTTCAGCAGATTCTGGGCGATGGCCAGATGGCCGGAGCTGGAGATGGGCAGAAATTCCGCCACGCCCTGGATCAAGCCCAGAAGAATAGATTGCAGAAAGGTCATAGGTTTTCTCCTTATTTGAAGTTCTATCAGGGGGTATGGCCCCGTATTGTTGGAAGGGGTACGTTTTATCATACCACAGGCGGGCAAAAAATACCACCCCTTTTCCTCGACAATCTGCGGGATGGCCGCAGGAGCCATTCTTATCAAAAGAAAGAAGGCCCACCGGATGGCGGGCCTTCTTCACCGTGTGCGGTACACAGGGTCAGAATGTGACGGACTGAAGCTCTTTCAGGCACTTCTGACACACGTTCTTCCCCCGAAACTCCGATACGCCCCGGCTGCTGTTGCAGAAAATGCATTTGGGCTGGAATTTTCGCAGGACAATGGATGCGCCGTCCACGTAGATCTCCAGCGGATCACGCTCGGAAATATCCAGCGTGCGCCGCAGCTCTACGGGCAGGACGATGCGTCCCAACTCATCCACCCTTCTGACGATACCGGTTGCTTTCACAGTGATCTCCCCTTCTTTGCTCCTCAATTTTAGCGTCTACGTGGGATTCGTTTATATTATGCCGTAAATTTACATACTTGTCAACCAAATGATAAAATCTGTCTGGATAGATGTAATAAAATATGTCGGTGCGGCGTATACATCCATGAGGTGACAAGGATGGCGATGGCGTGGATCTGGACGGGAATGGCTGTGGTCAGCGTGGTGTGCGGCGCCGTATACGGGCGCATGGAGGCCGTCAGTGCGGCGGCGCTGGAGGGGGCCGGGCAGGCGGTCCGGCTGTGTCTCTCCATGGCGGGGATGCTGTGCCTGTGGACGGGACTTATGGAGGTCATGGACCGGTGCGGGCTGTCCCGGCGGCTGGGACGGCTGTTCCGTCCGGTGCTGCGGCGGCTGCTGCCCCAGGCCAGCCGGGATCCGGAGACGCTGGCAGCGGTGACGGCCAATGTGTCGGCCAATCTGCTGGGGCTGGGCAACGCCGCCACGCCCATGGGTATCCGGGCGGCCTGCCGTATGGCACGGGGGACGGAGGGCGTGGCCAGCGACGAGCTGTGCCGGTTGGTGGTGCTGAACACCGCCTCCATCCAGCTGCTGCCCACCACGGTGGCCAGCATCCGGGCCGTCTGCGGCAGCGCTGCGCCGCTGGATATCCTGCCAGCGGTGTGGGTCAGTTCCCTGCTGTCGGTAACGGCGGGGCTGGCGGCGGCGAAGCTGCTGGAGCGGCTGGGAAGGCGGCGGGCATGACGGACTGGGTGATCCCCTGTCTGCTGGCGGGGGTGGCGGCGGCAGCCATGGGGCGGAGGACCGATGTCTACGGCGCCCTCACCGACGGGGCGGCGGAGGGGCTGCGGGTGCTGGGGCGCATCCTGCCGGCGCTGGTGGTGCTGCTGTCGGCGGTGCAGATGTTCCGGGCCTCCGGAGCCATGGAGCTGCTGACGGGGCTGCTGTCACCGGTGCTGGAAGGGCTGGGCATCCCGCCGGAGACGGCGGTGCTGCTGTTGGTGCGGCCCGTCAGCGGCTCCGGGGCGCTGGCGGTGGGCAGCCAGCTGATGGAGCAGTACGGCCCGGACTCCTACATCGGGCGGGTGACGGCGGTGATGCTGGGATGCTCGGAGACGACGTTTTATACCGTGGCGGTCTACTACGGCGCTGCGGGCATCCGCCGCACCCGCCACACCGTCCCTGCGGCGCTGGCGGCGGATGCAGCGGCCTTCATCGCCGCCGCATGGGCGGTGCGGGTGTTCTTTCCGTAAGGGCGGCTCTCCCGGTGGTGGGGCAGAAAAAAGGAGGCTGGGGACTCGTAGTCCCCAGCCTCCTTTTGTATCTCGATCGTTTTTCAGGGCTTATCTGCCGATGGGCAGTTAGCGGTGCAGCGCTTCCACAGGCCACGCAGCAGCAGATCCTCGTCGTAGACGGCCTCCCGGCGGCACAGGGGCGCCACGAAGCGGCCAAGCCACCGGTGATCACCAGTGTGCAGGGACAGCCCACCATGCCCACCATCAGATAAACTCCGGCGCCGGCATAGCCCGCCTGCTGCGCCCACTGATGGATGAGGGGCATGAAAAACAGTCGGCGGCCCAGCAGAAACACCCCCGTATTGACCAGCGGGGCGGCCAGAGCCGACAGCAGAATGGAAAGTCTCGGATACCGTGGGTGCAGCCACCGGCAGCACAGGCCCGCCGCTGCGCCGCAGGCAATGCCCTTGCGCAGCACCGTCACAATGGCCCCTCCCGGATCTGCCGCCAGAAAGAGGCCGGCATCCCCCGGCAGAAGCACCACGGCCCCGAATACCAGCCCCAGCCAGCAGCCCATGTCCCAGTCAGCAGCCCATGCCTCAGCCGTACAGGGCGGCACCCAGCACAATGGGGATCAGAACCAGTGAGACGGAAAAGGGGCCGAAACGGATGGCGCTGCCCACAAGCTGGAGCACCACAGCGATGGCGGCAAGGAGTCCGCCTCCTGCGATACACTGTGTGGTTTTTTCCATAGGACTTTCCTCTGCTGCCGCTCCGCCGGGACGGATGCAGCGCATTTCTTTTAATTTTTATATATGTCGGGTCAGCGGCTCACCGGGCCGCCGCGGGGAAGGTGATGCGGATGACAGTCCCCTCGCCGGGCTTGCTGGTGAGGCGGATGTCGCCGTGGTGATACTGCACGGCGTGCTTCACGATGGAGAGGCCCAGCCCCGTGCCGCCGGAGGCCTTGGAGTGGCTCTTATCCACCCGGTAGAACCGCTCGAACACCCTGCTCTGGTGCTCCGGGGCGATGCCGATGCCGGTATCCGACACCGTGACGGAGGAGATCCCGTTCTCTGAGGACACCTGCACCTTTACGGCGCCGTCGGGGACGTTATACTTGATGGCGTTGTCGCAGAGGTTGAAGATCACCTCATACAGCAGCCGCCGCACGCCGATGACCGGGGCGTGGCCGCCGTCCACCGACAGGGACACCTGCTGCTTGGCGGCGGCATCCTGCAGGTTGGTCACGGCCTCCTGACTCAGGGCCAGCAGGTCCACCGTCTCCGTGGGCATGGCATCCCCCTCGTCCAGCTGGGACAGGCGGATGATATCCTCCACCAGCGTCACCATGCGGGAGGCCTCGTCGTGGATATGGCCCACAAAGCGGGGCATATCCTCCGGCTTCACCATGCCGCTCTGGATCAGCTCGGCGCTGCCCACGATGCCCTGCAGGGGGGTCTTCAGTTCGTGGGAGACGTTGGCGGTGAACTCCCGGCGGTTGCGCTCGGCGTACTCCTGCTCTGTCACGTCGAAGGTCAGCAGCACCGTACCCACCGTCTCGCCGCCGGACTGGATGCGGCTCGCATCCAGCTGGTACTCCCGGCCATTGCGCTGGCAGCGCAGTTGGCTGTGGCCCTCCTTCCGGGCCGTCTCCAGTGCAAGGCTCAGTTCATGGCTGCGGTCCACCGTCAGGAAGTCCCGGCCCACACAGCCGTTGTCCGCCTGAAAGAGCCTGCAGGCGGCGTGGTTGATGCTGAGCACCGTTCCTTTCTCGTCCAGCAGTACCAGACCCTCCTGCATACTGCCGGTGATCTGGGTGAACTCATCGGTCTTTTGCCGCAGGGTCCGCAGCTGGGCGTCGATTTCCTTGTGCTGGTAGTTGATGCGGCTCAGGAGAGGGGCCAGCTCCTCGTAGGCGTCGTTTTCCAGCGGGTGTTCCAGATCCAGCCGGTTCAGGGGATCCACGATACGGCGGGACAGTCGCCCGGCCATGAGCCCGGCGAAGATCAGCGCCGCCGCCAGCACCACCAGCATGGGCTGGAGCATTCCCAGCGCCAGCATCCCGGCGGTGGCACGGCTGACGGAGATACGCAGCACCGTGCCGTCCGTCAGGCGGCGGGCCACATACAGGGTCTGCTGCAGAAGGGTATCGGAGTAGCGGCTGGATTCGCCGCTGCCGTTTTTCAGGGCCTCCTGCACCTCCTGACGGCCGGCGTGGTTCTCCATGGAGGCCACGTCCACCACCTGCGTATCATACAGCACCCGGCCGTCGGAGGCGATCCACGTCAGGCGGAACCGCTCCGCCGGAAGGCGCTCCAGATAGGCCGTACCGCCGTTTTCCACGCCGCTGACGGCGAGGCTCAATTCATCCTGTAATTGCTGCTCCTGCACACCGCCGAAGTAGCTATACAGACAGCCGGTCATGATGACCATACCCGCCGCCAGCACTACGCCCGCCACCAGCAGAATGGAACGGAAAATTTTTCTTGTCATGCGCCTACCTCCAGCCGGTATCCCACATTCCGCACGGTCTGGATCATGCTGCCGCAGCTGCCCAGCTTCTGGCGCAGGGTGCGGATGTGCATATCCACCGTCCGGGTCTCGCCGCAGTAATCCATGCCCCAGATCTCGTTGAACAGCTGGTCCCGTGTGAAGGCCATGCCCGGATGGGACAGAAACAGCCGCAGCAGCTCAAACTCCTTATAGGTCAGCGTCACTCGCTGACCCTCCACCGTGACGATGCGCTCCTCCGAGTGCAGTACGATGCCCCCGGCCCGCAGCACCGGCTCCTGCTCCGTCCGGCAGCGCCGCAGCACCGCCTTGACGCAGGACACCAGCTCCATGACCCCGAAGGGCTTGGCCAGATAGTAGTCCGCCCCCAGATCCAGACCCTGTATCTTGTCGTACTCTGCGCCCTTGGCGGTGGCCATCACTACCGGGATGCGCCGCAGGGTCGCCGAGGCCCGCATCCGGCGCAGCAGCTCCATGCCGTCCACGCCGGGCAGCATCACATCCAGCACCACCAGCTCCGGCTGCTCCTCCGTCTGGAGGGCCTGCCAGAAGGCGGCACCGTCGGCAAAGCCACAGGCCTCGAAGCCGGTGGAACGCAGGGCGTATACTTCGATATCCCGGATACTGGCATCGTCCTCCACGCACCAGATCATGTTATCCCTCCTTGTGCGTACCGGTGACGGAGAAAATCACCCACTGGGCGACGTTCACCGCATGGTCCCCGATGCGCTCAAAATATTTGGCGATCATCAGCAGGTCCACCGCCCGCTCCCCCTCACCGGGGTCTGTGGTCATGCGGCGGATCAGCGTATGCTTCACCCTGTCGAACCAGCCATCCACAATATCGTCCTCTGCGATGACTTTTTCCGCCAACATTGTATCATGTTTCACGTAGGCGTCAACACTTTCCGTCACCATTTTTATGGTGGAGGCGGCCATATCCCGCAGCAGCTCCTCCCCCTCGTTGACCTGACCGCTGATGACAATCTCGGCAATATCCTCCGCCTGATCCCCGATGCGCTCCAAATCCGTAATCATTTTCAGGGCCGCCGAGATCTGCCGCAGATCCCGTGCCACCGGCTGCTGCTGCAAAAGCAGCTTCAGGCACAGGGACTCGATATCCCGCTCCTTGCGGTCGATCTCCGTGTCCAGCGGGGCCACCTGACGGGCCAGACTGCCGTCTCCCAGCGATTTGGCCGCCAGAGCGATGCTCTCCTCGCACAGTGCGCCCATTTCGATGAGCTCCCGCTCCAGCTGGGCCAGCTGTTCATCAAACCGGCTTCTCATTATCCGAACCTCCCCGTGATGTAGTCCTCTGTCCGCTTCTCCGCCGGGGCGGAGAACACCTGCTCCGTGGCGCCGTACTCCACCAGCTCACCCAGCAGGAAGAAGGCCGTGTGGTCGGAGATACGCACCGCCTGCTGCATATTGTGGGTAACGATGACGATGGTATAGCGCTCCTTCAGTTCCATGGTCAGCTCCTCGATGCGGGAGGTGGAGATGGGGTCCAGTGCGCTGGTGGGTTCGTCCATCAGCAGCACCGCCGGCTCCACCGCCAGCGCCCGTGCGATACACAGGCGCTGCTGCTGGCCGCCGGAAAGGCCCAGTGCGTTCTTCTTCAGCCGGTCCTTTACCTCGTCCCAGATGGCGGCGCCCCGCAGGGAGCGCTCCACCAGTTCGTCCAGCCTGGCCTTGCTGCGGATGCCGTGGGTCCGGGGGCCGTAGGCGATGTTGTCGTAGATGCTCATGGGGAAGGGATTGGGTTTTTGAAACACCATGCCGATCTCACGGCGCAGGCGGCACACGTCCGTCCCCGGCGCATAGATATCCTCGCCCCGATAGCGGACCTCGCCGGTGATCTTCACCCCCGGCACCAGATCGTTCATGCGGTTCAGGGTTTTCAGAAATGTGGACTTGCCGCAGCCGGAGGGGCCGATGAAGGCGGTGATGCTCTTCTCCGGGATGTCCATGGAGACACTGTGCAGCGCCTGATGAGCGCCGTACCACAGGTCCAGATCTTTCACTTGCAGAATGGGGTCCATTGTCGTTCACTTCCTTTTCAGCTTCCGCCCGATGATCCCGGCGGTGAGGTTGATGAGCAGGGTCAGCACCATGAGGATGGTGGCGATGGAGAAGGCCAGCGCCGTCTCGCCGCCCTCGGTGGCGTAGACGTACAGGGCCACCGTCAGGGTGGCGGAGGAGGTGTGCAGGGAGTCAAAGAGACTCACCAGCGCCATGCCGAAGCCTGCCGTATACAGCAGGGCGGCGCTCTCCCCCACGATGCGGCCGATGGCCAGAATACAGCCGGTGACGATGCCGTCCACCGCTCCCGGCAGCACCACCGTGCGGACCATGTGCCATTTGCCGGCACCCAGCGCCAGCGCCCCCTCCCGGTAGGACTGGGGGACGGTCTTCAGGCTCTCCTGCGTGGTGCGGATGATGGTGGGCAGGATCATCATCACCAGCGTCAGGCCGCCGGCCAGAATTCCCGCCTGAAGGCCCAGCTTCTGCACGAACAGCATCATGCCCACCAGTCCGAAGATGATGGAGGGAATGCCCGTCAGTGTCTCGGCGGCGAACTCGATGATGCGGACCAGCCGCCCGCTGGCGGCGTACTCCGTCAGGTAGATGGCGGCGCCTACACCCAGCGGCAGCACCACCGCCATGGCCACGAGAATGATATACAGGGTATTCAATAGGTTGGGCAGGATGCCCACGGTATTGCGGATATAGCTGGTCTGGCCGGAGATCAGCTGCCAGCTGAGGCCCGGCACGCCACGGTAAAAGATATAGCCGATGAGAAAGATCAGCAGGGCGCAGGTCAGTCCGGCGCACAGCCACACCAGCCCCCGCATCCCGCCGTTATACAGTCTCCGGCGAAGCGTCCATTGCTGCTTCATGGCTCAGTCCTCCTTCTTGCGTTTGATGCAGACATTCAGCAGGACGTTGATGAGCATGATGAACAGAAACAGCACCAGCCCGATGGAAAACAGCGCCTGCTGATACAGGCTCCCCACGGCGGCATCGGACATTCCGGAGATGATGCCGGTGGTGAGGAAGCGCACCGAGGTGAAAAGCCCCGGCATATTGGCCACGTTTCCAGCCACCATGATGATGGCCATGGCCTCTCCGATGGCACGGCCTACGCCCAGCACCACCGCCGCCGCCACGCCGCTGCGGGCGGCAGGCAGGCTCACCCGGAAGTAGGTCTCCGTCTCCGTGGCGCCCAGTGCCAGACTGGCCTCCTCATACTCCCTCGGCACGGCCTGAAGGGCCGTCTCCGCCACATTGATGATGGAGGGCAGCACCATGACCGTCAGCACTAGAATGGCCGCCAGCAGGCAGGCCCCGGAGCCAAGACCGAAGGCACGGCGGATGGCGGGGACCAGTACGATCATGCCCACCAGACCGTACACCACCGACGGGATGCCCGCCAGCAGCTGCACCGCCGTGCGGATCATCGCCGCCAGACGGGGCGGGGCCGCTTTGGCCAGAAAGATGGCGGTCATCAGACCCACCGGCACCCCCAGCAGCAGCGCTCCCGCCGTGCCGTAGACAGAGGTGAGGATAAAGGGCAGGATGCCGAATTGCGGGCCGGTGGTGGCGTTGGTAGGCGCCCACACCTTGCCGAAGAGGAATTTGGTCAGTCCGATCTCCCGGATGGCCGGCAGGCCGGAGATCACCAGATACACGCTGATGCACAGCACGAAGCCCACCGCCACGATGCCGCACAGCAGGAAGATCAGGTGGATGGCCTGCTCCATGGCTTTGCGGGTGCGGAGACTTTTGCCTGCTGTCCGCTTCATAGAGTTCTCCTTTCCCGATGACGGGGAAGCCCCCTCATCCGCCGCAGCAGGTGAGGGTCCCCCGATTCGTTTTTACTTGGCGGTAGGCACGGCGCCCGCATTCTGAATGAGGGAGGCGGCGTCCTTGGAGGTGGCGAAGTCGAAGAATGTCTGCGCCGCCGGGGACAGGGCCGTGCCGTCCTTGGTCACCAGCACGAAGGGCCGCTGAATGGCGTAGCTGCCGTCCAGCACGGTGGCCTCGGTGCAGGCCACACCGCCTACGGTGACAGCCTTCACGGTGTCCTTGCCCTCCACAGCGGAGAGGGAGGCATAGCCGATGGCGTTGGGGTTGCCGGCCACGGCTTCGATGACGCCGCCGGTAGAGGTCAGCTCCTGATCCAGCTTGCAGGAGTCCTTGGTCCCGGTGATGGACTCGAAGCCGTCACGGGTACCGCTGCCGGACTCACGGCCGATGCAGGAGATGGCGCCGGGGTCGCCGCCCACCTCACTCCAGTCGGTGATCTCACCGGTGAAGATCTTGGCGATCTGCTCCACGGTCAGGTCCGCGACCTTGCTCTGGGCATTGACAATGACGGCGATGCCGTCCAGTGCGATGACCGTCTCGGTCAGACCGTCGGCCTTCTCCTCGTCTTTCAGGCTGCGGGAGGCCAGACCGATGTCCGCCGTGCCGTTCTTCACGGCCTCGATGCCGGAGCCGGAGCCGGTGGGATCATAGGTGACGGTGACGTTCTTGTGGTCCGCCATGAACTGCTCCCGCAGAGCACCGATGACCTTGTCCATGGAGGTGGAACCGTTCGTGGACACGGAGCCGCTGAGCTCGGTGGTCTGATTATTGTTAGGGGTGTTGTTGTCGTTGGTGTTGTCGCTGTTTTTGCTGCCGCAACCGGCCAGAAGGGCCATGACCATAACGGCGGCCAGCAGGATACTGATGATCTTTTTCATATGAAGATCTCCTTTCGTTTTTCATGTTTGCACTTGCTTTCTTGCTACAGTCCCCATGATAAAGGGGCGGTGTAAAGGACAAAAGTCTCCTTGTGTAAAGTCCATGTAAAAAAGCAGCCGAGGGGGATCTTCCCGGCAAAAAGAAGGAGCGCCGGAAAAGGCAAATGCTTTTTCCGGCGCTCCTCCCAACGAAAGGACACCTAATGGTATATAGCTTATGATATCTCAGGCCCGGCGCACGGCAGGGACGGCATGACGGGGCAGCAGGGTGATGCCCTTCTTCTCCGCCAGCTGCCACAGCTGCGGTACCAGCAGGCTCAGCAGGATCAGAGCGATGCCGCACATTCCCATGACGCTGATGTGCTCCCGCAGCACGGCGGCACCCAGCAGGGTGGCGCAGGCGGGACTCAGAGCGCAGAACAAGCCTGCACGCTGGGCGGTGGTGTGGCTCTGGGCCACAGGCTGGAGGGTGAAGCCGAAGCCGGTGCAGATGACGGCAAGGCCGGCGATCATCAGCCACTGGGTACCGGACTGGGGCAGGTGGGGCGCCTCGAACACGAAGGAGGACACCAGCGCCAGCAGGCCCAGCGTACCCACCTGAACGATGCCCAGGGTCAGGGGATCGTCCTCGTGGGAGAAGCGGTCGGTGGTGATGATGGCTGCGGCGTACAGCACGGCGGCCATGACCGCCAGCACCATACCGGGGGTGAAGCCGCCGGACTGGCCGGTCAACAGTGCCACGCCGCCGATGGCCACCAGTGCGCTGATGGCGGTGGCGGCCTTGGGCAGCTTATGCCGCAGCACGGCCTCCGCCATGGGCACCAGAATGATGGCGGTATTCTCCAGCAGGGAGACGGTGGAGGAGGGGGTGCTCTTGAGCCCCGTCAGCTCCGTGGAGAGCATCAGGAAGAACAGACCGCCCATGATGGCGCCACGCACCAGCGTATGGCGCTTGATGTGGCGCAGGCGCTTGAAAAACACCACCGCCAGCAGCACAAAGGCCATCAAAAACCGGGCCGCCAGCAGGTTGAAGATCCCCATGCCGTTCATGGCGATCTTGCTGAACAGAAGGGACGTAGCCCGTGCTGCGATAACTGTCGCCAAAAGGATCTCCGCTTTTTTCTGAGTCATGATGCCTGTTCCTCCGAAAATTTCTGTCCGTTCTTAATCGGGGTTTCTCTCCTACCCTTGACAGAGTATAGCACTTGGTGTATCCTTGCGTAAAGCGATACTATTTCAAATTTTATTTGACAAAATGTCAAAGAAGGGGTGAAATTTCATGGACACCGAAAAATGCCGGGTTTTGCTCACTGTACTCCATGAGAGAAGTCTGTCCGCTGCCGCCGAGGCGCTGGGCTACACCCCCTCCGGCATCAGCCGGTTGGTGGACAGTCTGGAGCGGGAGACGGGCTTTCCCCTGCTGCACCGGGGGCGGGGCGGGGTATCCGCCACACGGGCCTGTCAGGAGCTGCTGCCGCTGATGCGGCGAATGGCGGAGCTGGACGAGCAGTACCAGCAGCTGGCCCACCGGATCCAGGGACTGGATGTGGGCCGGGTGGTGGCCGGCACCAATTACGCCGCCTTCTACCCGTGGCTGTCGGAGGTCATTGCCGGGTTCCATCACGCTTATCCCGGCATCCGGGTGGAGCTGCGGGAGGGCAGCTCTACCCAACTGGGCGAGCTGGTGGATCACCGGCGGGCGGACTTCTGTCTCATCAGCCAGCGGCCGGGACGGCACGAGTGGGTGCCGCTGAAGGACGACCAGCTGATGGCCATTCTCCCCCCTACCCACCCGCTGGTGGAGGCGGACCGCTTCCCTGTGGGGCTGCTGCGGCAGGAGCCCTTCATCGAGTTTCTGCCGGGACAGGAGACAGATAACTCCCGGATGCTCCAGCAGCTGCAGATCCGGCCCAAGATCCGCTTCGCCACCAGCGACAGCCGGGCCGCCATTGCCATGGTGCGGGCTGGGCTGGGCATCACCTTATTGAATGATATCCTCACCGCCGATCTGGCGGACGGGGTGGCGGTACTGCCGCTGGACCCGCCCCAGTCGGTGCATCTGGGCATCGCCCTGCCGGAGGAGGAGCACGTCTCCCCCGCCGCCAAGCGGTTCATCACCTATGCCCTGGACCGGCTGCCGGAGCTGGATGTCCTATAGGTACTTCGATACCAGACAGGGCGTCCAAAAGTGACAAAAATGTTAGTCAGCTATACAAACCAGCCATTTTTGTGCACATTTTCTGTGAAAAGCCTGAAAATTCCCTTCTTTCAGGGAATTTTCAGGCTCTTTTGCCGCCGGTCTGCGGCAGACGTTGATTTTTCTTAGTACAGCCGGACGGACATTCCTCATAAGCCGACTGCTTCTCCCGTTGACATTCCCGCCGGAACGTGGTATAGTGCTGCTTACGCCCAGAGAAGGGCGGTATATACCTCGGTAAAAAGGTTCCCTAAAAAACCTATTATTCACAAAAATTTCACATTTTTCAGGGAGCATTTGTTTTGGTATGTGCATGGAGGGAAGGGAAGCCGTCCATGTACCTGTCTGGATGAAAAAAGGAGTAAAACAATTCTATGTGGGATCTGTCTTTCAGCGCACTGAACGAGGACAGCGGCTTTTGGCCCCGTCTGCAGCGCCGCTGCTATGGGGGCTTCCGCCGTCTGTCCGGCCTAAGCCAGAGGTTTTGGCTCAGCCGTGCCTATTTTCCGTTTTTGCTGTGGGTGGCGCTGGGCTTTGCCGCTCTGCGTCAGCCGGTCTATGGGGCCATGGCCCTGCTGGGGATCTGTATTTGGTTGCTGGTGTTCTGCCGGGATCTGCTGGCGTCGGTGACGCCGTTCCTGCTGGTATTTCTGCTGTCGACCCAGCGATATGAAAGTCTGGGGGATTTCCTCCCCTGCGCCGTGCTGGCGGCGCCGTTCTTTGCGGCGCTGATCTGGCACCTGATGGTCTGGCCCGTCACCTTCCGGGTGGGACGCAGCGCCACGGGGCTGCTGCTGGTGTCGGCGGCCACCCTGTTGGGGGGCTGCGGGATCCTGTCCATGCAGCAGCTGCTTCAGCCGCTGAGTTTGTACTACGCCGGGTGTCTCGGCGGCGGGATGCTGGTTTTCTATGTGCTGCTGCGGTCGTGCCTGACCTATTCCAAGGGCTACGACCTGCACCGGCGGTTCGCCGCCATTTTCTGCGCGCTGGGTGTGTGCATGGCGTGTCTGGTGATGCTGGATTACGCCGCGCGGTGGCAGGAATTTCTGCAGGTACATACCACCCTTTATCTCAAGTACCGCAACTTTGCCACGGCGCTGCTGCTGACTACCCTGCCCATGTCCTTTTATCTGTCGCTGAAAAAGCCCGCCCATCTGCTGGGTGTGGCGGTGCAGGCGGCAGGGCTGGCCCTTACCGGCAGCCGCAGCGCTCTGCTGTTCGGTGTGGCACTGCTGGGACTGGGCTTCGTATATCTGGTGCGGTGGGGCCTCATTCCCCGGAAGGTCGTGCTGCCTCTGTGCGTGGCCGGTGCGGTGCTGGCGGTGCTGGTGGGCCCGGAGCTGCTGTCTCTGATGATGGACAGCCGCATGGAGGACGGTCATCTGTTCCATCAGGGGGACTCCGTCCGGGTGCAGCTGTTCCTGCGGGGCATCACGGACTTCCTGCACAACCCCGTGTTTGGCATCGGCCTCATCAGCCAGCGCAACAGCGACCTCTTCACCGGCGTGGAGGGGAGCATGGTGTTCTACCACAACAGCATCGCCCAGATCATGGGCAGCATGGGTCTGGTGGGCATTGCCGCCTACGGCGTGCTGATGCGGGATCGTATCGCCCTGCTGCGGGCCGGAAAAACGCCCTTTGTCCGGGCGCTGGCTCTGAGCTATCTGGGGATGCTGCTGATCTCCCTGACCAACCCCGGCGAGTTCTGCCCCTTCCCCAATGCAGCGCTGATGGTGATGGTCTTTACTCTGGCGGAGGAGGCCACCGGCGACGTGGCCGTCCCCGTGGGGGAGATGCTGGGGCTTCGGCCTACACGGCGGATATATCTGCCCCAGAAATAACGCTTTTCTTTCCCGGAACCGGACTTCCCCCGGTTCCGGGAATTTTTTTGGCACGGGACGAAGCAAGGTGCATAGGATAGGAAAAAAGGAGGTCTTTGCCTATGCAGTCAGCACAGCCAACACCTGTGGACGTTTTCCTCAGGACCCACCCGGACCGGGGCGGCCTGCGCGTGCAGGTCACCTGCGGCGGCGGGCGCTTCCCCGTGGCCGGGGCGCAGGTGGTCATCAGCCGGGCCTTCGGCACGGAGGAGCACATATTTTACCGGGGCGTCACCGACGGCTCCGGTATCCTATCCGGCATCCGCCTGCCCGCCCCGCCCTTTGCCTGGTCTCAAGCCTCGGACACCGCCGCCCTCAGCGGGCTGGACTATCAGGTGTCGGTACAGCATCCCATGTTCCAGCCGGTGGCTGGCCGGACGGCGACGGTATTCGACGGGGTGGAGACCATCCTGCCGGTGATGCTGGAGCCAGTGGTGTGAGAAAGGAGCGTGCGTGATGCCCTATCCCTATCCCGTGGTGCCGGAGACCATCACGGTGCATCTGGGGGCGCCGGGGGAGTCCGCCCGGAACGTGGTGGTACCCTTCGCCCAGTACATCAAGAACGTGGCCTCCCACGAAATTTATCCTACCTGGCCGGAGAGTGCCATCCGAGCCAACATTCTGGCCCAGATCTCCTACGCCCTGAACCGGGTGTACACGGAGTATTACCGGTCCAGAGGGTACGACTTCGACATCACCTCCACCACCCGGTACGATCAGGCCTATGTGGAGGGCGGCGACATATTCGAGAACATCAGCCGCATCGTGGACGATATTTTCAACAACTACATCGTGCGGCAGGGCAGTGTAGAGCCGCTGTTCACCCAGTTTTGCGACGGGGTGCGGACCCGGTGCGGGGGTCTGTCCCAATGGGGCAGCGTGGATCTGGCGGAGGAGGGCATGACGCCCTACGAAATTTTGCAGTACTACTACGGCGGAGACATCAATCTGGTGATGAATGCCCCAGTGGGCGGGAACGTGGCCTCCTATCCGGGGCGGCCCCTGCGGCGGGGCGATGCCGGCAACGACGTGCAGACCCTGAAGCGGCAGCTCAACCGCATCGGGAAGAACTATCCCGCCATCCCGGCGCTGGACGACAGCTTCGTCTTTGACGAAGACATGGAGGAGGCGGTGCGGGTCTTTCAGCAGATCTTCAATCTGGCGCAGGACGGCATCGTAGGCAAGGCCACATGGTACAAGATCAAGCAGATCTACAACGGCGTCAAGCAGCTGTCGGACCTCAGCAGTGAGGGACTCACCATCTCCGAGCTGCAGCGGCGGTACGCCGAGGAGCTGCGGCTGGGGGACAGCGGCATCGGCGTGCGGACGGTGCGGTTCTATCTGGCGTTTCTGGGGTACTTTCTGCCGGAGCTGCCCATGATCTCTCTGTCCGACGACTTCGATCAGGAGCTGCTGGATGCGGTGTACACCTTCCAGCGGCTCTACGGTCTGACGGTGGACGGCGTGGTGGGCCGGGAGACGTGGAACGCTCTGCAGACGGCCTATCGGAAGGTGCTGGCGGAGCTGCCGGAGGATTACCGGCAGTTCGCCGGGGAGGTCTATCCGGGACGGTTTCTGGTGCGGGGCGACCGGGGCGAACAGGTGGCCCTGATGCAGGAGCGGCTCAACCAGATCAGCCGGGAGGACGAGACTCTGCCCAGTCTGGTGGTGGACGGTATCTTCGGCCCCGCCACTCAGCAGGCGGTGCTGACCCTCCAGCGGCAGCTGGGCTTCGACCCCACCGGGGCCGTGGGGCCGGTGCTGTGGTCGCAGATCATTACGCTGGGCGAGGAGTACTGAAAAACGGGAGGAAGGGGCAAAGGCCCTTCCTCCCGTTTTTCTATGTGTTCTCCGCCGGATAGAGGAGGGATGCCTGAAAGCCGTTTTCCCCCAAGGCCATGATGTCCCCGCCTACGATAACATCGCCGCAGAGATAGAGATTCACCTGCACATCTCCGGTGCGGCCGGGGTAATTGGTGACAGTGTAGGTGCAGCGGGTGACGGTCTGACCGTCGTAGTCCGCCAAGGGCAGGCCCGCCTCCTGCTGGAGGGCCAGATAGTCCTCCTGCCCCGCCAGCGACAGCTGCACCGTCAGGGTGCGGACCGGCTGCTCCTCCGTCTGCCAGCCCTGCTGCTCCAGCCATGCCCGGTGGGCGGCATCGTCCTTGGCGGTCACCGGGGTCTGGGAGGGACGGGCGGTACAGGCGGTCAGCAGCGTCAGCAGCAGGCACAGCCCCGCAAGACAGCGCTTCACAGGCACGCAGCTCCTTTCGTTTTTTCCATCGCTTTGTCCTCAGCTTATTCCGTTTCCCGGTGGGATATGCTATAATGAGAAAAACTGCGGCAGGAGGGCTGGTTATGGAGCGCTTGGACAAGATCATCGCCGGGACGGGCAAATACTCCCGGCGGGAGGTAAAGGAGCTGGTGCGGCAGGGCCGGGTGGTGGTGGACGGACGGTTGGCCTCCTCTCCGGAGGAGAAGGTAGACGCCGACGCCGCCTGCCTGCTGGTGGACGGTCAGTCACTGGACTGCCGCCGGTACACCTATCTCATGCTCCACAAGCCCGCCGGGGTCCTGTCGGCACGGGTGGACGGACGGCAGCAGACGGTGCTGGACCTGCTGCCGCCGGAGCTGCGCAAACGGGATCTATCCCCAGTGGGGCGGCTGGATAAGGACACGGAGGGACTGCTGCTGCTGACCAACCACGGGGAGCTGACCCATCGGCTGCTGAGCCCCCGCTATCACGTGGACAAGGTGTACTACGCCCGTGTGGAGGGCGTGCTGACGGCGGCGGACACGGCGGCCTTCGCCGGTGGGATGGTGCTGGCCGACGGGCTGGAGTGCCTGCCGGCGGGGCTGGAGCTCCTCTCGCCGCAGGAGGCGCTGGTGACGCTGCGGGAGGGGAAATTCCATCAGGTGAAGCGGATGCTGGCCGCTTGCGGAAAACCGGTGACGTACCTGAAGCGGCTTTCCATGGGGCCGCTGCGGCTGGATGAAGCGCTGGCGCCAGGGGCCTTCCGGCCCCTGACCGAGGAGGAGATACACACCCTTCTTGACATATGTGGACTGAATCCCTCGACATAACGCCAAAAAATGCCCCAAAATTTTTGTGAAAAATACAAGAAAATACTTGCAAAATCGTGATTCTGACGATATAATAGAGCACGAGGCTAAGTAGTTTGCACAAAATATCCATCAGCTCTATATCAGGAGGGACTGACTATGTCCGGGAGAATTTTTCAGAACGTCGTTTTACAGTTCAAGGATACCACCGATCGCACCGTGGGCGTCATTGACGCCGAGGGTACCGTCATCGCTTGCAGCGAGCTGACGGGGATCGGCAAGAAGTGGGCCAAGTATGTGGAGGCCATCGACTCCGCCGAGGGCGGCTGCATTGCGCTGGAGGGCAAAACCTTCAAGGCGCTGCCCGGCTGGGGCGGACATTTTGACTATGCCGTGTTCGCCACCGGCGATGACAGCGTGGGCCGCACCGTGTGCGCCATGGCCTGCGTGGCCCTGAACTCCGCCAAGACGTACTATGAGGAAAAGCACGACAAGGGCTCCTTCATCAAGAACATCATCTCCGACAACATCCTTATCAGCGACATCTATATGCGGGCCAAGGAGCTGCACGTGGCCGCCGAGGTACCCCGCGGCGTATTCGTGATCCGGCCTGTGGAGGGCCGCAGCGAGGCCATCTCTCTGGAGGTGGTGCAGAATCTCTTCCCCGACCGGCAGAATGACTTCGTCATCAGCGTGGGTGAGACGGACGTGGCGCTGATCCACCAGATGCCGGAGAGCACCACCAACAAGGATCTGGAGAAGGTGGCCACCACCATCGAGGAGGCCCTGCGGGAGGACGGCGAGAGCCATGTGTTCGTGGGCATCGGTACGCTGGCCCTGCATCTGCGGGATCTGGCCAAGTCCTATAAGGAGGCCCAGATCGCCATCGAGGTGGGCAAGGTGTTCGACACCGAGCGCTACGTCATCAACTACGAGAATCTGGGCATCGGCCGCCTGATCTATCAGCTGCCCACCACCCTGTGCGAGATGTTCCTGCAGGAGGTGTTCAAGAAAAACCCCATCGATGCGCTGGATCAGGAGACGCTGTTCACCATCTACAAGTTCTTTGAGAACAACCTGAACGTCTCCGAGACCGCTCGGAAGCTGTTCGTCCACCGGAACACGCTGGTGTACCGGCTGGAGAAGATCAAGAAGCTGACGGGTCTGGATCTGCGGGAGTTTGACGACGCCATCACCTTCAAGGTGGCGCTGATGGTGAAGAAGTACCTCACCAGCCGGGGCATCGACGCCTGACGGCTGCATAGAAAACCAAAGAAAAGACAGGCAGTGCCGGAGGCACTGCCTGTCTTTTGTCGTGGAAGGGGATCGCCGGTCACGGCTTGGTGGGCTTTTGCAGAAGGGTATAGATGCCCGCCGCCAGCAGATAGACGCCGAAGGGGCGGCGCAGCAGCTCCGTATCCACGGAGAAGGACAGCCATGCTGCCAAAGCCGCCGCTGTCAGTCCGGCGGGGACGGCGCTGCGGAGCACCGGCTTTTCCAGCAGGCCGCTTTTCCCGTGGGACAGCAGCCCCATACCGGCGGTGGGCAGGAAGTACAGCAGGTTGATGGTCTGGGCGGTGCGCTGGTCCACCCCCAGCAGCAACGTCATGCACAGCAGCAGAAGGGTCCCGCCGCCGACGCCCCACGCCGAGAGGATACCGGTGGCGAAGCCCACCGCCAGCGGCAGCAGCCACACCGTCACAGGAGATACCTCACGCCGCCGTACAGCAGAAAGCAGGCGAAGATGCGCCGCAGCCACAGGTTGGATACCTTCTGAAACAGGCGGCCTCCCACGAAGCCGCCGCCCAGTCCCCCCAACAGATAGGGCAGGGCCTGCATCCAGTCCAGCGGCTGCCGCCACAGGCTGATGGCCGCCGACAGCAGGCACAAAGGCAGGATGGCTGCCACGCAGGTGGCCAGCGCCCGTTTCTGCTCCATATGGCACCAGCCTGTCAGGGCCGGGGCCAGCACCATACCGCCGCCCCCGCCGAACAGGCCGTTCACCGCCCCGGCGGCAGCGCCGGACAGGGCGTATTTCATGCGATCCGTCATGGCCCTCCCTCCTTCCTATGTAGCCGCCCGGCGCACCGGGCGGTGTGCCGTTACAGCTTGCGGTAGCTCTGGCAGTCGGTACACTGGTCCATGGTGGGGTTGGCCTCGTGGGTGCCTACCTGAATACTGGTGAGGCCGCAGTGATCCACATCCTGACAGTGGTGGGCGCAGTTGGTAACACTGCATTTGATGGCGGAGTTGGGGGTGCAGTTGCAGCCGTCGTTGGTACAGTTCTTGCTCATGATACGTTCCTCCAGAAAAATAGAGTCAGGCGCAAAGCCTGACTCTATTTTGTCTTGAAACGGATTTTTTATGCGTCTATATGCCCAGCAGCCACGAGGCGAAGCGGAAATAGATCAGCAGACTGGTGGCATCCACGATGGTGGTGATGAAGGGGCTGGCCATCACCGCCGGGTCCAAGCCGATCTTCTCCGCCAGCAGCGGCAGCGAGCAGCCCACACACTTGGCGAATACCACTACGAACATGATGGTCAGGCACACCACCAGACACACCACGGGGGTCACGGCGGCATTGCCCAACAGCAGACGGTCCACCAGCTGCATTTTCACGAAATTGGCCGCCGCCAGACACGAGCCGCACAGCAGCGACACCCGCAGCTCCTTCCACAGGACCTTCAGGATGTCAGAGAAATCCACCTCGTCCAGACTTAAGGCACGGATGACCGCCACGCTGGCCTGCGTGCCGGAGTTACCGCCGGTGCCGGAGAGCATGGGGATATAGGAGTTCAGCACCAGACACGCCGCCAGAGCGCTCTCATAGTGGTTGAGGATCATGCCGGTGAAGGTGGCCGACAGCATGAGGATCATCAGCCACGGCAGGCGGGCTCGCCACGTGGCGAAGATGCCGGCCTTCAGATAGGGCTTGTCGGAGGGCAGCATAGCGGCCATCTTCTCAAAGTCCTCGGTGGTCTCCTCCTCGATAACGTCCATAGCGTCGTCCACGGTGACGATGCCCACCAGACGGTTCTCCAGATCCACCACGGGCATGGCCAGAAAGCCGTATTTGCTCAGGGCCTGTGCGGCATCCTCCTTGTCGTCCATGGTGCTGACCCAGACCACGTTGGGATCCATGATGTCCTCGATGAGGTCATCCTCCTCCGCCAGCAGCAGGTCACGCACCGACAGCACCCCCAGCAGGCGGCGGGTAGGATCGGTGACGTACAGGATGTTGATGGTCTCCAGCTCGCCGCCAATGCGGCGGATGCGCTTGAAGGCGTCCTCCACCGTCATGTCCTTTTTCAGGGACAGGAACTCCATGTTCATGATGGAGCCGGTGGAGTCCTCCGGGTATTTCAAAATCTCGTTAATGGATTTTCGCATTTCTGGCGTCGCCTTATCCAGAATTCGGATCACCACGCTGGCGGGCATCTCCTCCACGATGTCCACGGCATCGTCCAGATACAGCTCGTCCAGCACCTCCTTCAGCTCGGTGTTGGAAAAGCCGTTGATGAGCATCTCCTGGGAGTCGGACTCCAGCTCCACGAACACCTCCGCCGCCAGCTCCTTGGGCAGCAGCCGGTACAGCAGGGGCATCAGCTCCCCGCCGGACTCCTCCAGCAGCAGAGCGATGTCGGCAGGCTCCATGGGGAGAAAGAGGTCCCGCAGGCGGGCATACTGTTTACTTCGGGCCAGCTCCTTGATCTCATCCAGATACCGGTCCAGCTCTTCCTCGTAGTCTACCATATCGGCTCCTCCTTCCCCGCATCATAAAAAATCCCGCAGCCGGCGTTTGCCTGCTGCGGCCGCATTGCGATCGGGTCACCGCCGTGACCTGAGCACCGTAACAAGCTTTAGCATCGTGGGGCGGTGAAGCTGCATTAGATGATACCTTGGTTTCGATATCGCCTGTTCAAACCCTCTCATGGTGTCTCCACCACTCTGCGGCAGCAGCCCATATCCCTACGGTAGCCTTACCTACCGGGAAATATATCATGCAATATAAATGTATCGTAAAGCAAAAATCACCAGATGTCAACCCTAAGATACAGAACATTTCATGCATTTGTTCCATCAAATCCTTCGGTTAACCTTGCAATTCTCGGCGTGAGCCGTTATAATAGTCTGTATATACAACCTGTATGGGTCTGTAAATCCTGAGAAAGTAGGTGGCGGCATGGAAAATTCTCCTCAGTATGTGATCGAAATGCTTCACATCACCAAGGAGTTTCCCGGCATCAAGGCCAATGACGACATCACCCTTCAGCTGCGGAAGGGCGAGATCCACGCCCTTCTGGGGGAAAATGGCGCCGGTAAATCCACGCTGATGTCCGTCCTGTTCGGTCTGTACCAGCCGGAAGAAGGCGAGATCCGAAAAAATGGACAGACAGTAAAGATCAATGACCCCAACGACGCAACAGCGCTGGGGATCGGTATGGTGCATCAGCACTTCCAGCTGGTGGACGTGTTCACGGTGCTGGACAATATCATTCTGGGGGCCGAGACCACGAAGATGGGCTTCCTGCAGAAGAAGGAGGCCCGGAAAAAGGTACAGGAGCTGTCGGAGCGGTACGGTCTGGCGGTAGATCTGGACGCCAAGGTGGAGGACATCACTGTCGGTATGCAGCAGCGTGTGGAGATCCTGAAGATGCTCTACCGGGACAACGAGATCCTCATCTTCGACGAGCCCACCGCCGTGCTGACGCCTCAGGAAATCGATGAGCTGCTGCTCATCATGAAGAATCTCACCAGGGAGGGCAAGTCCATCCTCTTCATCTCCCACAAGCTCAACGAGATCATGTCGGTGTCCGACCGGGTCACGGTGCTGCGCAAGGGCAAGTACATCGGCACGGTCAACACCAAGGACACCAACAAGCAGGAGCTATCCAACATGATGGTGGGCCGCCCCGTACAGCTGCAGGTCAACAAGGACGAGGCCCATCCCGGCGATGTGGTGCTCAGCGTGAAGAGCTTCACCGTCCCCTCCCATCTGCACAAGAAGGATGCCGTACATAATGTCAGCTTTGACGTGCGGGCCGGTGAGATCGTCTGCATCGCCGGTATCGACGGCAACGGCCAGACGGAGTTCATCCACGGTCTGACGGGCCTTGACAAGAGCTCCGGCGGCAGCATCACCGTCTGCGGCCACGACATCTCCCACTATTCCATCCACCACCGGGGCGAGTACATCAGCCACATCCCGGAGGACCGCCACAAGCACGGTCTGGTGCTGGATTTCACGCTGGAGCAGAATCTGGTGCTCCAGCGGTACAAGGAGCCACAGTTCGAGAAGGCGGGCTTCATCAAGCGGGACGCCGTCCGCAGCTATGCCCAGCAGCTGATCGAGAAATTCGACGTCCGCAGCGGTCAGGGCCCCATCACCGTGGTCCGCAGTATGTCCGGCGGCAACCAGCAGAAGGCCATCATCGCCCGTGAGCTGGATCGGGATAAGCCCCTGATCGTGGCCGTTCAGCCCACCCGTGGTCTGGACGTGGGCGCCATCGAGTATATCCACAGCCAGCTGGTGGCCGAGCGGGATCGTGGCAAGGCGGTGCTGCTGGTGTCTCTGGAGCTGGATGAGGTCATGAGCCTCTCCGACCGCATCCTCGTCATGTACGAGGGGGAGATCGTGGGCCAGCTGGACCCCAAAAAGACCACCGTATCCGAGCTGGGCCTGTATATGTCCGGCGCAAAGCGTGACAACAAAGGAGGCGATGAAGCGTGAAGCATTCCGCAGCCACTCTGTACCAAAAGGAAGGCACCAAAAAGGTGCTGGCGTCCCTGATCTCCATTTTGGTGGGTCTGCTGGTGGGCGGCATCGCCGTCATTCTGGTGGGCTGCTTCAATGAAAAGATCTCCCTCTCCGGCGCATGGGACGGCTTCCGAATCATCTTCGCCGGCATCTTCAGCACCGGCCGCAATGCCGCCGGTGAGCTGACCTGGGGCTTCAACGCCGTCAACACCGGCGATATGTTGTTCCGGGCCACGCCCCTGATCATGACGGGTCTCTCCGTGGCCGTGGCCTTCAAGACGGGCCTGTTCAACATCGGCGCTCCCGGTCAGTACCTGATCTCCACCATGGCGACGCTGATGATCGCCCTGAGCATCCCCTCTTCCTCCGTCCCCACCTGGATCATCTGGATCCTGGCCTTTTTGGGCGGCTGTCTGGCGGGTGCTCTGTGGGGCGCTCTGCCGGGTCTGGCCAAGGCGTGTCTCAACATCAATGAGGTGCTGGCCTGCATCATGACCAACTGGGTGGCCGCCAACCTTGTGACGTGGATGTTCGACATCAGCAACTTCAAGAACACCGTGGAGAACACCAAGTCCGGCTACATCTATAAGACCAGCTTCAACGGCGTGGCCACCCCCAAGCTGGGGCTGGATAAGCTGTTCCCCGGCTCTCAGGTCAACGCTGGTATTCTGGTGGCCATTCTGCTGGCCATCGCCATGTACATCCTCATGACCAAGACCACGCTGGGCTACGAGCTGCAGGCCTGCGGCGCCAACCGCCATGCCGCCCGCTACGCCGGCATCAAGGATAAGCGCAACATCGTGCTGTCCATGGCCATCGCCGGTGCGCTGGCCGGAGCCGGTGCGGCACTGTACTACCTGTCCGGCAACACGGAGTTCTACTGGTCCACCTATCAGTCTCTGCCCGCCGTGGGCTTTAACGGCATCCCCGTGGCGCTGCTGGCGCTGAATAACCCCATCGCCGTCATCTTCGCCGGCATCTTCATGGCCATGCTGAAGATCGTTGGCCAGCAGCTGACCAACCTCACCGCCTACAACGAGTACATCACCGACGTCATCATCGCCGTCATCGTGTATCTAAGTGCTTTCTCTCTGGTGATCCGCATGATGCTCAGCGGTCGGAAGAAGAAAAAGATCGCCGTGGCAGACACGGCTCCCATCCCTCAGGGCGCCGCCGTGGAGGATCAGACCTCCCTGCTGCCGGAGGAGGAGAAAGCACCCGTAGAGGCCGCTGTCACAGACAGCGATAACGCAGAAGGAGGCGATCAGGCATGACATTTCTGGTACAGCAGACCCTGATCTATGCAGTACCCCTGATGATCGTGGCGCTGGCCGGCGTGTTCGCCGAGCGCAGCGGTATCATCAACCTGGCGCTGGAAGGTATCATGATCTTCGGCGCTTTCATCGGTGTGCTGTTTGTACGCCTGATGCAGGGCAGCGCCGCCGTGGTAACCGCCCAACAGTCCGGAAACTGGGCAGCCATGCAGGGGCTGGAGCTTCTGGCTATGCTGGTGGCGGCAGCCATGGGCGCCGTGTTCTCCCTGCTGCTGAGCTTCGCCTCCATCAACCTGCGGGCCGACCAGACCATCGGCGGTACAGCCCTGAACCTGATGGCTCCGGCTCTGGTGCTGTTTCTGGTGCGTATCATTGCCAACCAGAACACCCTGCAGCTGGCTACCGGCGACTCCGCTACGTGGTTCATGATCAGAAAGTCCACCTTCGGCATCGACAAAAACACCGATCTTGGCTTCTTCGGCGAGACGTTTCTGGTGAAGGTCTATCTGGCTACCTACGTCTGCATCATCCTGTTCGTCATCCTGTCCATCATTCTCTATAAGACTCGCTTCGGCCTGCGGCTGCGGGCCTGCGGTGAGAATCCTCAGGCGGCGGACTCTCTGGGCATCAATGTCTACAAGATGCGCTATATCGGCACCACCATCTCCGGTGCGCTGGCGGGTATGGGCGGCTTTGTGTACGCCCTGACCACCGCCAACTGCTCCTCCAACGGCGACGTGGCGGGCTTCGGCTTTCTGGCGCTGGCCGTGATGATTTTCGGTAACTGGCGGCCTCTGAACATCGCCGGGGCCTCCCTCCTGTTTGGTCTGTTCAAATGCATCGCCGCCGCCTACTCCAGCATCGATATCAACGGCGACGGTGTGTACTGGCTGGCAGAGATCGGCATCAGCTCCCACCTGTACCGGATGCTTCCGTACATCATCACCCTGCTGGTGCTGGCCTTCACCTCCAAGAAGTCCCGTGCCCCCAAGGCGGAGGGCATCCCCTACGACAAGGCTCGCAGATAAGAGCGGCAGCTGCCTGTATTTTCAGGCGGCGTAGCAATGGCAAGGAAAATCACCGAGAAAGCCTAGTACGGGCTTTTCTCGGTGATTTCTTTTTCCGCATATTCGATTCCAGCCGTGCCTTTTGCTGCAATAATTACAGAGCATTAAGGAGGGATCGTAATGAAACGAAAACACTATGTTGAGCTTAATCGGCAAGAGTGGCGACTCGCTCTCAACGAGTTGAACCGTTTTCGCAACAAGCTGATTGCAGCCGGACGGTATACAGATGCCGTGGATGAGCTAAAGATTGCGGCGGCTACCGTTCCCGATAGCCGCCGCATAGGTTAAGCTGTTCTCTTACTTGTTATACTTTTTCTTTTTGCTTACAACCGTTGTGCCAATGGCAGCACCGCTGCTGACGAACAACAGGGCAATCCACAAAGCAAAGTTGCTTGTGTCACCGGTCTGGGGACTCTTATCGGATGTTCCCGGTTTGGTACTGGCAGGCTTTTTCTCAAGAGCAGCAATCGCATCTTCGATAGCCTTTGCCATCTTGTCTACTTCAGATTGCTCCGTAATATTTTTACCACGGACAACAGCCTTGACAGCAGCTTCCACACCGGAGAAATCCTTGTAGTCATTCTTGTTTAGTGCATTTGCTTTGGCAATGGCTTCGTCGACCTTAGTGTAATCGGCATCCTTGTATTGCAGGGCAGCAATGGCATCTTCAATAGCCTTTGCCATTGCATCAACCTCCGCCTGCTCGGTAATGTTCTTGTCACGGACAACAGCATTAACGGCAGCTTCCACACCGGAGAAGTCCTTGTAATCGTCCTTGTTCAGGGCGTTTGCCTTGGCGATGGCTGCGTCGACCTTGGAGTAGTCCGCAGGTAAATAAGTCATTGCGATCGTCTGCGTGTGGGTTGCTGTATCGGCAGTAATCGTTATATTGTCGCTGTATACCTCGCAGTTATCTGCCGTAACTTCAACGGAATGAGTTCCCGCCGTCAGGCTCACAGAGCCGTTGATCTCCTGTCCGTTCACTTTAATCACCACATTGGTCAGCCCCTCGGGGGTTACAACGAAGGAAACCGGATAGACGGCCTTTGTGATGAAATGGACATTCTTATAAAGTGCAAAGTACTGGGTACCGCTGGAAAGCAGGTCAATTTCTGTTTCTTCAGAATCTACAGCTTTTGCATAGGTCAGCTTATAGCCATCGGCAATCACAGGCACACTTTCATCGAAAATTGCAGGGATATTATTCTCATTCGTATTCTTTGCATCGATCTCTGCTTCTTCTACGGTGAAAGATCCGTTACCGCCCATGGGGTATTTACTGTCAGTGGTTACTTTGGCGCCGCCCTTGATCAGAATATTGCCTTTTGTCCATATTGCGCCGTCCGCAGTAGAGGTGCATTTTACCTCGCCGCCGTTAACCGTCAGATTGCCCTCGGTAAACAAAGCGGGATAATAGCTTGTTGCTTCCACCTTGGAGTTGATAATTTCAATTTTGCCCGCGCCGTTTTCATCGCCCATATACACTGCGTTAAATTGATCCGCGCTTGCGATCAAAACAACCTCACTGTTGTTTTTGATTTCCAGTTCCTTGGCGCTTGCAGCAGTGTAATAGGAAGAAACCGCAACCTTTGCTCCGTCAATGGAAAGTATTCCTTTATTATAAGAAGTAATTCCGCAGCCCTGGGCAGAAGTTATATCAAGCTTTGCACCTTCGGATATGCTGATGTTGCCATTAAGCGTATAGAGTGCATCCCATTTTACATTGATTGTAAGCTTACCGTCACCGATAATATTGTAATTATCACTGCTACCGTCTGCAAAAATTCCGCCGCCGTTATCTAAAGTAATGCTGTTTGTGCCGGAAAGTTTGATCGTTAAATCGGTGTCTCCGACTACTCTGATACCGTACTTAGGACTTTCATCACTTTTGCCGCCGTTTGTAATTGCGGCATTGTTAAGCGTAAGGGTCTTTGTATTCGGGTCATAGCTTGCGGTTCCTTCTCCACAAGCGATAGAGAGCTTTTCGCTTGTGAACTGTTCGCCGTTTACATACAGATCGTAGTTTTCCGCAGCAAAGGCTACGGTCGGTAGCAATCCAGCTACCATTACCATGCTGAGCAGGATCGCCAACAGTTTTTTCTTCATAACAGTTCCTCCACTTTTTTAATTGTCCGCTTGGTTCTTTCTTCGGCAGCGGACATACCGAAGAAGGCGGAAGGTTTAACTGGAAAAGATTGATTTGCTGGTCGTAGTTAGGACTTCAATATCAAACCACCATCCTTTCGGCAAATGCCATAGTCGGCACAATGCAGAGCGCCATACATTCGGAAACAAATTCAAATAGCTTCCTCTTGCCACGTCTGCTTCGTCCACAACCTAACTGACAGAGGTGTTTTTATACCCCCTGCTCCCAAAAGAGCCGGACGCACACGGTCAGTATTTTCCGCTTCGTCTCACTGCTGTCTCTCCGCAAATATATCACCTTTCTTCAAGCACTTTAGTACGCATACTAATAATATCATATCAAGCGCAAAAAGGCAAGTGATATTTGAAACTTTATCTCCGTAAATTGTGATATTTTCATAAAACGACGGTTTGACAATCTAAGCAAAACTGTAGGATATCTTCAGATTGAGGAGCGCCTGTACGGGATCATTGCCCTCTTACCTTGCTCAGATAGCTTGAGGTATTTCGGCATACGGGGCATAGCGGGCACCTCCTTTTCGCTGCCGAATTGCCGATTTGCTCCCGAAACGCAGAAACACCCAAAACCTGACCCCGCTGTATAGTTTCGGGGCGATTTTGGGCGTTTTCTTTCGATATGAGCGGCTTTGTTTTAGCGGCGGTATCCTTACCGTCCGTCATTCAAGCGCCGCTGTTTGTCGCTTCCGGGTAACAAAAAAGCGCCGTATTGCTACGACGCTTTTGTCTTGCTCGGAAGCTGGAGCAAGGGAACGCTATTCCATTATCTGTTGTACTTTTTCTTTTTGCTGACAACCGTTGTACCAATGGCTGCACCGCCGCTGACGAACAACAGGGCAATCCACAACAAAAGATTGGAGTTATCTCCCGTCTGCGGAGACTTGTCGGCGCCGGGTTTGACGGTGCTGCCGGGCAGCTTTGCCGTTACGGTATCGGCCTTCTTGATTTCCTGTGTTGCCGTAGCGTTCTTGTAATACTTCTTGCAACCGGAGCAATACCAGTATTCGATATTGCCCTCGGCAGTCTTGGTCGCCGCCTTTGCCGGGAAGTGCTTTAAGTCGGTGTGGTTCTTCGGATCAAGCTCGCCGTATTCGCCGCCGCAGACCGTACAGACAGCCTTGTGTGTGCAGGTCGCCGTGCCGCCGTGGCAATTCTCGGTTTCCGTATGGCTGGCGTCACGCTTACAGATTCGGGTGTGGGTCTTTTCATCGCTGTTCTGCGTCCAAGCGCCCCAGTCGTGGTTCAGCGCATTGCCGGAGAAGAAGGTCGCCTCGTCGGCGGTTCCCTCGGAGCTGGTACCGCAGGCTGCGCAGGATTTGTAGTAGACTGCCTTTTCGGTGCAGGTGGCGGCGGATTTCAGATACTGCTCCTCGGCGGTTTCTGCCGTGAAGCTGTGTGCTGCCATCTCGCCGTATTCGCCGCCGCAGACCGTACAGGCAGCCTTGTGCGTGCAGTCTGCCGTGCCGCCGTGGCAATTTTCGGTTTCCGTATGGCTGGTGTTGCGCTTACAGATTCGGGTGTGGGTCTTTTCATCGCTGTTCTGCGTCCAGGTGCCCCAGTCGTGATCCAGCGCATTGCCGGAGAAGAAGGTCGCCTCATCCGCCGTGCCCTCGGAGCTCAGACCGCAGACTGCGCAGGACTTGTAGTAGACCGCCTTTTCGGTACAGGTTGCAGCAGACTTCAGATACTGCTCCTCGGCGGTTTCTGCCGTGAAGTCGTGCGCCGCCAGCTCGCCGTATTCGCCGCCGCAGACCTCGCACTCTGCCTTGTGCGTGCAGGTGGCCGTGCCGCCGTGGCAATCCTCGGTTTCTGTATGCGCTGCATCGTGAGCGCAGATGCGGGTGTGGGTGCCGTCTCCGTTGGATGTCCATGCACCCCAGTCATGGCCGAGCGGTTCGCCATTGGTAAAGGTTTCCGTGCCCTGCGCACCGCAGGTGGAGCAGGACTGATAATATACCGCCGGGCTTGTGCAGGTGGCGGCGGACTTCAGCCGGTATTCGTTCACCTGATCGACAAAATGGTGCGGGCCAAGCTCGCCGTACGGGTGCTGGCAGACCTCGCAGAGGGCCGGGGCAAGGCAGTCGGCCGTGCCGCCCTGATGCGCACCGCGATCGACCTCCAGATGGCAGCAGGTGTAGAATCTCCAGTGGCTGTCGCCGTCAAGCTGCCAGTCACCCGGCTCTTCGGCGTGCCGATCCGGGTTTTTCTCCCCGCTTGCAAAGGTCGCTTCGCTGGCCGTTCCCTTGGAGGACAGCATACAGATCTTGCAGGACTTGTAATAGAGTGCGGGAGAGAGGCAGTTTGCTTCCTTGTACAGAAGTGCCGTGATCGCAAGTTCCCCCGTGAAGTCGTGCTCGGTCATTCTGATGCCGCAGGTGTCGCAGAAATGGTCGCAGTCCGGGTCGGCGTGGTTGAGCCGCTCAGCCTCTCCGCCGCAGACGGTGCAGGTCTTCCAGTGACTGTCTTGATTCGTGCTCCAGTCGCCGTAGGTGCAGCCGGCCGTTTCAACATGGCTGGCATCGTGGGTGCAGATGCGCTTGTGTGTGCCCTCCCCGTCGGGCGTCCACGCACCCCAGTCATGGCCGAGCGGCTTTCCGGACGTGAAGGTCGCCTCGTCGGCGGCTCCCTTGGAGCTGGTACCGCAGACGGCGCAGGACTTGTAATACACCGCCTTTTCGGTGCAGGTCGCAGCGGATTTCAGGTACTGCTCCTCGGCGGTTTCTGCCGTGAAGCTGTGTGCCGCCAGTGCGCCGTAGGACTGACCGCAGTGGTCGCAGATGGCCTGCTCCGTGCAGGTCGCCGTGCCGCCGGAGTGCTCACGGAGGGTGATATTCTTGGAGACGCTGAACCGATAGCCCTCCGCCGTCGTAGCAGAGGCGATAAACCGGAAACCGGCTTCTCCCGCTATGTAGGAAGCGGCAGGAATCGTCCCCGTGCAGAGGCCGTCGACCGGGGCGATGGGTTTGCCGTCGCCCGAGAAGGTGAACTCATAGCTGTAGGCGGGATTCGTGCAGCCCTCCGGCAGGTTGAAAGAGAATTCGAAGTCCTGCGTGCGGCAGACGGTATCCGGGCTGGTGATGGTCAGGGTGGGGAGGTCCTTCTTTTCGGCCCTATTGCCGCAGAATTCGCAGTCGCCCCAATACTGGCCGTTCTCCGTCTGCCATTTGTAGGAATGGGACGAATGGACGGTCACGGTGAGCGTCGTGGAATTGCCCGCCTTGTCCGTGGCGACGACGGTCTGCGGGGTTCTCGCGTCGGCGAGGGTGATCTGACCCTGTTCGTTGGGGGTCACGGGCTTACCGTTGACGGTCACAGTGTCCAGATACCGATCGGTCACGGTGAGGGTCTTGTTGCCCTCGCCGCAGAAAACGTCACCATTCTTTGCGCCGGTGATCGTCGGGGCGGTCTTGTCGATGATGATTTTCTCCGTGCATACAACGCCATAGCGAGCAAGGAGCTTCGTCCCCAACTGTGCATAGATCACATAGGGCTTTCCCTCCTCCAGATTCAGAGATGCCGTATTGAAGGCGCCGGTATAAGTAAAGTGATCGTGTCCGCGGCTGAAAAGGACATTATCCGCAGCTAAGCCATTCGAGTAGAACTGATCGCCGACGGCGTACTCAAAATACGACAGTTCCTCCGGATGGGCGGTATTGATCTGTACGATCTGATCTTCGTTGAAGAAGTGTTCCGTACCTTCGGAGCGGAAGCCGGTCCACTGGGAATCGCCCACGGAAATGGTGCTGTAATCAATGAAAACGCCGCTCCAAAAAGCAACGAAGGTAAGGCTGTCCTCGCCGCCCGTAGCAAAGTCGCCGTAGGTTTCTCCGCCCATGACTCTCCTATTGCCGATCAGCAGTGCTTGCAGCCTTTCATCATTTTCTCTTGTCGGCCTTGGCGTCAGGAGATTCCAAATTTCATCCGTCCACTTGACGTTTTCGTAGTCCATGACCTTGGAGCCGTCCTGGTTGACGATATGGACGGTATAGTCGCTGCGCTCCTCCCAGACGGGGTAGAGCGTAAGCGCCTCGTTTTGCTCATAAATCGCGTTCAGGGAATAGTCCTTCTCGCCGCCGTCGACCTTCGACCAGCCGACCTGCGTGTAGCCGAGGCGGGTAAAGAGCGCGCCCTCCAGCTCCAGCGCGTTGTTGTACTCCTTGTTGACCGTCTTGCTGTCGCCCGTGCCGTTTGCGCCGGGGGCGTAGGTCACGGGATAGGTCATGGTTTGCAGCTGGAGCTGCTGCGCGGCGTTATAGCCGATGCTGTAGCCCTCGCGGTCCGAATCAAACCGGTCCGCGTAATTCGTGCCGTTGGCCGCGGCGAACACCACGGGGACCGCCGTGTCCTCCGTAGTAACACCGATCTGCGCACCGCTGCCGAGCTTGTCGAGCGTGACGGTTTTTCCGCTGGCAAGATAGAGATTTGCGCCGGTGTTTCCGGTGATCTTCACGTCGCCGGTAAGGGTCAGGGAGCCTGCGCTCAGTGCGACCGCACCCTTGCCGCCGGAGTTGCCGGTAATCAGGCCGGTGCCGAGGTTGGCGGTCGAGCCGTCCCGCATCAGTGAGATCGCACCGCCCTTGTTGTTCTTGATTTCGACGGGAATGGCGCTGCTCTGCTGCGCCATCGTCACTCTGCCGTAGGCCGCGTCGATGCCCGCACCGGTATTTTCCGAGATGGTGCCGCCGTAGAGGTTGACATTGGTATAATAGTCGCTTGTTGCGATGGAGGGCATGGGCCAGTGGGTGGCCGAAATACCCGCGCCGGTATTGCCGGTGATGGTGCCGCCGTAGAGGTTGATGGTATCATCTGACCGGGTGATGGTGGACATCACACCGTTCCGCTCGTTGCCGGAGATGATGCCGTCGTACATATTGAAGGTTCCTCTGTTGATTACACCGGGGCCGTACTTGGTGTTGCGGATGTTGCTGATGACCGGGCGATCCGTGGGATAGTCGGAGCTTTTTTGATAGTAGCAGCCGCCGTACATATTGAACGTACCGCAGTTATAAACGCCGCAAACCGGGTCGTTGTAAACATCGCGGATGCCGTCCGTTTCCGAGCTGGTCATGCAGATGCTCACGCCGTAAAGCTCAAAGGTGGCAGTTTCGTCAAGGGAAACAGCGGCGCAGCTGTCGCCGGTGATGAGGCCCCGGTCGCCGGAGAGCTGGCAATCCGTAAATACCAGACGCGCATTATTCATCACAAGGAAGGCGCTTTGTGCATCCGGTACATTGCAGGTAAGGGTATGGCCATGCAAACAGATCACAAACGTGCAGCCCTCCCAAACATGGATTCGTTTCGTGAGGGTGACATCATTGGCAAGGTAATAGTAGAACGTTTTTCCCTTGTTGTTCGCTGCTTTATGGTTGATCTCCAGAAGGTCTGCTTCCGATCGGATCACGTTCATTTTTGAAATATCGCCGGAGGTATTTTCCTTCCCGTCCTTGGTGAAGTAGACCCCTTCATAGGCCGTATGCCCGTTCATAGCTTTATGATTGCTGATTCCTCCTCCGCAGACGCAATGCGCCGACGGATGCGGCCAGTCAAGGCGAACTGCGTTTGCCGTGAGCGGGAAGAGCTGCGCGAGCAGGCAGAGCGTCAGCAAAATGGCGAACAGTCGCTTTTTCATGTGGTTTCCTCCGTTTCTGAAATCAAGGGGGCTTCCATTTCCTGCAGTGAAAAATCGTAGTGCATCGCCAGCGTTTGGAACAAGGTATGCATCACGCGCTCGGCAATCGAGCGGATGTCCAGACGCTCGACGAAGCGAACTGTCTGCTCCAGCTCGTCCTCCGGCACCCGATATACCCGCATTGCCGCCGTCAGAAAACGGCTGAGCTTGCGTTCCAACGGGAAATGGATGTCGCATTTTCGTGCCATATAATTGCGCATCAGTCCTGCCGTGCCGATTTCCATCTCGTAAAAGTCGCTGTCGCTGTAATCCGGGAAATTTGCGCTGAAGATCTGCTTCAGCTCTGCCGTGGTATGCAGGTAGATATACTCCGATGTTTCAGGCAGGGAATAGGCTTCAATGTAGATTTCCCGCAGGTTCTCATTCAGTTCAGTCAGGGTCAGCTGGATCGCCGTTTCCAACGCATAAGCGTAAACCGGCGGCAGCTTGCTGTCTGCAATGCTTCTTGCCATGCCGAACTGTCCGCCGAACATCGTTTCGGTCAAGTCCAGCAAAATTTTATCCTTGGTGGGAAACAGATTCAAATAGCTTCCCCTTGCTACGCCAGCTTCGTCCACGATCTGACTGACAGAGGTGTTTTTATACCCTTGCTCCAAAAAGAGACGGACGCACACGGTCAGTATTTTCCGCTTCGTCTCGCTGCTGTCTCTTCGCAAATACATCACCTCCCCTCAAGCGTTTTAGTATGTATACCAATAATATCATAACAAGAACAAAAAGGCAAGTGGTATTTGAAGCTTTACCTCCGTAAATTGTGACTTTTCCGCAAACGCTGACTTCTTCCATTACTCAATGACCGCCAACTACGAAAAAGAGCAGAAGGATCTGTTGGAGCTCGTAGATGACGGTAAGAAAAAGCTGTTGGATGCGGAGCAAACCAAGGTGGATTTGAGGCTGCTGATGAAAGCGCTGCGGGACTATACGGACATACGGCAGCTTACGCCGGAGATCGTCAATGCGCTGATCCGGCGCATCGAGGTTCACAGCAAGGATAAGGAAACCAAGAAGGTCAAGGTGGATATTTACTTCACCGTCATTGGGCTATTCTCTATTCCTACAGAAAATGAGATGCAGGCGGCAATGGAGGAGATCCGTCAAAACCCGCAGCAGTTCAAATTTTCTGCATAAAGCAGAACACGGTGCAGCCCCTTTTCAGAGACTGCACCGTATCCTGCATAAAACTTCGTTATCCGCTCATGTCTAATGCGGGTGCCATTTTTGTCCGCCATAGGGGAAAGCAGCAACCCTTTACCGCACCCAGCGGCTTATGGGAACAGCCAATGCCGCCGATAGAACCGCCTGCGCTGCCTTTGCCAACAGATAGCCCCTCATGTGGAGTCCGCTCCCCTCCAACACCGCCGCCGTCTGACAGTGGACGCACACGCCGCCCCAGCCCATCAGTGCCGCCGCCAGCACGAAGTCCCCTCGTGTGCCGGAGAGCCGCAGGATGCCGCCGGTGAGCTCCAGCAGTCCCAGCGGAAGAGGGTGCTCCAGCCCCGTCAGGGCCGTCAGCAGCCGGGTCAGCACCAGAAAGAACACCACGAAGCCGCAGACGTGGAGCATCCCCTCCCCCGCCCCCCGGACGGCCCCCGGAAAAGCGGAACCCAGAGCCTGCGGCGCAGACGGCGAAGTCCGTCCCTCCGGGGACGAGGTGCTGCGGGTCAGCAAAGCCGTCAGCACGGCGGCCGACACATGGATCACCCAAAGCCATACCCCGGCCCGGAGACTTCCGAAGCAGCCCGCCCCCGCCACGCCCAAGGCAAAGGCCGGGCCGCAGTTGTTGCAGAACAGCAGCAACCGCTGTCCCTCCTGTCGGGAGACTGCCCCGGTGCGGGCCAGCTCTCCCGCCGTCTGGGCGCCCACCGGATAGCCTCCCAGCAGACCCAGCAGCACTGCCGTACCGCCGGGGCCGGAGACTCCCAGCATCCGGCGGGTCAGGGGCGCCAGCAGCTGCCCCAGCGCCGCTGCGCTGCCGGTGGCCACAAACAGCCGGGACACCACGAGGAAGGGAAACAGCGCCGGGATCACCGAGCCGCCACAGAGGGCCAGTCCCTCCCGCACCGCCTGTGCCGCCGTCTCCGATGCCGCCAGCAGCCCCGCCATGGCCGCCAGCAGTCCCAGTGCCAAGCCCATGCTCCCTCACCTCCCTTTACCCTGCCAGCTTATGACGGCGGGCAGAGGTCCATGCCACGGACAGGCAAGTTTTTCCGGCGGTACGCATACAGTCCACCGTGGGAGGGATGCCTCATGGGAGACAAAAAGCGGCTGGCCCGTGCCGGTCTGGAGGTCATGGATCGGCTGGATCTGCCGGGGGAGCTGGCGGCGGGGGTGGGCTGCATGGAGCTGGTGGGGGACCGCCAGTTCTATATGGAGCAGCACCGGGGTGTGCTGCGGTACAGCACGGAGGTCATCGACATCGCCGCCGCAAACATGATGGTACGGATCACGGGCCGGGAGCTGCAACTGCTGGCCATGACGGACCGGGAGCTGCGGATCAGCGGCACCATCGCTGCCATTGAGCTGCTGACATAGGAGGGGCCATGTATCGTCAGATCGTCCATTTTTTACAGGGGCAGGTGCTGGTGCGGATCGAGTGCGGCTGTCCGGAGCGGATGTTGAACCTCTGCGGCGCACGGGGCATCCCCTTTTGGGAGCTGACATGGGAGTCGCCGGTGTGCCTGACTCTGCGGGCCGTAGGCCGGGACCTTCCCCGTCTGCGGCAGGCGGCAGAGGACGCCGGCGGCAGCCTGCACCTGTGCCGCAGCGGCGGCGTACCGGTGTTCTGGCGGCGTCTGCGCCGGCGGTACGTGCTGCTGGCCGGAGCGGTGCTGGCGCTGGTGCTGATGTTCGGCGGCAACCTCGTCATCTGGGACTTTCAGGTCAGCGGCAACGACACCGTCCCCACGGAGACCATTCTCCGGGCGCTGGAGGACTACGGCATCACCGTGGGGTCGCCGGGTCTGCACATCGATCAGGAGACCATGCGCAACCATGTGCTGCTGGCCCTGCCGGAGGTATCGTGGCTGGCGGTGAACGTCCGGGGCTGCGTGGCCCATGTGCAGGTGGTGGAACGGCACCGTCCGCCCAAGGCGGCGAACCGGAGCACCGTCACCAACATCGTGGCCCGGAGAGCGGGCCTTATTACCAAGGTGGAGGCGCTGGAGGGGCAGGCCATGGTGCTGCCGGGGGCCACCGTCACGGAGGGACAGCTGCTGATCTCCGGGGTGTCGGAGACGGAACACATCGGCGCACGGTTTGTCCACAGCATGGGGGCCGTGTGGGCCAGAACGTGGTATGAGCTGTCGGTCAGCGTACCGCTGCAGATCACGCAACCCGCCGCCGGAAGCCGCAGCCACAGCCGCTGGGCGCTGGATATCGGAAAACACCGGATAAAATTCTACGGAAAGGGTAGCATCAACGGGGTGGATTGTGATAAAATAACATATTATAAACCGTTTACCCTGCCCGGAGGGCTTCGCCTGCCTCTGACGCTGGTGCGGGAGCGCATCACCGCATGGGAGGGCGCCGCCGCAGAGCGCACGGAGCAGAGCGCCCGTCAGGAGGGAGAGCAGCAGCTGCTGGCCCTGCTGTCGGCCCGGCTGCCGGAGGGCAGCACCGTCACCGACACCCGCTTCGCCGCTGTGCGGCAGGGGGACCGGCTGACGGTGGTGCTGAAGGCGGAGTGTCTGGAGCAGATCGGCCAGACTGTGACGCTGCCGGAAACGGAGACTACACAGAGATAAGGGGGCTTGTCCCGTATGGAACAGCGTGTAAGCATCGAGCGAATGGAAGAGGCCATCAATCTGTTCGGCTCGTTTGATGAAAATATCCGGCTTCTGGAGGCGGAATTCCATGTGACGGTGGTGAACCGTGACGGGGAGCTGCGGATCTCCGGGGAGCCGGAGGAGGTGATGATGGCTGCCAAGGCAGTGGAGGCGCTGCTGACCCTCTCCGGCAAAGGGGAGTCCATTACCGAGCAGCACGTCCGCTACGTCATCGGCCTGTGCCGCAGCGGCCAGTCCGAGCGCATCGGAGAGCTGACGCAGGACGTGATCTGCATCACCTCCAAAGGCCGGCCCGTCAAGCCCAAGACCATCGGCCAGAAGCAGTATGTGCAGGCGGTGCTCCACAGCCCCGTCACCATCGGGGTGGGGCCCGCCGGCACCGGCAAGACGTATCTGGCGGTGGCGGCGGCCGTGGCGGCCTTCCGGGCCAAGCAGGTCAACCGCATCATCCTGACCCGCCCCGCCGTGGAGGCCGGAGAGCGGCTGGGCTTCCTGCCCGGCGACCTCCAGAGCAAGGTGGACCCCTACCTACGGCCTCTATACGACGCCCTGTTCGATATGCTGGGGGCGGAGACGTACCAGAAATATCTGGAGCGTGGCAACATCGAGGTGGCCCCGCTGGCCTATATGCGTGGCCGGACGCTGGATGACAGCTTTATCATTCTCGACGAGGCCCAGAACACCAGCCGGGAGCAGATGAAGATGTTCCTGACCCGCATGGGCTTCGGCTCCAAAATGGTCATCACCGGCGACATCACCCAGATCGACCTGCCGGGGGACAAGCCCAGCGGCCTGAAGGACGCCATGAAGATCCTGAAGGGCGTGGAGGGCGTCAGCATCTGCCAGCTGACCCAGCAAGACGTGGTACGCCATGTGATGGTGCAGCGGATCATCGAGGCCTACGCCCGATTCGAGGAGAAGCGTAAATGAGAAAGACACACTACATCCCCATCACCGCCGATGTACCCGGTGCCGCCAACGATGCCAACTGCGCCCTGATCCGTCGGACCATCCGCACAGCGCTGGCGGCGGAGGGGTTCACGGCCCCCTGCGAGGTGGACGTGCTTCTGACGGACGACGACGGCATCCACGAGATCAACCGGGAGCTGCGGCAGGTGGACCGGCCCACGGACGTCCTCAGCTTCCCGGAGTTTGAACTGACCCCCGGCCAGCTGCCCGGCCCGGAGGACGCCGACCCCGGCACGGGCCTTATCCCGCTGGGGGACATGGTGCTCTCCATGGAGCGGGTGGCGGCGCAGGCCAGGGAGTACGGTCACTCCAAGCGGCGGGAACTCTCCTATCTGGTGACCCACTCGGTGCTGCATCTGCTGGGCTACGACCATCTGGACGAGGGGCCTATGAAGGCACAGATGCGGGCCAGAGAGGAGGCCATCATGGCCCTGCTGGGTCTGGAGCGGTGAAAAGGTCCGCTCTGACCGGACTCCGGCTGGGGACGCCGGGAGGACGCCGTGTCCCTTCTGAAAAGTCTCTGGCAGGAGACGCCGCAGCCCCGTCCGCTGTGCGGCGGACCGCTGGACTATTTCCATAAAAAGCCAAAAAAAGCAGCTGCGGCTGTGTCTGCACGGCCTGCGGCGTGCGGTATGACACCATGCAGCTGCTGGATGAATGAAGCGAGAAGTAAATTTCTCCCTGTCCCTATTCAAAATTGCTCACAGAAAGCTGAGGATCACCGGAAATTGCGGAAGGAGCTGCATGATCATGGTCGAGGATAAGCTGTTTGTCGAGGCAACCGAAGAGGACGTACCGTCTATCATCGGCCTGCGGCAAAGGATCTGGAGCACCACATACCGAGGTATCTACCCCGATTCCATGATAGATGAATTTGACTGGGACCGGCACAGGGAAATGGAACTGCTGAGGGTCCATCACCCGGCATACTCTGTGTACCTTATCCGAAAGGGTCGGCAAAATATCGGCTATCTGACGATAAATAAAGCTGACGTGATCACCCTGCAATCCCTTTATATTGTCTCTGAATACCAGCGGCAGGGGATCGGACGGCAAGCCTTTGATTTCATGAGCGCATATTGCCGGGAACACCATGCCAACGTCTTCATCTGCCACTGTGTTCCGGAAAATTTCAATGCCCGAAGCTTCTATGAGCGCATGGGCGGCGAGGTGATCGGGGAGGACCTGACAAACGGGGAACGCTGGCAGAACTCTGTCACTTACCAGTTTACACTACCATCAAAAGTAACATAACAAAATTGCTCACAGAAAGCTGAGGATCACCTTATGAACGAGAAAAACAACATCACCAAAACCGCTATGCTCACCGTGTGCGGACGGCCCAACGTGGGCAAGTCCAGTCTCACCAACGCCTTGGTGGGTGAGAAGATCGCCATCGTCTCCAACAAGCCCCAAACCACCAGAAACCGCATCTACGGTGTAGTGAACCGGGGCGACACCCAGTTCATCCTGCTGGATACGCCGGGCCTGCACAAGGCCCGCTCCCGGCTGGGGGACTACATGGTGAAGGTGGTGCGGGAGAGTCTGGCCAGTGTGGAGGCCGCCCTGCTGCTGGTGGAGCCCATCCCCCACGTGGGAGAGCCGGAGAAGATCCTTCTCCAGCGCATCCGGGAGGAGAAGCTGCCCTGCGTACTGTGCATCAACAAGATCGACACCGTGGAGCGCAAGGACGATCTGCTGGCGGTCATCGCCGCATACAGCGAGGTCTACCCGGATTTCGACGCCATCATCCCCATCTCCGCCCGCACCGGCGACGGTCTGGAGGATCTGCTGACCCAGATGCAGCGGTACGCCGTGGAGGGGCCGCAGCTGTTCCCCGACGGCATGACCACCGACCAGCCGGATCAGCAGGTCTGCGCCGAGATCATCCGGGAGAAAATGCTGCTGTGTCTGGATAAGGAGATCCCACACGGCACGGCGGTGGAGGTGACCCGCTTCACCGAACGGGAGGACTCCGGCATCATCGACCTGGACGTGACCATCTACTGCGAAAAGGCCAGCCACAAGGGCATCATCATCGGCAAGCACGGGGATATGCTCAAGCGCATCAGCACGCTGGCCCGGCAGGATATCGAGAAGTTCATGGGTACCAAGGTCTATCTGGAAACGTGGGTGAAGGTCAAGGAAAACTGGCGGGACAATGTGAATTTCATTCGTTCACAGGGCTACAACGAACAGTAATTCCCGTTAGAAACATGAGCCGACCCTAAAACTTACCACTCATGTTTCGCCCCGGCGGCGGCAAGCTAATGCCGGGGGTGGAGATCATGTGCGATTACTGGAATCTTTTTCTGGAGACCGGAGCGCCGGAGCTGTATCTGCTGCACCGGTGGGAGGAGGAATCATGCCAAACCAACCCATCGTCACCGCCGGACTGGTGCTGCGGGAAACCGTGACCAGGGAGACGGACAAAATTCTGACGGTGCTGACCCCGGATCGGGGGAAGATCTCCCTCATTGCACGGGGCGCCCGGCGGAAAAACAGCCGTCTGGCGGCGGCGTGTCAGTTGCTGGCCTATTCGGAGCTGACCATCTACGAAAAGGGTCAGTGGTTCATGCTGGACGAGGCGGAGACGCTGGAGCTGTTCACCGGCCTGCGGACGGACTTCGTGGCGCTGAGCCTTGCCTCCTATCTGGCCGATCTAACGGACGCCACGGCACAGGCGGAGGACACGTCGCAGCTGCTGCGGCTGCTGCTGAATGCCCTGTACGCCCTCAGCGTCCTGCATAAGCCGCCCCAGCTGGTAAAGCCCGCCTTCGAGCTGCGGCTCATGGCGCTGTCGGGCTTCGAGCCTCTGGCTGACGGCTGCGCCGTGTGCGGGCGGCCGGAGCCTGAGAATCCGGTGCTGGACGCCGTCCACGGGGTGGTATGCTGCGCCGCCTGCCGGGAAAAGGGCGGGCTGGCCATGCCCCTGTCCCCCGCCGCTCTGGCGGCCCTGCGCCACGTGCTGTACTGCCCGGATAAGAAGCTTTACAGCTTCACGCTGGATACCCCCGCCCTGCGCCAGCTGGGGCAGGCGGCGGAGGTCTATGTCACCGTCCAGCTGGAGCGCAGCTTCCGGACGCTGGACTACTATAAATCCATTTTGCCGCAAGAGGAACCTACATATGACTGATTTGTTTGAAAAATCCATCCGCACGCTGGAGCTTCCGGCGGTGCTGGAAAAGCTGGCGGCCAAGGCGGTCAGCGACGCCGCCAAGGAGCGGTGCCTGCGCCTGACTCCCGCCACGGACACGCAGGAGGTGCTGCATCTGCTGGATGAGACCGACGCCGCCAAGGAGCGGCTGGGTCTCCACGGCAGCCCCTCCTTCTCCGGGGTCAAGGATGTATCCGCCGCCCTGACCCGTGCCGACCACGGCGGTATGCTGAACACCCGTGAACTGCTGGATGTGGCAGGCGTACTGACCGCCAGCCGCCGGGTCAGCGAATACGACGCCCAGCGGCAGGGGGAGGCCACGGTGCTGGACCGGCTGTTCTCCTCTCTGCACACCAACCGCTATCTGGAGGATAAGATACGCTCCGCCATTCTGGACGAGGAGACCATTGCCGACACCGCCAGCAGCGAGCTGGCGGATATCCGCCGGAAAATGCGGCTGGCGGCCACCAAGGGCCGGCAGATCCTGCAGCGCATCATCTCCTCCCCCTCCTATGCCAAGGTCCTGCAGGAGGCCCTCATCACCCAGCGGGACGGCCGCTTCGTGGTGCCGGTGAAGGCCGAGTGCAAGGGCAGTCTGCCGGGTCTGGTCCACGACATCTCCTCCTCCGGTGCCACGCTGTTCGTGGAGCCTATGGGCGTGGTGCAGGCCAACAACGAGCTCAAGGAGCTGGAGGCCCGTGAGCAGAAGGAGATCGACCGTATTCTGCGCCAGCTCTCTGCTGAGTGTGCCGGCCAGATGGAGAACATCCTCTGGGACTACGACATTCTGGTGCAGCTGGATGTGATCTTTGCACGGGCGCAGCTGAGCTATCAGCTCAACGCCAGCCGCCCGGAGGTGCGCCGCCGGGGCGGCATCACCCTGCGCCGGGCCCGGCACCCTCTGTTGGATCAGGCCAAGGCGGTGCCGATCACCGTGGAGCTGGGTGAGCAGTTCGACACCCTGGTCATCACCGGCCCCAACACCGGCGGCAAAACCGTGACCCTGAAAACCATTGGCCTGCTGAGCCTGATGGCCCAGTGCGGCCTGCACATCCCCGCCGACGGCGGCAGCGCCGTGCGGGTGTTCCGCCGGGTGTTGGCGGACGTAGGAGATGAGCAGAGCATCGAGCAGAGCCTGTCTACCTTCTCGGCCCATATGTCCAACATCGTCCGGATCCTGAAGGAGGTGGATGACCACAGTCTGCTGCTGTTTGACGAGCTGGGCGCCGGCACAGACCCGGTGGAGGGTGCGGCTCTGGCCATCGCCATCATTCAGGAGGCCCGGAATCAGGGGGCTATCATCGCCGCCACCACCCACTATGCCGAGCTGAAAACCTTCGCCATGACCACGGCGGGGGTGGAGAACGCCAGCTGCGAGTTCGACGTACAGACCCTGCGGCCCACCTACCGGCTCCTTATCGGCATCCCCGGTAAGTCCAACGCCTTCGCCATCTCCCGGCGGCTGGGGCTGGATGAGTCCGTCATTCAGGCGGCACAGGCCCAGATGGACAGCGACTCCGTTCGCTTCGAGGACGTGCTGACCCAGCTGGAGGAGAAGCGCCAGCGGCTGGAGAAGGCCCAGAACGAGGCCGACCGACTGTGGCGGCAGCGGGAGGAGGACGCCCGGAAGGCCCGGACCTTCCGGGAGCAGATGGAAAAGGGCAAGGAAAGCGCACGGGCCAAGGGAGAGGCTGAGGCCAAGCGCATCGTCCGGCAGGCCCAGCAGCAGGCGGAGGAGATCTTCGCCCAGCTGGATCAGCTGCGGAAGGAGCAGCAGAAGCAGGCCAACGTGCAGGCCCTCAACGACGCCAAGGCTGCCGTGCGCCACCATCTGAAAACGGCGGAGGAGCAGCTGCACCTGCGGGACGAGGAGCAGGAGCCTGCCTATACGCCGCCCCGGCCCATCGCCGTGGACGATCAGGTGGAGCTGCCCGGCGTGAAGATGGCCGCCACGGTGCTGGCCGTCAACGGCGACGGCACCCTGCTGCTGCAGGCGGGCCGCATGAAGATGACCGTCAAGTCTCAGCAGGTGCGCCTGCTGGAGGGCGCTCCCAAGAAGTCCAAGCCCGCACCCAGTCCCTCCGCCGCCACCCTAAACACCGTGTCCCGTGCCTCCTCAGAGCTGGATATCCGGGGCTATGAGACGCTGGAGGCCGAGAGCGTGGTGGAAAACTATCTGGACAGTGCCGTCATGGCCAAGCTGGGCACCGTCACCATCATCCACGGAAAGGGTACCGGCGCTCTGCGAAAGGCCGTCCATGAGATCCTCAAGCGTAACAAGGCCGTCAAAAGCTTTCGGCTGGGCCGCTACGGCGAGGGTGAGGCCGGTGTCACCGTGGTGGAGCTGAAATAAGCCACTTTCGTGTAGAACGACGAATTTTTTCTTTGATTCTCTGCAATCGCCACAAATTTTTGTGGGATTGAATATTGCTTTCTCCCCGTTATCCGTTATAATAGTATGTGTAGCAGTCGGCTTGATGACTGCGAATAAAGGAGTGCTGGTTTGATGTATACGCAGGAAATTACCGTTCAGAATGAGGTGGGGCTGCACGCACGTCCCGCTACGTATTTCATTCAGAAGGCCAACGAGTTCAAGAGCGGCATTTGGGTGGAGAAGGAAGAGCGCCGGGTCAACGCCAAGAGTCTGCTGGGCGTACTGTCCTTGGGTATTGTGAAGGGAACCAACATTGCCCTCATCGCTGACGGCTCTGATGAAAAGGAAGCCGTGGATGCTCTGGTATCTCTGATCCAGAACAACTTCGGTGAGTAACGACCGAACATGAAATAGCGCCGGTGTCTGCTGTCAGCAAGCACCGGCGTTGTTCTGCTTTTATCCTCTCGGTGGGCAAGCGCAAGCACGCCTGACAGCGTGTCCTTCCGGCGCTTTTTCCCTTGCTCATCGATGGTACGATCTCTGCACAAAAGGACGCCCCCGGCGTGGCCGGAGGCGTCCTTTTCATGTGTTCCGCTGCCCCCTATGGGGCCGCCCGGTCAGCAGCCGCAGCCGCAGCCGTTGTTATTCTGGGTGTTACCGCAGCCGTTGCCGCCCCAGAACAGGCACAGGATGATGATGGCGATGATGATCCAGCAGCCGCAGCCGCCGAAGCAGGAGTTCTGATTGCACATAAGAACGTGACCTCCTATGAAAATTGGACCCGCAGGTCTCATTCCATAGTATGATCCGTCCCTTAATAGAGTTCCTCCGGCCGGGAGATACGGTAGCTGAGGGTCAGGAGGGTATCCACAAAGTGGATGTCCTCGAAGAACACCCCCTTGGTCTGGGTGGAGAGCTCCACATTGGTAAAGTTCCAGAAGCCCTTCACTCCCAGGGCAATGAGCCGGTCCGCCAGCGGCTGGGCCACGCTCTGAGGCACTGTCAGCACCGCCACGTTGGGGTGGTACTCCTCCACATAGTGTTCCAGCTCCTCCATGGGCCGGATGGTCACGTCGTGGATCTTGGTACCGATCAGCGCCGGGGACACGTCGAAGGCGGTATCCACCTGAAAGCCCACCTTCTGAAAGTCGAAGTTCTGCAGCAGCGCATGGCCCAGATGGCCCGCTCCCACCACAATGAGCCGGTAGCCGGAGTCGATGCCCAGAATGTGGCCGATTTCCGAGCGCAGCTCCGCCACGTTATAGCCGTAGCCCTGCTGACCGAATTCACCGAAACAGCTGAGATCCTGCCGGATCTGAGAGGCGGTGATGTCCATTTTCTGCCCCAGCGAATTGGAGGAAATGCGTACCACGCCCTTATTATGCAGCTCGTCCAGATAGCGGTAATAGCGGGGCAGACGATGGATCACCGCATCCGAGACCTTTTGTTTTTTCATATGCGTCCTTCTTCTTTGCCGGCGGCAGGAGCCGGGCTGCAGCCCGCTTTCCCCTACCGCTTGTTTTCGTCTTTCTGAATTGTACTCCAAATTCCAGAACTTGTCAACTTTTTTAACAATCTTTTTTGACTTTTGTGCAGTTTTCTTCTTTACATTCCCGAAAAAGATGGTATAATAAATTAGTCGCAAGGGGGAAGTCTCCCTCTGCTCCATATGCGCCCGTAGCTCAGCTGGATAGAGTGACAGACTCCGACTCTGTAGGCCGCTGGTTCGAATCCAGTCGGGCGTACCAAAAGGTGGCAACAATTCGGATATTTTAAGCGCAACGCTTAGAATACCAAAGGGTTGCCGCCTTTTTTATTTCAAATTTTGCACTCAGAAAAAAAGATATTTTCGCGTTATTTTGGTAATCGGGGGGATTCGAACTCCCTTTTCATAGACTTGAAGGCAAAATTCTGAGAAGCGCCCTTTTTGCGGGCGCAGAATAGAGCGTTTTTTCTTCAAAATTTCATACGATCTTTCAGGCGTCTGTTTGTTGGTTTCGTCGGAGCCATCAAAAAGACGCCCTTTTTCATTTCCAGACGTCAAAAAGGGCGTCTCTGCCTAATTCATCAACCGGTCGGAGCATTTTTCTATGCTCCGGCTTATTTTTTTGCAGGAGGAACACAAAATGGACAGTCAAAATGAAACGGCACAGCTCCGTTACCTCGAAGAGACCAGTATCCGCCTTCGCCGCATGGATTTTGAAACCATGCCCGCGGAGGATCAGCAGCTCCCCGTCAAATGGAACGGCAGCGACCTCTGCCGTATCACCGGCAAGGGCAGCGTGTACTATCGCCGGGAGGATAAGCTGATGGTTCAGGAAGATGCCCTTGTAAAAGCCAATGCAGTATTGCAATAATATATGTGACCATTATCAAAACCGGGGCTGTAGCGAAATAAAATCGCTACAGCCCTTTGCTTTTTTATGGACAATTTAGCTACAGTTTCTCGAAAGAATTCGCAAATTTGCCATTCTTCCAGACGTTTATCCAAACATTGCGCGGAAACGCGCCTGTGCGGTGCGGCCCGCGTCGGTCAGGCCATCACGGACGCCGAGCAAATAGGCGACGATGCGGGAGAACATATCGAGGTCGTAGCTGTCGGTGAGCGAGGCGCGGTAGGCGCTCAGCCTTTCGAGCGCGCGATCCTGCTCGGTGTCGTCGTATTGACCCAACCAGTTGAGGAAGCTGATGCCGCTGCTGCTCATCACCTCGTTCAGTCTGCCGCCGTCCAGAGCGTCGGGGCGGAAGACATTGTTTTTCGCCAGCA